>Ga0074195_1000550_pt1 | contig 70135 bp, 62 predicted proteins | sample EPASupsiteHSE623_FD_64525 | JGI IMG/M metagenome (GOLD analysis project Ga0074195, IMG submission 64525) | Bioremediated contaminated groundwater from EPA Superfund site, New Mexico - Sample HSE6-23 | ecosystem: Environmental > Aquatic > Deep subsurface > Groundwater > Contaminated ...
GATCTAGCAGTTACTTCTAGCACAAAAAATTCGAGGAGTCTTTCTTGTGTTCTTTTCATTAACCTGCAATGACTTATGATCACTATTTAAGTATAACATCTGATTTTATCTAGTACAGCCCCAAAAATAAAAAAGATTGACATATGAAAAGTATCGGTATACTGTTCTTCAATCATGCATGATGCATCATATATTTTATGAAGCATCGAGAATAGGAGGATTTTATGAAAAAGCTCTCTCGAAAGGTTTTCGTAGGCTTGATTCTGCTCATCCTCATAAACGGCAACGTTTGGGGACAGGGGAAAATAGACCCGTCGAAGCCTATTAAAATTGCTCTCAGCGCCCCATTTACAGGGCTGGGGTCGATCCTGGGCGACTACATCAAACAGGGCGCCTTGCTTGCCATAGACGAGATCAACGCCTCTGGCGGTGTAGCGGGCGCGAAGTTCGACCTCGTGGTCTATGACGACCAGGCGAACGCAAGCACGGCGGCGACGGTCGTTCGCAGGGCGCTCTTCGACGATAGGGCCGTGGCGATATTCGGCCCGAACATGAGCGCGGCGGTCATCGGCGTGCATACGCTCGCCCAGCAGGCCAAGAAACCCATGCTCGTGGGAGCCACTTCCCCTTCCTTCCGATTCGACAAAGTTAAGAACGACTATCTGTTCAGGCTTCGCGCCGATGACGGCATCAAAGTCGCCCAGCAAGTCAAGTACATAGCGGAAGTGCTCAAGGCGAAACGGCCAGGCGTAATCGTCGGATCCACGGACTATTGTACTTCGGCGCTCGACGTCGCCAAAGAAGCCTTCGCGAAATACGGCATAAAGATCGTCGATATAGAGAACATGAAAGAGGGCGACAAGGACGTCACCGCCCAGATCACCAAGCTCAAGAACGCGGGCATCGATTGTCTCGTCGGACTTACCCATGAGCCAGAAGCGGCCGTCGTGATGAAGCAGTATCGCCAGATGAAGCTCACCGCGCCTGTCGTCGGTTTCTCGGCTTGGGGCGTTCCCGCCTTCACGGACCTGGCTGGCGACGCGGCCGTGGGCGTAATCTCGGTACAAGGATTCAACCCCGCGGATACCGATCCGCCCGTGAAAGCCTTCGTGGACGCCTACAAGGCCAAATGGGGCAGAGAGCCCAGCGATCCCGCCCAGTGCTATTATGATGGCGTTTATCTGCTGAAAAAGGCGATCGAAACGGCCGGATCCACCGATTCCGTGAAGATTACCGAAGCCTTGTCGACCATCGAATATACTGGCGTACAGGGGAGAATGAAGATGGACGCGCTGCACAATTACACCGACATCTGCTACATCTCGCAGTTCGACGGCAAGATATGGAAGATAATCACGAAGATTCAATAGTCAGACATTCCTAGCGTTTCGCTTCTTCGTAGCCAATTCGGCAGGTACTCCCGGCCGGATTGGCTAAATTCCAGGCTTTGAGAGGAAACATCCATGCTTTTTAATGATCTTCTTCAAAATATTATTGGCGGTGTAACCGTGGGGTCCACCTATGGACTTATAGGCCTCGGCGTCGTTTTCCTCTGGCAGAGCATAAACAGGATAAATTTCGCGAACATAAGTTCGGCGATGCTTGCCGCGTACTTGTTTTACACATTCTATACTCAGCTGCATTTCGGGTTTTTTCTATCTTTCATCTGTTCGATACTGATCATCGCGATTTATGGGATGTTGTTGCGCTATCTCGTCTATGAACCGATCACCCGGCACGGCGGAGACAAACTCGAATTCGTTGTCGCCACGCTGATGTTGTGCATATTGTGGCTGTCGGTCATAAACGCCACCTTCGGCGGTCTTCCGAAGCCCTTCCCCCCCGTTTTCGGCGAAGCCACTAGTTTTGTCCAGATGGGACCGATAAGCATCCCTTCGGTCTATTTCTGGATATTCCTGGTCGTATTGTTGCTGATTCTCGGTCTTTACTTTCTTCTCCGAAAGACTTTCATAGGAAAAATGCTCAGGGCAACCGCTCAGAACAAGGAAGCCGCGGCGCTTATGGGCGTCAACGTCAACCTGACAACATCCATCGCCTTCATGATGGCGACCACGATAGTCGGCATAGCGGGCATTTTACTCGCCCCTATATATTTCGTGTCCCTGGAACTCGGGGGCGGATCGATCGGCGTGAAAGGATTCGCTTCCGCGGTGATGGGAGGCTTGATCGATCCTTTCGGCGCTATTCTCGGCGGAATCACGATAGGTTTGATCGAGAACTTTTCCACGCTTTTCATTTCGTCGGCCTACAAGGATATCATCTCCTTCATGATTCTCGTTGTCGTACTGCTCTGGAAGCCGCGAGGCATTTTTAACTGGACAACCAAAGGAGACTGAAGCAATGCGCCAAATAATAAAACGAATCGTCTATTTCCTGTTTTTCACCTTCCTCCTCTGCATGCCTCTGCTGAGCAGGAACGATTATGATCTTTTCGTGACAAATCGAGCCCTGCTGAATGTGATCTTGGCTTCAGGCTTGGTATTTCTTACCGGCTTCGCGGGGCAGATTTCTCTTGGTCAGGCAGGCTTCTCCGCGATCGGAGCATATACCTCGGCGCTCGTGACCGTGAAACTGGGACTGCCCATTCCCGTCGGCATCCTCGCTGGCGTCGCGCTCAGCGCTTTCGCTGGACTTTTGGTGGCGATCCCTTCATTCAAGCTGAAGGCTTTCTTCCTTTCGCTAATGACGATCGCCTTCGGGCAGATCGTATGGCTTTTGCTTGTGAATCTGACGAAGCTGACCGGGGGATCCCAGGGTCTGTTCAACATTCCTCTCATGAAAATAGGGAATAATTTGTTTTCGAACGCGATGTACTATTATGTGTTTCTCGCTTTCGCCGTTCTGTCTCTCGTTTTGATTAACCGGATAAAATATTCGCATATCGGACGAAAGATGTTCGCGGTGAACGACGACGAAATCGCCGCCGAAGCCTGCGGAATCAACTCCAAAAACACGAAGATTATGGCGTTCAGCATTTCCGCCGCCCTGGCGGGACTCTCGGGCAGTCTCTACGCTCACATGCTGGGATTTCTCACGCCGGAGCCTTTCGTCTTTTTCGAATCGGGCAACGCCGTCGCGATGGCCGTCGTCGGTGGCCTGCGCCACATGAGCGGCGGCGTTATCGGAGGTGTACTGCTCACATGGCTTCCCGAACTGCTCCGCCTTAACATCAGGGGCTTCGAGAATTACTATCTGATAGTCAACGCGTCCATCGTTCTCCTCATCATCATCTTCCTTCCAAAGGGGCTCGGGGCAAGCCTTTTCAATGGTCTATCACGGCTTTGGGGCGAAAATCCGCGAGCTATGACCTTGCGTAACCCAAAAGGCAAGGAGAAAGCATAATCATGTCGTATATTCTGGAAACGAAAGCGCTTACGAAAAAATTCGGCGGCATCATAGCGAACAACGGGATCGACCTTTTAATAACGGAAGGAAAAACGACCGGCCTGATAGGCCCAAACGGTTCGGGCAAGACGACCTTCATCAATCAGATTTCCGGCATTTTCCCTCCCACATCGGGAAGCATCAAATTCAAGGGAACGGAGATATCGCAGCAACCGGCGTGCAAAGTAGCCTCCATGGGAATCGCCAGGACTTTTCAAAGGATCCAGCTTTTCGATCGGCTGAATGTTCTGGAGAATGTATTGGTTCCAAGGGGCAAATTCATCTCGTCATCGCTTTTTGACGTGGCGTTCAGGTCAAAAAAACTGCGCCGCGAGGAAGACGAACAGTACGAAAAGTCGATGGAGCTTCTACGATTGTTGGGCCTCGAAAGCGACGCGATGTCCTATCCGTCCAAGCTTCCGTACGGCAAAAGGCGCGCGCTGGAAATTGCCCGGGCTCTCGCGCTCGAACCTTCCCTGCTTTTGCTCGACGAACCCGCGGCCGGAATGACGAAGGAAGAATTTGTCGAGGTATTGCGCATCATGGATATCCTCAAGGAAAAGAGAATCACCATGCTGCTGGTCGAACACACCATGGAATTCATCAGAAAAGCCGTTGATTGGGTGTATGTGCTCAATTTCGGCGAAGTGATCGCCCAGGGACCATTCGAGGAGATCGAAAAGAACAGGGCGGTCATAACCGCCTATTTGGGAGACGAAGAATGAACGGCAATCACGAAGCCATGCTCGAAATCGAAAACCTGAAAGTGGCGTATAACGGCATCACCGCGCTTCGATCCGTTTCCATGTATGTCAATAAAGGCGAGGTGGTATCGGTTCTGGGCCCCAATGGGGCCGGAAAAACGACGCTCCTGCGCACGATTTCGGGACTGGTGAAGCCGGAGAGCGGCTCCAGCATCAAGTTCTGCGGCGCGCAACTTGTGGGCAAACCGGCATACACTATCGTCAAGGAAGGCGTTGCTCATGTTCCGGAAGGGAGACAGGTGTTTCCGGCGATGTCGGTGAACGAGAACCTCGAAGTCGCGGCCACCAGAATTCCGGGCGCTTCGCGCAAGGCGAAAATCGATGAGGTTTACCAGCTCTTTCCGGAACTGATTACCCGAAAAAATCAGCAGGCCGGGTCGTTGAGCGGCGGCGAACAGCAGATGCTCGCAATCGGGAGAGCGATTGTCTCCAAATGTGATCTCGTCTTGATCGATGAACCTTCCATGGGTTTGGCCCCCGTTATCGTCCAGAGAATTTTCAGGACCTTGAAGGAAATCGTGAAGAACACGAAACTCACGCTTCTGATCGTGGAGCAAAACGCCAAGCTGTCCCTGCCGTTGAGCGATCGAATCTATATTCTGTCGCAGGGATCGATCGTCATGGAAGGCCCGGTGTCGGAGATCCACTCCAACCAGATGATCCAGGATATGTATTTCGCGAAAGATTGAGACGAAGTCGCCTGGAGCAGGCAACAGCGAATATTTTTGACGGCAAATTTTATATAGCAAAGCTAGGAGGAAACGGAAATGACAAACGAATTACATGAACTAAAAGGCATGCCCATGAAAGGCACGCCATATTTTGACGCGCAGCGCTGGGTCTCCCCCCAGAATTACCTCGAAGGAGCCTCCTACGCCAAACTGCCGAAAAGAGTGAGCATCCACGACGTCACCCTGCGAGACGGCGAACAGACCTGCGGTCTCGTGTGGAGGGAAGATGACCGCGTCAGGATCGGCGAAGCCCTCGACGAGCTTGGCGTCGACCGCATCGAGGTGGGCATGCCCATAATTTCCGACGAGAATCGCAGGGCGATCAAGCGTCTGAAACAAATGCACCTCAAAAGCGAGATCGTCGCATTCTGCAGGGCGATGCCCAAGGATATCGAGGCAGCCCTCGAAGTGAGCGTCGACCGTATCATCGTGGAACATGCGGTCAATCCTTACCTGAACGCCTATGTCTATCACAGCACCATGGATCAGGTCGTCGAAAAAGTGACGAACTGCATCGAAATGGCAAGGAAGAACGGCACCAAGGTGAGTTTCATGGGCTGGGACGCGACGCGCTCGTCCATCGATTACGTCCTTGACACCTTCGGCAGGATCGCGGCGGCGGCCAATCCGGAAACCGTAGCCTTCGTCGACAGTTTCGGAGTGGGTACACCTTCGGCCATCCAGTTCGCTTTTGAGGAACTGCGGAAAGTGATCCCCGAAAAGATTGGACTCGAATTCCATGTCCATAACGAATTCGGCCTGGCCATGGGGTCGGTGATTGCCGCCGTCATGGGAGGCGCGAGAACGATTCATTCCTCGATGAATGGGCTCGGCGAGAGGACAGGAAACGTCGCGACGGAACAAGTGGCCGCGGCGCTCAAAATCCTGCTCAACATCGATTCCGGCGTCGACATCTCCAAATTGTGGAACGTGTCGAAACTGGTGCAGGATATAGCGAAGCTGTCGCCCGCGTACAACAGTCCCGTCGTAGGCGAAAGACTGTTCTGGGTCGAATCGGGCGTCGTCGTCGACGCTCTCGACAAGTTGAACGACGCCGGCATCAACGCGGCGATGACCCCCTACATGCCCCAGCTGGTGGGCAGGCCCGGTCCGGAAATAAAATACGGAGCCTTCAGCGGAAACGCCAGCGTGAAGTATTATCTGCGGCAGAACGGCATCGAAGCGACGGAAAAGCAGCTCGAGGACATACTCGAGAGGATCCATGGGGAAGGTCGCATCAGAAAGACGGTCCTCGAAGAGTCCCTGATCGCCAAAATCGTCGGCGACGTTGTGGGAAAGGCTTAGAAGAAATGCTTATCCTGGTGGTGAACCCCGGGTCCACATCGACGCGCACCGCTCTCTACGAAGATGAGCGATGCGTCGACAGCGCTAAGCTGGAACATGTCGGCGCCTTTCTGGACCTGCCGCTGTTCCCCGATCAATATCGCGCTCGCAGGCAGGGCGTCCTCGATCATTTGGAGCGCATTGGCGTAGACCCCCGACAGCTTGACGGTTTCGCCGCCCGCGGAGGGCGGCTTAAGCCCGTATCGTCGGGCGTCTACCGGGTGAACGAAGAGATGGTCGGCCACGCGAAGCGCGGACTCCAGGGCCAGCATCCCGCGAACATCGCGGTGGTCATGGCCTGGGATTTCGAAAAGGAATTCGGCGTACCCGGCTACACAGTTGACCCCATCAGCGTCGACGAACTGGACGAGACGGCGAGGATCACCGGCATCAAAGACATCAGCCGCGCTTCGCTCTCGCATGCTCTCTCCATGAAATCGGTCGCGAAAAAAGCCGCCCGGGAGATCGGGATGGAGTATGCCGACGCCGGGCTTATAGTGACACACCTCGGAGGAGGAGGATCCATCAGCGCCCACCTGCGTGGACGGATGGTCGACCTCTACAACAGCGACCAGGAAGGGCCCTTCGCGGTGGAACGGGCCGGTGGGCTTTCTACCCTCAAGTTGCTGGAATACATGGAGGCCAAAGCGATTTCCATACCTGAAGCGGTAAAAGAGCTGGCGCACGAAGGCGGCATGGTGTCGCACTTTGGCATGAGAAACATTCAGGATATACTAAAGCTTGCCGAAGACCATACGGAAGCCAAGTCGGTCATCGACGCCTACGTCTACCAGATCGCGAAGGGGGTCTCCAGCTTCCTTCCTCTATTCGGCGGCAGACCCGACGCCCTCGCCTTCACGGGAGGCGTGATCCATAGCGAAAAAATTCGGGGAATGCTCGCTGATTCTCTCGGATTCGCCGGCCGGCTGCTCTGGTATCCGGGCGAATTCGAGATGGAGGCGCTCGCCGAAGGGGTACGCAACGTCTTGAAAGGCGACATTCTGCCCCTGGACTATTGAGCGCGAGTCAAAAAGCCGTCCCTGTCGGCATGAGATCGGCACACGGCCTGTTTTACTAGGAAGGAGATCGAGAAAAATGGCGGAACTATCGAAGACACTGGCTCGATGCGTCCAGAAGGCGGAATCCCGCGCGCCGGATTTCAAGGTAGGCCTGATCTTTCCCGATGAGGGACTTGTCAGGACGGCGCGGCGGGCACGCGAAAACGGAGTGGCCGATTCCATAGCCTTCAGTCCCTCGACTATAGAAGGAATCGAGACGGTTCTGGCGCGGAGCCCCGCGGAGGCCATCGAAAAAGCGCTGGAGTTCTGCCTCCGGGGAGACCTGGACAGTCTGGCGAAGGGCTTGGTCAACACCAACATCTTCCTCAAGGGCCTCGTAAAATCGGCCTTCCGTACCGGCTATATCACGCACTGCTCCATTCTCGACCTCCCCGGCTACGAAAAGCCGATTGTCGTATCAGACGGTACCGTAACCCCCTATCCGGATCTGGCCCAGAAAGTCGAGATTGTGCTCAATGCCATCCGCTGTTCCAGGCTCCTGGGCGAGACGACGCCCAAGGTGGCCATCCTCAGCGCCAACGAACTCGTGCTGCCGGGCATAACGTCGGGAAGCGACGCGGCCATTCTCTCGACCATGGCCAGAAGAGGTCAGATCGCCGGCGCCGTTGTCGATGGGCCGATGGCCTTGGATTCGGCGCTCTCTCCCCTCGCCTGCGAAAAGAAAGGCCTTCGCTTTTCATTCGTCCCTCCCGCCGATGTGCTGATCGCGCCGGACCTGGAGAGCGCGGCCATGCTCATCAAGGCGGCCGTTCACCTCGCCGGAGCCTCTGTGGGCGGGATTCTTTGGGGAACGAAGTGTCCGATCGTCCTCACCTCGCGCGCCGATTCCGACGAAGCGAAGTATCTCTCCCTCTGCGTATGCAAGCTGGCGGCGAGGACGTGATGAAAAAATCCTATATGTGGATCGATCCTTCTCTCCCCCGAGACCATGCCATCACCGGCCTCAATCTGCCGCTAACCGAAGCTTTGTCATGCATGAAAGGGCTTGGATTTGATGGCATCGAAGTGATGATTGGCGATCCGGACCTCTTCGATCGTGACGCTTTCAAGAAGGCTGTCTTGGCGCAGGGCCTTGAAGTGAGCCAGCTCTGCACCGGCGAACTCTTCGGTTCGCTAAACCTCATGCTGAACGACCCCGACGGCTCGGCGAGGAAGGCCGCCCTGAGGACGGCTGAAAGCGTGGTCAGGCTGGCCGGCGGTTTGGGCCGCAAGGTCGGGATAGGACGTTTTCGCGGAAAAGTATGGAACGGAAATGAGATGTCTTCGCTCGAGGCGATGGCCGAATCCTTTTCCACGCTCGACAGGCTCGCCGGAGAAGAAGGCGTGAAGCTGCTGATCGAGCCCCTTAGGCCCGACATCTGCGACACCCTCAACACCGTATCGCAGGCATGCTCCTTCATGGACGCCGCCGGTCTATCCAATTTCGGCTGGCTTCTGGACACCGATCATGTGGGGCTCGACCAGGAAACCGGCATCGTGGAAAATAGGCGCCGATTGGGTTTCGTTCATCTTGCGGACACGTTTCACAGTCCTCTGGGCAGGGGCAAGATCGATTTCTCGCGATATTTCGAGCTGCTTGCGCGGCTTGAATACGTCGGCTACTGCAGCGTAGAAGTCTTCGGGGACAAGAAAATGGGAGAATCAGTCTTTTTGACCGAGATGGCCGAAAAACTTGAAGATTATATAGGTCACAACAAGCGGGAAGGTATGTCATGAATATTGAACCCATTGAAGCGCAAAGCCTCGAGAAAGTCGTCTATCTAAATATCAAAAACAGGATCATTTCGCTTGAGATTCCACCGGAAGAGACGCTCAACATCAACTCCCTCGCGGCTTCCCTGAATGTAAGCATAACGCCGGTGAGAGGCGCGCTGCAGCTGCTCGAAAGGGAAGACCTCATCCGGAGGATCCATAATAAGGGCTTCTTTGTCGCGCCAATGACGAAGCTGGATTCCGAATATGTTTACGAAATGCGCCTCTCCCTCGAACTGCTCGCGCTGGAGAGGGCCATCGCCAACGTCGACCAGATGGTGCTGAAAAACCTCGTTATGGAGATGAGGGAACTCCTAGAGCTCCATGACAAGTCCCCCACGAGCCTTCCATATGAACTCGATTACTCCCTCCACGACCTCATCATCGCTTCCTGCCGAAATCCCTACCTGCAGCACACCTACGAAAGGCTGATGGCTAATATCCAACGCTACCGCAACGTCATCAGGAAGTACTCGCCGCCCGACGATATGAATTGGGTGCGATCCGAGCTCGAACAGCATATCCAAATCGGCGAGCTCATATTGAAAGGCGACCTTGAAAACGCGAAAGAACTGCTCGCCCGCCACATCAAACATTTGATCTCGATCGTAAGCGATAAACTGTCGAGCATAACATTCCCGATACCTGCGACGAAGGAGTGAAGCGATGAAACGCGGATTGATAATGAATCGGCTCGACAATGTCGCGACCGTGCTGGACGACGTCGAGAAGGATGAAATCGTCTCGTGCAAGGGCTTAACCGATATCGTTGAACTGAAGGCCGGCGAAAAAGTGCCGCGCGGCCACAAGATCGCGCTGTCCGCGATTCCCGCGGGAGCGGCCGTCGTAAAATACGGTTTCGAGATAGGATATTCCCTCCGCGAAATAACGAAAGGCTCATATGTTCACGTGCACAATGTGGGAAGCAAGAGAACGGAGGAATAAACGATGAAGACATTATTCGGCTATCGCCGTCCCGACGGAAAGGTCGGCTTTCGCAATGTGACGCTCGTTATGCCCGTCGTCGCCTGCGTGAATCATATCGCTTCCCTGATCGCGAAGGATATCCCCGGCGCCGTAGCTGTCCACCACGAAGTGGGCTGCGCGCAGATAGGCGCCGATCATCGGCAGGCGTTCAGGACCCTGCTCAATACGGGGCTCAACCCCAATGTCGGAGCCATCCTTCTCGTGGGGTTGGGGTGCGAGAGGATCGATCCCCAGGAATTGGCGGCCGATTTGGGAAAGTCGGGAAAGCCGGTCGAATTCATCGTCACCCAACAGCTGGGAGGCACCCTTTCGACCGTGAAGCGAGGAAAGGAAATCGTGTCGGCGATGGTCAGCGACCTCGCGGGCATGAAACGCGAGGAGGTCCAGCCCTCAAGCATCGTGCTCGGCGTCGAATGCGGAGGAAGCGATTTTTCGTCCAGCCTCTCATCCAATCCCGTCGTAGGCTATGTCTCGGACGAACTCTTCGCCTTGGGCGGGCGAATCGTCCTCTCCGAGACCACCGAGGTCATAGGCACGGAGAGCATCCTCACCAAGCGTTGCGCCAGCCCGGAAATCGCGGCGAAGCTGGTGGACCGCATCAGGAAAATGGTCGAGTATAGCCGCGGCGAGGATAGGGACGAGGTGAACGGCGTCGCCGTACCCAACAACATCTCCCCGGGAAACGTCAGGGGAGGCCTCACCACCATTGAAGAAAAATCGCTGGGCGCCATTTCCAAAGGCGGATACACCTGCCCTATCGTCGGCGTCGTCGAATACGCCGAGACGGTGGGCTCGACGCCCGGCCTGTGGTTCATGGATTCGCCAGGCTACGATCCGGAATGCACGACGGGGCTCATGGCCTGCGGCTGCAACCTTGTGCTTTTCACCACCGGCCTCGGGACACCTCTGGGGAATCCCGTCACGCCGATCATCAAGGTCACCGGCAACAGAAAAACCGTTGAGCGCATGAAAGACGACATCGACATAGACGTTTCCTCGATTCTCGAGGAAGGCGGCACCTTCGCGGAGGAGTCCGCGAAGATGATCGATTTCGTGGCGGACATCGCGAATGGAAGACTTACGAAATCGGAAGCCTTCGGCTACGCCGACTTCGGGATCACCAGGATCGGCCCCCGGCTCTGATCCGCGGCCATGGGGCGGCGACATTTCGGGCGACGGCGTCTCTGGCGCCCTCACAACGGAGGATACATTGGAAGACATCGTGATCGATTTTGAAGAACTCGTGAAGATTTCCGCCGCCGCTCTCCAGCGCGCCGGATTTCCGGCCGACAAGAGCGAGGAAGCGGCTCGCGTGCTGGTCGAGGCGGACTCGAGAGGGATCCGTTCCCACGGCGTCGTCCGCCTGACCCGCTATCTCAGCGAGGCGAAACAAGGGTTCATCCGCCCCGAGGCCGAGCCCGAGATCGTCTTCGAGACCCCAGTCTCCCTCGTGGTGGACGGAAACAGGGGTTTAGGACAGCACGTATCGATTTTCGCCATGGAGCGCTGCATCGAGAAGGCCGAGGCAAGCTATATCTGCTTCGCCACAGTCAGGAATTCCAACCATTTCGGGATCGCGGGTTATTACTCGGAGCTGGCGCAGAAAAGAGGCATGATAGGAATCTCGATGACCAATACCTATCCTCTGGTCGTCCCCACCTTTGGAAGGGAAGCCATGCTCGGAACGAATCCCATCGCCATCTGCATCCCCGGCACAAGGGTTCCCTTCCATATGGACATGGCGACGAGCGTAGTTCCAAGGGGCAAGATAGAAGTGAAGCTCCGCGCCGGAGAGCCGATACCCGAGGGCTGGGCCGTAGATGAGGACGGCTCTCGAACCACTGATGCCGAAGCCGTCATCCACAACTTCAACACGCACTCATATGGCGGCATCCTTCCTTTAGGCGGGGAAGGCGAAGGATTCGGCGGCCATAAGGGATTCGGCCTGGCTACCCTCGTCGACCTGCTTTCCGCGGGCTTGTCGCTAGGACAGATGAGCCGCGACACTTACACCGACCAGGGAGGTGGCGTCTGCCACTTCTTCGGCGCGATCCGCGTGGAAGCCTTCGGCGACGCTCAGGCTATCAAGGCCAAGGTGCAGGACATCATGGACAGGCTCTGCGCCAGCCCCAGGTCCGCAGGAAAAGATAAGATATACTTCCACGGAGAGAAAGAAATGACGGCAAGGGCTAATTCGATGAAGAATGGCGTACGGCTGCCGAACTCCCTGCTCGACGACATCCGCGCCCTTGCGAAATAGACTCCCGCGAAGGTTTATACGATTTTACCATGGAAGGAATCGCGAAGATGAATGCTGCGAAGGTTCTCTCTAGATCCAAATTTTCCTCTATCGAGGTAAGGCTCGACTCCGCGAATTCGATCGTCCTCGACGGATCGGTCGCGAAATCGGTACGCTTCGCGCAGAGCCTGCCCGGACCATTGCCGAGACAGGGCGCCACGCTGCTCGGGGCGATCGACGAAGCCATATCTTCCCGTCACGGACAGGCCCTCGAGGACATAGTCAACCCGCGGAAACGCGTGATCTACGCCATCGACGATCATACCCGGGGAACCCCGACGGCTCCTATTCTGGAGAGGCTTCAGGAGCGGCTGAACGCTATGGGCCTCTCGGACGCGCAGACGATGATCCTGGTTTCGGCCGGCACGCACAGGCCTATGAACGAACGAGAACTCCGCATGAAAGTTGGCGGGCTTTACGGCCGCGTGGAAATTATCCTGCATGACTGCATGAATTCCGGGGAACTGTACAAAGCCGGGATTATCGATGGCATTCCCGTTCTTCTCAACAAGAACCTGAGGGACGCGGGCACGGTGATCGGCATCGGCAGCCTCGTGGCCCACAAGTTCTCGGGCTGGTCGGGCGGCGCCAAGATCGTCTGCCCAGGCCTGACGGGGTACGAAACGATCTATCGCTGCCACTACAAATCCATCATCGAAGAACATATCATCCCCGGACAGAAGGACAACTGGTTCAGGGGGTTCATCGACAGGATCGGCGATCTCGCGGGGCTGAAATACAGCGTCAACTGTATCCCCACGATCGGCGGTCTCGTCGGCGTCGTGGCGGGCAACCCTCATGCTGCCTTTGAAAGAAGCGTCTCCATCGCCGAAGACTTCATGGCCACCTCGTTCGAGAAAAAACATGACCTCGTGGTGGTCTCGGCCTACCCAGCGACCACAGACCTATGGCAGAGCGGCAAGGGCTTCTACAACGGGGAGCTGCTCGTCAAGGATGGCGGGACTCTCGTCCTCGTCACGCCGCTCGACGAAGGTTTGGGCGACCACCCGGAGTTCATCTCTCTTCTCGAGAAAAGCCCCGCGGAAATCCTGGCTGTCCTCGATTCCGGAAAGCTTGAAGATCCCTTGGCGGCCGTGGCATCCTATGCCATCCGCCGCATCAGCGAACGATGCACGTTGAGAATCGTGACGAACAACCGCTCTATCGTGGGTCATAACCTCCTGGGCGCGCCAATCTTGGGGGATCTCGACAGCGCGACCGCAGAGGCTTTTCGGGATGGGGCTCGGGACCTCGCCGTTGTCAATGACAGCTATATCCTCCCAAAAACGAGTATCGAAGGCTAATGAATATGAAACCGAGCTTGTCAAGAAACATCGTCGACAGGGTTCACGAGATATCGCCATCCGTGATGCAGCTGCGCCACAGATTACACGGCCTGCCGGAGCTGAAATTCGAAGAGCGGGAAACGATGGCCATCATCAGGGATTTCGCGGCTGGCTGCGGCGTCGAGCTGATGGAACCACTGATCGGAACCGACACTGTAGCCCTCCTTCGAGGAGGACGGCCAGGCCCGACGGTGCTTCTGCGGGCCGATATCGACGCGCTTCCGATTCAGGAATGTTCGGGCAGGCCCTGGAGCTCCGTCACTCAAGGAAGATCCCACGCCTGCGGACACGACGGCCATATGGCTATGTTGCTCGGCGCCATGAAAGTCGCGGGCGAATTCGCGGGTGACCTCGCGGGCAATGTCCGCTTCGTTTTCCAGCCGGCTGAGGAGGAGATAGGCGGAGGCAAGGCGCTCATCGAAAAAGGACTACTCGAGCTTGAGCCCAAGGCCAGCGTCGCCTTCGCCTTCCATGGATGGTGCGGCCTCCCTGCGGGGAAGATAAGCTGCGCTCCCGGTCCGGCGATGGCGGCCGCTGACAGTTTCTCGATCACGATAAAAGGGAAAGGCGGACATGGGGGCATGCCTCACGAGGCGATAGACCCGGTGGTGGCCGCCGCCCAGTCTATAATCGCGCTGCAGACGATAGCGTCGCGGAACGTCGACCCGTTGAAGCCCGTCGTCATCTCCGTCTGCTCCCTCCATGGGGGGAGCACGCGCAACGTGATTCCCGACGAAGTGGTTCTTGAGGGGACGATACGCTATTTCGACAAAGAACTTCGGGACTATCTCGGCGACAAGATGCGCTCGGTCGTATCCAACACCTGCGCCGCCCTGGGCTGCACGAACAGTTTCACCCTCTTCGAAGGCTATATTCCCACGATCAACGACAGGAAAAGCGTGGAAACGGCGCGATCCATCATCATCTCAACCATAGGCGAAGCCTCGTGGTCGGAAGACTTCATACCCTCGATGGGAACCGAGGACTTCGCCTATTACCTGGACAGGATTCCCGGAGCCTTCATGAGGCTGGGATTGGGAAAGGACTGGCCCAAGCTCCACAACCCCGCCTTCGATTTCAACGACGAGGCGCTGGAAGCAGGGATGACGGCGCTCCTAGCCCTCGCTTTCGGATACGACGAGGCTTCGAGGAAATAAAAAGCGAACGACGTCGGTGCCTCGCCATACGGTTCGCCCTCAGCGTACGGGATTCACGAGTCGGCCTATGCCCTCGATCTCGACGACGACCTCGTCTCCCGCCTGCATAGGCCCCACACCCGAAGAAGTGCCCGTCATAATGATGTCTCCAGGCTCAAGGGTCATAATCGCGGAGAGGTATTCCACGAGCTTCGGAACGGCGAAAATGAGGTTGGCGGTAGTGGACGACTGTTTCGCCTGGCCGTTGAGAAAGGTTTGGATCTTTAGCGACGAGGGATCCAATTCCGTCTCGATCCAGGGACCGAAAGGCAGAAAGCTGTCGAATGATTTAGACATTGTCCATTGCCCTTCCTTGGGCTGAAGATCGCGCGCGGTGACATCGTTACCGCAGGTGTAGCCGAGTATATAGCCGGAGGCATCGGCGGCCGGTACATTCTTTGCTTTCTTTCCGATCACGACGACGAATTCCCCCTCAAACTCCACTTGTCTAGACATGGCCGGCCGCTCAATGTAATCGAAAGGGGCGATGACAGCCGTTGAAGGCTTTATAAAAAAGACGGGAGTCTTGGGAATGGCGAGCCCGAACTCCACCGCGTGGTCGCGGTAGTTGAGACCGATGCAGAGGGCCTTGCGGGGCATGCATGGCGAGAGAAGCTTCACGGCCGACAGTGGAACGGTCGCTCCGGTTGTCTCGAAGGCGCCAAAAGGCGTGCCTGAGGCTATTCGAATCATGGACCCCTCGAGGATGCCATAAGTTTCCTTGGCTTCATGGAGGAAACGGACAATTTTCATGAAAGACTCCTTCTTTTATCGGCGAATGGACGCATAAGCGGAAGCTATGGCCGCCGCGAGCGCCGCGTTGTGCTTGACGAGGGCGATGTTGGATTCAAGGCTGTCCCCTCCCGTGAGTTCGACTATCCTGGCGAGGAGAAAGGGAGTGAGCCTTTTCCCGCTTATCCCCAGCCTGCGGGCATCAGCGACGGCAGTGTCTATGGCCGGATTGATGGTTTCGGGATCCATGGAAAATTCTTCGGGAATGGGGTTGGCTACCACGACGCCGCCATCGAGTCCCGCCGCCCATTTCGCCTCGAGCATGGCGGCGATCTCGGAGGGACTCTCGGCCCTCTCCTCGAGCATGATTCCGGAATGGCTCGTATAGAAGGCGGGAAGCTCCTGGGTCCGGTAGCCGATGACGGGCACGCCCTTCGTTTCGAGGTATTCGAAGGTCTTGGGAAGATCGAGGATGGACTTCGCGCCCGCGCAGACGACGGCTACGCTTGTCCGCGACAGTTCCTCGAGGTCGGCGGAGATGTCCCAGGTGCTCTCGGCGCCCCTGTGGATGCCGCCCATCCCGCCCGTCGCGAAAATCCTGATCCCTGCCATGGAGGCCACGATCATTGTGCCCGCCACGGTGGTGGCTCCCATGCCGCCTTCGGCGAGGAGACGCGGGAAGTCGCGCCTGGAGGCCTTCGTCACGGAGGGACCGGCTTTCGCGAGGCGCTCGAGCTCGGCGCGGGAGAGCCCGGCCTTCAGCCGGCCGCCTATGATGGCCACCGTGGCGGGCAGGGCTCCGGCCGCCCTCACCACCTCTTCCACTTCGAGGGCGGTATCGAGATTTTTCGGCCAGGGCATGCCGTGGCTGATTATGGTCGACTCGAGGGCCACGACGGGCCTGCCCGCCGCGAGGGCTGACTTCACTTCTTCGGCGATATCCAGGTATTTGTTCATCGAATCACTCCTCGGGAAACATAAGGCGCGTGCGCGTCTCAAGGACGGTTTCGTTCAGGTCGGAAGCCACGGGTTCGGGCGAAGCCGCCGTCAGCATGGCCGCTGCGAGGGCGTAGCGAGCCTTATCCCTCATTCCATAGCCTCTGGCGTCAGCCCAGACCAAGGCGGCGCAGGCCGCGTCGCCGGCGCCCGAACGGTTTATCGAGACTGGCCTCAATTCCGGCGCGGGGAGACCAACGCGTCCGCAATCCGCTATATGTGTATAATAATATATTCCCTCTTCGCCAAGGGATATGAAGAGCTCGCCGGGGGTTTTCCCTTTGGAAGCCATCGCCGCGCAGAGGGTTTCGGGCTCGACGGCTTCCGTCCCCGCGAAGCCCGCAAAGTCCGCGAGTATGGCCGCCTCGGCCCTGTTGGGTTTCATGAAGTCGAAGTCGCCTGTCAGGTCTTTGGCTTTGACCGCTTTGGCCGAGGAAACGGTATCGAGGAAGAGGCGCGGAGACCGCCTGCCTGTCGCCGCCCTCTCCGTTCTGCCGTAGCCTTGGGCGAGCCAAGCCAGGCTCGAGGCCGGAAGGTTGGCGTCGGCGACGATATAGTCCGCCGAATCGAGATAGGATTTTCTGGACGCGAGGAATTCGGGCGTCAGCAAGTCGACGATAACCATGTCGGCTACCGCCGCGACGAGGGATCCATCGTTATTTATGGCGCAGATATAGCGCGCGGTGGGCGCCTGAGCGCTAAGACTCGCGCTCACGACGATGCCTTTGCGCTCGCAGTCGGATTGGAGGAAGCGCGCGTCCTCATCGTCGCCGAAGGCCGTGATGAGCCATGTCGAAAGTCCCAGTCTGGCGCAGTTCTCGGCGATGTTGCGCCCCACGCCGCCGCAGGCGCGCGCGATGGTTCCCGGGTTGGAATCGCCGAGCACGAAGGCACCTCTGGAGGTGCCTTGTATATCGATGTTGGCGCCGCCTACGACGACGACGCGCGCGTTTTCGTGGTTTTCCATAGCATATGTCCTAAGATGCATGATACATGCACCGAGGCTTTTTGGCAAAGCCCGTCGGCCATTGAAAATGCCCCGTCCCTGCGGTAGAGTAGCGCAAGAGTCAGGGTCAAGGAGCTAGGGGTGGATCAGATTTTCGAGCGTCTGGAAAAGTTGGTGAAAGCGTGGGCCAGTTCCGGTACATCGGCGGTGGCTTCTTCATACGGCAGGGCCGGAACGCGGCAGACCTATGGCGACTCGGACCTGGACGCCGCCATGGCCGAACTGGACGATTTCCTCGACACGAGCAAAACCGAGAGCGAGAAGCGCGAAGCCGAGGAACAGCGGGCGCAGGCCGAACGCGAGCGGCGAGCCAGGGAAGACCAAAACCGACGCTACCGGACATCCTGGGGCAACGGAGCCTCGGCCGATGCCTCGGCTGATGCCACGAACGCCGTCATCGAGGATGCCTATAAATATCTAGGCCTCAAGCCCTACAGCCCCTTCGCGGAAGTGAAGGCGGCCTACAAGAAGCTCCTCTTCAAATACCACCCCGACAGGAACGCCTCCACGCCCGATCAGCTCAAAAAAGCCACCGAGACGAGCACGAGAATCAACGCCGCCTACCAGATCATCGAAGCGTACGAAGAATCCAAGAAGGCACGATGAAAGAAGCCCCCATGAAACCCTCCCTCTATATCCTCGATGTCTACGCCATCGTCTACCGTTCCTATTTCGCCTTTCTGTCCAGGCCTTTGAGGAATTCCTCGGGCAGGAACGTGTCGGCCGTCTATGGCTTCTTCAGATTTCTCTTCTCGCTTTTCGATCAGCGAAAACCCGACGCCTTCGCGGCCGTCTTCGATTCGAAGGGGAAAACCTTCAGGCACGAGATGTATGATGCCTACAAGGCCACCCGCCAGAAGACGCCCGAGGATCTCATAGACCAGGTTCCCATGGTCGAGGAAATTCTCGCGGCGCTGAAGGTTCCCATGCTGAGGGCCGAAGGCTACGAGGCCGACGACGTGATAGCGACCATCGCCAAGTGGAGCCGCAGGGAAGAGAGAGACTGCTATGTCGTCTCCGGCGACAAAGACCTCCTCCAGCTCGTCGGCGGGAGCGTCAAGGCGCTTCGTCCCCAGGAAGGTTTCGGTTTCAAGGAGCTGGACTCGGCGGAAGTTGAGGTCGAATGGGGCGTGGGTCCCGACAGGATCCTCGACTATCTGTCGCTCACCGGAGACGCCTCGGACAATGTTCCCGGCGTGCGCGGCATAGGGGATAAAACCGCCCTCAAGCTGCTCTCGCAGTTCAGGACGGTCGACGGCATCTACGCCGCTCTCGACAGCGTCAAACCCGATTCGCTGAAGGCGAAGCTGGAAGCCGGGCGGGAAGACGCCGTCCTCTCGCGCAAGCTTATAACGCTCGCCGACGAATTGCCCCTTGGGCTTTCCTCGCTGGACGAACTCCACGTGGATACGCTCGACAGGGCGGCCGCCTCGATTATCTTCTTGAGGGAAGGGATGAAGAGCCTAGCGTTGGGCGAAGTCTCAGTGCCGGCGGCTTCCCCGGCCGTCGCGGGAGCTGCGGCCGTGACATCGGTCCGCGCCGATCCTAAAAGGAAGGCGATGGTCGGCGGCCTTTTCGACGAGAATGATCTTGACGCCGCCCCCGCGCTGTCAGCGCAGTCGGTATCGTCCACGCCGCCAGCGCCGTCCGCGTCGCTCAACCTTTCGCCCGAGGATCTCAAGGGCGACGGAACATATCTGGCCGTCACGACAGAGGAGGAACTCGGCTCCCTCGTGGACGCGTGCATCGCCGCGGGAACCTTCGCCTTCGACACGGAAACGGACAGCATCGACGCCATAGTGGCGAACATCGTCGGTTTTTCGCTTTCGAAGACTCCCAAGGAAGCGTTCTACGTTCCGCTCAAGTCGCCCGATTCGCCGACCGTCCCTATTGATGCCGCGCAACGTCAATTGAAGCGGCTGTTCGCGTCGAAAGCGCTCATCGTCGGACACAACATTAAATACGATTTCCATATAATGAAGAGAATCGGACTCACTATCGGCAACCGCATCTTCGACACCATGATAGCGGCCTGGATTCTCGACGCCGAATCCAATTCCTTCTCCCTCGAGAGCCTTTCCGAGCGGCTCCTCGGCCTGTCGGGGCTCAGTTACGAATCGGTCGTCGAAAAGGGCAAGACCTTCGATTCCGTGCCCATCGCCCTCGCTACGCGTTATGCGTCGGAGGACGCCGACTTCACGCTCCGCCTGCATCTCCTCTTAAGCGAAGAACTCAAGCGCGAAAAGCTCGAGGATATTTTCAGTTACATGGAAATGCCTCTCATCCCCGTGCTCGCCGAGATGGAGGAGAAGGGCATCGTCGTCAACGCCGGAGAACTGCGCAAATACGGCGTCGAGCTCGAGGCCGAGCTCCGCGACATCGAAAAGAAGGTTTGGGAACTCGTCGGCCACGATTTCAACCTCGCCTCGACGAAACAGCTGCAGGAAGTGCTCTTCGTGGAACGGAAGCTGCCTCCGCAGAAGCGCACGAAGACTGGGTATTCGACCGACACGACTGTCCTGGAGGAACTGGCGCCTCTCGACCCCGTTCCGCAGCTCATTCTGCGCCAGCGGCAGCTTGCCAAGCTCAAGAACACCTATATCGACACGTTGGCTGAACTCGCCGAACGCACGCCCTCGGGCCGCGTCCACACGACCTACATACAGACGGGCGCGGCCACGGGGAGGCTCTCCAGCAAGGATCCCAACCTCCAAAACATTCCGATACGCGACGAGGAAGGCAGGCGGATACGTGCGTCGTTCACGGCCGCGCCCGGCCAGCGCCTCATTTCGGCCGACTATTCCCAGATCGAGCTCGTGGTGATGGCTCATCTTTCGGGCGACGCGAACCTCATCGCCGCGTTCAAGGAAGGCGTCGACATCCACAAGCGCACCGCCGCCTTCATCTTCGGGATCGACGAGGCCGCGGTGACGCCTGAACATCGCAGGGTCGCCAAGACCATCAATTTCGGCGTGATCTACGGCATGAGCGCCTTCAGGCTGGCTAGGGACCTAGGCATACCGAACGCTAAGGCCCAGGGCTTCATCGACGCCTATTTCACCACCTACTCGGGCGTGGCGGGCTTCATCCAGAAGACGATAGCCGAAACCGAAGCGTCGGGATATTCCACGACGATGTTCGGCCGAAGACGAAAAATAGACGCGATCAACTCGAGGAACAAGACGGAGCGGCAGGCGGCCCAGCGCGTCGCGGTGAACACGCCCATCCAGGGGACGGCCGCCGACATCGTGAAAAGGGCCATGCTCCTCGTCGACGCCGAGCTGCGAGAGAAAATGCCCGAAGTCACGATGCTCCTCCAGGTGCACGACGAACTCGTGTTCGAGGCTCCCGAGGCGAGCGTCGAAGCCGCCTGCGTCATCATAAAAAAGGAAATGGAGGCGGCGGCCGAACTTTCCATTCCGTTGAGGGTGAGCATGGAGTCGGCTTATTCCTGGGGCGACATGCATTAAATGAAAAGGATAATCGGACTTACGGGCGGTTACTGCGCCGGGAAAAGCCAGGCCGCCGAGATACTTGAAGCCATGGGCTTCGCCAATGTCGACGCCGACAGGCTGGCGCACAGGGCTCTCGGGCTCTGCGCTGATAAGCTCGTCGCGACCTTCGGCCGGGGAATCCTCGCCGACGACGGTTCTATCGACAGGAAGGCCCTGGGCGCGTTAGTCTTTTCGGATCCCGAACGCCTGCGCCTCCACGAATCCATCGTCCACCCCGTCATTCTCGGGCTCATGGAAGCTGAAATCGCGGCGAACGACTGGGTCTGCGTCAACGCCCCCCTCCTCTACCGGACCGACTACGCGCGGCGCTGCGATCTCATCATCGAGGTTCGGGCGCCGCTCTGCCAGAGAATCCAGCGCGGCCGCAAGCGCGATGGCCTGGGCACGCTCGACATCCTCAGGCGGATCGCCAGCCAGCGCTCCATGTGGAAACTGAGGCCAACAAGCCTGCCAGGCGGAAAGCCGCTTGTCGTCTTCGTGGACAATTCCGGCAGCCGCGAGGCGCTCGAGCGTGGCATCAAGGCGGCTCTTGCCGCTCTGCCTTCCAGCGGCAACGGCGCTAAAACCTAAAAAAAGCCTATATTTCGCCGCCAAAGCCTCCGATATTCTTAAATGGAAGAGGAAAAACCGGACATAAGCTTAAGCCTCGGTATGAAATCGCGGGCAAGCCGGACACCTCATGGAGTCGTTGAATGGCAGAAAATTCCAAAAAATTGCTCTGGCTGGCGGCCGCCGTCAGTCTTTTCGTGCTTGTCGTTGTAGGCGCGGCCTTCCTTCTTTTCTCTCCCGGCAAATCCACCGAGGAAGTTCCTTTCGACCTTACGGGCAAGGCTGAGCCGCGACAGGACTCTCCCCAGGATTTTCTCGCCGACGCTCCCGCTGATCCCTCGACCACGAAGACCACAAGCAGCGGAGACATCATCATCGTGTACGGAAACGATCCTTCCGGCCAATCGTCCGCGCCCGTGGAGCAGGCCAAGCCAGCCACGACGACCATCTATGTGACGCCAGCGTCAACGCCGTCGCCGACACCTTCCGCGACACCCACGGCGACCCCCGCAGCAAAGCCGGCCGCTCCCGTCGAGACAGCCAAGACGGTCCAGCCCAAGCCCGTCCAGAAAGCGCCCTCGACCCCAGTCGTCAAGCCGACAACCACGACAGTCGCGAAAGCGCCGGCCAAAGTCGCCCCCGCCGCCCAGCCCTCGACAGGCGAATACTGGATCCAGGCAGGCAGTTTCTCGGTCAAGACCAATGCCGATTCGCTCAAGAGCGCTTTCACGGAAAAATCCCTCCCCGCCGTGATAACGGTCAAGGATATAGACGGAAAAAGCCGCTACAACGTAAGAGTAGGCCCCTACCCCACCCGCGCCGAAGCGAGCAAGTGGCTTTCGGCCGCGAAATCGGTGAAGGGCGCGGAACAAGCCTGGATCACCCAATAAAATAAATTGACAGCCCTCTGACCAGAGGATAGTATGACCCTAGCGCATGCTTCGCGCCGTGGGCTTCGTGCTCCCGTCGCATATCCGTCAGGTTGGAGGAGTTGTCGATGAAAAAGCTGATCCTTGGACTCATGGTTTTGGCCATGACATTTTCCCTGGTAGCCCCCATGGCCGCCCAGGCAAAAAAACCGCTTAAGATCGCCTTCGTGTACATTGGCCCTCCCGGAGACATGGGCTGGACCTATGAGCAGGACCGCGGCCGCCTGGCCGTCGAGAAGAAATTCGGCAGCCAGATCGAGACTAAATATATAGAAAACGTCCCCGAAGGCCCCGACGCCGAGCGCGTCATCCGCCAGTACGCGATGGCCGGTTTCGACATGATCTTCACCACCAGCTTCGGCTATATGGATCCGACGCTCGCCGTGGCCAAGGAATTCCCCAACGTCAAATTCGAGCACTGCTCGGGCTATAAAACCGCTCCCAATATGGCCACCTATTTCGGCCGCATCGAGGAAGCTCGCTACCTAACCGGCATCATCGCCGGCCGCATGACCAAATCCAACGTCATCGGCTACGTCGCCGCCTTCCCCATTCCCGAGGTCGTGCGCGGCATCAACGGATTCACCCTCGGCGTCCGCTCGGTCAATCCCAAGGCCCAGGTCAAGGTCGTCTGGACCAATACTTGGTATGACCCCGTGAAAGAACGCGAGGCGGCCGTCGCCCTCCTCGATTCCGGCGCCGACATCATCGCCCAGCACCAGGACACCACCGAGCCCCAGAAGGCTGCCCAGGAACGCGGGAAGCTCTCCATCGGCTACGACTCCGACATGGGCAAATTCGTGGGCGATTCCGTTCTCGCCAGCGCCGTCTGGGAGTGGAGCACCTACCTGACCGACACCATCCAGAACGCCCTGAACGGCACCTGGAAAAGCCACGAATACTGGGGCGGACTCAAGGACAAGGTCGTCAAGATTTCCGACATCAGCGCGAAGGTTCCCGCCAGCGTGAAAAAGGAAGTCGAGAACGCGCAGAAAAGGATTCTCGGCGGTTGGTCCATCTTCACCGGCCCCCTCAAGGGTCAGGACGGAAAAGTGGTCTACGCCGCGGGACAGGTCGTGCCCGACGGCAAACAGGCTTCGATGGATTGGTTCGTCGAAGGCGTGGTCGGAAAGGTTCAGTAATCGTCGATCTGAAAAGAGCTGCCTGGGTCCTGGACCCGGGCGGCTTTTTTGTAATCTTAAGCATCTAAAATAAAAATCCCTTCAAGAATCCGGAAATCAAGGCAAGTTCAGATGGAAAAAAACAGCAGGCAGCCCCTCGTCGAGATGAGAGCGGTCTCCAAGTCCTTCCCTGGCGTCCAGGCGAACGATTGCGTCGACCTGGAGCTTTTTCCTGGAGAAGTCCTGGCCCTCCTGGGCGAAAACGGGGCGGGCAAAAGCACGCTTATGAATATTCTCTGCGGGCTGTACAGGCCGGATTCGGGGGAAATCCTCGTCAGGGGCAAGCCCGTCTCGATAGGCGGCCCCAAGGATTCTCAGGATTTGGGCATCGGAATGGTCCACCAGAACTTCAAGCTCGTCGATTCGATGACGGTACTGGAGAACATCATCCTGGGGATGCGCGATCAGCCCCTCGTCCCGGACATGAAGCGAGTGAGGAAGGAAGTCGAGGCGCTCTCGGAAAAATACAACCTCCGCGTCGACCCCGAAGCCTCGATTTGGCAGCTTTCGGTGGGCGAGCAGCAGCGCGTGGAAATCCTCAAGCTTCTCTACCGCAAGGCCGAGATCCTCATCCTCGACGAACCCACGGCCATCCTGACGCCTCAGGAGTCGGCCGAGCTGAGCAAGGTGATCCATCTCATGCGCGCCGAAGGGAAATCGGCCGTCTTCATCACCCACAAGATGGAGGAGGTGATGACCTTCTCCGACAGGGTCATGGTCCTGCGGCGCGGAAAGGTAGCGGCGGGCGTGACCACGGCCGGGACGAGCCCCGCCGAACTGGCCAGGCTCATGGTCGGACGCGAAATCCTCTTCGAGCTGGAGAAGAAACCTTTTTCTCCCGGAGACGTCATCCTGCGTCTCGAAAAAGTCTCGGCGAAGGATGACAGGGGCCTGCCGGCCTTGAGGGAAGTGGACCTGAATATCCGTTCGGGCGAGATCGTCGGCATAGCAGGCGTCGCGGGCAACGGACAGCGGGAGCTGGCCGAAGTCATCACCGGACTGCGGCGCCTCACCGCGGGCAAGGTAAGCGTCGGGAACAAGGACGTCACCAACGCCTCGCCCATCTCGGTGATCAGGGCCGGCGTCGCCCATATTCCCCAGGACCGCTCCTCGGTAGGGGCCGTGGGCGAGATGAGCGTGGCCTCGAACCTGGCCATGAAGAGCTACAGAAAGCCTCCCCTCTCGACGGGCATTTTCCTGCTGCCCGGGCGCATAGCCTCGATGGCCAGAAAACTGATTGAATCCTTTAAGATCATGACGCCGAGCCCCGAGACGCAGGTGAAATTCCTCTCAGGCGGAAACATCCAGAAGACCATCCTCGCGAGGGAGATCGGCGCGTGCAAAAATCTCCTCGTCGCCGTCTACCCTTCCCGCGGCCTCGACATCGGGGCCACGGAATCGGTGCGGAGGCAGCTCGTGGCGCAGCGTGACCAGGGCCTGGGCGTGCTCTTCGTCTCTGAGGATATCGACGAGCTGCTTCAGGTGGCCGACACCATCGCGGTCATGTTCGAGGGAAGGATCATGGATCTGCTGCCGGCGGCCGAGGCTGAGTCCGAGACGCTAGGCCTCCTCATGGCGGGCGTCGATCCCGAATCGAAGGGAAAAGCGGCGGAACGCGAGGGGAGCCTATAATGAAAATAGTCTTCGAAAAACGAAAATCCATATCCAGGACGGCTCTTTTCGTGGTGCCGGCGGCGTCCTTCATGGTTTCGCTGATCCTGACGGGCCTGGTTCTATTCATCTTCCGCACGAATCCATTCACGACCTTCGCCGCGATGTTCCAGGGAGCCTTCGGTTCGGCCAACGGCTTTTCGGAAACCCTCGTAAAGGCCATTCCCCTGATGCTGACAGGCCTGGGCGTCGCCCTCGCCTTCAAGCTCAAGTTCTGGAATATCGGCGCCGAAGGACAGCTGATGCTCGGCGGCATCGCGGCGGCCTGGGTGGCCCTGTTCCAAAGCGCGGGTCTTCCTCCCTCCCTCGTCCTTCCCGCCTGCCTCATCGTCGGCTGCTTGGGAGGAGCGCTCTGGGCGAGCATTCCCGCCTTCCTCAAGACAAGACTCAACGTGGACGAGACCCTCGTCACCCTGATGCTCAACTATGTGGCGATTCTCTTCGCCGAATACCTCTACTACGGTCCCTGGCGCGATCCCAAGGGCTACGGATTCCCGGGCTCGGCGCCCTTCCCCGAAGCGGCATGGCTGCCGAGGCTGTTCGGGCGGGCGCACGTCGGCATCTACTTCGCTCTCGTCCTCGCCGTCATTCTCTGGATCGTGATCAAACGGACGCGCTGGGGCTTCGAGCTGACGATCATAGGGGCTAGCCCCAAGGCCGCGCGATATCAGGGCATAGCGGTGAAGCGCAATATCTTCCTCGCCGTCATCCTTTCGGGAGCATTCTGCGGCCTGGCCGGCGCCTGCGAGGTGACGGGCATCTCGCACCGGCTCCAGCAGGGGCTCAACCTGGGCTACGGCTTCACGGCCATCATCATCGCCTGGATGTCCCAGCTGAACCCCATCGCCATTCCCTTCGTCGCCCTGCTTATGGGAGGCATCCTCGTCGGCGGCGACCAGGTCCAGCTCATGATGGGACTGCCTTCCGCCATGGGCACGGTGATGCAGGGCCTCATCCTTTTCCCCATGCTGGCCGGCTCCCTTTTCACCGAGTACAGGATAAAGAGAATTGGGCGCGGCAAGCGAGGCCAGCGGGACGCCTGCGTCGAAGGAGAAGCGTGATGGACCTTATCACTTCGATTCTCGCGATCACGGTGAGGGCGGGCACGAGCCTCATCTTCGCCACTATTGGCGAGATTCTGACCGAGCGGGCGGGAATCCTCAACCTGGGCATCGAGGGCATCATGCTCATGGGCGCGGTGACGAGTTTCGCGGCTTCCTTCTACAGCCAGAATCTCGTGGTCGCCCTCCTCGTGGCCGCGGCCGTAGGCGCGGCCATGGCGACGGTCCATGCCTTTCTCACCGTGACTATGCGCGCGAACCAGGTAGTCTCCGGCCTCTCGATCACGCTTTTCGGCACGGGCTTCTCGAGCTTCCTCGGCCAGCGCCTGGGACCGGCCTCCAACAGCCTGCGCCTCATGGGACTGAAGGCCGCGAAATTCACGCCCCTGAAGCTCGAAGCCGTCGCCGAGGTTCCCATACTCGGGGCCCTCTTCAGCCAGGACATCCTGACCTATGCCGTCTACCTTCTCATACCGATTTCCTGGTTCTACCTCTACAAGACGCGGCCCGGCCTGTGGCTCCGCTCCATCGGGGAGGACCCTCAGACAGCCGACGCCATGGGCATCGACGTCATCAAGTCCAAGTATCTCTACACGATCCTGGGGGGCGCCCTCATGGGTCTGGGAGGCGCTCACCTCTCGCTCTCCTACACGCCGGGCTGGTCCGAGAACATCACGGGCGGCCGGGGATGGATCGTCGTGGCCCTCGTAATCTTCTCGATGTGGAATCCGGCGCGCTCGATCTGGGGCGCCCTGCTTTTCGGCGGAATCAACGCCGTCCAGTTCAGGCTCCAGGCTTCGGGCACCAACATCCCCGCCGCCTTCCTCAATATGCTCCCCTATCTGGGGACGATCGCCGTGCTCGTGCTCATGACCTGGTGGGAGGCTCTGTCGAAGAAGATCGGGGCGCCCGCTGCCTTAAGCAAGGCCTATATGAGGGAAGACAAGTAGGGGAATTCCGGCGACGCGACGACTGGGCGTTCCCGAGGGAACGCCCTTTTTCATGACCCGCCTTCCATAGAAAAACATTGCGCGCCGAGGGCTTTCCGGCTATCATTGAGAGCTAAGCATTCTGAGGAGGAGCGGGCATGAACAAAGACCTAATCGATACCGCGGCCGGAAAGGTTCCGTGCGACCTCAACATCAGAAACTGCACGATCGTCGACGTGCTCGGCGGGACCTTCATCGCGAAGGCCACGGTATCGGTTCGCAGCGGCAGGATCGTCGGCGTGAACGACGGTCTCGAAGCCAGGGCCGAGATCGATCTGGGCGGAAAATTCCTCGCCCCGGGCCTCGTGGATGCCCATGTCCATATCGAATCGTCGCTACTCACCCCGGCAGAATATTCCCGCGTCGTCCTGCCCCATGGCACCACGACGGTGGTGGCCGATCCTCACGAAATCGTCAACGTCATGGGCTACGACGGCATGCGCTTCATGCTGGCGGCCTCGGACAACCTTCCCCTCGATATTTTCTTCATGGTCCCGTCCTGCGTGCCGGCCACCGAGTTCGATACGGCCGGCGCCGCGCTCTACGCTTCCGACATGTACCCTTTTCTCCAGGACAAGCGGGTTCTCGGCCTGGGCGAAGTGATGAATTACCCGGGCGTCCTGGCGCGCGAGCAGCGTCTCATGGACAAGATCGCCCTCTTCACGAACGCTCGCAAGCCCGTGGACGGACACGCGCCTGGTCTCTCGGGGGCGGCTCTCTCGGCGTACATTCTGGCCGGAATAGGCTCGGACCACGAGTGCACGACGCCAGCGGAAGCGGCGGAAAAGCTGTCCAAGGGCATGTACATCATGCTCAGGGAAGGCTCGACGGCCCGCGACCTGGGTCATCTCATCCCTGTCATAACGCCTTCCTCGGTATCCAGATTCATGATCTGCTCGGACGACAGGCATTCCAACGACCTGCGCGACGAAGGGCATATGGACCACGCGCTCAGGCTTCTCCTCGCGGGGGGCGTGGCTCCCGTGGACGCCTTCAGGATAGCGGCGGCCAACCCCGCCCAGTGGTTCGGGATGAAGGACATCGGCGTGATCGCGCCGGGATGCAAGGCCGATTTCGTCGCTTTTTCCTCATTCGAGGATTTCAGGGCTGAGATGGTGTTCAAGCGCGGCCGCCTCATCGCCGAAAACGGCGTTCTCCTAGAAAATTTCCCGCCGCGTCAGGTTTCGCTCCGGGACTCGGTGAACATCAAGTGGCTTACGGCGGGGGATTTCGTCATCCCCGACCAGGGCAAGAATATCCGCGTCATAGAAGCCAGGCAGGATTCCATCATCACCGGCCATCTCGTGGAAAAGCCGACGGCGAGGAACGGCGAATGCGTCTCCGATCCGGATCGGGACCTCATCAAGATATTCGTCATCGAGCGTCACATCGGCTCGGGGCGGATCGGCAAGGGTTTCATAAAGGGGCTCGGCCTGAAGCGCGGCGCCATCGGCGGCACGATCAGCCATGACTCGCACAACATGATCATCGCTGGCGTGGACGACAGCTCCATTTTCAAGGCGGCCCGGCACCTCAACAAGATAAAGGGCGGTCTCGTCTATGCCGTGGGCAACGATATAATCCTCGATCTCCCTCTTCCGGTCGCCGGCCTCATGAGCGACCAAAACGCCGACTTCGTCATCGAGAGGCTTCGCGCTTTCGAGGAAATATTCATCCGCGAAGGCTTGACGAACCATTCGCCGCTGATGACCCTTTCTTTCATGGCCCTGCCCGTGATCTCTAGTCTCAAGATCACTGATGTGGGGCTTATCGACGTGGACCGCTTCGCGCCGGTGGATCTCTATGTGAATGAGCGAGAATAAAGCGGACAAGGAATAGATAGTAACGATGGAAACGTTCAGGATATTCGTGAATGACACATGGGTCGAACCGAAGACGGGACCCGGCACGCCCGCTCTCGATTTCATACGAGGGGAGATGGGCCTGACGGGAACGAAGGAAGGCTGCAGGGAGGGCGACTGCGGCGCCTGCGCCGTGCTGGTGGGGGAATTCGTTGTTGACGGCTGCTGCGGAGGCGCCGCGGGCGGAGGCGACTGCAACGGAGGCGCGCCGCGATACCTGGCTGTACCCTCCTGCCTTCTGTCGCTGGGCGATCTCGCCGGGAAACACCTAGTAACGATCGAAGGTTTGAGCGCTTCGGCGCCGGGGGGGCTGACTCCCGTGATGCGGGCCTTTCTGGAGGAGAACGCGAGCCAGTGCGGATTCTGCAGCCCTGGTTTCATTGTCAGCCTGAGCGCCTGGCTTGCGGGTCCGGGCAAGCCGGATTTGGCGGGAGCCATGATCGCCGCGGATGGCAACCTGTGCCGATGCACCGGGTATGGCGCCATAAGGAGAGCTGCCGAGCGCCTCGCGAGGGAGTTCGGAGAACTGCCGCGGGACCCCATGGAGCGGCTGAAGGTGCTCGTGGAGAAAAGCGTGCTGCCACGTTCCGTCCTCGTGTTTATGGCGGAGGCGGCAGGCCTGTCCGCGGCAGCCGACTCGCAGGGGGCGACCGACTTCATCGCCTTGGGCGGCGGAACCGACTACTATGTCAAAAATCCCTATCCGGCCGGCGATTTCAGGCCTCTCCGCCTCCGCTCGATCGATGATTTCAGGAAAATAGCCCGAACAAATTTGGACGGTTCTCCATGGCTGAGGATAGGCGCCGCCGTCACCCTGCGCGATTTTTTCGCCTCGACGCCGGTGCGGGAAGCCATCCCTGGCATTGATGCCTATGAAGGGCAGTTCGCTAGCACGCTGATCAGGAATATCGCCACAGTAGGGGGCAATATCGCCAACGCTTCGCCCGTGGGGGACATCACCTCGATGCTGATGGCTCTGGGGGCGAGGCTGGAAATCGGCGGGTACGCAGCTCCATCGGGCGGGTACACCGGCGCGACCGCGGGGGCTGAAGCCGGATCGCGGTTAATTCCCATCGAGGATTTTTTCACTGGCTATAAGACGACGGCACTCCGGAAAAACGAGATCATACGTGCTATTCTGATCCCGGACGGGCTGATAAGCCACGATGAATCAGGCGGCCAATCGGGCGTTCCAGGAACAAAACCAAGGCTTCTGTTTTCCTTCGAGAAGATCGCGAAAAGGGAAAGACTCGATATCGCGGCGGTCAATACGGCCATCTCTTTCCGCGTCGAGGAGGGCTTCGCGCGCGGAGTCAGGATAAGCGCCGGCGGCGTCGCCGCCGTTCCGACGCTGCTGAGGAAGGCTTCGGCGGCGCTGGAAGGAGCGGCGATCGACAGGAATGACGCGAAGGCTCTGGCCAGACTCGCCAGGGAGGTCGGCTCGGCCGCCGAAGCCGAAATCTTGCCCATCGGCGACGTTCGCGGCTCGGCTTCCTACCGGAGGCGGATGACAGGCAGGCTCATGCTGGCCCATTTTATCCACTTTTTTGGCGCCGACGGCATCGCGAAGGAGCTGTTTCCATGAAAACCATAGCCGAATCCGCCCTGAATTTGAGGGGCGCCACACGATATATCGACGACCTGCCCGAGCCCCGGGACTGCCTCCAAGCCGCGGCGAAGCTTTCTGAGAGCGCGCGCGGACGGATACTGTCCATCGACGCCTCGGCGGCTCTCGCCCTCGACCCGTCCGTCTTGGTGATCACGGCCAGGGATGTCCCGGGCCAGAACCAGATAGGCTTCAACAAGCCGGATGAGCCCCTCCTTCCCACCGAAGAATGGGAATACTGGGGACAGCCCATCGCGCTCGTGCTCGCGAAGACGCGCTCGCTCGCGAGGAGAGCGGCCGCCGCCGTCCGGGTCAGCGGCGAGAACTTGCCGGCCCTGTTCGATCCGAGGGAAGCGGCGGCCGCCGCCGATTTCATACTGCCCTCGCGGACGATCAAGTGCGGAGAGCCCGAATCCGCTTTCGCGAGCTGCGTCCATGTAATCTCGGGGCGAGTGGATTCGGGCGGCCAGGAGCATGTCTACCTTGAAACGCAGGGTGCCTACGCGGAGATCCGCGATGACAGAAAGGTCTTTATCATTTCGAGCACGCAGGGTCCGACCGGCGTCCAGCGCGCCGTGGCGCAGTCACTGGGCCTTTCCATGAACATGGTGGAAGTGGAGGCTCGCCGCCTGGGCGGAGGCTTCGGCGGCAAGGAAGACCAGGCCGCCATATGGGGCTCCCTCGCGGCGCTGGGAGCCTGGGTGAGCAGAAAACCCGTCAAGCTCTACCTCGACCGGCGCGTGGATATGCAGGCCACAGGCAAAAGGCATCCCTACTCGAGCGATTTCCGGATCGGCGCCGACGCCAACGGAAGGCTTCTGGCTTTCGAGGCCGACTACTACCAGAACTCCGGCTGCTCCTGCGACCTTTCTCCCGCCATTCTCTCCAGAACCCTCCTCCACGCGACGGGCGCCTATAAAATTCCCAACGTGAGGGTGACGGGCAACATGTGCCGCACGAACCTGCCCTCCTTCACCGCCTTCCGCGGTTTCGGGGCTCCTCAGGGCTTCTTCGTCATAGAAGCCGCCCTGGACGCTCTCGCTCGCTCCATGGGAATAGACAGGGTCGAACTCCAGCGCAGGAATCTCTACCGCGAAGGGGATTCCACCTATTTCGGCATGCCCCTCGAGCGCGTACGCGCCGGGGAGTCCTTCGACAGGCTTCTCGAAAAAGTCTCCTGGAAGGAGCTTCGCGTCGACATCGAGGCCTTCAACACCTCGAACAGCCTGGAAAAGAGAGGCGCAGCCATTCTTCCCCTCTGTTTCGGTATTTCCTTCACGAAGCTGCCGATGAACCAGGCGGGAGCCCTCGTGCATGTGTACACGGACGGCTCAGTCCTCGTCTCGACGGGCGCCATCGAGATGGGCCAGCAGGTGTCGCGGAAAATCGCGCTGATCGCCGCGAGAACCCTGGGCATTCCCCAGGAAAGGGTTTCCGTGGAACGCACCACGACACTGACCGTGGCCAACACTGTCCCCACGGCGGCGAGCACGGGCAGCGACCTCAACGGCATGGCGGCTAAAATCGCCTGCGAGAAAATCAAGACGAGGCTGACGGCGAAAGCTGCGTCCATGCTCGACGTCGATCCCTCTTCGATCGAGATAAAGGACGGAAAGATCCTCGTCGAAAGGAAATCGAGCGCGCTCGGCTGGAACGAACTCGTCGCGGCCGCGAACGAGGCGAGGATAGATCTCTCGGCTCACGGTTTCTATTCGACGCCGGGGCTCTTTTACGATATGAAGGCCGAGCGCGGGACGCCCTTCGCCTATCATGTTTACGGCGCCGCCTGTCTCACGGCGCGGGTCGATCTCGTTCGCGCGACCTGCAGGATAGAATCGGCGACCATCGTCCACGACTCGGGCAACAGCCTGGACGAGCGCGTCGACATCGGGCAGATTGAGGGCGCCTTCGCCCAGGGTTTGGGCTGGACCCTCCTCGAGGATCTCCGTTTCGGCGCGGACGGCAGGCCCTTGTCGGATACGCTCTCGACCTACAAGCTCCCGAACGATTCCTTCCTGCCCGAGAAGTTGGAGATAGAATTGATGTCCGACATGGACAATCCCTTCGCTCCCTTCAACTCGAAGGCTGTGGGAGAACCGCCCCTGCAGTACGGCATAGCGGCGTACTTCGCCGTTCTGGACGCGCTGCGGGCGGCCAAGCCGGACGGAAAGACGACCTACGATATTCCCTTCATCCCCGAAAAAATCGAGGCTTTCCTGGACGGGGAGGGCTTATGTTGATCGCGAACGCCCTGGCCGCCCTGCCCGGCGAAAAGGATTTTCGCAGGGTCGATATTCTCGTGCGCGAGGGAAAAATCGCCCGTATCGCCGCCGCGGGAAGCCTTGCCGACGTATCGGCAGCCGATCTATCGTCGGCCGACTCCATATTGGCCGACGAGGAAACGATCGACGCTACCGGGCTCATGATGTTCCCTGGAGCCATAGATCCCCACGTCCACTTCGACGAGCCGGGATTCACGCAGAGGGAGGACTTTCTCCACGGCAGCTCCGAAGCGGCGCGCGGCGGCGTGACGACGGTGATCGACATGCCCTGTACCTCCCTGCCGCCTGTCACGAGCCTCGCCGCGCTGAAGAACAAGCTCGCCATCGTCTCGAAAAGCGCCGTGGTCGATTTCGCCTTTTACGGCGGCGTCAACGGTCTCTTCGACGACGCGTCGATGGATTTGGCGATCGACGCCCTCGCCCCGCACGTCGTCGGCTTCAAGTGCTATTTCGTGTCGGGTATGGAAAGTTTCACGGCGGTGACGCCGGAGCAGTTCGCCAGGGCTTATAATCGCTGCGCGGCAGCCGGCAGGCCGCTTCTCCTCCACGCCGAGGATCCCGCGGTGATAGCGGCGGCCGAGGCCGCCCTGGGCGCGGCTCGAGGCAGAAAGGCTCCCACTTGGAAGGATTACTACGCCTCGCGCCCCATGGAGGCCGAAACGGCGGCCTGTTCCGCCGCGCTGCGGCTTGCGGGAGCGCGGCCGCGATGGCTCCATATCGTCCACATCGGCACGGCCGAGGCGGCCGCGCTCGTCGCCGCCTCGGGCGCGAGCTGCGAAACCTGCGGCCACTACCTCGCCTTCGACGAAGATGATTTCCAAGCCCTGGGGGCGGCGCTCAAGACCGCCCCGCCTGTCAAGGAAGCTTCCCAGAAAGCCCTGCTCTGGAAGCTGCTCGCGGAAGGTGCGATATCCTTCGTGGCGTCGGACCATGCCGGCGCGCCCGACTATGAAAAATTCACGGGTAACCCTTTAAGCGCCTATGGCGGTATTCCCGGCACCGGCACCTTCTTTCCCTACCTCCTTTCCGAAGGCCTTTTCGCTAAAAGGCTCAGCCTCCCCCGCTTCCTCGAAGCGACCTCGGGAGCGGCCGCGGCCCGCTACGGAATTTCGGGCGGCAAGGGCTCGCTCGCCGAAGGCAAGGACGCGGACTTCGTCCTGGTGGACCCCGAAGCCAGCACCCTTCTCGACCCGGCTTCGATGTACAGCAAGAGCCGCATAACGCCTTTCGCGGGCATGCGGCTTGCCGGTAGGATCAAGGAAACCTTCGTCAGGGGATCCCGCGTCTACGGCGAGGGCGGAATACTCGCCCTTCCGGGCAGCGGAAAATTCATCCAATGGGGTTATCGATGAGCAAAATCATGAAAACGACCTCGCTCTCGGCGCTTCTTTCGAGGGCGGCGGGCGAATTCGATGCCAAGGATTCGATCTACGAAATCCCGGGAAGCGTTTTCCGCGGAATCTTCGATCTGGAAGCGGATAGTCCCGGGCTCACGGTCATGTCGGGAAGGGCGAGCATCCCCGTAGGTCCTGCCGCCGGCCCCCACACGCAGATCGCCCCGAACATCCTCGCCGCGTATTTATCGGGAGCCCGCGTCTTCGAACTCAAGACCGTCCAGCAGAACGACAGCCTCGATATCGACAAACCATGCATCGACGCGCTGGACGAGGGACACAATGTCGAATGGTCGACTGAACTGAGCCTGGAGGAAGCCAGGAAGGAATATATCAACGCATGGATAGCGGTGAACCTCTTCTCCTTCCTCTGGTCCCGCAAACCCACCGAATTCTTCTTCAACATGTCGGTCGGCTATACGCTCGAGGGGATAAAAAGCGCGAAGGTTGATGCCTTCATCGAGGGAATGAGGCGACCGGAAACCACCGAGTATTGGTCGAAGGCGATGGCGGAACTCGAACGCTTCATCGCGGGCGAGCCTTTCGCCCGGGCATTCGGCGACGCGCTGGCCGAAAAGGCGAGAACCCTCGCCGCGCACATGCCAGTAAGGCCCCTTCACTCTGTAACGCTCTCCACGATGCACGGCTGCCCGCCTGAGGAAATCGAACGCATCGGCCTCTACCTAATTGAAGAAAAAGGCTTCGACACCTACATAAAGCTCAATCCCACCCTCCTCGGCTTCGATGAGGCGCGGCGGATTCTGGACAGCCTGGGCTGGGACGATATTGTCATCAAAAGGGAAACTTTTGAACACGACCTGCAGTTCGACGCCGCCCTCGCCCTCGTCCGGAAGTTAAGCGAGACGGCTCAGGCGAGAGGACGCCGGTTCGGCATCAAGCTCTCGAACACCCTCGCCAACGCCAACGACGGCGTGAATCTCCCCGGACACGAGCGCTATATGTCGGGACGGGCGCTTTTCCCCATCACCATGAAGCTAGCGGCGAAGGTAGCGCGATCCCTCCCCAAGGAGGGATCGCGAATCTCTTACTGCGGCGGCGTTTCGGCGCTCAACGCGGCTGACCTCATCACCTCGGGACTCGGACCTCTGACCGTCGCCACTGATATTCTGAAACCGGGCGGATACCTGCGCCTGGCGCAGATCGCTAGGGAAGCCGTCGGCGCCCTGCCCATCCCGCTTGAGCCGAGGTTGACCAACCCGGAGGCTCTGGAAGCCCTGGCCGAGGCCGCTCTCGGAAGACCCGAGTATCGAAAAGGATGGAAGGTGGGCAAGGTCTCCATAGCGAAAAAACTCCCGCTCTACGACTGCTTCGCCGCTCCCTGCATAGAAGCCTGCCCCGTAAACCAGAAGGCGCCGTCCTATATCAAGGCACAAGGATCAGGCCTGAGCGAACAGGCTCTCGCCACGATACTCTCTGACAATCCCCTCGCCCACATAACGGGCGTGCTCTGTGACCACGTCTGCCAGGAACATTGTTCCAGGCTCGATTACGAGGGCTCGGTGCGGATACGCGACGTGAAGCTGAAGGCCGCGAGAGCCGCCGATCTGCCCGCCGCTCCCCTGCCCGAAGCGCTCTGCGTCCCTGGAGGGAAGAGCGCCGTAATAGGCGCCGGGCCGGCCGGACTCGCCTGCGCCTATTACCTGGCTTCAGCGCGCCACGAAGTGAAAGTGTTCGACTCAGGCCCGGCGCCCGGAGGCGTCCCCGCCAACGTCATACCCGGCTTCAGGATCGCCAGGGAAGAAATCGCCCGCGATATCGACAGGATAGCCTCCATAGGGGTCGGATTCGAATTCGGGCGGAGCATCGCCTCGCTCGGCGAGCTCAAGGCGGAAGGCTACACGAGCTTCTTCATCTGCACGGGGGCCGATTCCGCGCGCCAATTAAAGCTTAAAGGGTCGGGGCTCAAGACCATGGACGCCCTCGACTTCCTTAAACGTTTCGGGGCCGAAGGAGCCGAAGCCTTCGCCGGTATCCGCCATGTAATCGTGGCCGGCGGCGGCAACACGGCCTGCGACGCGGTGCGCGCCGCCACGCGTATTCTCGGGATGGAATCCGTCCACCTTTCCTACAGAAGGACTCGCAAGGAAATGCCCGCCGACCTGGAAGAACTGGAAAACGCGCTCCAGGAGTCCAAGGCCTTGGGTGGCGAGCGGAATACGATGCTGGAGCTTTCCCTGCCCGAGGAAGCGAAGCCTGGCAGCCTCGTGCTGAGGCGCATGGTCCTTGGCGAGAAGGACGCCTCCGGGCGCCGTTCTCCCCTTCCTTCGGAAGAAACCTTCGAACTCCCCTGCGATCTCCTCATAACGGCGGTCGGAGAAGAACCCGATGCCCGGCTTCTCGAGCAGCTGGGAGTGAGCCTTGGAAGAAACCATCTTCCCATAGCCAATCCCGACACGATGGAAACCGAGGTAAAGGGCCTTTATGTCGGCGGAGACGCAAGGCGCGGTCCGGCCTCCATCATCGCCGCTGAAGCCGACGGAAGGGCGGCTGCCAGGGCCATTCTCGCCGCCGAAGGATTCGTCCTGCCGACGGCCGATTACCGCCCGCCCCTCATGGATAGGTCCAAGCTGGCGAAGCGGGGAGAAATTCTGCCTTCCCTCGATTTCGACGATCCTAAATTCGCCGAGAGGGAGGCCGAACGCTGCCTCGCCTGCGACTCGGCATGCCTGCGCTGCGTGGAAGTCTGTCCCAACCGCGCCAACATGTTCATCGAATCCGGCCTGCCCTTCGCCCAGGATGCCCAGATCCTCCATCTGGACCGTCTCTGCAACGAATGCGGCAACTGCGGCTTCTTCTGCCCCTTCGAGGGGGAACCATTCTCCGGCAAAGTCACCCTCTTCGACGACGAGGAAGATCTCGCCGCCTCGAAGAACGCCGGATTCGCCTTCGTCTCCGAAGGCGGCCTTTCCAATCTCGTCCTGAGAACCGAGATCGGCGCTCCCCCGCATAAGCTCGACTACCCATCCTGGAACGGAGCGGTTTCCGCGCCGGCCGATTCGGCCATGGTGGCCTTCGCGCGCGAAGTCTACCGAACCCATCGCTATCTTCTGGAGGAAGCTCCATGATCCTTTTCGAGAACGTAAAGCTCCTGTCCTTCAACCCTCCCGCCGTTTCGGAAGAATGCGACCTCGTCGCCTACGGACCGGAGGAGGAAGGCGCGAAGGCCGGGACGATAGCTGAGATCGGAACCGGACTGCGCGCGAAATACCCGCGGGCAGAACTCGCAGGCTCAGGCGGCTATCTCTCGCCGGGCCTCGTCTGCGCCCACACCCATCTCTATTCCGCGCTCGCGAGGGGCATGGAGGTGGCCATCCAGCCCTCCAAGGATTTCTGCCAAATCCTCGAGCACCTCTGGTGGAGGCTGGATAGGGCGATCGACCTGCCCATCATCGAGGCGAGCGCCCTCGCGGGCTGCGCCGACGCGCTGGCTGCGGGTGTCACTTCCCTCGTGGATCACCACGCGAGCCCCAACGCCATCGACGGAAGCCTGTCGGTCATCAGGCAGGCTTATGAGGAAGTGGGCCTGCGCGGCATACTCTGCTACGAGACTACAGACCGGAACGGCGCCGACGGCGCGCACGCGGGGCTGTCCGAAAACCTGCGCTTCGCGCGCGAAGTGGACGGGATGCGCGCGCGCGGTCAGCGACCCCAGGTTGAGGCCGCCGTAGGCGGCCACGCCGGCTTCACCGTCGGCCAGGAGACGCTTGAAGGCCTCGCCGACGCGGTGAAAACCTCCGGCCGGGGCATCCACATCCATCTCGCCGAGGACAGGTACGACGCCGTCGATTCACGCTATCGCCACGGCCTCGACCTCGTCGAAAGGCTGGAGAAAGTCGGGGCCCTCACCCCCAAGGGCATCATCGGCCACGGACTCTGGCTCACGCCCTCGGAAATTGAGATCATGAACGCCCGGGACGTCTTCCTCGCCCACAACGCGCGATCCAACATGAACAACGCGGTGGGCTACAACGCCCTCCTGCCGACGCACGGGAACGTCGTCCTCGGCACCGACGGCATGGGCGCCGACATGCTCGAGGAATTCAAGTTCGCCGTCTTCCGGCACAGGGAATCGGCCGGCCCCTGGTGGCCCGACAACTTCCTCGCCTGCCTCGACCGCGGCAACAGGCTCCTCGAGCGCTATTTCCCCGGCGAAGGCAGCTTCGGCGTCCTCGCCCCCGGTAATCCGGCCGATCTCGTCCTCTGGGACTACGACCCGCTCACCCCCCTCGACCCGGCCAACATCGCGGGCCACATGGCCTTCGGCATGAGCTCTCGCTCCGTGCGCAGCGTCGCGGTCGCGGGAAAAATTCGCATCCAGGACAGGAAACCCCTGTTCGATATGGAAAAAATCCAGGCTGCGGCGCGCGTCCAGGCTCGCCGTCTCTGGAACAATATGGAAGGAAGGTGACTATGGACAGCGCGACAATTCTCGCGAAAGCGAAGGAATACAGGGACTACACGGCCCGCAACTTAAGCGAAATGATCAAGGTGCCGGGTTTCAGCACGACGGAAAAGGAACGCGTTCTCCTCTTAAAGAAGCTTTGCGCCGAAGCGGGCATGGAAGATATCCACATCGACGGCCTCGGCTCTCTGCTCGGGCGCGTCGGCAAAGGCAAAAAAAAGCTCGTTTTCGACGCCCACATCGACACGGTCGGCGTCGGCGACCCCGCCCAGTGGAAAACCCCGCCCCACTCTGGAATTATCAAAGACGGCCTCGTCTACGGACGCGGCTCCTCCGACCAGCTAGGAGGCGCCGCCTCCATGATCACCGCGGCGCGTATCCTGAAGGAACTGGCCTACGACGGCGACTTCACCGTCTGGTTCGCCTTCACCGTCATCGAGGAAGACTGCGACGGGCTCTGCTGGAAATACCTCATCGAGGAAGAGAAATTCGTCCCCGATTTCGCCGTCTCCACCGAACCCACCTCCTGCAGGCTCTACCGCGGCCACCGCGGACGCATGGAAATCCAGATCGACATCAAAGGCGTCTCCTGCCACGGCTCGGCGCCCGAGCGCGGCGATTCGGCTGCCTACAAGGCGGCGCGCGCCGCCCTCGCCATCGAGAAGCTCAACACCGAGCTGAAACCGGACGACGATGGATTCCTTGGCAAGGGCACCATCACGGTATCGCAAATCAAGGTACAGGGACCGAGCCAGTGCGCCGTACCCGACCAGGCCATGCTCTACTGCGACCGCCGCCTCACCTGGGGCGAAAACGACGCGATCGCCATCGCCCAGGTCGAAAAAGCCCTGACGGAAGCTGGCGTGAACAACTTCACGGTAAAAATGCCCGAATACGCCCAGCCGGCATACACAGGAACCCTCTACAGACAGGAACTCTATTTCCCCACCTGGAAAATCAAGGCCGATCATCCCCTCGTCCGCTCGGGCGTGGAAGCCTACGGCGACCTTTTCGGTAAACCTCCCGTCGTGGATAAATGGACCTTTTCGACGAACTGCGTCGCCATATGTGGCCGTCACCAGATCCCCTGCATAGGCTTCGGCCCCGGCGACGAGAGCCAGGCCCACGCGCCGAACGAAATCAACAGGATCGACGACCTCGAGATCTGCGCCGCCTTCTACGCCGCCCTTCCCGGCAGGCTGGAGAAACGCGCATGAGATGGCTCTACCGCTGCCCCTCCTGCGGCGCCACCTACCCGATCGAGCCCGGACGCTACCTCTGCGATGAATGCGGCAGGAAAAACAAGCCGGGCATTCCCCTGGAAGGCGTCCTCGAATGCGCCTGGGAGGAAGACGAAGGCGAGGCGCTCAGGATCGCGGAGGCCGGAAGCGTTCCGCTCCCCATCGAGAAAGAATTTTTCCCGCCGCTGCCCGTGGGGGACACGCCGCTATGGGAGCCTGAGCGCTTGCGCGAAGCCCTGGACGCGCCCAACCTTTACCTCAAGGACGACACCTGCAACCCCTCGGGCTCTTATAAGGACAGGGCGAGCTGGCTCGTGGCGGCCTTCGCGCGCAAGTTCGGGCTCAAGGAAATCGCCCTCGCTTCAACCGGCAACGCCGCCTCGAGCATGGCCTGCGTGGGAGCGGCCGCCGGCCTCAAAATCACCGTCTTCCTGCCGGCCTCCGCGCCGGCGGCCAAGCGCGTTCAGGTCCTCCAGTACGGCGCCGAGCTTCGCGAGGTCCAGGGCACCTACGACCAGGCCTTCGACGAATCCCTCGCCTATTCGGCGGCCACCGGCGTCCTCTCGCGTAACACCGCCTACAATCCCCTCACCATCGAAGGCAAAAAGACGGCCAGCTTCGAGATCGCCCGGGACCTGGGAACCGCTCCCGATCACGTCTTCGTGCCCACCGGCGACGGCGTCATCCTGGCCGGTATCATCAAGGGCTTCGAAGACCTCCTCAGGCTCGGCCTCACCTCTAAAATGCCGACCTTCTGGGCAGCCCAGGCCGAAGGCTCCAGCGCCATCGCGCGCGCCCTCGCGACGGGCGGCTTCGATGAGCGCCCCTCCGATACCCTCGCCGACTCGATCTCCGTCGATGTGCCGCGCAACGGCGGCTTCGTCCTCGCCAAATTGAGGAAGTACGGCGGCAAGGGCATAACCGTCAGCGACGAGGAAATCCTCGCCGCCCAGCGCCGGCTCTCCTCCATGTCCGGCCTCTTCGCGGAACCCTCGAGCGCCTGCGCCTTCGCCTCCTACCTGAAAGTCCTGTCGACGATCCCCCGCGAGGAGACCGTTGTCGTCATGCTCACAGGATCGGGTCTCAAGGACATAAAAAGCGCCGCGAAAGCGGTGGGCGCGCGGCTCTCGTAAAGCGGCGGCATAGACATAAAAAAGCGGTCATCGATTTCCGATGACCGCTTTTTTCATGAATCGAAAAATCAATGTGAACAGTCGTGCCCTTCTCCGCCATGTCCGGCACAGCCGACACCTGAATCGGCGAGAGCACCCTTCGCGAAAGCCTCGGCGGCCGCCTTGGCCGAGCCCGAAGCTCCGCGCACCACGACGATTCCCTGAGAGCCTAAAACGCGGACGGCTCCCTCACCCATATTGCCCGCCACGAGGTGGGTGACCCCCGATTTCGCAAGGACTGAAGCCACGCCTGATTTGCATCCGCAACCCGCAAGAGATGGTATAGGCTGTTCTTCGATGAGCGAATCCTTCTCAACACGGAAAATCAAAAATTCCTTGCAGTGGCCGAAATGCTCATCCACAAGACCGTCCAGTGATGGTACCGCTATTTTCATGACAGTTTCTCCTTGCTCTCGTATGACAATCTCGCCCCCTTCAATCCGCAGGGCTTTTCCGTTCAATATCGCGTCGGCGACCTTGTGCCTTGCAATTTCCACAATCCGGCCGAATGTCTGCCGCGATACGCCCATGGAACGCGCTGCGGCCTCCTGGTATAAACCTTCCAGGTCGGCAAGTTTCAATGCCTCGGCTTCGTCGAAACCAAGCAGCACTTCCTCAAGTACTCGTGCGGGAATTCCCGCCGGTTTCATGACCCTCGGCGCTATGGGTGCGCCCAGACGGCGCTCGCTTATCGGTCGTGGCATTAGAGCCTCCTAGACTGCTTTGTGCTCCACAGCCTTTGCGGGATTCGAGGCATGGCTCGAGAGTGCCAATTCCATCTCGACGGCCATTCTGTCGGCCTCTTTCCGTGCCGCTTCCGGAAGGTCGGTCCAGCGTATCGAACGCGCCTGCGCCACTTCTTTTCTCCAGGGAAGACTCGCGATGAGGGGAAGTCCAAAGTGATTCCCGCCAACCGAACTTCCATCATCAAAAAGAGTGACCTCTTCGCCGCAGGAAGGACAGATCATTGTCCTCATGTTCTCGATGATCCCGAGGACAGGAGCCTTCATCATGGTAGCCATCTTGATGGATTTTGTCACGATCATCGATACATAGTCCTGCGGCGTTCCTACGACAACGATCCCGGCGAAAGGTATAGTCTGAAATGCGGTAAGCGCAATATCGGAAGTTCCCGGAGGAAAATCGACGATAAGATAATCCAGGTCACCCCAATCGGTATCCTCCCAAAACTGCTGGAGGGCTTTTGCGAGAAGAGGGCCCCTCCAGATGACGGGTTCATCCTCATGTTCATTGAAAAGGTTGATCGAGAGCACTTTGATGCCCTCTTCATTGATGATTGGATACAGCAGATGCTCGTCAGATTCGGCCCTGAACGAGTCGACGCCCAGAAGCCTGGGAAGACTGGGCCCTGTAATATCCGCGTCGAGGACTCCGACGCTTCGGCCCTGCGCCGCGAGCGACTCGGCGAGCAATACGGCTACCGTGGATTTGCCGACCCCGCCCTTGCCGCTGATGACGCCAATCACTCGCTTGATCCTCGGGTTCGCTTTTTTTTCCGGAACCAATTCCATATAATTACTCCTTGTCAGATAGAAATGCTCATGCCGCACGAGAGCCACGCGACTTTGCCGGGCAGACTATTCAGAAGCGCCGAAAAGCCCCTTGGACCAGTACAATGCGCGCAAAAAACCGCTTGAGGCTCAAGGGAAGCAATCGCCTTCGCGATTTCAACAAGCTCTTCATCAGAAACATCCACGAGATGAAAACCTCCGACAAGTGCTTTGATCACCTTGCCGGGAAAAGCCCGGATGGCCGCGTGGGCAATATTTAAAATTCCCCTATGGGCGCAGCCTGTCACGATCACAATTCCATCACTTTCATTAAAAACAAGAGAAAGCTCATCATTAAAACTGTCAAGCGTTTCGCCCCCTCCTTGAATAACCCGAAAACGGGGAGAAGCCTCACTCCCATCTATCTTTTCCACGGATGTAAGAATATAGGTACTGCTACCCAATTTTTCCGATGTATCGAGAAGTATAGGGGCTGGCGAATGTTCAGGCAGAAACGCTGACGGAAGACCAATGTCCGTCAGTCTGTCTCCATTTCTGGCTCGCCGTGGCGCATTGAAGCCTCTGCCGGCAAAAAGAGGCGGAGGGGTTGCGGAAAGCCTTTCGTAGAGGGCTTTGAGCCCTCCCCCATGATCATAGTGGCCATGGCTCAGGACGACAGCGTCCAAGGATGACAAGTCGATCCCCAAGACTTCCGTGTTGGTGATGAAGGCATCGGTTTGCCCCGCATCGAGAAGCAGCTTCATGTCAGCCGTTTCCATATAGAGCGACAGTCCATGTTCTCCACGAAAGCCGCGTTTCGGGCAATAGTCATCCATGAGTGATGTTATTGTCATAAGCTCATAATGAAGATAATTGACAAATTAGTCAAGCAGATAGAGCTTTTGTCATGAATAAAACACCTAGGTTGCGTCAATCCCGATGCACAATCAGCAGCCTAGGGTGACGATCTCTCTACTTCTTATACCCTTTTCCTATAGCGGAGAGCACGGCGGCCTTCTCGAGCTTCTTCGTGCAGAAGAACCAGTCATGGCAAGTCACTCCCTCCTGCTTTCCTTCCATCCTGTCCTTGGCGACGCCGCAGGATCCGGCTGTCGGCACGATGGCATCGTCGCCCGGGCGCCAGTCGGCGGGGGTGGCCACGCCGAAGGCATCGGCGGTCTTCAAAGCCTGGACGACACGGATGAGCTCGTCGAAATTTCTTCCAAGCGAGAGCGGGTAATAGATGATTGTCCTGATGATTCCCTTGGGATCGATGACGAAGACAGCCCGAACAGCCTTCGTGGTCGCCTCCCCCGGCTGGATCATGCCGTATTTCTTCGCCACCTCCATGCTGATGTCCTCGATGAGAGGAAACTTTACCTCGACGTTCTTCATGCCCTTGTAGTCAATTTTTTCCTTGATGGTTCTCAGCCACGCTATGTGGCTGTAGAGGCCGTCGACAGAGAGGCCGACGAGCTTGCAGCCAAGTTCGTCGAATTTCGGCTCGAGCGTGGCGAAGGTCATGAATTCCGAGGTACAGACAGGGGTGAAATCGGCCGGATGGCTGAAAAGGATCACCCAATTTCCCTCATACTGCTCGGGAAACTTGATCTCGCCCTGTGTGGTGACCGCGGTGAAAGAGGGCGCCCTCTCGCCGATGCGGGGCATAGCTTCGATTTTTGTTTCTACAGTGTTTTCCATACTATAAACTCCTTTTATGGCAAAATATTTAGATTGCTGATAGGAAGAACCATCCTGCTTTACACCTAAAACAGCGTTTATTGAAGAAATATTATAGTCATATGCTAATATATAATATACCTTTTTCTTTGTCAAATCTTCATATATTTCAAGCATTTGACAATTATCTACGGTGAGCATACCCTAATTTCGACAACAGGAGAAAAACATGGAAGACACATTGAAAATCGGCATCATCATCTGTGATCGCTATAAAAACTGTGCGGGAGGGAAATGCTTCCGAGCATTTAAGAACAGGGAAGGCGCTTTCTCCATCTATAAAGACATGAATGTGGAAATCGCCGGCTATACGAGCTGCGGGGGCTGCCCTGGAGGGAATATCGAATATGCCGGAGAGGAAATGGCGAAGAACGGCATCTCTGTTATTCACCTCGCCACGGGGTTGCTCGTGGGGTACCCGCCCTGCCCCAGCATCGATCATTTTGTTCATTTCATGGAAGAGCGTTATAAGCTGAAAGTCATTATCGGTACCCACCCCATTCCCGCCAAATATCTCACTATCCACGAACGCCTTGGAACATGGAGGGCTTCGGAGTGGAAATCACGCCTCGCGCCCACTATAGTCGATGAAAAGACTCGAGCAGCCTACGATTGATTCATCATTTCTTTCCGCATACTAGGGTATAAGGCCTCCGCCGCCTCACAAGAAAAAGCAAAAAGGACTTGACATATTATGAGCATATGCCTATTATCGTCATATAAGGTAATTAGCATTGGCTATTTATGACAAGCATGCGCCGTTGGCGCTATTTAAATTTTTCAATATGGAGGCTGATATGCCTAATTACAATGGAAGAGGACCCGAAGGAGCTGGACCGATGACAGGGAGAGGACTTGGTTTTTGTGGCGGCGGCGCCGCTATGATGGGATCACGCAATGTGCGTGGCATCGGCAATGGTATGGGCAACGGCCCAAGACGCGGCATGGGGCGCGGCAACGGTCCTGGCTGCGGTTGTAAGGCCGGCTATGGACACGGTCTAGGCAGGGGAGCCGGTTGGTTTTCCGTCGGCTACGACGGAATAACTGCTGGCGCGGATATGAACCATATCCTTGAACAGAAGAGGGCTTTTCTCCTAGCCGAACTAGGCAGAACCGAGGCTCTCCTCGGCGGCAAACCCGTAAGCGAAGCCGCTCAGACAAACAAAGAAGCGGAAAAGTGAGCAAACCGCAGGCGACGGTGATTGCCATTGCGAGTGGCAAGGGCGGCACCGGCAAGACAACAGTAGCTGCCCACCTTGCCCTCGCGTTCGCCCGCTCCCGCAAGACGCTGCTCGTCGACCTCGACGTCGAGGCGCCTGACGTCATCGGCTATTTTCCGGCCGCCAAGCTTCTCGGAGAGGCTGAACCGGTTAAGGTCCCCATTCCTTCTCTTCTCTCGGAGCGATGTACGGGCTGCGGACTTTGCGCCAAGTCCTGTCGGTTCGGGGCGATTGTAGTCCTAGGCGGCGTAGTTTCAATAAGCGGAGAACTGTGCAAAGGCTGTGGACGCTGTGTCTCGGTTTGTCCCGCGTCGGCGCTGGGTGAAATAAAAGCGACCGTCGGCCGCACTTCCTTTTTTATGACAGAAGGACTCCACATTCTCGAAGGGCGAATGGAGGTAGGCGACATACGATCCACGGCCGTCATCGAGGCGGCAAAACGTCGAGCGCCCGTATGCGACGCGGCGATCCAGGTACGAGATTGCCCGCCTGGAGTCTCCTGTCCGGCTACGCATTCGATCGAGGGCGCCGATTATGTGATTCTCGTCGCGGAACCCACGGAATTCTCCCTCCACGATCTCAACGCCGCGATAAGGCTGACAAAAAGCCGTTGCATACCAACCGGCGTCGTCATAAACAAGGATGGCTTCGGAAGCGTCGATATCGCGGGGTTCTGCGCCGAAAAATCCGTTCCCGTGATCGGGCGAATCGCCTTTCTGCGTTCGCGCGCGGAGTCGGGGGCGTCAGCCGCGCTCTGGAGCAACGACGCCTCCTTCATGAACGAAATGGACAAGATCGTCGCCACTGTGCTGGATGGTGTTTCATGGACGGCACCAGCATGACGACGGTGAGTGTGGCGAGTGGAAAGGGCGGAGCCGGCAAGACCTCGATCGCGGCCGCGCTCGCCGTGGCTATCGCGGCTATACCGGGGGAAAAGTGCATCTTTGCCGACTGCGACGTGGATGCCGCCAATGGAGCGATCGCCCTGGATGCGAAGGAAAGGGAACGATTCCCCTACTTTGCGGGACCTGGGTTCTCAATCAAAGCCAATGCCTGCACTGCCTGTGGGCGTTGCGTCCAGGCGTGCCGCTTCGACGCGATCCGAAAATCCGCCGATAGGCAATCCTATGTCATAGTGCCCCAACTCTGTGAGCGCTGCGGCGCTTGTCTGGACACCTGCCCCAAAGGCGCCGTCACCATGTACGAAAAACAAGCCGGTGAGTTCTATGTAGCGGACACGGCGCGGGGACCGACCCTGGTGTTCGCCGAACTTGAGCCGGGAGAGGACACGAGCGGCAAGCTCGTCCGGGTTGTCCGTGATCGCGCCGAGCAATTAGCCGGCGAGGCCAGTGTCATTGTAGTCGATTCCGCGCCCGGAATTGGCTGCCCCGTCATCGCCTCGCTGAGCGGCGCTAACCTCGTCATCATCGTGGTGGAAGCCAGCGTATCGGGTATCAAGGACGCGCGGCGGCTCGTCGCCCTCGTTCATTCCATGAAGAGAAAAGCCATCGCCATCATGAACAAGACTGGCCTCAGCGCCGATATGGACTCCAAAGCCCGGATCATGCTCGCGGAAGCCGGCATCCCTCTCGCAGGCGAATTACCCTTCGATCCGGCGCTGAGGGCTGCCGAGGAGTCGGGGAACACCTGGCTTTCGATTGGAGGAGAGGCGGGCGATCAGGTCAAAGCTACAATCGAAGCTGTCAAGGGAGTTGTTTTATCCATGCAACGCAAAAAGCTGAATGTCGTAATCCCAAAGGAGACATTATGAAATACGCATTACCGACAGACGACGGGAAGACCGTCGGGAAGGTCTTCGGCCGCGCGAAAAGTTTCGCGCTTTACAATGACGCAGACTCGAGCTACGTGATCGCCGCGAACGAAGGTGCCAATGCCGAACATGGCGCCGGCACGGGCGCCGCGGCTTTCCTCACAGAGAAAGGAGTCGGCATTCTCATCGCGCCCGAGGTAGGCCCCAAGGCGGCGGCGGCTTTAAGCGCCGCGGGCATTCGCGTCGAGATCACGGAAGCGGGAAAAGCTCTTGGAGAGGCGATGGCGGATGTCATCGTCCCCTCGAAATAAAATCATGCGGGAGAACACAATGAGCAAGAAACAAATCGTGGTCATCGGCGGATCGGCGGCCGGCCCCAAGGCCGCGGCCAAGGCGAGGCGACTGGACGAAAGCGCCGACATCATTGTCCTTCAGAAAGGGGCTGATCTTTCGATGGCGTCATGTGGCTATCCATATTACGTTGGAGGCGCTTTCGACGACAGGGATCAGCTTCTCTGCACGCCGGCGGGCGTCGTCAGGAATCCGAAATTCTATCTCAACGCCAAGGCAATCGACGCCCGAACGAACAGCGAAGCGACGAGCATCGACCCCCATAGTCATACGGTAACCTATAAAAACCTCCTAACCGAAGAAACCACAACGATTGGCTATGACAAGCTCATACTCGCCACCGGCGCGATCGCAAAGATGCCTCCGGTGCCCGGGATCGGACTCAAGGGTATAACAACGCTCCAATCCATGAAGGACGCTGACTTCCTACGTTCAGTCCGGGATGAGGGAAAGATAAAGAAAGCGGTCATGGTGGGCGGAGGCCTTATCGGCATCGAGATCTGCGAGGCTCTCCAGCTGGCCGGCATCGATGTCACGGTTGTCGAGATGCTTCCGCAGCTCCTCACCTTCCTCGACTGGGACATGGCAAAGCTCGTTAAGAATCATGTCCGCAGCAAAGGTGCCAACGTCATCGTCGATAACGGCGTCGCCGAGTTCCTCGGCCACGACGGTACGCTCACAGGCATCAAGCTGAAAAATGGCACAGAACTCGACTGCGAACTCGCTGTCATTGCAATCGGGGTGAAGCCTAATGTCGACCTCGCGAAGAAGGCGGGAATATCCATCGGCGCCTCAGGTGGTATCGACGTCGACCAATACATGAGAACTTCCGACAAGGATATCTATGCGATAGGGGATTGTGTCGAAATACCGCACCGGATCACCGGCAGGAAGATCCTCGCTCCCTACGGAGACCTTGCGAACCTTGAAGGACGGGTTGCGGGCGAGAACGCAGCCCTCGGCGATTCGGTCACCTTTCCCGGAACCATACAGACTGGGATATGCAAAATTTTCGATTTCTCGGCAGGATCGACGGGATTTTCGGAATCCGCCGCGATCAAGAACGGCTTTACCGATGTCCTGACCGTAGTGAACGCAAGCACTGACAAGCCGGGATTTATGGGCGGCAAGCTTGTCATCACGAAGATGGTCGCCGAAAAGGCAACCGGCAAGATACTCGGCGCTCAGGTTGTGGGACCAGGCAATGTGGCCAAACAGGTCGCCCAATGGGCTCTTGCCATTCAAGGCGGCATGAAAGTCGAGGACGTCGTCAACGCCGATCTCCCCTACGCACCCCCCTTCTCCCTCGCCATAGATCACTTCATCGCGACAGCCCATCTTATGCAAAACAAGATGAAGGGACGCCTTAAGGGTATTTCCGTTGTCGATGTGAAGCGGAAACTCGATGCGGGGGAAAAGCTTTTCCTTCTCGATGCCCGCGGCGCGGACGAATACGAAGCCATGCGGCTTGGTATAGGAGAAACCCTCATTCCCCTCGGCGCGGTTCGGAAGCGACTTGCCGAACTTCCCGCGGATAAAAGCGCCGAAATCATCTGCTTCTGTAAAATATCGCTGCGTGGCTACGAGGCTGCCCTCATCCTCGAAGCCAACGGTTGGAAAAACGTTCGCGTCATGGAAGGCGGCATCATGGCCTGGCCTTATCCACGGGAAAAGTGATGTATGTATGGCGTCAGGACTATCTGCCGCAATCGTATGCTTCTCTACCTATGCTTTATAAAGGAGAAACTATGAAGATAGCAATTCCTCTTCTAAATGGAAATCTTACGCCTCATTTCGGCCATTGTGAACGCTTCGCAATTATCACCGTCGACTCAGCCACCAGGGCTATTCTCTCACAAGAAGAGATCGTCCCGCCTCCCCACGAACCGGGACTCTACCCCTCTTGGCTCGCAAAACTTGGCATCACTCATGTCATTGCTGGAGGCATGGGCGAAAACGCCATCAATCTCTTCGTACAGAACAATATCGAAGTCATTGCGGGGGCACCGGGGGAGACAGCGGAAAAAATCGTAAAGCTCTTCCTTGAAAACACGCTTGTCACCGGTAAAAATCTCTGTACGCACTAATTTTCGTTTTCATATACATAGCATATCAATTGTTGCCCTGAGAAATGATGAGAATCATTGATTTATTATTAGCATATGCTTATTTTGTATTAGGTGATGCCGAACATGTGTGATGTGCGTCGTTGACGCGCTCAGTATCTTTAGCCGCTCGGAGGTATATATGCCCAATTCTGACGGGAGTGGTCCCGCTGGTGCTGGAAAGAAAACAGGCAAGGGGCTGGGACCTTGTGCTGGCGATCCCGTGAAAGCTCTTGTTCGTGGACAAAGACACGGTGCCAAAAATGGACTTGGTCACGGTCATGGGAATAAAAGCGCTGCAGCGCCATCATCGAAAGACAGTAAAAATTCTGATGGCGATGAAGTAAAGCAAGCGTAAACAGGCCAGGACTTGCATTGCATTTTTGGTCCCGTCCCTTCTCGTCGCCTTGGTCGGTCACTTGGCATAGATCCGATATCCAGGAAAGAAGCATCATCTCCCCCTCAAGGGATCTACGGTGGCTCCGACCTTTCCATTCTCAAATTCTGCAACTGGAACTGTGTCTATTGTCAACTGGGCCGGACAAGGCCTTATACGAAATCGCGTTCCTCGTACTTTCCTCCAGAGATGATGTATGAGGAATTGCGAGCAGCTTTACACTCGGAATCGGCAGAAGACATCGATTGGATAACCTTCGTCGGATCAGGCGAGCCTTCGCTCAACCGCGATATTGGAACGATGATCAGGGTGGTCAAGGTTATGACCTCGCTGCCTGTCGCCGTCATCACGAATGGCTCCCTGTTGAGCCTGAGTGAGGTACGGGAAGATCTTTCCGCGGCGGACGCCGTGCTGCCGACATTGGACGCTGGAAGCGCAGCGCTCTTTCGGCGGATTAACCGCCCTCTCCCTGATTTCGATTTCGAACGACATGTCGAGGGACTCGTCGCGTTCGGAAGCGAGTTCACGGGAAGATTATGGCTCGAAGTTATGCTGATCGCCGGAATCAACGATGATGAGGCTTCCCTTGAAAATCTGTCGGAAGTAATCAAGCGGATTGGTCCCGATGAGATCCATCTTGTCTTGCCGACACGCCCGCCCGCGGAGCCCTGGGTTCGCCCCAGCGACGAGGAAGGAATCGCGCGGGCTCAGAAGATACTGGGAAGCAGCGCGACCGTCCTCCACCCATCCAAAGGCTATGGCGGTTTTTCGGCGGAAGGAGAGAACGATCCGCTCCTTGCAGCGGCATGCATACTCCGGCGTCATCCTATGACCGATGGAGAGCTACGAAACCTTCTTGCCCATAGAGGTGTCACCAATCTGGACTCTGTTCTCCAAAATCTCAGAGACTCTGGCAAAATTATCGAAATTGTTCATAATGGAAAAATATCTTGGCGCGCTTCGTAAACCGCATCATCGATGACGCATAAAGGAGCCTTGGTCATGAAAGAAAAAAAACCAGCCGCGTTCCGTTCAGTCCTCAATCCTAAGACTCCCATTCTCGTATCGTGCCGGGATTCGGACGGCAGGAACAACGCGCTCGCCGTCGTCTACTGCTGCAACTGCAGCTATGATCCGCCCATGGTGATGGTGGGCATCGTTCCTTCGCGCCATTCTTACTCAATAATCAAAAAAACAGGCGTCTTCGTGGTGAATCTCGTCTCCGCGTCGATGAAGGGGACATTCCAATACCTTGGATCCCACAGCGGTCGCGACGAGAACAAGCTAGAAAAACTTGGGATACCGCTGGGAGATGGCATTAAGGTCAACGCGCCGGTTCTCCTCGACAGCCCGGTATCAATTGAGTGTACAGTTGTCGACTCGCTATGCACAGGCTCGCATGAAATGTTCGTAGGAAAAGTCGAATATGTCCATGCCGACGCGAACCTGGTCGATGCCGAAGGCAAGATCGATTGGTCGGCAGTTGATTTCCTGCGATTATAAGCAGGTTCTTCCATTAGATTTGTAGACGACTTTTGTAACGCGCAATAGCCGCCTGAAGCGCCTGGACGCCGAGGAGAGAACAGTGCTTCTTGTTTTCGGGGATCCCTCCAAGCGCGTTCACGACATCATCATCGGTGATATTCATGGCCTCCTCGATTGTCTTCCCTTGCGCGAGAACGGTCAGCATGCTGCTCGTGGCAATGGCTCCGGGACAGCCATAGGATTTGAAAGCGATTTGACAGATTCTTCCTTCAGATACGGAAAACCATAGCTTCATCTGATCACCGCATCCGGGATCACCGATCTGGGCATAGCCATCAGCCTTCTCATCGGATTTTTCGCCGATATTACGTGGATGCGTAAAATGATCGATTACCCTATCCGTATAATAGAGAATCGGGCCGCTAAAGGTAGTCTGATTGTTGTCGTTCTTATCTTGTTCAATTCCCATTGTAGAGCCTCTTAATAATTGTATTGATATTAGCATTTGCCAATATATATGTAAATAGCCACCAGCCATGCTCATGACCAGAAAGAACTCAGGGTATAGAAGCTACCACTTCGATATCGACGGTTCGGAAGTATCTGTCGAACCTTAGGAAGGCACAGCTCCAACAGCGAGGAAATTGCCCTGTAAAATTTCCGGAATGCGTCGTATACTATTCGAGCCGCGGGCAGTTCTCACCGCTTGCGGTTTTCCATCATGCGTTTCAAAGGAGCCGCCGATGATCGATCTTAACGTCAACGAAATCCAAAGAAAGAAAAATATCCAGCGATGCAGGGAAAAAGGCATTCTCCTTCCCACCTACGCCCAGATGAGGGATCCGGCCAAGATTCCCGCCTCGGTGAAGAAAGAGCTATCTGGCATCGGTCTCTGGGACGTCCATCCGCGCAACCTTTTCCGCGTCAACTGGCATAACGAGCCCGTCGAAAAGGGCGGCGGCTTCGGCGGCGTCAATTTTCTCGAGATTCCTCGCGCCATCACGGGCACGAAGGCCCGCATCATCGGCCTCGTCGGAAAATGGTTCCCCACGGGAGCGCACAAGGTGGGCGCGGCCTATGCCTGCCTCGTGCCCGAACTTGTCACCGGCCGATTCGACCCGACCACCAAGAAGGCCGTTTGGCCTTCGACCGGCAACTACTGCAGGGGCGGCGCCTATATCTCCCGCCTACTCTCCTGCCCCTCGATCGCCATCCTTCCCGCTGGCATGAGCCGCGAGCGCTTCGAATGGCTGAAGACCATGGCCGAGGAAGTGATCGCCACCCCGGGCTGCGAATCCAACGTCAAGGAAATCTTCGACAAGTGCATCGAGCTGGAAGCTACGCGCCCCGACGCCGTCATCTTCAACCAGTTCGACCAGCTGCCCAACAATCTCTGGCACTACCAGGTCACGGGGCCGGCTATGGCCGAAGTCTTCGCGAAGGTGGGCAAGCCTGGAGACCGGGTAGCTGGGACTCTCCTCTCCTCGGGCTCGGCCGGCACCCTCGGATCTGGCTCCTACCTACGCGACCATTTCCCCGACATCAAGATCGCCGTGGCTGAAGCTCTCCAATGTCCCACAATCCTCGAAAACGGATACGGCGATCATCGCATCGAGGGCATCGGCGACAAGCACATCCCCTGGATCCACAATATGCGTGACACCGACGCCGCCATCGGCGTCGACGACGAGCTGCCCATCCGCTTCATCCGCCTCTTCAACGAGAAGGCGGGCCGGGATGCCCTCGTCGCCGCGGGAGCCGATCCCGAGGCCGTGGCCCAGCTGGGCCTCCTCGGCATCTCGGGCGTCGGCAACCTCATCGGCGCGATCAAGATGGCGAAATACTACGAAATGGACGAGCACGACGTCGTCTTCACCATGTTCACCGACTCCATGGCCATGTACCAGTCCAGGCTCGACGAGCTCAACGCGGAGCGCGGTCCCTACGGCCAGCGCCAGTCCGACAAGGACCAGGACAGGCTCGCCGGAATTTCCGTGGACCATGTCTTCGAACTCACGCAGGTGGACAAGCGCCGTATCCACAATCTCAAGTACTTCACCTGGATCGAGCAGCAGGGCAAGAATCTGGCCGAGCTCAGGGCCCAGTGGGACGACCATCGCAACTACTGGGGCGGCCTCCACGCCCAGGTTGAAGCGTTGGACGATCTCATCGACGAGTTCAACGCGGAGGTTATGCGGTGATACTCCTCCGGAACTGCTTCAGGGTGCTCGCTGCCGACGCCGAACTATCGGGCGTCGATATCTTCGTCGATAAAAATCGCATAACGCGAATAGGAACGAACATCGTCGCTCCCGCGGGAGCCGATATTATAGACGCGTCGCGCCATGTCGTCCTTCCGGGTCTCGTCAACACGCATCACCATTTCTACCAGACGCTGACGCGCAACCTGCCCGCCGTGCAGAACGCGAAGCTCTTCGACTGGCTTCTCTATCTCTATGAAATCTGGAAGCATCTCGATCCCGAAGCCGTGTATTGGTCCTCGATGCTCGCGATGGCCGAGCTTGCCAAGACGGGCTGCACCCTCACCACCGACCACCATTACCTCTACCCGGAAGGTTTCGGCGACGACATCCCGGCGCTGCAGTTCAAGGCGGCGGCGGACCTAGGCCTGCGTTTCGCGCCGACAAGGGGCTCGATGAGCCGTTCGAAGAAGGATGGCGGACTGCCTCCCGATTCCACGGTCCAGGACGAGGATGAGATCCTCGCCCATTGCGAAGCGACGATAAAGCGCTTCCACGACCCTGCCCCCGATTCGATGCGGAAGGTAGCCCTCGCCCCCTGCTCGCCCTTTTCCGTATCCGAAGACTTGATGCGCCGCAGCGCCGAACTTGCACGCAAGTTCGGCGCTCGCCTCCACACCCATCTCGCCGAGACGAGCGACGAGGAAGCCTACTGCATACGGATGTACGGCAGGCGGCCCCTCAGGCTCATGGAGGACTGCGGCTTCGTCGGCCCCGATGTCTGGTTCGCCCACGGCATCTTCTTCAACGACGAGGAACTCGACCTCCTCGCGAAAACGAAAACAGGCGTCGCCCACTGCCCCTCCTCGAACATGAGGCTGGGCTCGGGCATCTGCCGGGTTCGCGAAATGATAGACCGTGGCATACCCGTCGGCCTCGCCGTCGACGGCTCGGCCTCGAATGACTCCTCCGACATGCTGGGCGAGGCGCGCCAAGCCCTACTGCTACAGCGCATCCGCTACGGCTCGGCTGGCATCACGGCCCAGGAAGTGCTGAACATCGCCACAAAGGGCGGCGCCAGCCTCCTCGGCTACGAAGAGGCTGGGGTCATCCGCGAGGGCGCCCTGGCCGACCTCGCCCTCTTCGACGTCATGAAGCTCGAATACGTTGGCGCCCTGTCGGACCCTGTCGCCGCGCTTCTCTTCTCGGGCTATAACCACGGCGTCGATCACCTCATCGTGAATGGCCGTTTCGTGGTGCGCTCAAGGAAGCTCCGCGGCGTCGACGAGGAACTGATCCGCGTCAATGCCGAAAAAGCGGCCCGCCGGCTCTATACGTCCGCGGGCATTCTGTAACCGAATATATTGGAGGGCATTGGGGGCGGGCGCCGCCAGAACGGGCGCCGCGGAAGCGAGCCGCATCCGCGCGGCGCCCGCCCCCGAGGATGATTGTATGGTAAAAGCATATTTCAGGCCGAAAACCGCCGGGGAAGCGCTCGAACTCCTCTCGAACGAAGATGGCGCCGTCCTCCTGGCTGGCGGCACCTGGCTCCTGACATCCCAATTCGCCTGGTGCCCTATGACCGCGATCGCGATCACTGACCTCCTCCCGAAGGGAATCGAGCGTCATGGCGACAGGATTATCATAGGCGCAGGCGCGACCTTCCAGGCCATCGCCGATTCCGCCTTGCTTCCAGCCGCGCTGCGCGAGGCGGCCCTCAGCATGGCCGACAGGAATATCCGCAACAGAGCGACGATAGGCGGCAACATAGGCGCCGACAAATCCTGCTCCAGCCTCCTGCCCTTCCTCCTCGTGGCCGAAGCGCGCTACAGCCGCGCCCAGGCCCCTGCCCTAACGGCGGCGGAATGGCAAACTGCCTCCCCTGCCGAAAAAGGACTGATCGCCGGCATCGAATTCGAGCTGCCCGCGTCGCGCCGCTTCGCCGTCGGACGCTACTCCCGCACCTCCTGCGACGTGGCCGTTCTCACCTGCGCGGTCTCGGCCGAACTGAGTGACGGGAGTGGCGCAAGCCACGGAAGGCCAGCCCTGCGCGGCCTGCGAATCGCCATGGGCGGACTTTCGCCCCACGCGCGCCGCTTCCCCGAACTGGAAAGCCTCTTCGAAGGCAGGCCGCTGGCGGACAAGGCCGTGATCGAAGCAGCCGCCGCTCCCCTCTTCGCTCCCGTCGACGACGTTAGGGGCAGCGCGGCTTTCAAGCGCCTCAGGGCGGCCGCCCTTCTCGCCGATGTGCTTTTCTCGCTGGAGGCCTCCTTATGACCACGACATTCACGCTCAACGGCCGTCCCGTCGCCCTTGCCTGCGAACCCGGCGAAAGCCTTAAAACCCTGCTGCGCCGCGCGGGAATCGTCTCGCTGAGGAACGGCTGCGACGGCGAAGGCTCCTGCGGCCTCTGCGCCCTTCTCCTCGACGGCAAGCTCGTCAATTCCTGCCTCATTCTCGCCCTCGAGGCCGATGGCCGCGAGGTCGTCACCATCGACTATTACAACAAGGACGCGACGCTTCGAACCATCCAGCGCGCCCTCATCGATACTTCGTGCGTCCAGTGCGGCTACTGCACGCCGGCCGTCGCCCTTTCCGTACGCGAACTCCTCGCTCGATCGCCCGAGCCTTCCGACGCGGAAGTCGCCGACGCCCTTTCGGGCACCCTCTGCCGCTGCACCGGCTATAAGCAGTATTTCGAGGCCGTGCGCCTCGCCGCCCGGCGTCTCTCTGAACCAGGCTACGCGCCGCCCCTCGGACCCGAATTCAGGCCTGACCTCCGCCATGTGGGCAAGGATCGCGAGAAGGTTGACGCCGAAACCTTGAGCCGGGGCGAGCGCGCCTTCGTCGAGGATAGGGTCACGGGCGACGCCTGCGTCCTGAAAGTCCTCGGAAGCCCCTATGCCCATGCCTGGATCGCCTCCATCGACACGGCGGAAGCCGAAGCCATGCCCGGCGTCGTCGCCGTCCTCACTCACAAGAATACACCAGAGCGGGTGTACACCACAGCTGGCCAGGGCTTCCCCGAACCCTCCCCCTACGATCAGCGCATGTTCCCGCGCAAGATGCGCCATGTCGGCGACAGAGTCGCCGCCGTTCTCGCCGAAACGCCTGAAATCGCCGCGGCCGCCCTCGCGGCTATAAAGGTGACCTACGAGGTCCTTCCGCCCGTCCTCTCGATAGCGCAGGCCAAGGCGAATGAAGCGCCCGTCATCCACTCGGGCGAAGTATCCTATGTCGCCGGTTCGCCTCCTGTAGGCACGGACACGAGAGGCGACGGCCGCGACGATCCTGTCGTCTACCAATTCCCCCTGCACTCCGACCCGCACCGCAACCTCGCGGCTTCGGCCTCGGGCGGCATTGGCGACATGGAGGCGGGTTTCGCCGCTGCCGACATCGTCATCGAACGAAGCTATAAAACTAACAGGGTGCAGTGCACGCCCATGGAGCCCCATGTCGTCTTCGCGAAGATCGAGGCGGGCCGTCTCGTCCTCCACGCCTCGACCCAGGTGCCTTGGCATGTGCGGCGCATCGTCGCTCGGGCCGTCGGCATCTCAGAGAATAAGGTGCGCGTGATCAAGGAAAGAGTCGGCGGCGGCTTCGGCGCCAAGCAGGACATCGTCGTCGAGGACATCGCTGGCTATCTCGCCTGGACGACGCGGCGGCCTGTCTATTTCCGCTATACGAGGGAAGAAGAATTCATCGCGAGCCGGACCCGCCACACCATGGAGATCAAGGTGAAGCTGGGCGCCAGGCACGATGGTAAACTCACCGCCATCCTCATGAATCTCGACGCCGACACCGGCCCCTACGGCCAGCACTGCCTCACCGTGCCCATGAACGCGATCTCAAAGAGCCTGCCCCTCCTACTCTGCGACAACGCCCGCTTCGAGGTGAAATCCTACTACACCAACCTCTCGCCGGCGGGAGCCTATCAGGGCTACGGCGCCCCGAAAGGTTCCTTCGCTCTGCAGACGGCCCTCGCCGAGATGGCCTGCGCCCTCGGCATGGACCAGCTCGATTTCCTCGAAAAGAACCGCGTGCGTTCAGGCAGCCGCATCGACATCCTGAAAAGCCTCGGCGAGGGCCGTGAAGGCGCCGCCGTCACGCTGGGAAAATGCGGCCTGGGCGACATGATGGCGCGCGGCCGCCAAGCCTTCGGCTGGGACCAACCCAAGCCGCCCGCCCCGGGATCTGACTGGAAGATCGGCTGCGGGGCTGTCATCATCCAGCAGGGCTCAGGCCTTCCCGGCCTCGACGCCGCCAACGCCGAAGTGCGCCTTCTCTCCGACGGCACCCTCCTCATGCTCTCGGGCGGGGCCGACCTCGGCACGGGCCTCGACACCGTCACCGCCAAGGCCGCCGCCGAGAACCTCGGCCTCGACCTGACCGACGTCACGGTAATCTCGGGCGATACAGACATAACCCCCTTCGACAAGGGCGCCTACGCCTCCTCTGGCACCTATTTCTCAGGCAACGCTGCCCTCAAGGCCGCCGAGGACCTGAGGCGGCGAGTGTTCGAAGCCGCCGCGCCCATCCTCGGAGAGGCCCCTGAAGACCTCCATATCGAATACAAGGGTATGGTAGTCGGCAAGAAGGGCAAAATCAGCCTCGCCGAGCTCGGCCACCGCTCCGTCCAGGGCGAAGGCCACGGCGAACTATCGGGATTCGGAAGCTTCAAGACCGACCACTCGGCCTTTCCCTACGGCGCGCATTTCGTCCAGGTCGCCGTCAACGAGCGCACGGGCGAGGTGAAGGTCCAGCGCTACCACGCCTATCAGGACTGCGGCACCCCCATCAACCCAGCCCTCGCGACAGGGCAGGTGTACGGAGCCATCCTCAAGGCCATAGGCCATTCGCTCTATGAGGAAATGCTCTACGACGGCGAAGGCCGCTGCCTCAATCCTCGTTTCCTCGACTACAAGATACCGACCATCGCCGAGGTGCCGCCTGATTTCCGCGTCGAACTCATGCCCGTGGAGGATGAAATCGGTCCTTTCGGCGCCAAGAGCGTCTCGGAGATATCGGTGAATGGCGCAGCCCCGGCGATATCGATCGCCATCCACGACGCCGTCGGCGCCTGGGTGAGGGAATGGCCCTTCTCGCCGGAGCGGGTGCTTCACGCTCTGGGCCGCTTATAGAACGAAGGGCGCTTCCTGGATAGAGCGGCGGTTCTTTGTTGACGGAGAGACATTCATCGTCTATCCTTAGCCTCTCGAGGCGGACAAAGCCGGGTGCCCAGAAGGCACCCGGCCCGCCCGGCGCATGGAGGTATCCAATGAAAAGCAGGATTCTAGCGATCGTTCTCGTCATCGCGGCGCTTATGCCCGCCGCGGTATTCGGACAGACCGTCCTCAAGCTCGCCCATCTCAACCCCCAGCAGCCCTTCGACGTCGCGTCGGCGGCCATGGCGGCCGTGTTCAAGAGCGAAGTAGAAGCCAATTCCAACGGTCAGATCAAGGTCGATATCTTCCCGAACGGCGTTCTCGGCAAGGAAGCCGAGACCATGGTCCAGGTGAAGGCCGGCGTCGTCCAGTCCTTCATCTCTTCCTCAGGCGGCATGGCCCAGTTCTATCCCCTCATCGACGTCACCAACATGCCTTTCGCCTTCTCGAGCTATAATGTCGGCTATAAAGTGTACGACGGGGATTTCGGTAAGGAACTCGCGGCCGACATCGAGAAGAAAGCGGGATTCAAGGTGCTTGGATTCGGCGAATCCGGCGGCTTCTTCGCCATCACCAACGGCAAGCGCCCCATAAAATCGCCAGCCGACATGAAGGGCATAAAACTCCGCACCATGGCCCTCCCCCTCCACCAGGCCATCGTCAAGGCGTTGGGCGCTTCTCCCACCACCGTGGCGTGGGCAGAAGTATACACCAGCCTCCAGACCGGCGTGGTCGACGGACAGATGAACCCCATCTCCATCATCACCATGGCCAAGTTCCAGGAAGTCCAGAAATACATCACCCTCACCAACCATCTCTATGCCCCCTATATCTGGGTAATCAATCCCAAATTCTATGCCGGGCTCTCCGCCGACCTCCAGAACGTCATCGATGACGCGGCCAGAACCGCCCTCCTCGCCGGACGCGGTCTCTCGAGGATTATCGACGGTTCGGACAAAGGACTTCCCACCCTCGCCGAGAAGATGCAGGTCTACGTTCCCACCAAGGCCGAAATGAAGCAGTTCCGCGACGTCGCCATCCCCGCTGCCAGGGAATTCATGAGCGCCCAGTACAAGAAAGAGGGCGAGGCTCTCGTCGACAAATTCTTCGCGGCCATCGAAAAGGCCGAGAAAGAACTCGGCTACTGATCCATAGCCTAAAAATACTTAATGCCGATCCAATCAGGAGGGGTTGCCGCCTTCGCGCGGCTGCCCCTCCCTTCGGCGGCTGCGCCGCTCGCGGGAGGAAAACCATGACAGAAAGCAAGCCAGGCTTCACGACTGCCGAATCGCTCTCGGCCGCCATCGATAAGGGAACTGGGTTTGCCTGCGCCCTTCTTTTCGGCGCCATGACAGTCATCGTCATCCTGGGAGTTTTCTTTCGCTATGTCCTCAACGCCCCCTTGAATTGGGTGGAAGAAACCTCGCGGTACCTCATGATCTGGGGCGCATCCCTCGCTATAAGCCTGGGGATCAGCGCAGGGGAGCATGTGGGGCTCACGGTCATACTCGACGGGCTTAAGAAGACGAACGCCCGGAAGGCCATGGCGCTGCTTATAAACGCCTTTGTGCTAGCCTTTCTTCTGTTCATGTTCTTCTACTCGCTTAGCGCCACGCTCGAAGCCCGAACGCAGATGACACAGGCTCTCGGCATTTCCATGTTCATCCCCAGACTGGCCGTTCCCGTAGCCATGGGGATTTCCGCTCTGCAGATCATCTTCGTTTCCATCATGGTTCTTCAGAGCCCCGACGGCAGGCGCATCCAGGCCGCCGGCTACATCGACATCTGAGGAGGGAAGAGATGTTCCTATCGGTCGCGGTCGTATTTTTTGCCCTCCTCGTCCTAGGGATCCCCATCGGCTTCACGCTCGGAATCGCGGGCGTCGTCGGGCTCCTTCTCATGGGTTCGGGCGTCGGGCTTCTCTCGATGGCGCCTCTCCAGTACTTTTCTGGCCTCGACATGTTCACCCTCATGGCCATGCCCTTTTTCATCCTGGCCGGAGAGCTGATGAACAAGGCCGGAATCACGAAGCGCCTCGTCAATTTCTCCAATGTCCTCGTCGGACACTGGAGGGGAGGACTCGCCCACGCCAACATCATAGCCTCGGTATTTTTCGCGGGGATGACAGGAGCGGCCGTGTCGGATACGGCGGCCATCGGCACGATGCTGATTCCCGCGATGGTCGACGACGGCTACGATGTCGATTTTTCTGCGGCGGTCACGGCGGCCTCTTCCATCATCGGTCCCACGATCCCACCCTCCAACATGATGGTCATCTACGGCTCGCTTATGAACGTATCGATCGCGGGACTTTTCGCCGCCGGCTTCCTGCCGGGCATCGTCCTCGCCATCCTCCTCATGATCATGTCGGCCTACCTGTCCTACAAACGCGGATATCCCAAGGGTCCGAAGACGACCTTCAGGCAGAAACTCTTCGCCACCAAGGATGCGATCATACCCCTCCTTATGCCCATCATCATCCTCGGGGGCATACTCTCAGGCCTCTTCACGCCGACGGAGGCTGCCTCGATCGCCGTCCTCTATGCCCTCGTGATCGGATTCTTCGTCCTGAAATCCATCACCTTCAGGGATCTCCTTCCGATGCTCCTGAAGACGGCCAAGATTACAGGCTCGGTATTCCTCATCATAGGCGCCGCGTCGATTCTCAGCTGGGTATTGGCCATCAATCAGGTGCCCCAGGCGATAGCGGCCTTCCTCATCGCCACCACGGGGAATCCTAAACTGATTCTCCTTATGATCATCATATTGATGCTTATCGTCGGCATGTTCATGGACATAGCCGCCGCCCTCATCATTCTCGGCCCCATACTTCATCCCATCGCCGTAAGCATGGGCATTGCGCCCATACACTTCGGCATCATCATGGTGCTGTCGCTCAACATCGCCCTCATGACGCCGCCCGTTGGAGCCTGCCTCTTCGTGGCCTGTTCCATATCCAAAATCAGCCTGGCCCGCTTGTCCAAGGCAATTTTACCCTTCATCATCATGGAGGTGCTGGCCTTGTTCATCGTCGCCTACATACCCGAGATCTCGCTCTTCATACCGAGACTGCTCGGCTTCGTTTAAAATCTCGCAATCCGGAGGAATTATGGACAAGAACGCGATCGTCAAGGCCATCAAGGATCTCGCCGCCAAGCGGACCGACATGGCTGGCAAGGACTTCTTTCTCACCTGGGAGAAAACCAGGGATGAACTGGACGCCACTTTTCTCGTAGCCGACATCCTGCGCGGGATGAGGGACAACAACATCAGCCCCAGGATTTGGGACTCGGGCATAGCCGTCTCCAACTTCCGCGACAACTCGACGCGCACCCGCTTCTCCTACGCGTCGGCTTGCGACCTTCTCGGCCTCTACATCCAGGACCTGGATGAGGGCAAGAGCCAGATCGCCCACGGCGAGACGGTGCGCGAGACAGCCAATATGATCAGCTTCCTCACCGAGGCGATCGGCATACGCGACGATATGTACCTCGGCGAAGGTGACAAGTACCAGCGCGAGGTGGCGAAAGCCCTCGACGAAGGCGTCGCGGCGGGGGTCCTTCCCTCCAGGCCCACCGTCGTCAACCTCCAGTCCGACATAGACCATCCCACCCAGTCCATGGCCGATTTCCTCCATCTGGCCCACTATTTCGGCGGGATCGACAAGCTCAAGGGCAAGAAGATCGCCATGTCCTGGGCCTATTCGCCTTCCTACGGCAAGCCCCTCTCCGTGCCCCAGGGCATCATCGGCCTCGCGAGCCGCTTCGGCATGGACATCGCCCTCGCCTACCCTGAAGGCTACGAGCTCATCCCCGAGGTCGTCCAGCTCTCGAGAGACCAGGCCGAGGCTTCCGGCGGCCTCCTCACCGTCGGGCACTCGATGGACGCTGCCTTCGCCGGCGCCGACATCGTCTATCCGAAGAGCTGGGCTCCCTACGACGTGATGCAGAAGCGCGTTCCCCTCCTCCACGCAGGCGACCAGGCGGGCCTGAAGGATCTCGAGAAGAGCTGCCTCGCGAACAACGCGAAGTTCAAGGACTGGGAGTGCACGGAAGAGAAGATGAAGCTGACGAAGGACGGCAAGGCGCTGTACATGCACTGCCTGCCAGCCGACATCACCGACGTATCCTGCAAGGCGGGCGAAGTGGCCGCCTCCGTCTTTGACCGCTATCGCGACGACACCTACAGGGAAGCGAGCTACAAGCCCTACATAATCGCCGCGATGATCATCCTGGGAAAATTCAAGAATCCGGCGGCTATGCTTAAGAATGCCATGGAACGCGGCGCGTCACGCGCACTGGGGCTCTGAAGGCGCTTCCAGACAGGCTTTCGAGGATGATCATGCGCCATTCAGCAGACAGCCGTCCCGGTTTTTCCCCGACGGCTCTGATCACTCTCATCCTCGCCGCCTGCCTGTTCCTGCCGGCCTGTTCCCTTCTTCCCGCGAAAAAGCCAGCACAGATCGCCGCCGTCGCGCGGCCGCCAGAGTCCGTCGCGCGGCCGCCGGAGCCTCCAGCGAAGCCGACGCCGCCCCCGCGGCCCGACCTAACCCTCTACAGGAACGGCCAGATCGATCCCCGAGCCAACGCCCTAAGCGAGAAGCTGCAGGCCGCGGCCTTCAGGAACCCGGCGGCTGGGCTCAAGGATCTCACCGCGGCCCTCGTCGGCCAGGAAAAAGATCCCTTCATGAAGATCAAGCTCATCCACGACTGGATCTGCGTCAACATTTCCTATGATGTGGCCATGCTGAAAAGCCAGTTCGCCGCTGACCAGGATATCGAGCATGTGATGAATTCCAGGAAGGCGGTGTGCAGCGGCTATTCGCGGGTCTTCCAGGCCATGGCCGAGCAAGCCGGTTTTTCTTGCGCCACCGTCAGCGGCTTCACGAAAAACCAGGCCGGTCCCCGAGGCCTCACACCGGGCAATTCGCACGCGTGGAATATTGTCCAGATCAGCGGCGGCCGGTATATCGTCGACACCACCTTCGACGCGGGACATGTGAAGGACTGGACCTTCGTCAGGCGCTATTCCACCGACAACCTCTTCGTCGACCCCCAGGTCAGTCTCTATGTGCGCTACCCGAAACAGGAGGACCAGCAGCTCGTCGCCCGCCCCATCTCTCCTGAAGAATTCTTCAATTCCCCCGATGTCGAGAACGCCTTCTTTTCCCTGGGCCTTCGCTTGCCCCTTGCCGCCTTATCCTGGAAAACGGCGGCGGCAGGCGATTTTTCCTTCGCTATAGGCTTGGCCAAACCCGGAATCGTCATCGACGCCGTCCTCAGCGATCCCAACGGGTCGGAAATCGAACAGGGGACTATGATCCAGAGACTCTCGCCCGATTCGAGGAGAATCCTTGTCCGCATGCCCTCCGCAGGCCTTTTTACGTTGGAACTGTTCGCCAAGGACAGCGAGGAAAAGCGCCCTGAATCCCCGATACCCGCATCGAAATCCGAAAGCCCGCTGCACAAGGTGCTGACCTTCCAGCTGGATAACGCCACGGCATCCAGACAGGGACGCTTTCCGCTTTTCTACGCGCAATACCAGAACGCTCCTGGCGATTCCCTCATCGAGCCCCTCTCGGGCGATCTCCGATCGAGCGGGAAGCACAGGTTCAGCTATTGCTCGCCCGCAGCCGCCAAGGCAGCCCTCCTGGCCAACGATGCTTTTTATCCCATGGAAAAAGGAAGCGACGGCGTCTTCCGTCTCGAGATGGAGATTCCCATGGCGGATACCATAAAGCTCGCCACCACCAAAAACGGAAAGGATTATTGGGTGGCTGTCGCCTGGCGGATCGTCGAGTGATGAATTGCGAGAAGATCTGGGTGAGTGGTAGCGCGCCCGTCTAAAGCGGCGCCAGGGCGCTTCAGGTCGCCGCCGCGTCCGGGGCTTTCTGGTAGCGCAGTTCCATGTCGTTCTGGTCGCCCGATACCATGAGCGAATAGACGCATCGATCGCCCAGCACCAGATAGTGGGAATAATGCACAGGAAGGTCCAGCGGGTCGTAGATGACTTTGGTTATGGAAAAAAGCGGATCGCCCGGAACGCATTTCAGGAATTCGGCGTGCTCGGGGCCGGCGCGGATGACGCCCAACGTCTTGTAAGCCTTCGCGAAGACGATGCCGTATTTCTTCTGCATTATGCCGAAGGTGGAGATGTTGTCCACGAGCAGATCGCCCAAGCCCGGATACATCGATTCGATGAAATAGGCGTCGTCGATCATATAGGGAATCTGGGAGTCCGACATCAGGCGGCGCAGGTGGATGACCTTAGCCCCGGGCTCTATTCCGAGCTTGTCGGCGACTTCGATCTCGGCGCCTTCCACTTCTTTTGAGAGCACTCGGCTGTACTTGTTCTTGACCCCATCGTTGGAGGATTCGCTGAAGCCCCCGAAGGAGCGCAGCTGGCGCTTCACATGGCGGTAGCTGACGAAGGTTCCCCTGCCCTGCTGCGACGAAAGGTAGCCTTCCTCGACAAGTTCGGACAGGGCGCGGCGGACCGTTATTCTGCTGATGCCGTAGGTTTCCACAAGGCTCAGCTCCCCCGGAAGACGCTCGCCGAAGGCATAGGATCCGTCCAGTATTTTCCCGATAAGCGTCTGCTTGAGCTGTTCGTACAGAGGCCGGGCGCTGGTCTGCGTCAACATTTCCAGATCAATCTCCAATCAGCGTTCGAAATCGTGGGGATAACCGAATCCTCCGAAATATCCGCAGGTGATGGCGGCCCTCTCGGCCGCGAAATCGAGGGAAGCGGCCATGTCGCCGCTTTCGTAGAAACGCGTCAGGAAGCCTGCTATGAAACTGTCGCCCGCTCCCATGGTGTCCACCACCTTCTCGGCGGCTTTCACTGGCTGGAAAAAACGCTGTCCGCGCCGCGAAAAGAGGGCGCCTTTCGATCCCAGGGTGATGCCCACCGTTTCGGTGCCGAAGGCGTGGCAACTTTCGATGATAGAGTCAAGCTTGGTTTCTGTCAACGCGGCGCCGGAAAAGAAAGCGAATCGCGCGTAGGGACATACTTCAGCTAGATAGTCTTCCTCGTTCCTGGTGGAAAAATCGTAGGAGACATCGGTCTTCGAGGCCAGCCTCGCGAGTTCGGGCTCTATGCCGGAATAGCAGGAAGTATGGCAGAGGTCGAAATCGCCGATGTACTCCAGGTCGGGAGGCGTCAACCTGATACGCAGGATGTGCTGGGCCGTGTCCTTCGGTCCCCCGACGAAAACCCTGTCCCCGTCGGGAGAAAGATTGACGGCGGGATGTCCCGACGCGGCATATACCTTGCGGGATTGCCTCCATTCGACGCCTTCCCGATCCAGGCAGCGCTTGATATGCTCGGCTTCCGGATCGTCCCCGAAGACGCCCATGTAGGCCACGGGATTCGCCCCGTTCCTGCGGCAGTTGACGGCCACGTTCACCGCGTTTCCGCCCGGATAGTACATTTTCTGGTCGAGATAACAGTCGACGACATTGTCGCCCACGCCGATCATTTTCATCGTTTTCTTTCCTTATTTCGCGGCTATCGCGGGGGGCGCCAGAGCGCCAACCCAAATCCGGCTCAACCCTTGACCGAGCCCGCCATCATGCCGCGGATGAAGTATTTCTGCACCAGGATGAAGAACACCATAAGAGGCAGCGCCGAAATCGCCATGCCGGAGAGTAGGGGGCCCCAGTCTATCTGCAGCGCGTCCCTGAAACTCATGAGACCCGCGGGTATCGTTCTGTATTTGTTCGAGTCGATGAAGATGATGGCGAAGAGGAATTCGTTCCAGGCATAGTAAGCCGTGAGGATAGCGCTCGTGAGGAGGATGGGCCTGGACATCGGAAGGAAAATCTTCGAGAAGGTCTGGACGCTCGTGCAGCCGTCCAGCGTGGCCGACTCCTCGATCTCCTTGGGCACGCTCAGGAAAAAGGTGCGTATGAGGAGGGTGTTGAGGGGAAGCCTGAAAGCCACATAGGGGATGATGAGGGCGAGATAGGTGTTCCTGATCTTCAGCGCCGTGAGGAGGCCGTAGAGGGGGACGAGGCAGACCTGGGGATTCAGCATCATGCCGCCCATGATGGCGATGAGGACGTACTTGAGCCAGGGAGCCTTGTACCTGGCGAGGCCATAGGCGCAGAGCGAAGAGAGGGCGAGGACGCCCGCTATGGTGCTCAAGGTCACGATGAGGCTATTGACGAAATAGCCCGAAATTCCTCTGTTCCACGCGTTGGCGTAGTTCTGCCATTGGGGATCTGTCGGAAGCGCCCAGATGTTGAGGGTGATATCCTCGGTGGTCTTGAGCGAGGACATGACGACCCAGAAAAGCGGGTACGCCACCATCACGAAGCCGACGCAGAGGACGATGAGGATGAGTATCTGCGCCGGTCCGATGGAATTCCTTTTATATCGGAAAAGACTCGCGTTGGTCATGGTTCAGTCCTCCCCGCTCTTGAAAGCCTTGAGCTGCACGACCGAGAGAGCGGCCGAGATCAGGAAGATGACGACGGCGATCGTGGACGCGTAGCCCATCATGTCCTTGAAAAAGCCCGACTGGTACATGTGCACCGCCAGCGTCATGGAACTCGTGCCCGGCCCGCCGCCCTTGGTGAGGATGTAGGGCTCGTTGAAGACGAGGAAGGATCCCGTCACCGTTATGACCGAGGTGACGAAGAACATTTCCTTGACCTGGGGAAGGGTAATGACGAAGAACCTGCGGAGCTTGCCGGCCCCGTCTATCTCGGCGGCCTCGTAGAGTTCCTCGGGAATCTTCTGGATCGCGACGATGAAGAGCATCATGACATAGCCGACGCTCTGCCACTGGGAGACGGCTATCGTCGCCCAGATCGCCGTCTTTCCCGAACCCAGCCATGGCCTGGCCCAGGAACCGAGGCCGACGAGGGTGAGGAAGTTGTTGAGAATGCCGTCTATCGGGCTATAGATGAAGCCGAAGAGCAGGCAGATTACGGAAATGGAGATGACCACGGGGAGGAAGAAGGTGGTGCGGAAGAAGGGCGAGACCCGTCTCAAGGCTTTGTCTTCGAGGACGGCCGCGAGCACGAGGCCCCAGCACACCTGGACGATGACGGAAACGATGGCGTAGCGCACATTGTTTCTCAGCGCCGTGAGGACGACGCCGTCCTTGAGCAGCATCCGGTAATTCTCCAGGCCTATGAAAATCTTCTCGGGAGAGAAGGCCGAAAACCTGAAAAAACTGTAAATCACGTTCTGCACGAGAGGGTAATAGACAAATATCCCCAGCATGAGGACGCAAGGCAGGACGAAGCCGATGGGCTCCACCGTCGACCGAAGTCTTCTCGAGATCATGTAAAGGCTCCTCCCCTATCTATAAGCAAGGGGACGCGGGGCTTGCCCCGCGTCCCCCGATTCTAGCACGGCGCTTACTTTTTCGCTTCGCTTCTCACAACCTTGGCGGCGGCCTGAGCGTCGGCCATTACCTGGTCGATGGTCTTATCGCCCGTCGCGATGGCCTGGGAACCGCGCATGAAGGCGTCGGCGACCTTGATGTTGACCGCGTTGTCGAACCAGGGCATGGATCCCTTCACGCTGAGGATGAGGTCGATCGCGCCCATGAGAGCCGGGTAGGAGTTATCCTTATTGACGGCGCCGATGACGGCCACGGGAGCGCCCACGTCCTTCACAAACTTGATCATGTTCTCCTTGGAAAGGAGGAACTTGTAGAATTTCTCGGCGGCTTCGGGATTCTTGCTGGTGTTGGACATCATGAAGCCCTCGGGAGCTCCGGTGAGAAGCCCGGGGTCGCCCTTTCCGTCGGCGAAAGCAGGGAAGTTGAAGTAGCCGAAATCGGGCTTGGACTTGGCGTTGTTGATGTAGGAGAACTCCGCCAGCTGGAGGTAGATCAGCGGAAGCTTTCCGGCGATGAACTGATTGCGCACCTCGGTGTGGCTCAAGGAGGTGGCGTTCGGCCCCATGTAGCTCACGAGCTTCTGGAAGCGCTCGAGGACGACCTTGTAGCCTGGATTGGTGAACTCGCCGGTGGCTTCGGCATAGTCCTTGGCGAGGACTTCGGCCGGGAGATAGCGCTGGAACATCGTGCCCTGGTAGTGAGAGATGGCCCAGGCGTCGGAGAGACCTTCGAGGAGGGGAACGGCGTATCCCTTGGCTTTCAGGGTGTCGAGGGCCTTGAGCAGCTCGTCCCATGTTTTGGGGTCCTTCGTGATTCCGGCCTTCGCGAACATTTCCTTGTTGTAGACGAAGACCTTGCCGTCGATGGTCAGCGGCATGCCATAAGTGACGCCGTCGAAGCTGAAGGGCTTGATCTGAGACTGTATGAAGGAACTCGCGAAAGCCTTGTCCTTGGCGAGCATGTCGTTGAGGGATTTAACCTTGCCGGACTTCACGAGATTGGCCGCGAAGCTGTCGGACCAGGACAGGAAGACGTCGGGGACGTCGTTCGAGGAGATGAGGACGCGGATTTTCTCTTTGTAGGCGTCGTTGACGACGCTGTCCATTTCGATCTTGATGTTGGGATTCTGCTTCTCGAATTCGGCCACTACCTGATTGAAGTAGCTGTATCGCGGTTCCATCGGCCAGCGGTGGAAGAAGCGGATCGTCACCTTGCCGCTCTGCGCCGCGGCGAAGGACACCGTCATGGCGAGCAGGACGGATACGGCTAATAGTTTCTTGAACATGAAAGCCTCCTATGTATCGTGCTGCCCCGCGCCA
>Ga0074195_1000551_pt1 | contig 70053 bp, 68 predicted proteins | sample EPASupsiteHSE623_FD_64525 | JGI IMG/M metagenome (GOLD analysis project Ga0074195, IMG submission 64525) | Bioremediated contaminated groundwater from EPA Superfund site, New Mexico - Sample HSE6-23 | ecosystem: Environmental > Aquatic > Deep subsurface > Groundwater > Contaminated ...
GATCTCTGTAACCATGTCCCTGCCGGCCTCTATGTTCCTGGAGGCAAATTTTCGGGTTATATATGGTATCCAGTCGTCTTCCGCGATCGCCGGAATGGGAAGCATGGTGGCAAAGCGATAGAACGCCTCCTCTCTCCCGCCAAAAAGGGTCTGCATCTTACCTTCTTTTGACCCCAGAAAGAGGTAGGCCACGCCCTTTTGGGCCTGGAAATGTGCCCGCATCCGCTTGAAGATTTCGGAGTCCGTCATCCTTGCGGCATCCTGGAACTCATCAAACATGACCACCACCGGCTTTTCATCCCTGACGGCCAGGACCCCGGGGAGTCTCAAGGCATAGTCAAGAAGTTCGTCGTCCGTTCTTTTTTCGGGAAACCCGAAGGAAATCTCCAGGTCTTTGAGTTTTATGGCGAACTGTGCTCCCCCGGCCAGGGCTCTGGCCCGGTCCCGCAGCACGTTCAGGGTTTTATTGATTCCCGTCCTGTTTTCCAGGCAGGCGTCGATCAAGCCGGTGGCGAAATCCCGTTTGCCGGAAAAGCGGAAGAAGTCTACGGCGGCGGTATATACTCCCTTTTCCTTCAGCCGGCGCAGGACTTCGTGGGCCAGGGATGTTTTGCCAATCCGGCGCGGTCCGGCCAACATTACACTTTGCCCTTCAAAAAGGCGATTGACCAGGGAAACGATGAAATCTTCCCGACCGACCAGGTCTTCCCTGGCGACGGGACCACCGAGGGGAAACAGTCCTTTCGTCATCACCAGACCTCCGCTGCAGCTCACTATCTCGGTGATATTATATCACATTTATTGTGACATGAAAACAATTCATCCGCCATAAAGTCACATTAGAGCCAACCGATTAAAGGTTGGTTTTTTTAATAATAAATGTACAGAGGTAATAACGGGGTTTGCCTCTGTGCGGCGCGTCCTGTTTATTGAAAACATGACCATTGTATCGATAAATCCTATAAGCCTGCCCCCCATACATTACCAGCCAAAAACAGGGGTGGGACATGCTATCATGATTTTGTAGCTTGCGGTTGCAGTTGAAAGGCGGTTAAAAAAGCATGGGGGTGAACAGCATGAAAAAAATGATCAAAGTGTTCATTGCCGCACTGATTGTTTTCTGCTTGTCCGGTTACGGAGAAGTCATCGCGAGCGGCGGACCTTCACCGCAACCGGAAAGGCCGGTCAATGATGTCGCGTCGGACAAGGATCCGCTGTGGGAACAGATCAACAACATGACCCTGGAGGAGAAGGTCGGTCAGATGGTTGTTGTTGGTTTTCACGGAACCGCGGTGAACGATGACATTAAGAACCTAATCGAAAAATACCATGTCGGGGGGGTTATTTTATACAAAAGAAATATAACCGATACCACTCAACTGTTAGACTTGCTCAACGGTCTGAAAACCGCAAACTCGCTTAATAAAATTCCCCTGTTCCTGTCAATCGACGAGGAGGGTGGCACAGTAACGAGAATGCCCGACGAGCTGGCAAAATTGCCGACAAATCAGGTTATTGGGCAGGTGGATAACAGCGCTTTTTCTTACCTGATAGGGAAGTATATTGCCATGGAATTAAAAGCTTTCGGCTTTAATATGAATTTTGCCCCGGTTCTCGATATTAACAGCAACCCTCTAAATCCGGTGATCGGCGACCGGGCTTTTGGTGATAATCCGCAGCTTGTCACCAAACTAGGTCTGCAAACGCTGTGGGGGATGCTATCGAGGGGGGTTATCCCGGTGGTGAAGCATTTTCCGGGCCACGGCGATACGTCAGTGGATTCCCACTTGGGCTTGCCCTCCGTGGATTACGGCCTGGACCGGCTGAGAAGTTTTGAATTGATCCCCTTCCGGGAAGCGATAAATAACGGTGCGGATGCTGTAATGGTTGCCCACATTCTGTTACCGAACATAGACCCCGATTATCCCGCCTCCATGTCAAAAAAAATCATCACCGATCTGTTAAAGAATGAATTGAAATTTACGGGATTAATTGTTACCGACGAATTGACGATGGGGGCGATCACCGAGAACTACAGTATTGACAAGGCGGCGGTTCAATCAATCACAGCGGGAAGCGATCTGGTGCTGGTCTGTCACGATTACCAGAAGGAACTGGCGGTGATTGACGCGATTAAAAACGCGGTCTCAAACGGGACAATCCCCGAGAGCCGGATAAATGAGAGTGTTTACAAGATGTTAAAGCTGAAACAGAAGTACGGCTTGAGTGATCAAACGATTGATTCCGTTGATGTGGCCCGGATCAACCGAAGAATTAACTGGCTTTTAAATAAGTATATGTGATACAGTTTGCTTTATCTCTTTTATGTCAGAAACGCTTCCTGTTCCAGCTTTGCCCTTTTGGCAAGCATGGTCCGGATGAGATCATGAAACTACGCGTAATCCCGGAGACCGAGCAGCTTTTCCAGTTCCGCCCCGTATTTGTCGTCAAAGCCAATCCAGTACCGCTGTTTCCTAAAGTTACATCAAGAAATCTCTCAGTCGTTAAAGGAGTTACTCCAATATTTGAAGACAAAAGACTAAAAACAATCGCCAGGAATAAAAAACCTGGCGATTGTTTTTTAGTTACAGGCTAGGGTTAAATAACGTGCCTTAATTCCCTATACATTGATTCTCGTCAATCCTGAGGATATCAAGATAAGTATCATTCGCTTTTCCCGAAAGCTGCCGAAGATGTGCCCAGAATTGAATTTCCAAAGGCAAAGTACGCTATGCGCAAAGCCTCAGCCATCTCGGCGTCGCTTGTTCCCATCGACCTCAGTTGGCCTGCGATGGCCGCTACTCCTTGAGAAGCACCATGGGCAGCGTCCAGGGCCAGTGCAATCAGAAGTTTGGTCTTTTTGTCCAGGGCTCCGGGTGTCATCGATGTAGAAAAGACTTTTTCGATAACCTGGGCAAACTCCGGATCGTTTTTCTCCAGGAAACTCAGGAAAGGTGGTAAAGCCATACTCTTCTTCCCTCCTTCCGTCAATACATTGATTAATCCCTTTTTCCGGACGGGTTTTCCTTGGTCTCATTGAATTAGTCTATTCTGTTTCAAAAAAGGTTATTCCTTCCACTCTATTGCCAGTTAAAGCCCCTCAATATACTTGGGCCGGCCTCTCTCTTCTTTGAGCCCCGCAGGAAGCAAAAAAGAAACCGCCGTGGAAACCACAACAACGAATATTAATGTTATGAATACCACATGCAGTGCCGAATTCAACGAAGCTTTTACCTGCTCCAAAGGTATTCCGTTATTTAAGGCCGACGCGGTATACAGGTTATTGGGTTGTACCCCTCTGATGCCTAAATCATTGAAGTACTTGATAATGTTAAAATTAAGAATGCTGCCCAAGATACTGACTCCTAGAAAATTTTCCTAACCCAGCAGGGGATCGGCTATGAAGAAAGAAGGATCGTGTTTTGAAATCTGGTGCTCAATCAGGAATTTGAAACTTCTCATTTTCCCCTTGAAGGATTTCATTTTATAAATGACGAATAATAATGAACTTCAATTGAAAGGATGTGATATTTATATGTTTTGGTGGATTGCCGCTGCTGTGGTTTGGTTAATATCAGCCGCTTGAATTTTTGCTATTATGGCGGACGTGTTCCGCGGTAAATCCTCTGTCTTTAGTGCTAAATGGTTGCCTTGGTATGCATTTCACGGTGTTACTGCCATCTTAGTCATTGTCTTTCTTTTCAAGGCTTTAAATTGAATAATGTGAAGTAAAAGATAATGTGAACGTTTGCTGGAGGTGTTTGCTTTGCTGAAAATAGCTGGTTATTTCTTCCTGGTTTTAGGTCTTGTTTGAATTATAGCTGTCATGGGAGGAGTCTTCTCCCACACATATACGAGTATTAACCAACTCTGGGGCGGGTTTGCTTTCCACTTTATTGCCATGATTTTGGGGTTATTGTGCATTGCTAAAAGCGTAAAGATGGGGCAAATAAATCCCAAATAAAGTTAACCCACCAATTTGCCTTGTTTATTCCCGCCGCAATACCGATTACGCAGTAAGGCCGCAGGCACATATCCGTCTGCGGCCTTTATCTGTCCCATTTTAGTGGTACCTCTTCTCCATCTTACGAATAGATATCTCCATCCACACAGATTACCTTCCCATCTTCTATGTACAAGGGTTTGACGGAGGGGTCGACCTGTACTTTCTGGCTTTGTCCTGAATCCAGATCCCATTCCCGTCGTTGAGATTTACCCGCCATAGAGAGGGACTGTACTTTTCCTGATCCCAGGATTCCACCACAAGAGCCTGACCGTCTGGCATCCAATCAAAATTCACAATCGAGGGCCTCATAAAATCGTCACTGTAATAAGGCAGCAAGGGAGTCTTAAGGGCCCTCACCACATTGGGAGCGTTCACAATACTATATCGCCCATTTGTGTATTTTTACAAAATGCTTGGTTCCATTAGCCTGCCGCTTGGCATTCACGCCAGTTGGGGCGAACCTCCCGGCCACTTAAGAAGGAGGCGAATGCCGTTACTCTCAATGCACATACTAAAGTGGTAAAAATCACTCATTTATAGAAAGCAAAGAGATGACATGGCCAAAATAAAGGAAGGTCTTTCAACCTGGGATCTCGTGCTGCTGGTGCTGGGGACGGTCGTAGGCGGGTCTTTTTTCCTCGGTTCAGCCGTGGCCATACGCGCCGCAGGGCCCTCCATATTCATATCCTTCGTCCTCGGTGGGATTATGGTTTACCTTATTCTCACGGCCCTTTCGGAAATGACCGTAGCGAGCCCTGCCCCCGGTTCTTTTCGCACTTATGCAGAGCAAAACTTCGGCCCTTGGCTGGGTTTTGTGGTGGGCTGGGTGTACTGGACGGGGCTGACACTGGCCATGTCCAGCGAGGCCACCGCAGCATCTATTTTCCTCCGAGCCTGGCTGCCGGGAATACCCATAGGGGTTACAGCCACAACCATCATTGTCGTCGTGACTCTTTTGAACCTTGTCGGGCCGAGGGTGTTCGCTCGTCTGGAAGGCAGCCTGGCAGCTTTTAAGGTGTTGGCACTGGTGGGTTTTGTGGTCGTCGCCCTGAGCCTGGTTCTGGGGCTGTTCCGTGCCGGACCGGCTGTGGGCCTGGGCGTATTACAAAACGAGGCTGTGTTTGCCGGTGGACTGGCCGGCGTCGCCGGGAGCATGTTGATTGTTATGTTCTCCTATGCCGGTTTCGAAGTCGTAGGCCTTGCCTCACCGGAAGCCCGTAACCCGCAGAAGACAATTCCCCGGGCGATAATCTATACCGTAATTTCTCTAGTGGGTTTATACCTGGCCGTTATGGCTGCTTTGCTGCCCCTCATCCCCACAGGTGTCTTAACACCCGAGGTGAGCCCACTGGTTATGGCTCTGGGCGCCCACGGGTTAAGAGGGGTTGGGCAGCTTTTCAATGTGGTGATGCTGTCCGCGATCCTCTCCACCATGCTGGCAGCCACTTTCGGGTTGGGACGGATGGCCCAGTCCCTGGCCCTGGAGGGGCACGCCCCGTCCTGGCTGAAGGAACCCCCCGCTTCTTTTTCTGTTCCTAGGCGAGGGATCTTATTCTCTGGTGGAGCGATGCTGGCCGCAGTGAATATGTCTTACCTTCTGCCGAAAGGGATATACCTCTTCCTTGTTGCTTCGGGGGGGTTCTCTTTACTCTTGGCCTACGTGATCATCATGGCAACCCATTACCGCTTCCGCAGGTTACACGGTTGTCCTCCCAGGGGTCATTGCCAGCTGCCCGGTTACCCCTATACCACCCTGGGAGGCCTGGCCGCTTTGCTGGTTATGATTGCCAGCATGCCTCTGATACCCGGCCAGGGTGCGGGTCTCCTGGCCGGTCTCGCTTTGACAGGTGCATACTTGCTAGGTTACCTGGTGTTTAGAGTCTGGGCTCCCTTGGGTCGCACCAGGAGGGCCGTTTTAACCGGACCGGTTGAAGTTATGCCGGAAGCCGGTTGGGAAGTTGGGGAAGACCTCAATAACGGGACTGGAGAGGACAAAACCTGTCGCTGATTATTTACACTATCATTCTCTTTGGCTTGATTCAATTTGATTAGCCTTTGTTCTTAAGGGCATGCCTGCTCGCCAGTTTGCTTGTTTCAACCAAAACTAGTGGCGCCACACTTAAGCTGAACACAACCGCCCAGTCAGAGGGCCGAAGTAAGGCGGTTTCAAATACAACCCTCAGGAATGGAGTGAATACCACTATTAACAATGCCGCAGATGATGCTAAAAACGCATATATCAAACTGCGGTTGGTACCAAGTCCAATGGTAAAGAGGGACTGCATCATACTCCGGACGTTAAAGGAATGCACCAATTGTGACATGGCTATGGTCACAAAGGCCATGGTGTGTGCTTCTTCCAGTGTACGGCCCCATTGGAGGGCCAGCCAGTAGGCAGTCAAGGACAGTATCCCGATCATCAATCCCTGCCAGACTATCCTGTATCCTACTCCTTCAGAAAACAAACTCTCTTTGGGCTTGCGGGGCGGTCTCCTCATAACTCCTTTAAGGGGCGGCTCCAACCCAAGCGCCAGGGCAGGCGGCCCGTCGGTAACCAGGTTCAGCCACAATATCTGAATAGGGCTCAGGGGACTACCCAAACCGAGCAGTAAAGCTGAAAAAATAGCCACAATCTCTCCGGTGTTGCAGGATAGCAGGTACTGTATGGAGCCGCGGATATTGTTGTAAATGGTCCGACCTTCCTCCACCGCCTTTACGATGGTGGCAAAATTGTCATCCTGCAGCACCATATCCGAGGCCTCCTTGGCCACCTCGGTTCCACTGATTCCCATTGACGCTCCGATGTCCGCCCGTTTTAGGGCCGGGGCATCGTTAACACCGTCACCGGTCATGGCGACCACATGACCGTGATATTTCAGCGCTTCCACAATACGCAGCTTGTGTTCGGGAGATACCCTGGCGTAGACAGTGACGCGGTTCACAACTTTTCTGAGTTCTTCGTCGTTCATTTCTTCCAGTTGGTCGCCAGTCAGGCTGTCATCACCCGGCTGCAGTAAGTCTAATTCCCGGGCGATGGCCGTAGCGGTCTCCAGGTGGTCACCGGTTATCATCACTGTACGGATGCCCGCCCTGCGGCTCACCGCCACCGCCTCTTTGGCTTCGGGGCGGGGAGGGTCCTGGAGGGCGACAAAGCCGACAAAGGTCAAGTCCTGCTCTGCGGTTTCCGATAAGAGGCTGATAGGAACTTCAGACCAACGACGGGTGGCCAGGGCCAAGACACGCTGTCCCTCTGATGCAAATTGAGAATTTATTTCAAGAAACCGTCTGCGGGTCTCTTCGTTGAGGGGGGCGGTTCCCCCCTGCGTCAATGCATCTGTACAGCGCCCAAGAAGCACATCGGGCGCCCCTTTTGTAAAGGACCGGATAGATCCATCCATTTGGTGAAAGGTTGTCATCATCTTGCGGTCAGAGTCAAAGGGTATCTCGGCGACGCGGGGGCTTTTTTTACTAACCGCCTCTCTTGACAGCCCTCCTTTGGCTGCAGCAACCACCAGCGCTCCTTCAGTGGGATCCCCAATCACACGATGCCCCTTCCCTGTGTTTTCCAACCGAGCGTCACTGTTTAACAGCCCGCCAACAAGAATCAGTTCCAGGTTCTTGTCGCTTAAAGCTGAAATTTCATTACTATCCCGATCCAAAAACTTTCCGTTAGGAGCATAGCCGGCTCCGGTTACCTGAAACAGTCTGTCTGCAGCGAAAATCCGGGTAACTGTCATTTCATTCTTGGTAAGGGTACCTGTTTTGTCAGAGCAGATTACAGTGGCTGTACCCAGCGTCTCGACCGCGGGGAGCTTCCTGATAATCGCCCGGCGGCGGCTCATCCTGGTCACGCCCAAGGCCAGCACAATGGTCACCACAGCGGGCAGGCCTTCGGGGACTGCGGCTACAGCCAGGCTGATGGCCACCAAAAACATTTCCAGCAAGTCTTCACCGCGCCACAGCCCTATAAAGAACACCAGCGCCACAATGACCCCCGCAGCCACCCCGATTACTCTTCCAAACTGGCCCAACCGCTGTTGGAGGGGGGTAGGTTCGGGAACCGCCTCATCAAGCAGTTGGGCGATCCTGCCCAACTGGGTCTTCATCCCTGTCTCCACCACCAAGGCTTTACCACGCCCACCGGTTACGGTAGTGCCCATAAAAAGCATGTTTTTCCGGTCCCCTATAGGGACTTGATCGCTCTTGATCACGGCTGGATCCTTTTCCACCGGCAGTGACTCGCCAGTGAGGGCCGATTCGTTGGACCGGAGGGAAGCCGCCTCAATCAGCCTGACGTCGGCCGGGATAGAGTCACCCGCATCCAACAATACCAAATCACCGGGGACCAGTTCCTCCGCGCTGACTTGCCGAACCTGACCGCCCCTTACCACTTTGGCTGACGGCTTTGTCAGATCCTTTAAAGCCTTTAGAGCGTGTTCGGCTTTGTTCTCCTGTAAAACTCCGATTACTGCATTTAGAATCACAATAATGAGGATGACAATAGTATCCTCCCACTCGCCAAGGATGCCCGAGATGGCAGCAGCGGCGAAAAGAATCAACACCAGAGTCTCCCTCATCTGGCCGAGTAACATGGATAAAAGGCGGCGGGAAGGCTGTTCCTGAAGGGCATTGGGGCCGTAATTCCTTAAACGGCTGGCGGCCTCTTCGCTATCCAATCCCCACTCAGGGTCGGTTTTAAGTTCCTGAAGGGCTCCCTGAACGTCCAGGGAATACCATTTCTTTTCTTCCATTTGTTCCCTTCCATTTGGTTGCTAAAATCTTGCCTACCGGGTCAGTATTTTTTCTCTATCTGTCCGGACTTTGCCGGTCAATTTTACCTGCTTATTCTTAGGTATTTCACAATAAGTGTTGCCCGGCCCGCTTTGTTTATACTCCACCCTTCCCGCAAAAATTCCTTCGTCCTCGGAGGGATAATAGTTTGATTGTTCATACTATCATTCTCTTTTTCAGCCCTCTGAGAGCAAGCCACCCCGTAAAGACTGTAAAGACCACAGAGTACAACAAGTCGAACAGCAAGTAGGAATTCAGCCCCCCGGGAATACAAAAAGCTCTGGCCATCCTTACCACATGGGTTAGCGGTATGGCCTCAGCCACATACTGCAGGACTTTCGGCAAGTTTTCCAGGGGGAACACTACCCCCGAAAAGAAAAACATGGGTGACAGCAACCCCGTGAAATAGAAATTGAAATGGTTGATGTTTTTCACAAAGGAGGTAATAAACATCGACAAAGTGGCAAACATTACCCCGCAGATAAAACCCACAAGGGCCGCCAGGATGCTCAGGGGAAAGCTGATTATTCCGGTTGCCCAGGTGACGAGGAGAACGGCAAAAGAAAACAACATTCCTTTGGTTCCGGCAAAAAGGATCTCTCCCACGACGAGGTCGTTTGGCGATATGGGTGCCCCGAGCATCCCGTCATAGACTTTATCGAATTCCAGCCTGATAAATGTACCATAGGTGCACTCAAAAGCTGCCGTGTACATGGCACTGGTGACAATAAGGCCGCTGGCCAGAAACAGCAGGTAATTCACTGCTCCCATGGTTTGAATATAGGCGCCCAGGCCAATCCCCAGCCCGGCCAGGAATATCAGGGGTTCGAAAAGGGGTGGGAAGGCGTTGCTCAAAAAATTGGAGTTATATACCCGGACATGCCTGTACCAGACACTGATAATACGTTCCCATAAAGAAGGCAAATGATAAATTTCATTGGAGTTCATTGAGGGTCCTCCCGGTTACTTTCAAAAATAGATCCTCAAGGTTCGAGGGGCGCAAATAATAATCGCCTGTCTTTAACGTTTCTCCAAACCTGGCAAGCTCTTCCGAGTCATTGCCGTAGGCAAATAAAGTGTCCATAAAAAACTCATGCCTGATCCCATTGGCATCAAAATATGCGCGGCAGCTCGCACTATCCTTGTCCGCGCCATATATCTCCATCACGTACCTTTCCAGGTTGGCCGCCAGCAGATGCCGCGGATTCCCTTCCAGTATTTTCTTCCCTTTGTCCATGATAATTATCCGGTCACAGATCTGGAATGCCTCTTCCATATAATGAGTTGTTAAAAGTATCGTTACGCCCATCTCCTTCAATTCGCGGAGTTTATTCCAGATAAGATGCCGTACCTGGGGATCAAGTCCCGTTGTCGGCTCATCGAGGATTAACAGCTTCGGCTTGTTGAGTAAAGCCCTGGCAATGGTAAGCCGTCTCTGCATCCCGCCCGAGAGTTCTCTGACGCTGGACTTGGCCTTTTCCTCCAATTCCATAAAGGACAACAGTTCCGCAATCCTCTTTTTCGCTTCTCTTGCGCCGATTCCGTAAAATTTGCAGTAAATATAGAGATTGTCTGTTACATTTAACTCTGAATCAAGGTTATCCTGCTGCGGGACAATTCCCGAAAAGGATTTGATTTTCAGTGATTCCTTTCCGGGGTTGCAGCCGAAAATATTTATTATGGTATCCTGGTTTCGATCCGGTTCCGATTTTCCATAGACGATTTTCATTGTCGTGGTTTTGCCAGCTCCGTTGGGGCCAAGAAAACCAAAACACTCGGTTTTTTCCACATCGAAATAAAGATTGTCAACCGCTTTTAAACCGTTGAATGACTTATGCAGATTTTTAATACTGATTACCACATCATTCATAAGGGTCCTCCTCTGTTTCTCCATCCTTTAGTCGAAGCAAATCAAAGTACACACAGTAATATTATCATAGATTTGAATGTCCGGGAGCAACCAAAAAAGCCGTACAGGGTAAACTAACCCGGTACGGCATTTCTGAGGGAATCGTGTTTAACGTGGGTCGTATCCCCACGACTGACCAGATGCCTGTATCGTCTTGCCGGATGAGGCGTTTCAGGAATTCCCGCCTGCGGCCTTCTTCTGTCCACCTTTTGGTGGTGCCTCTTCTCCCTCTTACGAATAGATATCTCCTTCCACACAGATTATGTTCCCATCTTCTATGTACAAGGGTTTGACGGAGGGGTCGACTTGTATTTTCTGGCTTTGTCCTGAATCCAGATCCCATTTCACCAGGAATTTATACCGGGTACCATCTTTGTCCAGGTGGGCTGCGGCCACGATACTCCTGGACTGCTGATCCCAGATAACCTTCTCACGGCCAAAAAACTCCAACTTCAGATCATTTACATGGAGGGAATGCAAGCGGGTTCCTTCGAGGGACAGAATATTAATACCAGTAATGCCGGCATTCTTGCCGTTATTTTCTTCTGTCAAAACGGCAATCTTCTTCCCGTCAGGAGCCAGGATCGGACTTGAACAGTTGTCCGCCAGCTTGGCAGCTTCCCCGTAGTTTAGATTGACCCGCCACAGGGAGGGACTGTACTTTTCCTGATCCCAGGATTCCACCACAAGAGCCTGACCGTCTGGCATCCAATCAAAATTCACAACGGACGGCATCAGCAAATTATTGCTGTAATAGGGCAGCAAGGGAGTATTAAGGGTCTTCACCACTTGACCCCGGCAGTCAAGCAGGTACAGGATAAGAGGCTCCCCTTTACTTTCTTTACTGTCATAACGCTTACAGGCGAACAAAGCTATTTGGGTGCCGTCAAGAGACGGGATTCCCCCCAGGGGGATTACATTACCAGGCAATTTGAACTTGGTCACATGCCCGGTTTTTATATCATAAACTGTGGTTTCGTTTAACATAATCCTGGAAGAATCATTGAACCATTTGGCCCTCCAACTCCAGGTATCGTATTCCTCTCCCAGAGCTCTTTTTTCCCCGGTCACCAAATTATAGAAGGTGGGTATCCCTCGCTCAGCTTCCCCCCCGCTAAAAGTAATCTTAACCATAGAAAGCCACCTTCTGTCCGCAGAGGGGGTAAAATAGAGATACTCCAGGTCTTTGATAGCCCTTAGCTTTTTCCTCTCTCCCGTGTTTATGTCCAACGACCACAGATAATGGGCATATTCTGAGGAGAGTTTTGCCAAGACCTGATTATCTTTTCTGGCAATTCGGCTGTATCTTAAAGAGCCGTCTTTTGCCCAACTTTCGACTATGTAATAGTAGTCTAGGGTCCCCGGGGCAAAATGAACGCCGTCAAGCTCATTGTTAAGATTTTTTACCACTATATCAGTGGTCCCTTCAGAAATCCCGACTCCTGTCCAAACCCGGCTATTAACCGTAAAACAGGCCTTATCGCCTTCAGGTGCCCAATAAGGGCCAGATTTGAATTCATCGATGTGAAAGGCAGGGTTTGCATCTTTAATGCGAAAAATAACCCCCTTACCGGTATCGTTATTGCCAACAAAAAAATACTGGGAGTTAGGCGCCCAACTCAAGTCCGTAAAGTCTTTCAATCCGGTTTCTATTTTACTGGACTTCTCGAAGTCATGGCCTTCCCCAAGATGGAGGCTCTGTTCTCTGTTCTGAACTATATAGGCGGTGTATTTTTTGTCAGGGGATACAAGCTCCTTGACTATTACAGGTTTGGTTGCAACCGGTCTCTTTCCGGGCGTTTCTGTTGCAGCCCCCGCATTCTGTTGAGCTGTTTTTTCAGCAGAACAGGCAGAGAGAAGACATAGGCCTATTAATAGTAAAACAGACATAATCTTTCTAGACATTTTTGGACACTTCTTTCTTCGGCGGATCATACCGCTCAGTCCTATTCCACATAATTCCGTATTGTGATAACAATTCCTTCTCTTCTCTTCTCTTCTCTTCTCTTCTCTTCTCTTCTCTTCTCTTGACTGCCAACGCTGCCTCCCGGCATTGCATCCATTGGGCAGGCACGACTTCCCCGTTTCCCTTCGTAATTACCTTCATATTTGGGTACACATTGGATAATATTAAGCATATACTTGTCATTTGTGGCCGGCTTCACTTAGCGAATGTGGTAGAGAGATGGATATGAATAAAATGAAAAGACTCTGTCTGGTGTCAATCCTTTCCTTAATAATATATGTAGCTGCCAGCTTGCCGTTAACCGCCTCTGGCATTGAAAAACCCCTGGTATATACCGTTAGGGTCGAAAATACGGTAACAGCGGGTACTGCCGGCTATATATCAAGAGGGCTGGAAACGGCCAGGGAAAATAATGCGGATGCGGTTGTGCTATTGATAAACACCCCGGGAGGGCTGGTCACGGCAACGCTGGATATTATTCGGGCAATATCTGCCTCAAGTGTTCCGGTTGTTACGTTTGTCACTCCCGAAGGAGCCATTGCGGCGTCAGCAGGAACGTTTATTCTGCTCAGCGGTCATGTGGCCTCCATGTCCCCGGGTACGACCTGCGGCGCAGCCATGCCTGTAACCATGTCGGCCCCGGGCCAGCGGCCCCGCGCTGCCGACCAGAAGACAATCAATTTTCTGGCCGGCCACATGAAAAGCATCGCTCGCGAACGAGGGCGCCCTCAAGACATCGCCGAAAAATTCGTCAAGGAAAACCTGACCTTGACAGCAGCCGAAGCCCTTGACAAAGGTGTTGTAAATTTTTCCGCCAGAAACCTTGACGAACTGCTTGGCAGGCTGGATGGTCTGGAAGTTGGCACAGTGTCAGGAAAAAAGGTACTCCACACAGCCAAAGCCCGTGTAACAGACCTACCCATGACCACCACTGAGAAGTTTGTCAACATCATCAGCAACCCAGCAATTGCAGCTGTGTTTCTGCTGGTGGGCATCTTCGGTCTCATAATTGGTTTTTCCTCTCCCGGCTTCTTCCTGCCTGAAGTTTCGGGATCAATTCTGTTGATACTGGGCCTGTATGGAACCGGCCTGTTCCGGGTTAACCTGGCTGCTGTACTGTTACTGCTGCTGGGTATAGTCCTCTTAATCGCGGAAGCTGTTACACCCGCGTTTGGAATCCTTGGTGTGGGTGGTGTGGTCAGTACTGTCTTTGGATTATTGTTGTTCCCATTTGAACCTTTAATGCCGCTTGGCTGGTTTGCCAGCTATAAGCTGCTGGCATTGGGTGTCGGGGCCATTGGCGCCGTTTTAATTATAGTAATTGTAACAGGTATTCTCCGCATCAGGAGGCTCACTACCGTACAGGGGGAATTCGAGTTCAGGGAAACCCCGGCGTTGGTGATTGAGGATATAAATCCCCGCGGGCGGGTAAAAATTAGAGGAGAAATTTGGATAGCAGTTTCCCAAGACGGGGAGACTATTGAAGCAGGTGATAGTGTAAGGATTCTGGAGCGCAGGGGATTGACCCTTGTTGTCGAACCTTACCAAAACAACTGAAGGGAGGAATTTTATGCCGAGGACTGACTTTGCGTATGTCTGTCAGAAGGGTCGAATTCCCAAAACACGATGGTTCCCGAATGCCAACCTACCTATGTAATTCCGGAAATTCTTTCTTCCTGGTCAGATAACCTGTTGTCAATCCTCAAAATATCACTCCGCAACGCCTTTATGTCCCTTTTCGTTTCTCTGACATCCTTTTCAACAGCATCAAGCTTCTTTTCAACCCCATCAAGCTTCTTTTCAACAGCATCAAGTTTGTCCAGTCTCTTTTCGAGAGTATCAAGCTTTCCCAGTTTCTTTATTATTTTCTCAAGCATTTCCTCCATTTTTAACCCGTGCGGCAAGAAGTCTCCCTCATCTAAGCTACCTTGCTCATGCTGATGAGAGCGTAGGCGGGAGATGAATTGCCGCTTTTCTTTCCCATGATAATCATTGATCAAACGCCCAAAATATGGTAGAATATAATCAGTAGTAAATATAATAAATGGAGAAAGAACAATGGAATTAGACAGCAATAACCATTCGGTGTTTCTCATGTATTACCACCTTGTTCTTGTTATAAAATACCGCAGAAAAGTAATTGATGATAGCATCTCAAATAGGCTGAAAGAAATATTTGAGTATGTGGCGCCCAAGTACAACATCACATTACAAGAATGGAATCATGACAGAGACCATGTACATATCCTCTTCAAAGCTCATCCCAACACTGAATTGTCAAAATTCATCAATGCCTACAAAAGTGCATCATCGCGCCTGATCAAGAAAGAAAATCAGCAAATTCGCAAATTCCTCTGGGAAGAATACTTTTGGTCAAGAAGCTTTTGCTTACTTACCACTGGCGGTGCACCAATTGAGGTTATCAAGAGATATATTGAAAGCCAAGGTGAGAAGTTGTGAATAAAGCATACAAATATCGCCTTTATCCAAACCTTGAACAAAAATCCTACACCACCAATAACCAAAAAGGAACTATCCGGATTATTGACAGTAAAACTATTCGATTACCCAAACTAGCTATATTGGTTGATATGAAGCCCAAATAGAGCCAGTAACACCAACGGTAGACACCACTATCGGACTTGACTATTCTTCCAAGACACTATTTGTCGATAGTGTGCGGCTTTGCTGCCCCGGCAGCTGGGAGACTTTCCGTTATGGCAGGGCAAGGAGCCGCTTCTGAAGACCCTGGAACCAATCTACACCCGGGTGGCTTCGCAACGATTGGCGATAGTCCTGACCCGCCATTGTCGGGCGCACCTTCCACTGGCGGATGTTAAAAAAAATGAAAGGGGAATGGTGCAAGATATGTTTACCAAAGGGGAACTTACACACTCAAACCAGCTGCATCAATTCCTGGTGACAGTGTCCAGGCATTTCTACTTACAAAAAGACGGGAACTTGAAATACCAGGAAAAGCCGCTGGATATCAGCATCGCCAATCTCCACAAATCCAGGAAGGAGCACTTGGTCTACTTTGTCCTGAGAGACGCGTTCAGCGGTACTTTTGTGTTTGAAATGGTTTCATCCCCCTCCCTCCCCTCCCTCAGTGACTTCCTCTTTCGCGCTTGGCGTAAAGATACAGGGAAATATTTGTGGGGGCTGCCCGAGTATTTGTCAATACCCAGGTCTATTGCCTCCCCTGAACTGATGAGCGGGCTCCAAAAACTGGGCGTGCACGGTTTTCATCCGTCCAGCGGCTTCGCTTCCGGAGTAGGGGTTCTCCGGAACATTGAAGATAATTTGGCTTTTTTAACGGGGCGGATCGTTGACCATCGTCCCGAGAACATCGACTGTCACTATAAAGATAAAATTTACGAGTATATTTTCAACCTCTTACATGGAGATTCGAACAAGTTCAAAATCTGGCAGGCCAATTTGCCCGCCGACCACCCCAGGGAAGTGACCGATCGAGAAGAGTTTATGTCGTGTTTTCCAGGCACCGGACAACCGGTCGCTGGGGTGCTTTGGGTCAAAAAGGACAGTGACATTGAGGCAAATGAAGCGGCATCAAAAATAGAAAGCCGCAAAGCCGAGGAGAAATCCGAGGAGCTGCCGCCGGTTTCGGAGGAACGGCTCAAGCAGGCCGATGACTTGATCTATGAGGCTGAGGAGACAACAAACCGGGACAAGAGTCTGAACCTGGCCCGCAAGGCCCTTAAGCTTTCGCCCTACTGTGTTGATGCCTATAACTTCCTGGCCCGGGAAAGCCGAGACACCCGTGAACAGCTGGAACTGTATGAACGTGCCATCCAAGCCGGAAAGTTGTTGTTGGGTAAGTCTTTTTTCCAGGAGAACAAGGGGCATTTTTGGGGGGTAACAGAAACGAGGCCTTATATGAGGGCAATGCATGGATATGCTGAAACCCTCTGGGAGCTCGGCCGTACAGACGAAGCCATCAGGAACTACTGGGAGATGCTGCGCCTGAACCCGAATGACAACCAGGGTATCCGCTATGTTTTGGCCAGCTGCCTTCTGGAAGAGGGCCGGGATGATGAAATGAGGCGCCTGATGGCCCGCCATGGTGATGAAGTGTCCTGCTTCATGGCTTACAGCAAGGCGCTGTGGACGTTCCGCACTACGGGTGGAAGCAATGACAGGTCAGATGCTCTGTTGAAAGAAGCCATCAACTCCAATGACCATGTACCCGCATATTTGCTGGGGGTCAAATATGTGCCTTATCGCCTGCCCGACTATTATTCCTGGGGTAGTGATGAAGAGGCCGTTATCTATGCAGCCGGCGCCAAGAAAGCCTGGGGAAAAACGCCGGGCGCCCTGGAGTGGCTTGCCCGGCATGTTATTCAATCTCAAAGTCACCCCAACTGCTCACCTCGCCCGTGATGGAGCAGAGGAAAACGGGGGTGGTTGTCACCCCCGTTTTCCGATTTTGACAACTTATGGCTCGTCTTTCTGCCATTCTACGGGTTATTCCTTCTACCCGAAAGGCGTCAGATTCAAGGTTTGGGGTGGTGCGGCTCAAAAAGTCTGATATACTCCCCATATCCTTCTCTCTCCAGATTTTCTTTGGGAATGAACCGGAGGGCGGCGGAGTTGATGCAGTAGCGATTCCCGTTGGGGGCGGGCCCGTCATCAAAGACATGGCCCAAATGTGAATCGGCTGCTTGACTGCGAACTTCCGTCCGGACCATGGAGTGGCTGAGGTCAGCTTTTTCCTTGATGCTTTCCTGGTTCAGCGGCCGGGTGAAACTCGGCCACCCACACCCGGAATCAAATTTGTCCAGGGAACTGAATAGGGGTTCGCCGGAGACAATGTCCACATAAATACCGTCACTTTTTTTGTCCCAGTATTCATTGGTAAAAGGCGGCTCAGTGGCGTTGTTCTGAGTCACTTCGTATTGAGTGTCCGTTAGTTTTTTCTTTAATTTCTCTTTGTCCTGCTTGCTTCCCCAATACCTGGCAATATACGCATCACGGCCGGAACCCTGCCTGTACACACTGTAGTGTAAAGGATTTTTTTTGTGGTAGTCCTGATGGTATTCCTCCGCAGGATAGAACACTGACGCGGGAAGTATCTTGGTGGCCACTGGTCGGGAAAACCGCCCACTTGCTTCCAGAGCTTTTTTGGAGGCTTCCGCTTTTTGCTTCTGGTCCTCAGTATGGTAAAAAATGGCCGTCAGGTAAGACGTCCCCCGGTCGTGAAATTGCCCGCCCTTGTCTGTGGGATCAATCTGCCGCCAGAATACATCAAGCAGTTTCTCGTACGGGCAGGTCTGCGGGTCAAAACTAACCTGCACCGCCTCGTAGTGGCCTGTTTTGCCCGAACACACTTCCTTGTAGGTCGGGTTTTCTTTACACCCACCGGTATAGCCGGATACGACTTTTTCCACCCCCGGTACCTCCTCAAAAGGGGCAATCATACACCAGAAGCAGCCTCCGGCAAAAGTAGCAAGTTCGCTGCCCATCAAATCACTCCATTCCGAGTTTTGCACTCTACGATTTAGTTTGCCGGGTAGGCAAGAAAATAATCATACAGTACCGGGTCGGCGACCCCAAACAGAAAAAAAGCCGTACAGGGTTAACTAACCCGGTACGGCTTTTCAAAGCGAATCGTGTTTACCGTGGTCGTATCCTACGACTGACCAGATGCCTTGGCTCAACCCGGTTTTTCCGTGTAGGAGTTCTTCGCGCAGTCCGGGCAAATGCCGATAATTTCGAATTGGTGCCCGATAGGAGTGAAGCCCTGCCACTCATGTTCAGTGATCAGGCTCATGGGGCAAGAATCGATACACCTTGTGGCGCCGCAGTTTACGCAGACCAGGTGGTGGTGATGGTGGCCGCTGCACAGTTCATAACTCCGCGTGTCTTTGTTTCCCCGGATAACGGACACGATTCCTTCATCGGCCAAGAGCTCAAGGTTTCTATAAACAGTTGAGAACTCAATGCCTGTTTCTTTCAGCTGTTCGTACAAATCCTGGGCCGTAAAACACCTTCCCCGGTTTGTTTCCAGGATGTTTAATAGCATTTTTCGCGGCCCAGTTAACTTGTACCCCCTGCTTTTCAGCAGTTTTTCCGGGTTTTCGTTTTCGGTCAACGCTGTCACCTTGCTTTCTCCCTGCTGGTCTTCAGTTAAATCGGGGTTTCAACAACAGGGTGACAAAATAAATTAAAGCGGAAATGAGTACGATGGTGGCTCCGGTCGCTGTACCCCAGTAATAAGATAGTATGAGACCGGACAGGCCGGCCGCTATGGTAATCAGGACGGAAATGGCCGTATACCGGCGTATGTTTCCTGAGATATTGCGGGCCGCCGCCGCTGGCAGCACCAGTAAAGAAGTGATAAGCAAAAGGCCCACCCATTGAATGGAAACGGTCACGAGTACGGCCATCATCACGGCAAATAAAACTTCGAACAACCTTACATTAATGCCCCGGCTGTGGGCAATGGACGGGTTCAAGCTAACCAGCAGCAGGCTGTTGTAAAAAAGCATCCAGAAAAGGAGCGTCACCAAAAACATGATGCCTAACATAACCAGGTCATCGGGAGTGATGCTGAGCACATCCCCGATGAGCAAATATGAGTACTTGTTAAAACTACCCCCCCGCGACAGCATCACTATCCCCAGCGAGACCGAGGTGGCGGAAAACACCCCGATAATGGTATCGGTAGGCGTCCGGCCCGAACTTTTCACGATGGAAATGGCGACAGCGAGCAAAACTGAGAACGCTATCATGGACAATGTGGGATTTTGTAAGCCGAAAACAACGCCGATACCTATCCCGGTGAGGGCTGAGTGGCCAAGGGCTTCGGAATAAAAGGCCATCCTGTTAATGACCACCTGCGTGCCGAGCAGGCCGAAAACAGGTGTGATAAGCAGCACCGCTATGAGGGCGTTTTTCATAAAAACGTGCTGTGTCCAGGCAAAAGGGAATAGGTGGTCAACCAGCGCATACAATGTTTCCATTAGTCGAGACCACTCCGGTTCGCCAGGACTGCCCGGCTGACGCCGCTCGTTCCCTGCAGCCACGCCGGCCCCAATGTTTGCACCACTCTGTCAGTGCGCCATTCATCCCCCGGTTTTCCGGAAAAAAGAACCGTTTTATTTAAAAAGATCATCCTGTCCGCATATTGACTAACCACGTCCAGGTCGTGCGAAACCAGGATGATTGACAGATCGTATTCTTGTCTAATATCCGAAACCAGGTTGTAAAACAATTCCATGCCCTCCTGATCAACGCCTGAAACCGGCTCATCCAGAAGCAAAAGGGCGGGAACGGGGTCCAGGGCCAGGGCCAGGAGTACCCTTTGCAGTTCACCGCCGGACAGGTCGCCCAGACGCCGGTCAATAAGATGCCCGGCCTGAACTCGGCTTAAACTGTCGAGGGCCCGCCGCCTCAGAGGTTTGGGGCTGGCCAGCCACACCGGGAGGCGGCTCAGACTGGCCAAAAATAAATCCAGGACGCTGATGGGCGAACCGGCGTCGAAATCAAGCCGCTGGGGGACATAACCGACCGGGGGCCGTTTCGTGCTGCACCCCCTGGCATCAAGGAACTTTAGTTCGCCGGTGAAGGGGATTTCTCCCAGAATCGCTTTCAACAAGGTGCTTTTCCCGGCGCCGTTTGGGCCGATCAGAGCCGTCAGGTCCCCGCAGTGTATATGAATGTTGACATCCCGGAGAATCTCGGTTTTCCCCAGTGTGACCCCGAGGTTTTTGATTGTGGTGCAGCACAGGCCGCAAGGATGGTTATTCTGATGGGACAAGGCTTTTTCACAGACCATTTACTGTAACGCCTCTTTCAAAACCCGTAAGTTGCTTTCCATTATTTTTTCATAAGCGTCCGGAACCATCGGACCGGTAACGGCGGGGTCGAGGACGTAGACTCTGGCACCGGTCTCTCTGGCGATGGTGTCAGCCGCCTTGGCCGGGTACTGGGGCTCCGCGAAAAGAGCCTTCACTTTCGACCGTTTGACGAGTTCTATCGTTTCCGCCAGTTCCCCGGCTGCGGGCTCGGAACCAGGCTCGCGTTCAACCACGGCCACGACCCGGAGGTTAAATTCCCTGGCGAAATAAGGGAACGCCTCGTGAAATGTGACTATGTTGCGGTTTTTTACTCCTGCCAGCGCCTCGTGCATTTTGTGTCGTAAGGCCTCCAGCTTCTTGACGTAAGCATCGGTGTTGGTGCGGTACTTTTCAGCATGCGCCGGATCCAAGGCCGCCAGCTGCTGCCCTATGTTCTCCACTTCACGAATGGCGCTGGAGATGCCCACCCAAACATGGGGATTGTCTCCTCCTTCGCCCCCATTTTTTATCAGCGAAATCCCTTTGCTGGCTTGGACGATTTTCAAACCGGGGAGCTGTTTTGCGACTTTTTCCATAAAAGACTCCGCCCCGGCCCCGTTGATAACGAATATGTCAGCCCGCTCCAAAACCTTGACATCGTTGGGGGTGAGTTGGTAGTCGTGCAGGCAGCCGAACTGGGGCGGGCTCATGTTTATGACCTCTACGCCCGGTATGCTCCCGGCGACATTTACAGTTAAAATATACATTGGGTAAAACGAAGTGGCAATGGTGAGGGTATTCTGTTCGCTGCCGGCTGTTTTGGGACTCCCGGGCTCCGATCCCGTCCTACCGCCGCAGCCTGAAACGTTCAGCAGGACTACACCTGCTGCAATGAAGATAAGAACCCTGAAAAACTTTGAACGCATACCAGACTCTCCCCGCCATTCAAAGTCAGCATGAATGGCATTTGTCTTCGGCGGTAATTGCAAGTACTTGCATTTACAATTATATCACTGAGATGCAGGGTCTAACAACCAAACCAAGTTGATTCTATTTAAATATATTTGAACATGGACAAGATTATACTGACCCGAAAGAACACCGGGTACTTTGGCATCATTCCCTCGGATCAAAGCTGATGAGCCGGCCGGAGTTGGCCACCACCAGCACCGAACCGGCGTTGTGGACCAGCGCCCCCAGTATCGGCCCCATGATTCCGAGAGATGCCAGCACTATCGACACCAGGTTGATCATCATGGAGATGACGATATTTTGGTTAATGGTGCGCAAGATGTGGCGGCTCAGTTTCAATAGTTGAGGTATCTTGCTGATGTCGTCTGACATGAGGGCAATATTGGCCGTCTGGATGGCCACGTCAGTGCCGGCAGCGCCCATGGCGATACCCAGGTCGGCAAGCGCCAGCGCGGGGGCGTCGTTAATTCCGTCGCCTACCATGGCAACCTGGTACCCCTCGGCTTTCAATTTCCTGACCGCTTCCCCCTTCTGCTCCGGGAGCTGTTCCGCGAAATAACTGGTTATATTGGTTTGGGCCGCTATGGCTGCGGCTGTTCGGGAGTTGTCTCCGGTCAGCATCCATATTTCCTTAATGCTGCTTTCGCGGAGTTTCTTGACCGCTTCAAGAGACTCTTCCTTGACTGGGTCTGAAACTACAATGGCTCCAGCCATGGAGCCGTTAAGGGCCACCAGCACGGCGGTCCGCCCTTTTTCTTCCGCCTGTTGTATGAACCTTTCGATCTCGTCTGACAGGGATATTCCTTTTTGCTGCATCATCTTGCGATTTCCCACCAGGATCACAGAACCCCTGTAAGCGGCTTCAACCCCGTGCCCCAGCAGCACCTGGAACGAATCCGGATCGGGTATTATCATGCTCTCGCTTTGAGCTTTCCGGATGATTGCCTGGGATAGGGGGTGTTCGGAAAACTTCTCTCCAACGGCCGCAAATTGCAGGGCTTCACGGTCGCTCACATCGCTAAAGCCCCGGATTTCTGCCACTTCAGGTCTTCCCGTGGTCAGAGTGCCTGTCTTGTCGAAAACGATGGCGTTAATTCTCCCGCTTAGTTCCATGGCTTCACCGCTCTTGACCAGAATGCCGTTCTTGGCGGCGTTTCCAATGCCGGCAATCATAGCCGTAGGTGTTGCCAGGACTAGGGCGCAGGGGCAGAAAACGATGAGGATGGTTACCGCCCTGATCAGGTCACCCGTCAGGACATAAACGAGTATAGAGATGAGCAGGGCCGACGGTACCATCCATGTCGCCCACCGGTCTGCCGTCCGAATGACGGGGGCCTTGCTTTTTTCCGCCTCTTCCACCAGTTTAACTACTCGGGCCAGAGTGGTATCCTCCCCTACTTTGGTGGCCCGTATTTCCAGGGCTCCCAGCTGGTTCAGGGAACCGACGAAAACTTCATCCCCCGGTTGCTTGTCAACCGGCATGCATTCCCCGGTGACGGCGGCCTGGCTTACCGAGGACCGGCCTGAAACTACGACTCCGTCCACGGGAATGGTTTCACCCGGTTTCACCAGGACCAGGTCGCCGACATTTACCTCGCGGACGTGAACCTCAATTTCACCTCCATTACGGCGGATTCTGGCGATTAGGGGAACCAGCTTGAGGAGTTCCCTGATCCCGGCTCTCGCCCTGGCCACCGTTCTGTTTTCCAGGACTTCGCCGATCATCATGATGAATGCCACTTCGCCAGCCGCGAAATATTCTCCGACGGCCACGGCCGCGATCAAGGCCATGCTGACCAATACACCCGCCTTGATGTCCCTTCGGGTGAACAGTCCGATCGCTGCCCCTTTCAGTATTGGCGTTCCGCTAACAACGATGCTCACCCAGGCGGGGTCAAAACCAAGCTGCTCTTTGAACCAGCCGAACCAGCTGAACACCAGGAACAACCCGGAAACTGCGGTGAGAATGATGGTGCGGAGTTCTCTTTTATCCTCTATTATCAGCTGCATATCAAACCTCTCCCGTGTCAAAAGTTCATAGATATTTCCCCAGAGCGGATTTCAACTTGTGGATAACTTCGTCACCCTTGCCTTTCCTGATCCCTTCCAGGACGCAGCCCTCCAGGTGGCCCTCCAACACCAGGCGGCCGACCTTGTCCAGGGCAGACTTGACCGCTCCAATCTGCAGGAGGATTTCCTCGCAGGACTTGTTTTCCTCAACCATCCGTTTGACCCCCCGGACGTGGCCCTCGATCTTGGCCAGGCGGGTGCCGACATCGGTAATGTCGTAACAATTTGACACCGTGTTTCCCCTCCTTTCACCCAGGATATCCCCTCCCCCCGGAGGGGATATTGCAGTTAGAGTATAGGCGTCCTGACTGTTCTTGTCAACGGGGTGAATGATTGACTAATACGCATACCACTGTATTTTTAATTGTTATAAAGAACCAACCGTTGATCGGCTGACTTTAAGACTAAAAAGGGCCGTGTCTTTCAATCTAGGAGATGATTTTCCATGGAAGGGTTCGGCTGGAGTTTGTTTAAAACGCTCGCCGCGTTGGTTTTGGTGTTACTTAATACAGGGCAATTTCCAGTTTTCTCCCTCTCCCTCTCCCTCTCCCTCTCCTCTCCCTCCGTCGCTAATTTAACCTTTGCAAAAAAATCCGCCCTGTAAGGGCGGAATGGTAGTATAAGCTGCTTGCTTTGATTACTACCTAATTATTATTGTACGCTGGGGAGAGGGGTTCTCCATGCGCTTCTCAAGACGTTGCAGCATCTCGTCCGCTTGAGCCTGAGTCAGCTGGCTGCTGGACACAGCCTGCTTAATTTTTTCCTTTTGAGAGTCCAGCATTTTCTGTTTGAATTGCTCCATGGTCATTCCGTGGCCGGTAATGATCTGATCCAGCTTTTTACCCGAATCAATTTCTTTCTTGAGCTGATCTGAGGTTATGCCCAGAATACTGGCAATGGCATCGGGGTTATGACCAAAACCGCGTTTGCCAAAACCGTGTCCACGAAAACCGCGTTCACCAAAGCCTCGGGGACCGAAACCAAACCCATTCTTCTTCTGACCAATCTTATCAGCTTGTGCTTGGGTGAATTTTCCCTGCTTCACTGCCTCGTCAAGCATCTGCTTTTGAGTTGCTTCCAGCGCCGACTTAACTTTGTCCTGATCCATGCCCAGGTTAGTCGCCAACTTAGAAACGAAGGTCTGATAAGCCTCGTTAAATTTGTCACCACCTTCGTTTGAACTGGTCTGAGCAAAAGCAGTGAAGCTGATGGCCCCGACCAAAAGAAGCGCCATCACTATTATGCTTCCGATACGGAGTCTACGGGACATTAATTAAACACCTCCTCTTTTTTGAATTCGGCTCAGCTGTATGCCACGAGTCTAGATTATCCAAGTTTTCTGAAGAGAACCTTAAAAAAGTGAGTAATTACTGTAAGATTCCAAAGGGAATTTCTACCAAGGTGTGGGCTGCTGAGCAGTCTGCGGCGGCAAATACCCTTCTAACCAACGAATGCCCGACCGCGGCCGCCTTTTTGTTATAGTAAAATCCATGTGTATACTGGATTCTTTTCCAGGGCACCTTGTATTTTCCTGGATTTATGGTAAAATGACCAGTAACTAATATCAAGTGCAACTAAGCAAGTTCAAAACGGACGATGGCGTCCTCATTGCAGGAATGTTTTCCTGAATGGGGTCGCTCTTGTTTTTTGGGGTTATAAAAACAACTTAATAAGTACAGGGATGTACTGCAGTAGCAAAGGCGCTCCGAGGGGTGAATCTGCCCCCGGGGCGCCTTAATTTTTATCCTGAATCCTCAGAAAGGGGTGAGAATTGATGAGTTTATCCAAGGCAGCAGCACTTTTGGGTCTGGGGCTGGTGGCGGCGGCAATAACCGTCTCCGGCCTCTGGTTTACCACGGTTAGCATTACCTTGAACAATGAGGTAACGGTCCTCGGCAACCCCGTTCCCGCTTACCTTCTGGGGTTTGCCGCAATTTACCTGGGAGTTACCTCATTTATTAAGCTGTTCCGCCTGGCACGGGCCTTAAAGAACCCTAAGGCAACCTTTTCCTGGAAAAACCTGTATGAAAAGAAAGCTGCGGTCTGAACAGGGGTGAGACGTAATGGACAATGCAATCGGAAAGGGGTGGTCACTGCTTTTTGGGGCCTGGTAGGCCGTAAACAACCGATACTCGGATGAAGGAGGATTAACGAAATGAGGACAAGTGGGAAAAGAGTTTTACTTCTGACACTGCTAACCCTGGTCTTACTTTTAACGGTGTACGCCACCCTGGTCTGGGCGGGCGATCCGACTGGGGCTAACGTGGGTAATTTGAAGGACATTGCCGTATCAGCCGGCACCGGGACGCCGACTCTGGATGATGTAGCAACACAGGTTGCCAAGAACAAAATCGGGATTAACTTCGTATGGGTTCTCCTGACCGGCATGCTGATTTTCTTCTTCCAGGCAGGCTTTGCCCTGGTGGAAACCGGCTTTACCCAGGCGAAGAATGCTATGCACACGATGGCGATGAACCTTATGGTCTTTCTAGTAGGTACCATCGGTTTCTACCTGGTTGGTTTTGCCCTAATGTTTGGAGGAGTTGGATCCGTGGCGGCACTGGGAGGAGCAGCACCCCTAAGCCACGAGTTTAGCCTGGCCGGGTGGGGCCTCTTCGGCACAAAAGGCCTTCTTCTTTCCACCGGGGGGGCCTACGACGTGGGAGTGTTCGCCCTCTTCTTCTTCCAAATGGTGTTTATGGATACCACCTGTACAATTCCCACCGGCGGAATGGCCGAACGGGTCAAGTTTTCAGCTGTAGTACTCGGATCATTTTTCATCTCCATGATTTACTACCCTCTCTACGGCAACTGGGTCTGGGGCGGTGGTTGGTTGGCCCAACTGGGCAGCAAGCTGGGCCTGGGTCACGGTGTAGTCGACTTTGCCGGTTCTTCGGTAGTGCATGCCATGGGGGGAATGGCGGCCCTTGCCGGAGCAATCGTTCTGGGTCCGAGAATCGGCAAATTTAAGAAGGATGGGACACCGGTGGCCATCCTTGGCCACGACATCCCTATGGCCATTCTCGGCACCATAATTCTCTTCTTCGGCTGGTTTGCTTTTAACGCCGGAAGTACTCTCTCAGGCACCGATTTCCGCCTTTCCGTAGTCGCGACAAACACAATGATAGCCGGCGCCGTGGGAGGCTTCACTGCCATGATGTACATGTGGTGGAAGTATGGAAAGCCGGACCCATCCATGACCTGTAACGGTGCCCTGGCCGGCCTGGTGGCAATCACCGCGCCCTGCGCCTTTGTCAACAGTGTGGCTGCTTTCTTCATTGGTGCTGTTGCCGGGGTGTTGGTCTGCGTGGCCGTCTGGTTTATTGAACATAAGCTGAAGGTGGACGATCCCGTAGGCGCTGTTGGTGTTCATGCGGTCAACGGCATTTGGGGTATGATCGCCCTCGGGTTGTTTGCCGACGGCACGTACGGTGACGGGCTCAACGGCGTGGCCGGAGGTGTAACCGGTCTTCTATACGGGGATGCCAGTCAGTTGTGGGCCCAATTTGTGGCGGTGGGTGTGCTGTTTGTCTGGGGGTTTGGTTCTTCCTTTGTTTTTTATAAGGTTCTTGACAAGATTATGGGTATTCGGGTTTCAAAAGAAGACGAAATCAATGGGCTGGATATACCGGAAATGGGTGTTTGCGCCTATCCCGATTTTGTCCTCAATCCGATGCGGTCGATGGGTACTCCGCAGGTCGAGCCTTCCCCAAGCTACGCGTTTGCCCGATATGAAGCCAGCTCTGAGGGGACGAAACCGTAAGGAGGTTCGGTGTGTGAAAAGGGGTAGGTATCTTGAGGCTTTTCGGGTTAATATCCGGAAAGCCTCTTGTGTTGGAGTTTGCTGTGTTGATGGGGTAGTCCTGGTTGTTGCCTTTTCCATGATGACGAAAATATAATTCCACGCGGGAATCATACGCGAATACATCAAAATGGTCGGTCGTAAATATATAGCAATTCCAACATTACTATGTAAAGGTGAGGTTCTAAAATGCACGCCTTTTTACCTAAAATGGTGCTGGTTTTCTTTACGGCTTTCGGAATTATGATAGGGGCTTGTCTTATGGGGTCACTGGCGGCCCTGCTTTTTCGGGAACCACCAATAACAATAATGATTACACTGGCCAAGGAAATCAAGATTTGGGCCATTGTGCCCGCCATAGGCGGTACATTCTCAATGTTTGATGCCCTGGAATCCGGTATTTTCAAGGGTGACGTCAGAGCTGTTGTCAAGCAAATCCTCTTTGTCCTGAGCAGTTTTTCCGGGACTCACCTGGGATACTATGTGGTGGTGAATCTGACCGGTGGCAAGAAATGAAATCAGAGTTGTCTCCTTATTGGCGGCTTTTATTCTAGGTTTAGCATGTGGAGCAGCTGGAATAAACTCTGTCATAGGATATCGTATAGACGAGCTTATTATTCGCCAAAGGGGACTCGAAGAGAGACTGGCCAGCAGCCAAAAAGAATTAATTCAGGTCAAAAAAAATCTGGAGGACCAACAAAGTCAAACTCTGACATCTATTAACGTCCACGTTTATATAAAAGACCAAGATGAGCTGACTAAATTGGAGCGGGAGCAAATCAAGATAGAAACGATAAAAAGCGTCAAACAGAAATTGGGGGTACTTTTGGGGCAGGAGTTGGGAAAACTAGACTGCCGGCAAATTGCTCTCATCATCAACGGCAGGCAAATTACTTTCAATGAACAAAAATACGAACAGAAGGTGGATTTGGTGGTTGTTACAGATCAACTGGATATATATGTTACCACCTGGCCGGAATAAACCAGAGAGCGCTCACCAATAAATATTTGGGAAAGCATCGCTCGCGGCAGGTAAAAATTAGAGGAGAAATTTGGATAGCTGTTTCCCAAGACGGGAAGACTATTGAAGCAGGTAATACTGTAAGGATTCTGGAGCGCAGGGGGTTGACCCTTGGTCGACCTTACCAAAACGATTGACAGGAGGAATTTTATGCCGCTGCTAACCACTTTAATAAACTGGCTAGTCTTGATTGTTCTGGCAGTTATTGTGCTCTCGTCGGCGATTAAAGTAATTCCCGAATATGAGAGGGCTGTCCTCTTCCGCCTGGGAAGGCTTGCAGGGGTAAAGGGTCCGGGCCTGTTTTTTATCATACCGATAATTGACAGGCTGGTCCGAATCTCACTGCGTACTATAGTTTTTGCCGTACCACCCCAGGATGTAATCACCAAGGATAACGTTACCACCGAAGTAAATGCAGTGCTGTATTACCGGGTTGTTTCTCCGGACCGTGCTGTAGTGAATGTAGAAAGGTTTCACGAAGCTACCAACCAACTGGCCCAGACTACGTTGAGAAGTGTGGTCGGTACCGCTGACCTTGACGAGCTTTTATCCAACCGGGACAAACTCAACCAGACAATACAGACCATTGTGGATGAAGCTACGGAAACGTGGGGCATCAAGGTTACCGGGGTGGAGATAAAAGATGTGGTACTGCCTTCCGAAATGCGGAGGGCTATTGCCCGGCAGGCGGAAGCAGAGAGAAACAGAAGGGCTGCAGTTATCCAGGCTGAGGGAGAAAGACAAGCCGCGGAACAGTTGGCTCAAGCTTCAGAAATCCTGACGAAAGCAAAAGGAGGCCTGACTTTACGAATGCTAAGGTCTCTGTCGGAAGTGTCGAATTCTCAAAACACCACTATTCTTTTCCCGTTACCGGTGGAACTTAAAAAACTGCTGCCCGGCTCCGACTAAGAACAAGGGGCCACTACCGCCGCCCGATCATGCACTTTTTCTGCATTGATTAAATATAAATAGTTATGGTTACGGGTAAGGAGGTAGATACTCGGATGTCAACGTTGGAGGAAGCCATTGAAAAGGTCTTTGAGTCGATCCAGAATGACGTTCAAAACAATCTCGCTGCTGCCCAAACTATGACTATTCCTGATTCTTCCAGATCGATTTCTGTAAATGGCAGCGGCACTATTGCGGTGTCTTTTCATCTTAATGAGCAAGGGTATTACCACTACGAAAACGAAAAATACGGAGCAGGCCGTGACGTAACTTTACAGGGAATAATTGACAATCCTGATGCGACCTACAGTGTTACAATCGGGTCCAGTGATGGAGGGGGTGGTCATTGGGATAATTTACGTGCCAATCAATCGGTATCATGTAAAATCCAAACGAGTTTTTGGCACTCGACGAAACTCACAGTGGATATCCAGGCCAATGTTGCCAATGTGGTCGGACAGGCAACAATTCAATACAGTTACTGAGAGAACCCGATTTTTCGTGGTTGGAACCCCAATAGAAAAAACCGGGTATTCCGGTTTTTTCTATTTTGGCGGAGTGGTTTAGACAACCTCTTTTTGACCTTCCCCGAATCCTTGCCTGCCTCCCCTCCTATGAACGTTTTTTTATCTGGGCAAAGAGTGATTGCTGTTATTTCAGTTCTTGGACGAGCAGTTTTAACTCTTTGATCTGCTGGCTGATATCCTGTTCCGAGTGCCCATGATGTCCTCCATGATGTCCTCCATGATGTCCTCCTTGATGCCCACCGTTAATTCCCATCTGTGCGGCGATAAGGAAAAACAGACTTCCGATGGCAGTAGCCAGGGTTCCAAGTACATTTACTTCGTCTTCTGTCTTTCCCTCGGATAATCCTATGGCGAGCAAGGCGGCCAGACCCGCGAGCTCAAACGGGCCTATGGAACCGAACAGCGACAAGGCTTTCCCTCCCCTTTTTTTGTTACACAATATGCGTTATCTTGGGGATTTGTGTAGGGTTGTTAATCCTTTTTAGGCTGGGGTTCACTCTTGCCGGCTTCAGCAACATTGGCCAGGGCCAGGGCCTGGTGGTTCTTGCGGCATTCAGGGCACAACGACATCCATTCGGGCGTTTCCCAGCCTGGCCCCCAGTCCGCGGTCACTTTTTCCACAACCTGTTGAAATCGGCGTTCGGTGGAAAAAGGCCGTCCGCACCGCGAACAAATGACCTTTTTTATTTCCGCTTTCAATGCTTGCCACCCTCCCTGGTCGTTAATGGTGAAAACCATCTTCATCCTCCGGCGATTTTGGGGAAGATGGAGACTTCATCGTCGGCATTCAGGTTCGTTTTCAGGCCGGCAAGGTGCTCGACTGCCCTGCCGTTGACAAGGACAATTACAGCCTGGCTCAACCGGCCGTCAACCAGCACCCATTCAGTAAACTTCCTACCATAGCGCCGGCAGAGGGTATCCAGAAGATCTCCGAGCGTGTTTGCGGTGAACTCCCCGGTTTCTATTACGCCGGTCAGGTGGCGAAGGGTTGCAAAGAACCTGACTTTCAACGACTGATCACTCCTCCTCTTTCTTACCGTTAACCTTCCAGGGAAAGTTCCGCCAGTTTCGTGGCGTTCGGAACGCCGTTTTCGTCCCAGCCGCGAAGCTGATAGTATTCATCCAGCATGACGTTCAGCTCAACGACCTGCCCCTTGTTGGGCCCGACCTTCATTCCTTCCTCGATCAGCCTGGGGGGCAGGGTATCATCAGCCTTGGTGAGCCCGCTCTTTAAGTTGAACAGCTTCTCCAGGTTCCAGATTCGTTCGCCGGCCTTTAGGACCTCTTCGACCGTGTAGTCCATACCTGTAGCCGCCTTTAACTGTTCGGCTATTTCAGGTGCCCCCATGCCCAACGTGACAAACAGGCAGATTCCGGCGGAGTCGACCGCTGCGGTCAGGTCCTGGAAGAGTTTTACCCAGGCCGCCTTACCTTCGGTGGTCAGGTTGTCCAGTTTTTCCGGAATCCCCAGGATCTCCGGCGCTGTCATGTAACCCCGGACGTGGCATCCGCCGCGATTGGCGGTGGCATAGTTCAGCCCCATCCCCTTGAGCGCCCGGGGGTCGTATGCCGGCAGCTCCTGTTTCTTGACGGTCATTGACAGTTCAGGATGGCCGTACTTGCTGGCCAGCCGGTATGAACCCTCGGCCAGTTCGTCGCCGAACCCTTCCCGGTACGCGGTCTTCTGCGTAAAATCAACGATGGCGTCCTTGTTCCCGAAGTTCAGGGGAGTTCCTGTTTCCTTAATCGTAACATAACCGTTCTCATAAAGTTCCATGGCACAGGCGATGGTTGTTCCCATGCTTATGGAGTCCAGGCCGAGTTCGTTGCAGAGGTGGTTTGCCTTGATAATGGGTTCCAGGTCGTCAATGCCGCAGTCGGCTCCATAGGCCCAGGCCGCCTCGTATTCGGGGCCTTCCGCAAACACTTTGAACCTGCCCTGATTTACCTGGCTGATGCGACCGCAGCCGATGGAGCACCCCATGCACCCCTTGTTGCGCACCAGGTATTTGGCTGCCAGGGTTTCGCCACCGGTGTTGTCGGCGTTCGGGAAGCTTCCGGAATCCTGGAAGTTATGAACCGGCAGACCCCCGGACTGGTCCAGGATGTTGATGAGCACGTTGGTTCCGTACGCAGGCAATCCCTGACCGGTGACTGGGTGCTGTTTCAAAATCTGGCGGGCCCTGGTCAGCGCCGCCATAAACCCCGTCGGGTCAGCCACCTTGACTCCCCCCGAGCCCTTGGCGGCAATCGCTTTCAGGTTCTTCGAGCCCATCACCGCGCCAACACCGGAACGGCCGGCCGCCCTGGTATAATCGTTGATGATGCAGGCAATTTTAACCAGTTTTTCACCTGCAGGCCCGATGCAGGCAACCTCCGCGTGCTCATCGGTTTCTTCCCGGACAACGTCGGTGGTCTCGTATACCGTCTTGCCCCACAGGTGTTCCGCGCTCCTGAGTTCAATTTTATCGTCATTAATCCACAAATAAACAGGCTTCTCGGATTTTCCCTCGAAGATGATACCGTCGTAACCGGCGTATTTCAATTCAGGCCCCCAGTAACCGCCGGAGTTTGAAGCGGCTATGGCTCCGGTCAGGGGCGATTTGGTAACGACGTTGTAACGGCTGCCGCAGGTGGCCATTGTTCCGGTGAGAGGACCGGTAACAAAGACGAGCTTGTTCTTGTCGCTTAAGGGGTCGACTTTCGGGTCGACTTCCTTCATCCAGAGATGGGTCCCCAGGCCTCTGGCGCCAAGGAAATTCCGGGCATCCACCGGATCGAGGGTTTCTGTCGCGACCGTCCCTTCGGTCAGGTTAATTCTGAGAATTTGTCCCATCCAGCCGTTCATTTACTCGCTCACCTCCTGGATCAGGTCTTTAAACCTTGCCGCATATGCCTTCTTTTTGCCCCGGGTAGCCGCGGTGGCCTCACAGAAAGTGATGGCCCCGGAAGGGCAGAACTTTGCGCATTCTGGTTCTCCGTCACAGAGGTCGCATTTAATTATGGACTTGGTAACGGCGTCATAGGTCGTTGTTCCGAAGGGGCAGGCCATAATGCACATCCTGCACCTGGTGCATCGCTCGTGGTTGATGACGACCGCTCCCGCAGCCGATTTGCTCAGCGCTCCCGACGGGCAAACCTTCATGCATGCCGCAGTGTCACATTGCATGCACATTATCGGTACGGAAACTCCAACTGATTCCCAGGTCAATACTGAGACCCGGGAGCCGCTGGGCCTAAACTCCTGATTGTGTTTAAAGGAGCAGGCCAATTCACAGGTACGACAGCCACTGCATTTTTCCGGGTTAAGCATCAGTACCTTTGCCATCCTCGTCCGGCTTTGAGTTGTCCTCAAGCCAGAGCTTCACCCCCCTCTTTTTTGAAAAAAATGATTCAACCAAAACACCTGTTAGTTTTTTGCTTTTCCTCACCCCTTTTCAAAAGAGTTAGTCGATAATATTATGATCATTGCAAAAAATATGCCATTAAAAGACTATCTCGAGAACATATGGAATCTCGCGGTTTGTACGAAAGTGCAGCGCCTGTGCAGTTAGCATAGAAGTGTAACAACCGTGTCACATTCTTGTCACACAGGGAACATATAAAGACTGGGAGTTAATCTGACTAGATTATGGTTCCTTTTTAAAAAAATTCGCTCATTTCATGAGAAACCCTTCACAAATGTTTATAAATAATTATAATAATTTTTGGTATCTCGCCAGAAAGAAGTCAGAACATCTTTCCATCCCCTCTCTCCTATTTCAATAAAGGCGCTATGGCCTTGAAATCAGGAGTCCCCGCCACCTTGAGCAGATCAAACACAACGGTCTCGGCATTGGTTATAATTGCGCCTTCTTCTCTCATAAGATCAAGACCGTTTTTATAGTTTTCTTTGAGACGTGAACAGACGGCATCCCGCAGGACAAAAACTTTATACCCCGCATCCACCAGGTCTCTGACGGTCTGAAACACACAGATGTGTGTTTCACTTCCGGAAATCAGCACCTGTTTGCGGTTAAAATTTCTCAACACATTCAGAGATTCCTCCGAACAGGCGGAGAAGCTGATTTTTTCCAGGGTTATGTGCTCTTCCAGGCTATCGGCAACCTCGGCTGCCGTATGGCCCAATCCTTTCGGATAATGCTCGGTGACAACCACCGGTATTCCCATCCTGTGGCAAACGGACAGAACCAGTCTGGTGTTCTTATACACCTTTTCGGCATGGTTCATGACCTTCATGAGATTATCCTGCAGGTCAATAATCATAAACACCGTTTGGTCAGCCTGCAGGAAATGTCGTTTCATGATTCATCCCTCCCTCCGCTCCAACCCCAACAGGCTGCAGCACTCCTCTGAAAAAAAACCTTTCAAGCCCTTGCCCTCTGCGTAGGCCACTGTTGCCTCATCCGGGTAGGCGATGGCGTTGACACCGCAGTCCACCGCCAGTCTTTCTATGTCCTGCCTGTACTTTCCCGGCGGGCGCGCACACCCCAGTGTCAGGGGCACATTTGGATTGCAAATCCGAGCTGTTCCTATCACTTGCACCACATCCCAAACGGGTGGCGGTTCCACTTCGGCCATCAATGTACCCCCCATGGGGGACATAATGACCAGAACTAGCGCCTGCGGGTCAGCCTGCCTGATCATTTCCAGGGCATGCATCTCTCCCAGGATACGACCAAAATGGAGCCCGATGACCACATGAGGAGCTATATTCAGACCAATCTCACGGCATGCCAGCATTGAGTCCAGATAATCCTGCGGTTTCCGGTTTAGATGATAAACCTCACGGATCGTGCTTTCATCACCAATCACATCCAGGAGTACCTGGTCCACCCCCGCTTCCTTGAGCCCAATCGCCGTTTCCCGTTGAACCAGGCCAGTGTGCACCAGCACCCGCAGGCCGCGCTCACCGGCATATTTCATGGCTTCAACGAAAGGAATCAGGGGAACCTCCCCATTAATATCGGCCCCTCCACTGACCAGAATACCCCGGCAGCCCTTTTTCACAAGATGGTCTACGGTACGGCGCATCTCTTGCGGCGTGGGCGTTGGCATCATCGTCTCCAGGAGTTTGCCATTGCAGTGGGCGCAGCGGCAGGCACATTTCCTCCCGGTTACGCTGAGGTTGACAAAAGAATAGCGGTTGTTCGCAAAATACCTGTTTTGATAGTGTTTCGCCCCCGGGGCGGAAAACCAGATGCAGGGTTCATGAGCCCGGCGGATTTGCCATGCCTGTTTTATAACCAGGTGATCTTTATTTTTCAAGGTTGATCCCATCCCATATCTGGGGACGTATAATCTCGATATCCCCTGCCTCGGGCACAAATGGGTAGTTCCGCATCGGTTCGCTGGCTCTCTCATTTCCGAATGGACGGTTGCAGGCGGTCAGGCCGTCTTCCCCGGGGCAGCCTGATGTCATGAAGGCCGAACCGTTTTTTTCGTAGGGTTCAATATCGATGCCGAAGCCGGTTATCTGTCCTTCTGGAGAAAAACTTACCTCTTCCCCGGAAATAATTCCTTCATTAATAAAATACTTGGCCAACTGCACCCTTCGGTACTGTCCCAAAGGTGGCGGGGAACACCCCTCCATGAGGCTGCCCGCCTCGGGAAAAAACGAAAACAGGTGAGTCAAAGCCCCCATCTTGTATGCCCTTGCAATCGTCTCAACCATCTGGCGTTCTGTTTCGCCAAGGCCGACGATCAGGTGCACCCCCGCCTTATAAAGGCCGAAAATATCTACTGCGTCAGCTACAGCCTGCCAGTACCGGTCCCACTTGTGCGGTCCATTAACCGCAAATCCCCGGTGCTTGTTGAACAATTCCTCGGTGGCTGCGTCAATGGCAATGCCTACCCTGTCTGCCCCCGCTTCCTTGATTGCGGCCAGATCGAATTTACCACGCATGGCTGTGGGGGTTAGCAGTCCGCTGACCGGCAGGCTTGTCAGTCTCTTGAACTCGCTGACAATGGTACAGGTATCAACCACACAGCGTGGATGTGTGAGCATAGAGACACAAACCCTCTTGAAAGGATGACGACCAGCCTGCACTCGCGCCAGGATCTGCTCCAAAGAATAGGTGGGCCATTTCACCCTGATAAATGTACGTTTGGCATCCAGATTCCGGTTGGCGGCCAGCCCGCAGTAACTGCAGGAGGCCCTGCAGCCACTTTTATAGGTAAGCAGGATATTCAGGCAAGTGCATTTCGTCCTGCGCAAGAATTGTCCAGGTTCCATCCCCATGGAGATGGCCGCGCCAAGACTGGTTTGCACAAATTGGGGGCTTTCTGGGAGACTCTCTTCTAAAGGTTTAATTATAAACACCTGCCTTTTTCGTTATTCGGCAAAACCGATCCATGTCCTTTTCACAAGAGATGTGAACTCTTCCGGATTATAAGTCCAGTTTCGGTCAAATTCCCGGCGATGCGTCGACGCTTTCTCCAGGAAGCCACCCACGATCCTTTGCCAGTCTTGTGGGTAATCAGCTAATAAGGTCAGGTCCTCCTCAAGGATAGCCCTTGCCGCAGCCTGGCCGGCCAGTTCACCGCAGGCCAAAGCGCTCATGATGCCGGCACCGGTGACCGGGTGGGTCTGGCCTGCCGCATCGCCAGCCAAAAGCATGTTTTCCCGTTGAGTTACAGCCACCGGACCTCCCACAGGGATCAGGCCTCCGGTTTTGCTGAGCGGCTTCGTGTCGGTCAGCTTTCCTTTTTCCACTAGTTGTCGGATAAAATCCCGCAGCCCGCTTCTTAACCAGCGACTGCAGGAAGGGTGCACCCCCAGGCCCACGTTCGCCGTATCTCCTTTCGGAAACAGCCAGGCGTAACCGCCCACGTATTCGGGAGCAAAATGCACCTCCGTTACCGTCTGGCCTTTGACCAGAGGAAGCCGGTACTGCAGGGCCGTAATAAAGCTTTCGTTCCGGCTCTGCATCCATTCGCCAACAACAGAACGGGGTCCATCCGCGCCGATAATCACGCCGCACTCGACTTCTTCCAGGGCGGCATTGCCGGCCCTCTCGCTCAGCCCGTTGAAGCGCACCATGATTCCCCGTCCGGTCCGACCTACAACTCGTGCCCCAAGCCACAGTTCGGCTCCCGCCCCCTGTGCCCGCCGCACCAGATCCCCGTCAAATACCTGACGGTTCAATACATAGCCGGGGGCAGCCATGGAGGAGGCCAGCTGACCATTGATAAATGTAAGCATCCCCTCAATTTTTTGGGCTATGGATCCGGGCCCGAGTTGTTCATAATGACGCACCGCCAACGGGGCATATTCCGCACACTGGACCGGGGTTCCGGGGCAGCTTTTCCTATCCACCAGCAACACCTTAACCCCATGGCCGCTGGCAGCTTTAGCGGCCATAGCCCCGGCAGGTCCCGCCCCAACCACAACTACGTCATAATACCGGTTGTTCACTCTGCTCACCCGCCCTGGAAATAGCCAGATACAAGGCATGGGAAAAGTCATCGGCTTCAATGCCGGGAATTTTGACGTCGTGCTCAGCAAAAAACCGGCGGACATTTTGCTGTACATCCTGTGGACGGCTGGAGGTATTTTTGAGTGCAGCCTCCAGATCCAGAATGCTGCGTTCCGGATAGGCGAAAAAGTCCCCAGTAATGAAGACGTACTTGATCGTTTGACGAGTGCTGTCGACGAGAATAGAAACCCGGATCAAGCCCCCCGGGGTTTTGCAATCGACCACGCTCAAACTGCTTCCCTGATGTACGGACCGCATCCCCCGAATCCACTCCTGGGACTGAAACTGCGGCAGTTCCTGTTCCAGCAGCTGTTTTTCCTTGTCATTCAGGTCGCCGGTCCGCAGTTCTAGTCCCAGGCCTTCGGCGAACCCCTCCGCCATTGCTTTCTTGATGGCGGACATAGGCGGCAGGTAACCCAGCACTTCTTTTAGGCAGGTGACCCGCTCCTTGAACGACTGCACCTGTTTGTCTTCCAGTTTCTTGAGGGGGAGTTTCAGACACCTGATCATGGTGTCGACGTCAAAATCGGTTAACAGGGTGCCCTGGTACAAAATGGCCTCCCCGATCTCCGTGCCTCCCGAACCGCAAATTTTCCGTCCTCCCACCTCTATGTCGTTCTTGGGCCGAAAACTGGCGTTCACCCCCAGCTTTGCCAGCCCCCTGACAGCGCACTCACACATCAGTCGATAAATGTCTTCCAGGCGCTTTGGAATCCCCGGGGTGTCTTTCCGGGCAAAAACCTCCCACCCAAGCTGCCCCTCGTCCCAGTAAAGGTTTCCCCCGCCGGTTATCCGCCGGTTGATTTCAATCCCATGCTCGCGGCAGTACTCTTCTTCCACTTCCAGTTCCACCGCCTGATGGTAGCCGACCAGGGCGCAATGGGGTGAGAACTGTAGAAAACGGACTGTATTGGGGATCCAATCCCGGCTGCGGGCAGCCAGGATCACTTTATCCAACGCCATATTGTGGGCTGCGGGCAGGGAACCGGTGTCAATCAGACGCCAGTCGTTGCTCATATAGCCGCCTCCTCTTCCTGCTCCCGCCTAATCTGTTCCTCGATCCATTCCCGGTATGAAGCGGCATCCATCAGTTGTTCCAGTTCAGCGGAGTCATCCAGCTTTACTCTGAGAATCCAGCCCTCGGAATATGGATCCTTGTTGACCTTGTAGGGGCCAGCTTCCGCGTCGCGGTTTGTTTCTACCACAACACCTGTAACCGGAAGTGACATTTTGCCCACCCATTTTCCGGATTCTATCGACCCCAATTCTTCCCCACGCCGGACGGAGGTACCGGGAAGAGGTAGTTCCAGATAGATGATATCACCGATTATGCTCAGCCCGTATTCGGTAAATCCGATTACCGCCTCATCACCGGTAACCTTAACCCAGCAATTGTTGCTGTCATAAAGAAGATCTTCGGGAATAAGCCGCTTGTCACGCTCCATCTGCGAGCCTCCTTTTTCTGAAAATAAATTCATCCCGTGCTGGCAATGTCCGGTCGCTCCGCAATCCTCGTGGAGCGGCCTACGGGTTTGCTCATCCTGCTGCTGGTGCCGTACCAGCGGCATGGGGGCTATATAGCCGGTGGCGGGTTACCCTCCACTCGCTGGGATTCGCACAGTTCGAATGAGCTCGGTTCGTTCGGGCTCGCTCAATTCGACCAGGGCGTTTGAATCACTTTTCCAGATGAAACGCCCTGGTCTCAGATGAGCTCCCTTATCCTCACTCACCTGCGCTCTTTTGAAGAAATTCATCCCAATTGCTCGCTTGAGGGTAACTCCGCCACCCCTCCTGCGAACCCGTTCACACCACGGGGTGCTTCCTCGTTGACCTCGTTTCGTCCTACAACGTTCAGTTTGTCAATTACGCCGTCTTTGGTCACCAAGATCAGGTGTTCTCGCCGCTCCAGCACCCGCTCCATCAAATAGACCCCCTCGGCTATCTTGATCCGGCGTTCCGCGCTCCTGCGCCCGGGCAGGTTTAACCACTCCTGTGAAATAAGGCGCTCCCCAACCTGGCCGGCCAGATTTATTAGCTCGGTGTCAGGCAGGCGGGGAGATAATAAGCCGAATTCCTCCTTAAAGCCTTCCACAAGCGCACCGGCCAAATCGGAATGCCCGGGGAGTTCATCTATCCAGTCTGCCAGTGTTGTCATATGATCCCTCATCACTGACCGCAGGTATTCTCGAAAAGCGGTCCCGGAAACCCGGAGCACCCTGCTCATTGTGGCAAAGTCAAAATCAAGCAAAATGTTTCCCGCATAGGCCGTACACTGGCCAATGTCACCGGAAGCATTGCCCGAGCATTTGCGGCCGTTTACCACGATATCTGCGGGTGATTTTAGTCCTGCCGGCAACCCAAAGCGCTGGTATACCGAGATGGCCGGTTTGAGAAATCTCTGGTAAAACCGGTTCCGACGCAGGGGAAGTACAGGATTGTCCCTCCGCAGAACCAGCTGGAAGAAAATCTGGTTGCTGTCGAGGTAGACCACGCCGCCGCCGGTTTCCCGGCGCAGCAGGGGTATCCCCTGCTCCCGGCAGAATTCAAGGTCAATTTCTTGTTCCAGGTCATCGTGGAGTCCCAGGCAGACATAGGGACTGGTTGGATAGCAGATGATCAAACCCTCGCGGCCCAGGAGGGCCAGGGCATGATACAATGACTGCGACTCTAACCAGCTGACCCCCCCCAGGTTGTAAAGTTCCACTGCTGCCCACCTCCCGACAAATCAGGATGACCGGCTCCGATGACGAATTATCCACAAGCCTACCAGGTACCAATCTGCCTCCCGCCGCGATTAAAATATCTCGTCGCCGCTCTTAAAACCGAGGCCGGGGTGGTTGTCAAACCGAACCACACCGACTGCCGCCTTGCCCTTGACAGCTTTTTGGACGGCGGCAGTGCCTTCGTGCCCAAACCCACCACACAGTTCAATAGCGCCTACACCTTGATCGACCAGTTCCCTGGCCACTTTAACCCCCGACTGGTAATCCTTGACCCCAACCACGGTCAACTCTACCACAGGTGTTTCAATTACCGCCCTGTGCCGCGATGCGTCCGCTTCGGGAGCAACAAAGATAAAAGCAGCCTTTAAAGCCATTTCCTACACCCCCACAGTCAAGATTCTAGCCGATTGCTTCCAAAATCAACTCACTGATATCCATCACTCGTACCGGCAGGCCTTCCTTGCGCAGGGCCGCGCCCAACATCTGCTCGCACTGCTGGCAGGCCGAGACCACGATGGTCGCCCCGGTTTCCTTGATCTCCTTCACTCTCAGGCGCGTGATCTCCGCGGCAAGCTCCGCATCCACGCTCTGGAGATTCCCGCCGCCGCCGCAGCAGAGCGAATCCGCTCTGTTGTGATCAAGTTCCACAAATTCGACACCGGGAATGCTACGGATAATCTCCCTCGGGGCATCATAAACACCGCTGTTGCGTCCCAGGTCACACGGATCGTGATAGGTGACCACCTCATCCAGTTCATTCAATACGAACCGTCCTTCTTTGACCAGCCTTGCCAGGTACTCGGTGGTGTGCAGGACCTCCAGGTTGTAACCGTCCAGTTCACTCCCACATTCATGTTTCCAGACATGATAACAGGACGCGCAGCTGGCAATCAGTGTGTGAATGCCCAGTTCCTTGATTTTTGACACATTGTGCCTGGTGAATTCCCTGGCATCTCCGGCAAATCCGGTGCTCAGCAGGGGAAAACCGCAGCACCATTCTTCCCCGCCCATGGTGGTGAAGTCAACGCCGGACTCCATGAGAAGCTGGGTGGTAGCAAGGGGAATCTGGGCCGACTGCGGGAAGAACGAGGAAACGCACCCGACAAAATAACAGACTTCCGCTCCAGCCTTGAGCTCCAGACCTTCGGGCTCGTCATCCAGGTCCTGGGTCCATTCCAGCCGGTCCTCATTGCTGAAGGTGGAAATGTTCTTTTTGGCAATGAGGTTGTTCCGGATGGCCTCGTATGATTTGGGGCCCTTCCCCTGTTGGGCGATACGCTTGCGCATCTCCAGCCAGAGACTTCTGGTGTCAATACAGGTGGAACAGGCGTTGGCACAGGCGCCGCACAGGGTGCACTGGGCCACTCTCTGCACAAAATCGTCCGTCAGGGCGCCTTTGTTCCCCTTGGCAAAGATCTCCCTGGCTATGCTGATTTTGCCCCTGGGGGAAGCCGATTCCCAGCCAAGTACCTGGTAGACAGGGCAGGAACTCCGGCAGGAGCCGCAGCGACCACAGATCAGCGATTCTTTCTCCAGGGTTGTGAAGAAATTCTTCTCCTCTGTTGTCATCCCCGCGCACCCCCTCCCACAAATAGTCGCAAGACGGCCATCAGGTTCATTCCGATGCTAAAATTAAAAGGATTCAGCATCAGCGGCCACTTGTACAACTTCCCGGGATTCATGATTCCTCGGGGATCGAGCGTCTTTTTCCAGTCCCTCATTCCGGCTAACTGTGGAACCGGGAAGATGCGGTTGAGATATGGCGTGTTCCATAATCCCACACCATACGGGTACCCTCCGTGGCGGTACCCTACATCTTGAATTTTCTTGACCAGGCTGAGGTTCAATATATAGGCAAATGTCTTGGTTTCGTCGGCGAAAAACATGGTCATGACACAAACCCGCTCAGGTGTAACCACATGCCCGTAGGAGCACATGTCAATGTGGTACCGGGCGGCCAGCTTCCGGATATCGGAAAGATATCCGGCCAGTTCATTAATAGGAAGCCAGACCTCTCCACCAAGCTCCGACGGTCCGCCCCTCTTGAGCCTCAACAACTTGTATCTCTCTTCCCATTCCCTGTCCGCGGCTGCTTCCGGCAGCAAAGAAACCTTCCCGTTCCTGGCAACAAGATCTGATATCATTTCCTGTGCTTTGTTAAGTTCTTCTTCTGTACCATCAAAATCAACCGCCAAGAGGCAGCCCGCATCAATATTGTCAGGGGAAAATCCCTGTTTGTGCATTTCTTTGACACATGGTTCATCGGTGAAGTGCAGGTTATAGGGAGTTACATCCGCATCTTTAATCTCAGCCAGAACTTTTGCTGTTTCATCAAATTCGCGGGAATGCAAGAGAAAGTGTTTCATGGCTCTCTCCCTGCGAATTCCTACCTCCAGCAGGGTGACGATTCCCAATGTTCCCTCAGAAGACGCAAACCAGGTCAGAGGCGGATCTGTATCCGCAGTCACCCGCCTGATGTCTCCATTCGGGAGGACCACCTCAATCTCTCTTACCTGGGAAAGCATTGATCCGTACTTTAAGCTGCCAATTCCGTACCCCATCATGCAGAACCATCCGCCGAGGCTTGCGGCGGGAGCGCTGCTGGGCACAGCTAACGGGGCCAGACCCCTGGGCCTCAAGCAGTGTTCCAGCTCGCCCCAAGTGGTTCCCGCCTTAACTGTGACCGTCATTTTGGTCTCATCCAGACCTACAATACCTTTGATCAGGTTCAGGTCCATCACGATACCGCCCTTGGCGGGCACGGTATCAAAGTAGACTGTTGACGCCCCCGCGCGCGGGGTTACCGGAATCCCCCGGTCATTCGCCAACCGCAGGATCTCGGAAACCTCCTCACTGTTTTCAGGGCGCACGACAAGGTCCGGCATGGTCTTGAACATCGGATCTACCAGTATTGCGGGTACTGGTGCCAGATCACGGGTATAGAGAGCACATTCGAATTTGGAATCGGTGGCACGCTTGCCGAATTTCTCTTTAATCAGTTTTAGTACTTCCGCCTCCATAATCTTCTCCCCCATTCGGGCCTACTTAGCGTGTTTTGCCATCTCTTCTTTAACCCATTCCACCGCTTTTTCTCCAAAAAGCAATTGGTTCAATCCTTCAGAGAGATTAGCAGGCTCAATCACGGCAACCCATCCCTCACCATAAGGTTCCGCATTAAGCGGTTTCGGGTTGGCGGCCAGATCCTTGTTGGCTTCTACCACCTTGCCGTTCATCGGCATTTGCACTTTACCGGCCCACTTGCCCGACTGCAATGAGAAAAGCGTTTTGCCTTCTTCCATGTCCTTCCCTGCCCTGGGAACACGGATAAATGTTATGTCTCCGGCGAGCTGCTGCATAAAGTCGGTAATCCCGATCCTGAGCAGTTTGCCTTCAACCTTGATCCAGGCGTGGTCGGCGGTATAGTATAGATCATCCGGCATTTCGTAATTGTCGATTTTGGCCATTATTCTCACCCCCTCCAGTTCTTTCGTTAATTTAGTTACGGGGAAACCCGGCTGCATTTGAATTCGGGCGAAGTTTCGAGAGCGTCCGGGCGGCATGGTAGGAACTTCGCACCAGAGGTCCGGAATTGACCTCCAGGAAACCCATTTTTAAACCCGTTTCCGCGAGCATCTTGAAGACTTCCGGGTGAACATATTCTACTACCGGAAGATGTTCAGGCGAAGGACTGAGATACTGCCCCAGGGTCATAATCTGGCAGCCCGCCTCCCGCAGATCGGCCATTACACTGACAACCTCCCGGACGGTCTCTCCCAGTCCCAGCATCAGGCCGGACTTTGACAGGATGCCGCTTCCGGATTTGCTGACACGGCGTAAAAGTTCCAGCGACCGTGTGTAATCGGCCTGCGGCCGGACGGTGTCATAAAGCCGGGGCACAGTTTCCACATTGTGATTTATTATCTCCGGGCGGGCCTTTATTACTTCGGCCAGGGCTTCCGCTTTTCCCTTAAAATCGGGAATCAGGACCTCTACCGTTGCTGATGGTATTTTCTCACGGATGGCCCGGATGGTGGCGGCAAACTGGCCTGCCCCTCCGTCGGCCAGGTCGTCCCTGGTGACGGAAGTCACCACTACATGCCGCAGCCCCAGTTGTTTCGCTGTCAGCGCCACTGCCCGCGGTTCGCCGGCATCAACCTCCTCTGGCCGCCCATGGTCGACAGCGCAGAAACGGCAGTTGCGGGTACAGGCATTACCCAGAATCATGAAGGTACAGGTCTTACTGCCGAAACACTCTCCGATGTTGGGACAGTCGGCGCTCTCACAGACAGTATGGAGATGACCGGCGTCCAGCATCTGCTTCATCAGGTCCAGGTCTTCAGCCGCTGGTGCCGGCAGGGTTAACCAATCCGGTCTAACTGCAGCCATCGGTTATCCTCCTTACATTCTCCAGGTTGGTTTCCTCCAGCTCGATGTCAAACAAGCTGCCAAACTGCCTCCGCATTTCCTGTCTCACAGTCGCCATCTCGACCCGGCGTCCCAATATTTTTTCCATCGAGGTTACACCTAAACCGGAAATCCCGCACGGAACAATCAGGGCAAAATGCTTCAGATCAGGATAAATATTCAGCGAAACGCCGTGCATGGTCACCCAACGCCGGACGCCGATACCCATCGCACCGATCTTTGCCGGGCCCACCCATACCCCGGGGTACTCCGCCTTACGCCCCGAGGCAATACCGAACGATTCCAGGGTCCGGATCATCAGTTCCTCCATCCGGCGGGCATAAACATGAACATCACGGCCGTAACTACAGAGATCGATTATCGGGTAGCAGATCAACTGCCCCGGCCCGTGATATGTGATGTCCCCACCCCGGTCTGTTTCGTAAACCCCGATACCCTGCTTCGTCAGCATTTCGTCACTGGCCAGAATGTGCTCGTAACCGCCTTGTCTGCCCACCGTAAAACAGGGATGATGTTCCAGAAAAATAACTGTGTCGGGGATGAGTCCCTTTATTCTGGCGCCGTTTATGCTTTCTTGAAGCTTAAACATCTCACCGTATTCTTCGGTTCCCAACTCCAGAATGTACCCGCTTCTGGTCATGTCATCACCCCCGGAGTCTCTTACTCCTCAAAAGATTCCAGGGCTTTCATGATGGTAGTGGAAAGGTATGCCATGGCTGGAGAACCGCCAAAAGCTACTGCCACTGCCGCCGCTTCCAGGATTTCCTCGCGGCTGGCGCCTTCCTCCAGGGCATTCTTAACGTGAACATTCATGCAGTACTCACACCGGGTGTACAGGGCAATTGCTATTCCGATCAGTTCCTTGTATTTCCTTTCCAGTTCCCCTTCAACATAGGCGGCCTGATCCATCTGGACAAACGCCGCGGAAAGTTCCGGGCATTCTTCCCCAACCTTTTCCATTCCTTCACCAAGTTCGCTTAACATTTCCATCGGATCTTTTGCCATAGTTTCTTCCTCCCGTCATTCTAAAATCAAGCAGTGTTCTTATCGCTCTAAATAAAAATCTTGTGCGGGTTTTCAATCAAATTGATCAGCACTCCCAGAAACTCGGCTGCGGGAGCGCCATCTATCACCCTGTGATCGAATGCCAGGGACAGGGCCATCATAGGACGAGCTACAATCTGTCCGTCTACGATCACCGGTCTCTCCAGAGTGCGGCCCAGACCCAGAATGGCCGATTCCGGTTGGTTGATGATCGGTGTGAACCAGTCAACCGAGCCATAGGCCCCGAGGTTGGTGATGGTAAAGGTTCCACCGGTCATTTCATCTGGCTCAAGCTTATTTTTGCGGGCTCGCTTGGCCAGGTCCTTGATTTCCACGCTAATCTGGGCCAGCTTTTTCTGGTTGGCATTTCTGACCACAGGAACTACCAGGCCATCATCTAACGCTACCGCGACACCGACGTTGATATCCTGGAGAACCTTAATTTCGTCTCCATCCAGGGTGACATTGATCTTTGTTTTGATTTCAAGTGCCCTGGCCACTGCTTTCACAATTAAATCTGTCACTGATACCTTGTCTTTGTCCTTGACGTTATTGTTTATTTTTTTCCGCAGGGCCAGCAGTTCGGTCATATCCACGCTTGTATGGTGGGTTACCTTGGGGGCAACCGCCCAGCTATTGGCCATATTGTCCCCGATTACTCTCCTCATGCCTTCATATGGGATAACTTCCAGCGTCGGGCGATCGTCTCCGCAACCAACACCTTCGGAGATGGCCCTCTCCACATCCTCTCTGGTAATGCGCCCTTCGGGGCCTGTTCCCGTAATGAGCGTGTAATCGATGCCGTTCTCCTCGGCAAGCTTCCGGGCAGCAGGGGATATCTTCACCCTTTCACCAGGCGCCGTCCTACTGGGAGCCGCTGTTCGAGGAGCGCCTGCCGGTGCCCCTGCTGCTTGAGGAGCGCCAGCCGCTGCTCCTGCTAGAAGCGCGGAGATATCCTCCCCGGCTGCCCCGATCACTCCCAGAACACCACCGACTGGCAGTTTCGCCCCTTTGGCGGCGACTATTTTGAGCAAAATTCCGTCTTCCGGGGCTTCAACCTTGTTGGTAATCTTCTCGGTCATTACCTCAAGAACCGGGTCCCCTTTTTTGACTTTATCTCCTTCGTTTCTCAGCCACTTGGCGACAGTCCCCGTTTTCATGGACAGTCCCATCTTGGGCATGCTTATTACCGCAGCCATCTAATTGTCCTCCTTTAAGCAATCCAAAAGTCTTCGAGCTTCTTCCCCGCGTGAATAGCCTCTTACCACCGCTTCTCGCAGGGCTATTTTTATATCCACAACCCTGGGACCGTTAAAAGTCAGCTTAATCGCAGCCTCTTCCCCTTCTTTGACTTCCACTTCCCTTTCTCCGTCCAGAGCTATCACGCAGGGTACATCAAGTACAGCCACACTTTCATCAATGTTGAGAGATCGATAACCACTCACCCTGACGGGGTGTATAAGACCCGGTGCAATAGGCGCCATTATCAAGATCACGTCTTCACCGAACTCGATGGCAAGACCTTTTGGCTCCGCAATACCCACAGGTTCGAGGTTTCCGGCAATGGAAGATATCCCGATGTTATAGGCCTCTCCACGGGTAACCACGACCTGCCGTAACCGTTCAGGGTCCCATACCGCGCGTGAACCAATAAAGATGTCCTTCAATACCACAGCGTCGATGAGAGCAATGTCAACCTGTATCCCGTTCTTGCTGATTACCAGTTTTTTTGTGGGGTGAATCGCTTCCTCTGCGCAAAACCGGCCGCATGCCACAACGCCGGCAGCCAAACCGGCTATGGTTCCCTCTACCATTTCAGGAAAAACATTATTTGTTCCAGTGGAAATGGGGAGAAGGGGCACTTCGCCACATCCCTTGGCGACCATGCGGTTTGTACCGTCACCGCCCATGGTGATAATACAGCCCGCTCCGGCCCGGCTCATTTCTAAAGCAGCATGATAAGAATCAATCTGGGTTCCGGTAAGCTCCATGTCTAAGGCTGTCACTTTCAGGGGAAGCCGGTGCCGGGTGGAGAGACCACTCACGGCCTGGGGAACAATGCCGTAGTAGTCGGGCATATAGATTACTTCCTCAACCCCGGCGGCTGCCAGTCCCAGAAGCACCCGGCGGACAATATTGACCTTTTCCTGGTTGTCAAAGACCGTACCGTAGGCCACGAGCCTGCGGATATCTTTGCCGGAAGCGGGGTTGGCAACAATTCCGACTGCGAGCATCCCTCTTCAACCCCTTTGCAGCATACTTTCAATCAAACGTCCATGGGGGTGGCGGAGTTACCCTCAAGCGAAGGGTAACTCCGCCACCTGCTCACCCGAAAAGATTCTTTAGAACAGTTCCTTGACAGCGCTCACGATTTTTTCTTCGCTTGGCAGGTAAGCGGCTTCAAGGACCGGGGCAAACGGAATCGGGGTATCCGGGGCGGTCACACGCTTGATGGGCGCATCCAGGAGGTCAAATCCCTCTTCGGCAACAAGGGCGGCGATTTCTCCACCGAATCCGCTCGTCCGGACTGCCTCGTGAACGATGATCAGTTTGCCTGTCTTGCCCACGGATTTCAGAATAGCTTCCTTGTCAAGCGGCACAAGGGTGCGAGGATCGAGAACTTCGGCGTTAATCCCCTCTTGGGCGAGGGTCTCGGCGGCAGCCAGGGCCTTTTGCAGCATCCAGGACCAAGCCACGATCGTTACATCAGAGCCTTCCCGCTTGACATCAGCCTTACCGATGGGAACGACATATTCGCCTTCGGGAACATCTCCGGACACACCGAGCAGCTGTTTGTGCTCAATGAATATAACCGGGTTATCATCGCGAATAGCCGCTGCCATCAAGCCTTTCCCATCAGCCGGGGTGCCAGGCATCACAACTTTCAGGCCGGGAATATGAGTAAACCATGCTTCTAGAGATTGCGAGTGCTGGGCAGCCGCCGACATCCCGGCTCCGCACGGTGTTCTTACCACCATGGGCAGCTTGGCCTTGCCACCAAACATGTACCTCATCTTGGCGGCATTGTTGAGGAGTTCGTCCATGCAAACACCCATAAAATCCACAAACATAATTTCGGCAATGGGCCGAAGGCCGGCTGCAGCGGCTCCCACGGCGCTGCCGACGATAGCGGTTTCACTGATTGGTGTATCAAGAACCCGTTCCGGTCCAAATTCTTCAAACAAACCGGCGGTGACACCAAAGCAGCCTCCGAACATACCTACATCTTCACCATATAGATAGACGTTGGGGTCTCTTTTCATTTCTACCCGCATACCGTCCCTGATGGCCTCGGCATAAGTCATCTGTTTCATCTGTCTTTCACCCTTTCTATGTTAGTCTGCATAGACGTCCGTAAGGACATCAGCCGGACTTGGAATAGGACTGGTTTCGGCAAACTTGACCGCGGCTTCGACCTCTGCCTCGATATCAGCCTTGATTTTATCCAGATCAGCTTGAGTAGCATATTTGAGTTCTACCAACTTGGCTCCCAGTCTGGGAATGGGATCCTTCTTCAGCCATGCTTCCTGCTCTTCGGGTTTCTTGTAGATGGCCGGATCGCCTTCGAAGTGTCCTCGATGTCTCCAAGTCTTGCATTCAATCAGGCTGGGACCGTCCCCTTTGCGGGCGCGGGCAATCGCTTCGGCAGCAGCTTCACAAACAGCGATAACATCGTTTCCATCAACAGTCACGCCAGGCATACCATAAGCGGCGGCCCGGTCGGAAATATCGGCCACATTCATGTGATTCTTCTGGTTGTTGGAAATACCCCACATGTTGTTTTCGACCACGAAGATTACGGGTAATTTCCAGATGGAAGCCATATTCAATGACTCATGGAATGTGCCGCGGTTGGATGCGCCGTCACCGAAGAAGCAGACCGCAACCGCATCCGTTTTCTTGTACTTGCAGGCGAAGGCAGCGCCGGTGGCAATAGGCTGGCCGGCTCCGACGATACCGTTGGCTCCCAGAATACCAAGATCGACATCAGCGATATGCATGGAGCCGCCTTTCCCCTTGCAGTACCCGGTGGTTCTGCCAAAAAGCTCGGCCATCATCAGGTCGATTTTGCCGCCCTTGGCGATCAGGTGACCGTGACCACGATGGGTGCTGGTGATAAAGTCCTTGTCCTCCAGGCTTGCAGATACACCGGTAGCGACTGCCTCTTCACCGGCATACAGGTGGACAAAACCAGGGAGTTTGCCGGCAGCGAATAATTCGACCGCCTTCATTTCGAAGGTTCTAATCCTCAACATGGTCTTGTACATTTCCAGCAATTTCTCTTTAGTAAGTTGCATCCAAGGTCCCTCCTTTTTGTTTATCCTTGTCTGAATGCTTATTTGGGTGAAACAATGATCTTGATGTTCTCGTCCTTGTTGTTAATTAATTCTTCAAAACCTTTTTCGATAATGTCGTCTACCTTGATCTTCCCGGTAATCATTACGTCAGCATTGAGTCTGCCGTCACTGATCATCTTGATAACCGGTGCGAACTCTCCGTTATACCCCAGGGAACCCTTGATTTCTTTTTCGGGGAAGACGAGTTCATTGAAGTTTAAAGAGCTGGGACGTTCGAAAACTCCGACCGGTACGGCGATGCCTCGCTTACGAGTGCAAGCTACTGCCAGAGGGCCGGTTGATTCATGACCGACGCACTCAATGGTGACATCGGCGCCGATGCCATCAGTCAGTTTGAAGACTTCTGCCACAGCGTCGCACTGGCTGGGATCGATAACTGCAGTTGCTCCGAGTTTCTCTGCATACTCTTTGCGGGCTTTGGCCATTTCGAGAACGATGACCTGGGCAGCTCCGGCAGCCTTGGCACATTGCAGGGCAGACAGTCCAATGGTGCCGGCTCCAATAACAACCACATTATTGCCGGCAACAACAGGTGCCCGCCTGACTGCATGCATCCCAACGGACAGAGGTTCAACAATAGCAGCTTGTTCAAAAGTCATAGTGTCAGGAATCTTGTAAATGGTGTAGGCAGGTACGTTGACATAGGGCGCGAAAGCACCGTCGGTGTGCAGACCAGTAAATGCCAACTTTTCACAGCAGGGGTAATCCATTCTCTTGCACCAGTAGCACTCCCAGCAAACCTGGCAGGCATCGGGAGCTACCCGGTCCCCAACCTTGACATTCTTGACTCCCTCGCCCACTTCCAAAATAGTACCCGAGAACTCATGGCCAAGGATTACGGGAGCAGTACCGCCTGTCAGGGGATGCGGTTGATCTACAGGGATAAAGATCGGGCCGGCAACATATTCGTGCAGGTCAGATCCGCAAATGCCGCACCATTCAACTTCGACCTTTACCTGACCTGGTCCCGGGGCCGGCGGTTCCGGAACGTCCACTACTCGAACGTCTTTTTTCCCATACCAAACTGCTGCTTTCATCAAAATACCTCCTTATGAACTTATAAATTAGACTTGATCGATGAAAAACTCGCCTAAGCTATAAGAAAAACCCTATCCCCCTTTCTTGTATAGTGGTGATCCAAAAAAACTTAACGGATTTTTATCCATCAGGCTGTTCGCCTTGATGCAACATTCTTATTCCGCTATGTCAACATATACTGTGAGGGCAGCAACAGCAATTACGATGGTGTCACCTTCTCCCAGTTGGGGTAAATCCAGCCCGCGGACAGACATCCCTCCAGGAACCGCCTCTAGACGGGCGGTACCAAAGGGAACAGCCTTTAGTACTTCATCACCATTGAGCCTTTCAGGGTACGGACAGCCCACTTTGACCTCGATATACATCTGTTCGGGTTTTTTTATCCCCACGATGTCAAACAGTCCGCACAGGCAGCTGCGTGATATGGCGTCCTTTATTGCCTTCTGCGCCGCCTTGGTCACATCACCGCCATGCAGGTCCGCCCCGGTACCAATTTCCACTATGTAACGCTTGCGTGTCACTTAACCTCCTCACTCCCTTCCGGATTGGTTCAAATTTTCCGCTTAATCACAGCACAGTTTCCATCAAGCAATTACCATACCAGTATCTTTAAAAATCAAAACCCCACTCGAGGCGAGTGGGGTAAAGCAAGGCTTTTATATGGTGTAACTATCTGTATTTAGAAAAAGCAAACTAACGGGTACAATGCCAGAAATGTCACATGGTTGTAACATTTTCGCTATATTCGCAACACAAAAGTGACATCTTACTGAATTTATCTGGTCGTGATACTCACCGCGTGTTTCCTCTCAACTACTTTTACTTATTTTCCGGGTAAACAGCATGGTTCTGGCCAAACGAAATTTGGTGAAACATTATAAATCTCAGCAATAAGGCTTTCATAGTTGTCACACCTTGCCCTAAATAATTTTGTCGCAAAGTATACAAAATTAAAATTCTTTACTTGAAAAACTGTGTTAGATTGAGAAATTCCGGCTTAAACAGTAAATTCATTATTAAGGTACCAACGGCTATGGCCGCCGCGGGTGGGTCAATGTGGCTAGACCCATGGTTATAAATCAATCTGGCCATCAATTCCTGGAGGAAAGGAACCAACAGCCCCATGAGACCTGCAGCCACAATAGAACCCGTGTAAAGGTACGCCAGAGCGGACAGGGCTGCTATGCCGTGAAAAACAGGTATCTTTTGAATCGGACCCGTTCCCAGGTTAAGCACGATCAGGCTCAGAATGGCCAGAACCCAGCCTATCATCAGGGGAATCACGAATGCGTCAACCTGATTGGCCACCCCCTGCTCCACCAAGGGAACGAGCGATTTGCTTAACCCCCATGCAAAGCGATGACATCAAATTGGTTCACGATCGGTATCTTGACCATTAGCTGCAAAAGTATATGACCCAATAAGGCAAAAAGACCTCCAACTACCATCACATCCCAGGAAGTGTCGAGCAAGGGAGACAGGATGTCTTTGGCCGCCCCGGTAGGATGGTTCTTCCTGCAACCTGCGGCATAAGCCGCCGCGGCAAGCCCGGAAGCAAACCCTCCCACATGAGGTCCAAAAATCGGTCCCAGGGCCACCTGCATGAGCAGGAAGTCGGAACCGCCAGCAAGAACAATTATGCTTCCGGCCAGAATAAGTAGAGCACAAATAATAACTGCCCAAAGGCCACCCATAGCCGTACCTAGAATGCCCCCACCAAAGGCCATTAATAATGTACTGATACTCCAAGCTTCCATGTTTTAGCCCTCCTACTCTTTCATACATCTCTCTGTTTTTTAACCCAGATTTACGTGTTTTTTTCAGAAGAAGACTAACACGAATTCCAGCACCTCCCCAACGTATTGTGGTAAATATGTTAATATGAAAACCTTAATCCGTATGAAGCAAATGTCGTGCCCGAATTGGAATAATAGTCTAAAAAAACAAAAAACCGTGGACGGAGTAACGTTCCGTCCACGGGTACAGGGCTGCCAAGGATGTCTCACTATTGTCACTATTTGTGACATTTTTATTAATTACGTGACAATTCAAAAACAATCTTTAATAATTTATATTGTACGTTTTCATCTTTCTATAAAGTGTGTTACGAGACAAGCCCAGTTCCTTCGCAACCTCGCTGACATTGCCCCCATGTTTAGTTAAAAGGCCAACAATTTCCCGACACTCCTGTTCAGCCAGTTGTTTTTTCCTCTTCTCTCTTTGATCCGCTATCCTGACGACCTGGGAGAGGGATGACGGTTCAGAATGATTGGAGGACCCAGGACTGTAAATTTCAGCAGGCAGGTACCTAAACTCTATGCGATTGCCCTCCGCGATACTTACCATTCTTTCCACAACGTTTTGCAGCTCGCGCACATTGCCCGGCCAGTGATACCGCTTTAAGTAATCTATGACATCCGGATTAACGTCTTGAATACTCCAGCCCCATTCGTTGCTGATCTTGTTAAGGAAATGTTCAAATAGCACAGGGATATCGTCGGGACGCTGGCGCAGGGGTGGTATGTCAATGGAGATCACTTTCACACGGTAAAAGAGGTCCTCGCGGAAGTTCCCCTTTTTAACCTCGAGTGAAAGTTTTTTATTAGTGGCGCAAATAATCCGGAAATCAACCGGAATTACCTTGCTGCCACCGATGCGGGTGACTTTCTTTTCCTGCAGTACCCTTAATAGCGCTACCTGTTGTTCAAGAGGCATATCTCCGATTTCATCCAGGAACAGGGTGCCTCCGGAAGCCAGTTCGAATTTGCCCGGTCTACCTCCTCGCTTGGCTCCGGTGAAAGCGCCTTCCTCATAACCAAATAACTCGCTGGCTATCAATTCCCTGGGGATAGCACCACAATTTACTGCTACAAAAGGACCTTTTCGGTGGGGACTCCGATTGTGGATGGCCTGGGCAAAAAGCTCCTTTCCGGTACCGCTTTCTCCCTGCAGCAGGACGCTGCACATGCTGGGAGCAGCAAGGCTGGCCACACGGATTGTTTCTTGCAGCTCATTGCTGCTGCCTATGATGTCCTTGAAATGAAATGTCGCCTGGGCTCCAATGAAGCGATTAACCAAGTTCTGCACCTTTTCAATAGGACGTACAAGCACTAATCCTCCGGTTAAAACGCCATGATCATCTGTAATAGGTTTGGCTGATGCCAGACAGTGAAAAAGGCCGTCTTGGGTATCTACCATTACTTCCACTTCAGTAAAAGTTTCCTGGTTGGAAAGCAATTTATCAATAAAAAGGGCCTTATCTCCGAGTATATCCTTCACTGAACTACCTACTAAATCTTGATTCTTTATACCTAGAATCTGCTCCGACGATGGATTACCCCGGGTGACTATGCCATGTTCATCAAAAGTAATTACTCCGTCCGACATAGTCTGGAGGATGTTATTTAAATGGTTATTGGCCAGAACTAATTCTCGGTTTCTTTCCTTTATTCTTAATGTTTGGTATGCCTTCTCGGACAAAGTATTGGCTACAGAAAAAAGAACTTTCGCAGCTGCCTGGAGCTTTTCTTCAGAAATCACTGGGATTTTGTTAACAGCAGCTACATATTCATCCGGATCGACTCCAAGTTCCCTGGCAATTCGGCAAAACTTTGCCTCACTGGGAACTTCAGTTAAAATTTGCCCGCCGAATATTGCCCCTATATTCCTGCCATCCAGCATAATAGGAGCAGCAAAGTCAATTAAACCCGCATGACACTCGTACACTGCAGGTCTTCCAGTTCGGACCGCCGCTTCTGCTCCTCGTACATCGCACTGCCGGCAGCGCTTGCTACCGATCTCTGTAGACCGGACGATCTTCGAACAAAATTCGGAAAAACAGCTAGGGCGAGTTAGGGCATTTCCATGTTCATCTTCGGTCAGGCTGGCCACACCTACACTATAGGCAAAATTATCCTGAAAATCCTGTAGAAAACTGACGTCAATAAGGTCTTTCAATTCAACGGCAATCACCATACTCATTCGTTCAGCCCCCTTAACAATGACATAGGTAAAATTGCGCACCGTGGATCAAAATCCCTTAAGTTCCATCGAGGCAAAGAGCAAGGAGCCTCCCCTGGAGACAATGTTAGTGAGCCTCGGGTTTTTCTTGAACCTGGCGGCAGTCTCCCGGTTTACCCCAGCATGGATGGTCAATTGATATTGTACGTTTTCATCTTTCTATAAAGTGTGTTACGAGACAAGCCCAGTTCCTTCGCAACCTGGCTGACATTGCCCCCATGTTTAGCTAAAAGGCCAACAATTTCCTGACATTCCTGTTCAGCCAATTGCTTTTTCCGCTTCTCTCTTTCATCCGCTATCCTGTCGACCTGGGAAAGGGATGACGGTTCAGAATGATTAGAGCGCCACGGGATGTAAATTTCTGCAGGCAGGTGTGTTAAATCTATGCGATTGCCATCCGCGATGCTGATCATTCTTTCCACTACGTTTTGCAGTTCGCGTACATTGCCCGGCCAGTGATACTGTCTCAAGTAATCCATGACATCCGGATCAACGTCTTCAATACTCCTGCGCCATTCCTTGCTGATCCTGTTGAGGAAATGCTCAAACAGCACAGGTATATCTTCGGGACGCTGGCGCAGGGGTGGGATGTCAATGGAGATCACCTTCACACGGTAAAAGAGGTCTTCTCGAAAGTTCCCCTTTTCCACCTCAAGCGAAAGGTTTTTATTTGTGGCGCAAATAATCCGGAAATCAACCGGAATTACCTTATTGCCACCGATGCGGGTGACTTTCTTTTCCTGCAGTACCCTTAAAAGTGCTACCTGCTGTTCAAGAGGCATGTCTCCAATTTCATCCAGGAAAAGGGTCCCTCCGGAAGCCAGTTCGAATTTGCCCGGTCTACCCCCTGGCTTGGCTCCGGTGAAAGCGCCCTCCTCATAACCAAACAACTCGCTGGCTATCAATTCCCTAGGGATGGCGCCACAATTCACCGCCACAAAGGGACCTTTTCGGTGGGGGCTCCGATTGTGGATAGCCTGGGCAAACAGTTCCTTTCCGGTACCACTTTCCCCCTGCAGAAGAACGCTGCACATGCTGGGGGCAGCAAGGCTGGCCACACGGATTGTTTCCTGCATCTCATTGCTGCTGCCTATGATGTCCTTGAAATGAAATGTCGCCTGAGCTCCGCTGAAGCGGTTAACCAGGTTCTGCACCTTTTCAATAGGACGTACAAGCATTAATCCACCGGTTAAAACGCCATGATCATCTGTAATAGGTTTGGCTGATGCCAGACAGTGGAGCAACCCGTTGATGGTATCCACCATTATTTCCACGTCGTTAAAGGACTCATTATTTTCAAGCAAACTATTTATATATTGAGCCTTGTCTCCCAACATATCTTCCACCGGACTACCCACCAGATCCTGGTTCCTCCTGCCCAATATTTGTTCTGAGGCAGGGTTAACCTGGGTCACTATGCCTTGTTCATTAAATGTGATTACACCATCGGACATGGTCTGGAAGATATTATTCAGATGCTTGTTGGCCAGGGACAATTCCCGGTTCGTCTGCCTGATCCGCATCTGTTCTCTAATGGCTTCTTCAGCCGCCACTACCATTCCCAGAGTGTGGAGATGGACCTCGTTTGAGGGGCCTGACAGATCGAGTATCCCGATTACCTGGCCTGTTTGGTCGAAAATCGGTGCGGCCGAACAAGTCCAGGGGTGATGCTTACTGCAGTAGTGCTCCGGACCGGAAACCTGTATCGGCCTTTTGAGTACCATCGCAGTCCCGATAGCGTTGGTTCCAACATCCTCCTCGCTCCAGTTGGCGCCCTTAATGAAATTCATTTTGCGGGCATCCTTTAGTGTATCTTCATCCCCGAAGGCTTCCATAATATTGCCCTTTACATCGGTCAACATCACAATAAAGCCAGAACCCTTGACAAATTCATACAGATTGGTCATAAACGGTCTGGCAATATCTATAAGATCCCTGTGCTTCTCAAGCAGCCCTTTTAGTTCAGCAGGATCCAATACCCGGTAACTGAAACCATCGTAAGGATTTACACTGGCTTCATAGCATCTTTGCCATGATTCCGCTATCTCCGGGCGTACTGTCTCATAGTCGAGTTCATGAGTAGTTACAAACTTCATCCATGATAAAGCAATATCAGACAACGAAGCTTTGCTTGCGATAGACATTTTCTGACACTCCTTCCCCAATGGTCAAAAATCGATCATCAGCAAGCAACAAAAACAAAACTCTAACATTTACTCTAAAGAATTAATTCAAAATAAAATAAAAAATCCCTCTAAATTAAATTTCGATATAGAAAATTGGCACTCCTTCAACCTCTTTATTATGGACAATCTATATTATTTAAGCAAGATTGATGTCAAAATCAACCATATACTTAAGCTTGGCGTTATGGGTGTGATATAAGTTTTATTTTCCAGGCGGGTAGTGAGAAAACAAAAGAGTACAGTTGCAAAGCCGTACTCTTTTTCTTGAAGGCATACATGTTCTTCCCTCAGTAGTAACACTAAGGCCGGAAGTTTTTTGGCGAGGTCCGTAGCCGAGGCGGCATCCGGAGATTAGCCGTCGGCACCATTTTCGTGGCAAACTGCGGTGACAGAAGCCTTTAGGCTCGGCTCACAATGTCGTCGATCTGCCGTTCAATTCCCTTGTCCAGCGGTTGTGGTTTGTGCTCATCAAGGGTCCGTCTAATCTTTTTCTTTATGTTCGAGGCAAAGGTGTCTCTATTCGAGGCCAACCAGGTGGGAACATAAGTGCGGTTAATCAATTCCGGTATCCATAGCTCTTCTCTGAAGTATTTCCCGGTGTGATCGGTTTCCAGATAGCTTCCGCCGATGCCGACTGAGCAGATGGTATCAACGGACAGCTTCTCTTCACTTAAATCAGCGCCTCTAACAATCCGTTTAACCAACCCGATCGTTTCGTTGCTGGCTACGATCATTTCAATGGATGCCACCATCCCGGAGCCGAGGAATCCGACGTCATGGATCAGATTCGCGCCGTTGAGGGCATTCATTAGCAGCGTGAAACTTCCCTCCATCGTGGCCTGGTGGTCAAAAGTGACGGCATCACTGCAGCCGCCCCAGGCAAATACCGGTAAATTATAGTGACGGGCCATCTCGGCCAGATATACGCTGTTAATGTGGCCCTCGGGAGCACAATAGCAGCATCCACCGGTTCTCATATCCAGGGGAGTGGCGGCACCACCGTAAATAAAGGGAGCGCCGGGACCTCTTAACTGATGCAGCACCAGACCACTCAACAGTTCGCTGTTGGCAATCACCAGGGAACCGGCCAGGGTTACCGGACCGGACCCTGACATCATTACGGCGGGAACATAAGTGATCGGGATGTGCCGGTCAGCCGCCAGCAGCGCCTTCTGTGCCACTTCTTCGGCATGCCGCAGCGGTGAGCTGGGTTCGTTATAGAGCATGATATTGGGTTTGTCCCCAACAGGTCCGCCAATAGCCAGTTCATCGATCTGCAGCATAATCTCCAGGTTTCTCATATTATGGGCGGTAAGGATCATGGGTTTAATGGAATTCTTTAGCATGGCTACATATTGATAAATGTCGGAGATCCGCACGGGAGCATCAGAGGCCAACCCCATCGACATGATAAAATCAATGTTGGGCAGCGCATCGCATACGGTGGCAGCCTTAACCGTATCGTCAAGTACCGCCATTCTGATCTGATCAGTTTCAAAGTCCAGCGCATAAGGCGTGTCAGAGCCGGTCCCGAAATAGAACCTGCCTGGTTCCAGATGAAGCTTGTCTTGTCCGTTTCGATCGTAAATGACTATCTTACCAGGAGCCGTCCCCAGAGCTTTTTCGACCAGGGAAGCCGGGATTTTGGCCACCCCGCCCTCTACCTTGGCCCCATGGGCTTTGAATATCTTCAGGGCTTCCTCGTCATGGAACTCTACTCCTACTCTTTCCAAAACTTCCAGGGTAGCTTTGTGTAAACGTTCCTTTTCCTCCTTCGACATGACTCCCATGCCCACCATTGGTCTGCTCACAAAATTGTCTCCCATGAGTTGCACATCCTTTCGTTTACTCAATAGTAATTGCGTTGAATTTTTGTTTAAATATTCTACTTTTTGTTTAATAAATCCTTCTCCTTTTTAAAGATTTTTTTGTTTTTTCTTTTGCACTCCATTTTGACTATTTAGTAATTTTGACAATGCGCCAGCAGGAAAATTCAAAAAACTGTTGAATATCTAAAAAAAAATAGTAAAGTGATCCGGATAATTGTGACCCCCGTTCCATTCTTTCAGGGGAGGTATTGGGGGGTTCTAAGTTGGTAATGGTTAGTGAATTTACGTTTTTCTCATAAGGGGGGATGCCGGACAGCGTGAGGGTATAGGCAGGGAGTGGTAATTGGGCGGGTTCCCCCAAAACAACTCGCGTAACGGAACACCAAGTTCAAAGCAGAAGATTACAGGAGGGATAAACTTGATGGGTAGGAAAAAGTTGTTCACAGTTATTTCGGTAATCTGTATTATGGCTCTGGTAGTCAGTTTCGGCCTCTCCGGCTGCGGCAAGAAGGCAGGTACCGGCGGCCAGGATGCTGGCGGTGACAACATAATCAAGATCGCTTCGGTCAGCCCGTTGTCGGGTCCGCAGGCAGCATTTGGTGACTCGGTGAGAATGGGCGTTGAAATGGCTATTGAAGAAAACAAGGCTGAAATGGAAAAAGCCGGATTTAAGGTTGAGTTTACTCCCCAGGATGACCAGGGAGACCCGAAGATGGGTGTAGCAATTGCTCAGAAACTGGTCACCGACCCCAACGTTTTGGCAGTTGCCGGTCACATGAACTCGGGTGTTACCATTCCGGCGTCGGAAGTTTATGCCAAGGCTAACCTGGCCATGTATACCCCGATTGCCACCAACCCCCAAATTACCGACCGCGGTCTGAAGAACGTAGGTCGGGTCTGCGGCCGTGACGACGTTCAGGGCGCATCGGCTGCCCAGTTCGCGTTTGATACCCTGAAGTCCAAGTCAGCCTTCATCGTTCACGACAAAACCGCTTACGGGCAGGGAATCGCTGAAGAGTTCAAGAAGAAAGCCGAAGCGCTCGGCATGAAGGTACTCGGATTCGATGGCGTGACCCCGGGAGAAGTCGACTTCAGCGCTGTCGTCAACAAGATCGTCCAGGCGAAACCGGATGTAGTCTATCATGGCGGAACTTACACTGAGGGCGGCCTGATTCTGAAGCAGATGCGGGAGAAGGGCAGCAAGGCCCAGTATATCGGCTGTGATGGGGACGACTCCTCCGAAATGGTGAAAATTGCCGGCAAGTATGTTGTCGGTTCATATTACACCTCCATGGCTTCTGACGTGGGCCGGACCCCCGAAGGCAAAGACTGGATGGCCAGGTTCGAGAAGAAGTTCAGCAAACAGCCCGAAGCTTATGCCACCTATTCCTATGATGCCGGTCTGGCTATCATGAAGGGTATTCAGCAGGCCATCACGGACAACGGCGGCAAGAAGCCGACTCGGGATCAGATTGTAGAGGCCATGCGTAAGGTCGAAGCCAAAGGTGTAACAGCACAGATCACCTTCAATGAGAACGGTGACAACAGTAACGCCAAGAGCTTCGTCCTCCAGTTTACGGCGGAAAAATATCCGGGCGATGTGGTCGCCGAAATCAATCTGAACAAGTAGTGGTTGATTCCCTTTTCAAGTCATAATGTTGGGTTCACTAAAGGGGCAGGCCTCACGGCTGCCCCTTAAAATTAACGTAACAGAAGGATTGACATTGGCCGTTAGACAAAATTTTTCCCCAATGTTTTTAAAAAAAGTATAATATAGAAATATACTCGATCATAGAATTGGGTTGATGGTGATGGATAAGCACAATTTATTAGATTTCTTAAAAAGATTGGCAGAAGGCATAGCCAAGATGTACGGCAGCAATTGTGAAGTATTAATTGTGGATCTTAATAATCCCCAGAACTCCATAATTGCCATTTACAACGGACATGTTACCGGCAGAAAAGTCGGAGATGCTCTCTCCGGTTATGGCTTAAGAGTACTCAGGAACGCACCTTTAACTAAAGACTTAATTAATTATTCCACCAAAACGCCCGATGGCCGATTATTGAAATGTTCCACAATTATTTTGACTTCCAAAGGACTTAACCTGGCCTTTGGTATAAACTTTGAATACTCCAATTTGTCTTTAGCCCAGTCTATTCTCCAAAATCTGATCATGACAAATGAACAAGTGGATGAAACCTTCTATAAAAACTCCAGTGAAATTTTAGAAAATATGATTGATGAAGTTATCAAAATAATTGGCAAACCCCCCTCACTCATGTCAAAGTCAGACAGGTTAACTGTGGTGAAATATTTGGATGAACGGGGAGCTTTCTTGATTCAGAAGTCTTCCCAAACTGTTGCCAAGAGGCTGAATGTGTCACGTTACACCATTTATAACTACTTAAACGAACTTAAAAGCAAAAACATGGGGCAAGAGGAAAAAAAATAAAGAATTAATCACGAAGGCTCCGGTTTTCACCGGAGCCTTCATAGTGGGTGTCACATCACTTTTGCAGACCGTATTTTTTCAGTTTGTTAATCACTGCCGTATTGGATATCCCCAGGATCTGCCCGATTTTTCGGGACGAGCGATATTTTGCGGCAGCGTCCCTCAGAACTTCTTTTTCTACAGTCTCCATGAAATCTTTTAAAGAACTAAAACCATCGCCCAACTTTGACACAATCACATTCAGAATGGGGTCTTCCACCTGCGGAATGACCAGCTCTTCCTCGTCGACCAGCAGGCTCTCTGCGGATAGAACTTGGGTATCGGCAAAAACTATCGAGCGCTCAATCACATTAATCAACTCTCGTACATTCCCCGGCCAGGAATACTGCATCAGTTTCGAAATAAATGCGTCTTTGACGATTACCGGAGGCCTTCCTAATTTCTCGCAAACTTTGTTGGCGTAGTGCTGGGCCAGCAGAGGAATGTCATCTTTGCGTTCCCGCAGCGGGGGTAAGGCCAATGGGATCACGTTAAGACGATAAAAAAGGTCGGTTCGCATTTCGCCCTTACGGACAGACTCCCGTAAGTTCTTATTGGTGGCTGATATAATGCGAACATTGACCGGATACTCTTTTAACCCACCGACACGTCTGGCTTTTCGCTCCTGGAGTACCCGCAGCAGTTTGGCCTGCATCACTAGAGGCATATCTCCGATTTCGTCCAAGAAAAGAGTACCTTTGTCAGCAAACTCAAACAGACCTTCTTTGCCTCCCCGCCGGGAACCTGTAAATGCACCTTCCTCATAACCAAACAGTTCACTTTCCAACAGGTTTTCCGGAAGAGCGGCACAATTAATGGCCACGAAAGGTTCATCATGGCGGAAACTGGCCATGTGGATTGCTTTGGCGATCAATTCTTTCCCCGTACCGTTTTCTCCGTTTATCATGACGCTGGCATCGCTGGCAGCGATGTACCGTGCTTTTTCAATCACTGACCGCATTGACTCACTCTTATAAATGATTTCGCCGAAAGTATTCATATTGGGAAGGATGGAAAAGTTGTAAACAAGTCTGCGGACATCTGCCACAGCCCTAATGATGAGAATGACACGGAAAACATCCATACCCTCAAGACAGGGATAAATATCAACGTAACAGACTGTGTTTGGAAATTTTATCAATCTCGCCTTGTGATTCTGTAAATTGTTTGTCAGGGCAGGCAAGGAGTAATTGGATCCCATATCAAGAAAGGCATGAATGGGTTGGCCGCTTAATTTGGGGGCCCCAGGTCCCGATAACAAATCCCCGGCAGAGGCATTGCACTCGATTATTTCACCTTTCTGATTTAGGATCGCTACGCCCTCTTTGATGGTGTTGAGGACATGAGACAGTTCTTTCTCCCTCATAGCAGAACGCATAAAACTGGCCTCTTCAACGGAAATTATCCCGTCAATGGCCTCCAGCGCACCGATAATTGCCTGGTAATCCCCTGTTTCCAAAGGAGGTACCCGGACATAAATTTCCCCTGGAGGGTATGCCTCAAACTGGTGGACGCTGATATTCCTGCTGGTGAAGCAGTCAAAAACGTCATGCCCCAATCCAACCCGGTCGCTGCATGAAATGCAGAATACGTGAGAGCGCGCCAATTTCCTCCCCTTCCTTTCCCAACCCCTCTCCGTTCGCAGGAAGCTCGTAGGTGCTAAGGCCACAATTTCATTATACCAGACAAGCCCCGATTGCGAACCCTCTCCTGTTTATGTCGGCAAAGTCGGCTTTGACTGCGGAGGTTACGATCTCCGGCCAGTCAACCAGTTCGGTTAAGCCGAGCATTTTCACCAGGGCTCCCAGCATGATTATGTTGGTTGTCCGGGCGTCGCCCAGTTCTTCCGCCTTGGCCGAGGCCTGAAGCGGGTAAAAGGATATGGCTTGATTGGAAAGTAATTCGTTGATATTTTCCGGGTATTTCTGGACACCGGTAATTATTGGCAAAGAGGGGATTTCTTTTTCATCCATCAATAAAGTCCCATTTTTCTTCAGGAAATGAACATACCTGGCCGCTTCCAGCTTTTCCAGGGAAACTAAAATGTCTGCTGCCCCTTCGCCGACAACCGGGGAATAGACCTTTTGGCCAAAACATATCTGCGTCACCACGCTGCCGCCGCGCTGAGCCATGCCATGCTGCTCTGAACTCTTGACGTCATAACCTGCGGTAATCAAGCCGGTTGTCAGAACCTTGGCAAACAGGACCAGTCCCTGGCCCCCGACCCCGACAAGCATGACAGTTTTGTTGTCCTTCTTCATCGGCTACTCCTCCTGCTTTATTGTGCTGATGGCTTTATGTCGGCAAACCTGCTCACAGAGCCCACAGCCAAAACAGGCGGCCGGGTCGATGGCAGGCACGCCGTCAGGACTGAGGGATATAGCCGGGCAACCCATTTTCAGGCAGGACTTGCATTTAGTACAGGCTTCGAGATTGACCGCATAACCGGGCCCGCGTTGAACCCCCTTGAGTAGGCGGCAGGGTCCCTTAACGATAATGGCAACTTTGTTTGTCGCTTTTTTTGCTTCTCTGATGGCATTCCGGATTTGCTCCAGGTCATAGGCACTGACCTGCAGGACGCGGTCGTACCCGATGGCCTCGAAAATTTTTGCCGGTTCCTGCAGAAATGTCGGTTCACCATCCAACATGCACCCGGTTCCCGGGTTCTGCTGATGTCCCGTCATGGCGGTGATACTGTTGTCGAGCACAACAGGTATTACTGACCGCTTATTGTAAATTGCCTCCGCTGCCCCGGTGAGGCCGGAATGGAAAAAAGTGGAGTCCCCTACCACTCCAAAAACCTTCTCACCTGCGGGCAGATTGAGACTCAAGCCCGCAGCCACGGTAAAACCGCCGCCCATGCAAACACACGTGTCCATGGCTTGGAACGGGGGTATGGCACCGAGAGTGTAGCAGCCGATGTCCCCGGCCACTGTTATTTTTTCTCTGTTGGCGGCGTAAAAGAAGCCGCGATGAGGGCAGCCGGAGCAGAACAGAGGTGGACGCTTGGGAAGGTCGGGAACAGGCTCCTTTAATGCCGGCTCACTGCTGTCCAGGGGTTTTAATTCGGCCTGTTCAAGTGACCTGGCCAAGATCTGGGGGTTCAGCTCGTACATTGCTGGAATGTATTTTTTCCCTTCGCATTCAATACCCAGGGCTTTAATGTGAGTTTCCAGATAGGGGTCAAGTTCTTCGATGACGACTACCCGTTTGACTCTGGCGGCGAATTCCTTTAACATCCGGGTGTCGAGGGGATAAACCAGGCCCAATTTGAGGATGGAATAATTGTCGCCAAAAGCTTCTTTGACGTAGTTATAAGAAGCCCCTGATGTTATAATGCCGATTTCGGGGTTGGTTATTTCCATCACGTTGAGTTCCTGTAAAACCTCATCCTGTCTCAAGCTAACCAGGTTCAGTTCGAGGATTTTCCGGCGCAGCCGGGCATTGGCCGGCAAAGCTACGTATTTCTCGGTGTTCCGCTGATAAGGTTTTGTTTCCTTGCGGTAGCTCACGCCCGGGTGAAGGCCCACCAGGCTGCGCGAGTGGGATACCCGTGTTACTAATCGCAGCAGGACGGGCACATCAAAGTTTTCGCTGATTTCGAAGGCCAGGCGGGTGAAGCGGACACATTCCTCGCTGTTCGATGGTTCCAGCATGGGGACTTTGGCATGAAGCGCATACCACCTGTTGTCCTGCTCATTCTGGGAACTGTGCATTCCCGGGTCGTCGGCGCAGGCGATTACAAGGCCCCCATTTACACCCAGATAAGCAGCTGTAAAAAGAGGATCGGCAGCTACGTTCAGTCCCACATGCTTCATTGTCACCAGGGCTCTCAATCCACCCACTGCCGCGCCGTACCCCTCCTCCAAAGCCACTTTCTCATTGACAGCCCAGACAACATCCGGGCCCTCCTTTTTGGTCAAACTCTCAAGGATTTCCGTGCTTGGTGTCCCAGGGTACCCAATTCCCAAGCCCACCCCAGCTTCCCAGGCGCCTTGTGCCACAGCTTCGTTGCCGGTGAACACAATTTTATCTCCCAATTTAGTTCTCCTCCCATTCTGAAAACATCCCTGCCCAAGTGACGCCAACACAAGAAATAATTATGATGTTGCCGCCCGTGACAGTTGGTTCCGAGGCTTTTGTTTGGCCAAACAGGACATAGCGATCGAGTAGTGTTTTTCCTCCGGGGAGGAAACCCGGGATGTCAAAATGATTGGGACAGCTGTTCCCAGAACCACCCCTGCCATGGTTGCCCCCGCAAAAAAGACCAGGGCTTTGGCAAGCGCATTGCCCACTTCGATGGTTGGTACGAGCAGTAAATCCGCATGGCCGGCCACAACGGTGTTGATGCCTTTGTGATGGGAGGCCTGGGAACTGACGGCGATGTCCAGGGCCATTGGCCCTTCCACCACCGCGTGTTGAATTTCCCCATCCTGTGCCATTTTGACCAGGAGGGCGGCATCGAGGGTGGTGGGCATGTTGACTGCCATCTTCTCATTAGCTGTTAAGACCGCTGCTTTTGGCTCCTTCCACCCCAGGTCCCTCATGAAATTGACGGCGTTCTGCAAAATCTCCTTCTTTTGGACCAGATTCGGCTGCACATTTATGCCCCCGTCTGTGATAAAAAGCAGCCTCTCATAACCGGGAATTTGCATGACAGCCAAATGGCTCAAAAGCCTGCCGTTCTTTAATCCGTAATCCCGGCTGAGGACAGCCCGCATAAAGTCCGAGCTGTTTACCATACCCTTGAGAAGGACTTCTGCCCTGCCGGCGCTGACCACTTTCACCGCCTCTGAGGCAGCCTGTTCGTCACTACTGGTATTGATGATTTCCACACCTTCAAGGGATAGTCCCACTTGATCCGCAAGCTTCTCGATTTTCCGTCCATCCCCCACCAGCACCGGTTCTACCAGCCCTTTGTCCACGGACACTTTCACTGCCTGCAGTACGCAAGCGTCATGGGCGGCAGCGACGCTGAGGCGGACACGCCCCAAGGAACGAGCTTCCGCCTCAATCTCCGCAAAGCTGCTGTAACTCATTCACACACCCCGCTTTCCCCATGTACGTCTTTGCCTTTTCCACCCCTGAAAGAACCCGCAGCCCACCCTGAGCCAGGGCTTCCAGTTCTTCTTCTCCCGGTAAAATTTCCACCGGGGCAATGTATCTGACCCTGGAGACCACACGAGCCGTAACAAAACTTGAATGAGCTATTCCACCAGTGATGATGATCCGGTCTACTTCTCCCGCCAGGACAGTTGCCATGGCTCCGATTTCTTTGGCAATCTGGTAGGACATGGCCTCTAATACCAGGTTGGCCTTCCTGTCTCCGGCTTGGGCCCGCCTTTCCGCTTCCTGGACATCCTTTGTCCCGAGGTAGGCATACATCCCGCCCGCCCTCATGAATTTCTTGGACATTTCTTCAAAAGTGTACCTGCCCGAATAGCACAGCCGCATCAGCTGCATCGCCGGCAGGCCGCCGCATCTTTCTGTAGAAAAGGGGCCATCCTCAATAGGCAAGGCGACGTCAACCAGACGCCCCTTTGTCAGTGAAGACACGGAAATCCCACTGCCAAGATGAGCCACGACAAAATTGCATTTCTCAAGAGGTAATCCCATTCTTGCGGCCACCTTGCGTGCCACCGCTTTCATGTTGAGCGCATGACAAAGACATACTTTCTCCAGTTCCGGCAGTCCGGTAATTCGCGCCACTTCGTCCAGTTCGTCCGTGCAGACCGGATCAACAATATAGGCAGGGACGCCTACCCGGGACGCCAGCCTGTCCGCAATCAGGGCACCGAGATTGGAGGCATGGTCTTCCTGGGGTTCATGGAGCAGCTCATGTTTCATCCTTTCATTAACCAGATAGGTCCCGCTGGCCATGGGGCGCAACAAACCGCCGCGGCCCACCACAGCGTCAAATGAACTGAGTGGGAAGCCTTCCTGTTCCAACAGTTCCAGAATAAAAGCTGACCGGAAGTCGAGCTGGTCAGTAGCCAGTACGTATTGTTTTAGATGCTCAGCATCGTGGTAAACCGTTTTCTCAAAAACCGGGTTTTCGTTATCAAAAACGGCAAGTTTGGTGGAAGCCGATCCGGGATTGATGATTAGCTGGCGGTAGACTTTGACCTTGTTCATCTTGTCTGCCTTTCTTTTTCTTTCCCGCAGGGAGGGCTGGGATATCCCCAGCCCCCCGGGGAACGCTACGTCACCGTTTATTACTTGCCATCTACCCACTTCCGGTTGATTTCCGCCATGGATTCAATTAATTGTTGAGTCAGCTGCTCGGCCGCGTCTTGTGTCGGCAGCCCTTTTTCCGTGGCGTAACTGAATACCCTAAGCAGGCGGTCATAAATCTTTTCGGTTTTCTTAAAAGTGCGTTCTTCGTTAAAACCATCCTGCTCAAACTCGTCGGAGACTCCGATTACACCGCCGGCGTTAATAATAAAATCAGGGGCGTAGAGGATGTTTTTGTCTCTCAGCATAACGTCAAAGCGCGGCTCGGCCAAGACGTTATTCGCTGCACCGGCGATGATCCTGCAGCGCAGCCTGTTGATCGTCCTGTCGTTTATCACTGCTCCGAGGGCGTTCGGGGAAAAGATATCACACTCAACATCGTAAATCGCATCAGGCTCGACAGCCGCGACCTGATATTTTTCCGCTGCTGCCAGCATTTTTGGCCTATCGGCATCGGTTAAAGCCACGACTTCGGCACCGGCCTCCTGCAAATACTGGATTAGGGGCTCACCGGTCTTGCCCACACCCTGGATGGCGACCTTGCGCCCCGTGAAGGATTCATCGCCGAAGCACTCTTTCAGACATGCCTGTATGCCTTTAAACACTCCAAAGGCCGTAAACAGACCCGTATTCCCGCAGCCTCCGAACTCAACCGGGAGACCACTGAACCGGCGGGCTATTTTAGCCGCTTCCACGAAGTCGTCACCTGAGGTGCCCACATCTGTTCCGGTGTAAAAACGCCCGTGCAGGGTCTCCACAAAACGACCCAAGGCATAGAACATCTCCGGCGTCTTCTTTTGTGGATCACCTATGATAACGGTTTTGCCGCCACCAAACATGATACCCGCCGCCGCACTCTTAAAGGTCATGCCCCGCGACAGCCTTAAGACGTCGTTCAAGGCATCCGCTTCGCTTTCATACCCCCACATGCGGCAGCCTCCGCAGGCCGGACCCAGGGTAGTATCATGGATGGCAATGATTGCCCGCAGTCCCGTTTTTCTGTCCAGATTGAAAATCACTTGTTCATGCCCCGATTGTTTCATCATCTCGAATAAGTCCATTAGTAATTCCCCCTCTTTTTTCCCGTTGGTTACCTCTGCTTCCCATTTATAAGCAACTACCGTGCCAAAGGTAAGCAGTGGCAAAAGTGCCGCTGTTGCTGTATTCTTGGATCAAGGAATCACGGAATAGTTGTCACTGTCAACTTTTCTTGACAACTTTTCTTGACAACTGTTGTTGGTCTGTGGCCTGCGCACAAATAAAAACCCGACCCAGGAACGAGTCGGGTTTTTGAATCATCTAAAGAGACAAGCTATTCTTCTTTCCCACCGCTTGAGCGAACCACCTCAACCTTGACGTTCGTCAGCAGTGAAGCCATTGCCCCCAACGCCACCAGAACCGGAGTAAAAACCGTTAACACACTACCTACCGCCACCCCCGCCGTGAGGGGTATCTCCAACAGGATTTCATTGTTTTGGTTGCGGATGATCAAACGCCGGACATTGCCTTCTTGTATCAGTTCCTTTACACGCTCAACGAGATCGCTACCCAGGATTTGGATCTCTTCGCTCCAGGTTCGCTCTTCTTTTTTGAAAAACATGTGTTTGACCTCCTTTGTATAAAGTTACCTGTATAAAGTTACCTGTATAAAGTTACCTTTTCCTATCTAAATTATACGCGGTTTGGGAACTCTTGAATGAGCGTTTTTCAGGCCATCTTTGGTGAAAGATTCCAAACCCAAAAATAAATATATGCACCCAGCCTTTTTCGCTAAAGACAAAAGCTTTTTGTCGAGACAACTGTGGGCAGTAACCTGAGCCGCCCACTTCTGTGAGCGGTAAACTAAAAGGGATGAATTTGGGCCAATAAAAATGGATGGTTTTACCCACAACCTGACAGTCGACTGGTATACTTGACCTGTTGACTGAAAGGGGTGGAGATCATCTGACGGGGTGGAAAATGTACAACGAAATTCATCAACTAAAAGACATCGGACTCAAGAAAACACAAGTAGCTCGACATCTTGGCATCAATATCAAGACGGTCAACAAGTATTGGTTAGTTAACCCAGACGAGTTTGCCAAACTCCGGGAACAGAGCAGCCGCAGAACCCAAAAGCTGAACAAGTATGAAGATGTTGTCCTGAATTGGCTGCGGCAGTTCCCCGATCTTACTGCCGCCCAGGTGGAAGATTGGCTAAAAGAACAGTATCACGGTGAGACCTTTAAGGAGCGGACTGTAAGGCGACTGGTCGCCCGCCTCCGAACTGAACACCATATTGAGAAACAACCTAGGAATCCGTTGTAAAACATGCTTAATTTGACCTTGCTTATGAACTCCCATCAATTTTTTGAGAGGTTCTTTTTCCGGCAGCGAGCTTATTGAAAGAACTCTTGCCGGATTATGTCTCGA
>Ga0074195_1000552_pt1 | contig 69803 bp, 55 predicted proteins | sample EPASupsiteHSE623_FD_64525 | JGI IMG/M metagenome (GOLD analysis project Ga0074195, IMG submission 64525) | Bioremediated contaminated groundwater from EPA Superfund site, New Mexico - Sample HSE6-23 | ecosystem: Environmental > Aquatic > Deep subsurface > Groundwater > Contaminated ...
GCAATAGAATCCTTCATAGCGGTGTACAATCCCACGGCAAAACCTTTCAAATGGCGCAAGCGAGAAGTCAAGGGAGCGCAGTTGCGCGATACTATCGTTAACTTGTGCAGGTAGGCACTAGCTCACGCTGGGTTATCTGCATGGGAACCAGAAATTCTTCTAGAAGCATTTCTCCTGGATGAGTTGGCTCTCTATTTGTTGGAATACGTACCATGGGCACACCTCAATGATAATCTGTTATTTCAACGTCATACGGCCCAGCCTGGTAGGTCGGGTTGAGGAACGAAACCCGACAGTTATGCTGCCGCCCCATCATTCATTACCGACCGTGTCAGCGAAGTGGAGGGGACCGGAAGCTCCCCAATCGGCATCGTAGCAGCCTTTCGCCACATACCGGTGAAACGAGGAGTGCGGCCAGTCGCGTGGCGCCGCCACCAAGCCGTATTGTATCGTGCCCACCAAAAACGAGATAATCGGTAGCCACAAGACAGCCTTGTTCTTATTGATTGGTCAGGCTGTTATTTCGTCGATTGGCAGGAGCTGTCTGCCATGACGGATTGTAAGAATTGAAATCCGATCTTGCTCGATTCGATAGATTATTCGGTAATTAGAACAGATCAGTTCCCTGAACTGGATATTGCCGATTTCCGGAACGACTCGCCCCAGCTCAGGAGAGATCTCCAACTGTTCAACTTTCGAAAAGATGGCCCTTACCCACTTCTCAGCCGCTGCTGGCTTATCTTGCGCTATATAACCGGCTATTTCCGAAACTCTATCAAGGGCCAGCGGTGACCATAATATGGTCATTTCGCGACTCGTCGCAAAACATGATGCAACGCTTCAGGGTGCGCAAGGCCTTGCCCGGCATCGATTTGTTGCAGAGAAGTTTGAACATCCATCAGGAGTTCCATCTTTTCCTGCATGACTTCATACTCGTTGATGTCAACAAGAACGGCAACCCCTTTCCCGTGTTGAGTGATTACAAGCGGTCGCTTAGTATCTTGAATTTGCTTAATAAAATTTGCCATCCCAGTCCTGACCTCGGATAGCGACCTGATATCTTCGTTCACTTTTATCCTTTGCATCACGCACCTTATTGAATGTCTTTTTTTGTACATGATAACGTACAAAAAAAGACATTCAAGATGTTTCGGGGGGCTTGACGATGAAATAATCTGTCGGCCGGCACGCTTCCCACCTTCAGGACCGCTTTCCTTTTTAGGATCGTTCCCACGCTCCAGCGCGGGAATACGTCTTGGACGCTCCTGCGTCCCGTTGCGTCCAGCACCGCCGATTCCGATCATCCTGCTTGTCCGAGAAGACTCCAGGGACATGAACCACTGGCAATGACCTGGTGGTCGAGGTATCTGCGTTTGGCAGACCCGCCTCTGACTTTTCGCTAGTCAACTCATTGACGCTGGAGCGTCGCGCCTGCGACCCCACGCTGGAGCGTGGGATCGATCAATTGTCGGGTTTCGTTCCTCAACTCGACCTACCAGGCTAGCGCTCCGGCTCAAAAATCCATCACAAAACTGTACACGCCCTCTTCCAGGTGGCTCTTGACCTTGAGGCCGGAGTGGTTGAACACCGCCTGCATGCGCTCGTTCTCTCGCAGGACCTCGGCGGTGAAGCCGGCGATGCCGTTGCGCTTGGCGATCTTGACCAGATGCTTGAAGACAAAGGTACCCAGCCCCTTGTTCTGCCAGCCGTCGCGGACGACAAAGGCCACCTCGGCCAGGTTGGTCTTCTCGTTGAGGTAGTAGGTGCCCACCGCGATGATCTGCTCGCCGTGGGCCTCGGGGATGGTGCCCACCACCGCCACGTCGCGGCGGTGGTCGATGTAGACGAAATCCTGGATCTGGCGCGGGGTGAACCGCTGCTGGTGGCTCATGAACCGGTAGTAGATGGTCTCCTGGCTGAGGTTGTAGACCAGGTCGCGCATGTGGGGCTCGTCGGTGGGCTTGATCGAGCGGAAATTGATTTCGGTGCCGTCCTGCATGAGGAAGGTGGCCCGGATCGATTCCTCCGCCGGCGCCAGGAAGCGGTTGGCGAAGCGGGCCAGGCCGGGCCGCAGGTACTTGGCCGCCACCGCATCGCGGAACAGTTGCTCGCGGAAATCGGGGTGGGCGATGGAGATCAGGGCCATGACCCGTTCCTGGATCGACTTGCCGTGGAGGTAGGCCACGCCGTACTCGGTGACCACGTAGTGGACGCTGCCCCGGTTGATCACCACCCCGGAGCCGGCCTGGAGGGTACAGACGATCCGCGACTCGGTGCCTTCCCGGTTCAGGGACGGCAGGGTGATGATCGCCCGGCCGGCCTCGGAATGGGCGGCGCCGCGGTTGAAGTCGATCTGGCCGCCGATACCCGAATAGAAACGGCCGCCCACCGAGTCCGAGCAGACCTGGCCGGTGAGGTCGATCTCCAGGGCCATGTTGACCGCCACCATCCGCTTGTGCTTGCCGATGACGTTGGGGTCGTTGATGTACTCGGTGGGCCGGAAGCTGAACAGGGGGTTGTTGTCGATGTAGTCGTAGAGCCGCTTGGTACCCATGCAGAAGCTGGCGGTGATCTTGCCCTTGTCGATGGACTTCATCGCCCCGGTCACCGCCCCGGACTCGATCAGGGGAATGATGGTGTCGGAGATCATCTCGGTGTGGAACCCGATATCCTTGCGGTCCTTGAGGAATTCCATCACCACCTGGGGGATGCGGCCGTAGCCGGGCACCCGCCCCAGCCCCAGCTCGATGGTCGAACCGTTGGGGATGAGGGCGGCCGCGGTCTGGGCGATCTTGCGGCTGATCGGGTTGGGGGTATGCACCTCGCGCTCCAGGATGGGCCGATCCACCGGCACCAGGATGTCGAGATCGTAGACCTCGACCTGGGTGTCGCCGTGGGTCCAGGGCATGTTGGGGTTGACCTCGGCGATGACCAGCGAGGCGTTCTCGATAGCGCTGCGGGTGATGTCCACCGAAATGCCCAGACTCACCCACCCCTGGGTGTTGGGCGGGGTGACCTGGATCAGGGCGATGTCGATGGGCAGGCTGCCGGAATCGAACAGCCGGGGCACGTCGGAGAGCAGGATCGGGGTGTAGTCGCCGAACCCTTCCTGGATGACGTCGCGGATGTTGGAGCTGATGAAAAAGGAGTTGATGGCGAAGCTCTCCGACATCTTCTTGTCGGCATAGGGGGCGTCGCCCTTGGTAATCAACTGGATGATCTCGACATTGGTCACCGAGCGGGCCCGGCCGGTCATGGCGGCGATCAGCTCCTGCGGCGCGCCGCAGCCGGTGCCGATAAACACCCGGTGGCCGGATTTGAGATGGCTCAGGGCCTGGGTCGGGGTGGCGATCATGTCGCTGTAGAGCGCCAGCCAATCCTTTTCGTATTCCATGGGCGCTCCCAGGGGAGTCAGGGGACAAAACGGCGGCATAGGATCACCTTTCTTCAAGGAGGGGGGCAAAGGTCATGCGGGCATCGACCACCACCGGCTCGTTGCCGATTTCACCCACGATCAGCGGGTTGATGTCGAGCTCGATAATCTGGGGAAAGTCGGTGGTCAGTTGGCTGATGCGTTGCAGGGCCACGGCGATGGCGTGGAGATCGACCTCCTTGAGGCCGCGCTTGCCTTGCAGGAGTTCGTAGGAACGGGTCGACTGGAGCATCTGGATGGCTTCGTTCTCGGTGATCGGCGCCAGGTGGAAGGTGACGTCCTTCATCACCTCGACGAAGATACCGCCCAGACCGAACATCAGCATGGGACCGAACTGGGGATCGCGGGTCATGCCGATGATCACCTCCAGCCCCTTTTCCGCCATCTTCTCGACATAGATGCCGCCGATGATGGCGTTGGGGGCGTGTTTGTTGATGCGCAGCATCATCAGGTCAAAGGCGTCGGCCACCTCCTGGGCCGAGCCGAGGTTGAGGCGCACCCCGCCCAGGTCCGACTTGTGGACGATGGAGGGCGAGATGATCTTCAGCGCCACGGGAAAGCCGATGAAGCGGGCGATCTCCATGGCCTCCTCGGGGCTGGTGGTCAGCCGCCCTTCCAGGGTGTGGAAGCCGTAGGCCTTGAGGATGTCCTTGGATTTGACCTCGCCCAGCCGGAGTCGGTTGGTCCGCTGCCGCCGGGCAATGATCCGCTCCACCCGCCGCCGGTTGACCGGAAAGCGGACCACGTGGCGGGCGGGCCGGTGTTTCCACACCCCGTACTCGTGCATGGCCTTGAGCGCCCCCACCGCCCGCTCCGGCGAGTCGTAGAAGGGCAGCCCGGCGGCGGCCAGTTCCTTGCGCGAGGGCATGATGTCCGAGCCGCCGAGGAAGGAGGCCAACACCGGGGTGGTGTCGTCGAGGTGGCCGACGATGGCCCGGACCGTGGCCGCGGGCTCGGTCATGTACTGGGGGGCCAGGACCACCAGGATGGCGTCGATGGAATCGTCGGCCACGGCGATGTCGATGGCCGCGGCATAGTGGCGGGGCTCGGCGGCGGCCGAGATATCGATGGGGTTGTCGATGAAGGCGGCGGCGGGCAGTTGCTGGCGCAGTTGCGCCGCCAGGTGCTCGCTTAAGGGGGTGACGCTCATCCCCGCCTTTTCGACGGCATCGGCGGCCATGGTCCCGGAACCGCCGGAGTTGGTGATGATCAGCACCCGGTCGCCCTTGGGGGTCGGTTGCAGGGCCAGGGCGGTGGCGTTGTCGAACAGGGCCTCGAAACTGTCGGCCCGGCAGATGCCGGCCCGCTTGAAGGCGGCGCCGTAGGCGGTATCCTTGCCGGCGAGCACGCCGGTGTGATTGGATGCGGCCTTGGAACCGGCGACGGTGGTCCCGGCCTTGAGGATGACCACCGGTTTGCGGCAGCTCGCCTCTTCCGCCGCCTTGACGAACTTGTCGCCGTCGCTGATGTCCTCCAGGTAGCCGACAATCACCCGGGTCTCCTCGTCGTGGGCCAGGGCGGCAAGGACGTCAACCTCGGTGATGTCGGCCTTGTTGCCGATGGACACCGCCTTCGACACTCCGAGTTCACGCTCGTCGGCGATATCCATCATCGCCGTGCACAGGGCGCCGGACTGGGAAAAGATGGCCAGTTGTCCGGCTTGGGGGATGCGTTTGGAAAAGGAGGCGTTGAGGTTGATGGCGGTGTTGATCACCCCCAGGCAGTTGGGCCCGAGCATACGGACCCCGCCCTTGCGGCAGATCTCGATCAACTCCTCCTCGATGGCCCGGCCCTGGCGGCCGGTCTCCTTGAATCCCGCGGCCACGACCACGATGGCCCCGGCTTTTTTCCGTACCGCCTCCTGGGCCGCGGCCGGCGCCATCTCCGCCGGCACCGCGATCACCACCAGGTCCACCGGATGGGGATAATCGCTCAGTTTAGGGTAAACCTTGAGCCCGAACAGTTCGCCGCCGGCCGGGTTCACCGGCACGATCGGTCCCTTGAAACCGCTCTGCACCAGATTGCTCATGGTGTAGTAGCCAACCTTGCCCACGGTCTTGGAAGCGCCGATCACGGCGATTGACTTGGGCGAGAAGAGCCTGTCCAGCATATCGACCTCTTTATTTATATGAAAATCGTCGGTTGCTTTTCGTCACCCGGCGCATGCCAGGGCCCAAACAAGGGGCACGGCGCGCCGTGCCCCTACTTGATCTTTTTTCGCCCACAGGATGGGCTCCTCCGCCCTTTTGCCTTGCCCCGCGGACTGTAGGAGCCCGGCCCTCCGGGCGATACCATGCCCGCCTGCCGGTTGTTTCATGCCCGATCCTGCGGGTGTTCAACGCCTTGCCCTGGGATCTTTTCCGCCCACGGGGTGGGCACCTCCACCCTGGTGCCTTGCCCCCCGGACTGGAGGAGCCCGGCCCTCCGGGCGATACCATGCCCGCCTGCCGGTTGTTTCGTCGGACTCCCGATTTTCATTGTCCGTTGTGGCCGGCCAACTTGGTCCGGCCATGCTGGTTATCTGAATTCCTCGGGCACGTGGATGGTGAACCCCTCGGCCTCGAGCGCCCGGTGGACGGACCGGACATTGTAAGTGTTGATGCGGAGAAAGATCATTGGTTTGCCTTTGCAAATGCCGCCGCCGGTCCGAACCAGTCGGGTGAAGGACACCTGCTTTTCCTCCATCACCCGGACCAGTTTGGACATGGCCTGGGGATCGCCGCTGTCCTCGATGGAAATGAGCACCGACCCCTTTTCGCCCAGGCCGAACAGGCAGCGGTAGGCGTTCATCAGATCGGCGGTGGTGAATACCCCCACCACCTTGTCCTCCTCGTTGAGGACCGGAAAGGCGCCGATCTTGCGCGATTGGAAGAGCAGCAGGGCATCGTCGAGGGTGGCGTTGGGATTGAGGGTCAGGCAGTCCCGGGTCATGAGCACGCTCACCGGGGTGCTGTTGATCTGCGCCTCGACCTGCTCCCGCTCCTTGCTCCGGGCCACGGTGGAGGGGCGGGCCGAACGGAGATCCCGGTCGGACAGAATCCCCTGCAATCGTCCTTCCCCATCCACCACCAACAGGTGGCGGATGTTGTACTGCTGCAAAACATCGATCGCCTCGGCAACGGTCGTCTCGGGCGTGACCGTAATGGGTGAGGGCGTCATATGCGAACGGATAAACATGGCGATCCTCCAACGATCAAAGAGGTAGTTTCATTGCTTTCATTACTCCATCTCCACGAGGCCCACGAGATAGGCCTCGACGCAACTGCCCAATTTTTGCAGGTTGTAACCGCCTTCGAGAATGGACACCACCCGCCCCCCGGTGAATTCCCTGGCGATTTCCCGAACAAACACGCCCAACTGCCGGTAGAGGTCGACGGTGAAGGCCAGGCCCGACATGTCGTCGTCCCGGTGGGCATCGAAACCGGCGCCGATAATCAGGGCATCCGGTTGAAACTGTTGGATGAATTTATAAATCCTGGGCAGGACCCGCAGCACCTGTTCCTCGCCGGCACCGGGCGAAAGCGGCAGGTTGAGGATGGTGCCCTTCCCTGCCCCCCAGCCCCGATCCTCGGCCCAACCCGTTCCCGGATAGCTGAAGCTGGGATGCTCGTGGATGGAGACGTAGGCGGTCTCGGCCTCTTCCTCGAAGGCGGTCTGGATGCCGTTGCCGTGATGGGCATCGAAATCGAAGATACAGATGCGCTGGCGGTTGTACTGCCGCTGCCAGTAGCGGGCGGCGATGACGCAGTTGTTGAAGAAGCAGAACCCGTAGGGCTGGTTGGGCTCGGCATGGTGTCCCGGCGGTCGGGTCTGGCAAAAGACCACCGCACCCGGTTCATGCTCGACCACGTCGACCCCGACCAGCCCGGCCCCGGCGGAAAGGGTGGCGATCTCGTAGGAATCGTAGCCCACCTGATTGTCGGGATGATCGATATAGGTCCGGCCGGAGAGGACCGCCTCTTCGAAACGGAATAGCCAGCCCTCGGTGTGGAAGGCGAGCAATTGGCTGCGCATGGCCGGGCGGGGGGAGAGATGGCGGATCCGGTTGGCCAGGTGGCCCTCGGCGAGCCGGTCGGTGATCGCCAGCATCCGCTCGGGCGCCTCCGGATGATCGCTGCCGCCGGTATCATGGCGGAGAAAGGCCGGGGCGGTAACGATGGTGATGGGCGGCTCGTTGTCCATGGCGTGGTCCGTGGTCGGCATCCGGTGCACAGGGGCTTGGGGGCGCCCCGGTCAAATCCTGCCAACCTTACCGTATTCTTCGACAAAAACGAAGTTATATCTTTTGCCGCTCACCACGGATCGACGGGAAATAACCAGCGGGTTGGACCAAACTGGCCAGCCACAACAAACCATGAAAGGTCGGCGCTCCGCCATGGCACGGTGCCGGAACCAACACTTCCATATAACACACCGATTTCTCGCCCGGAAAAAGGCGGACCCATCGGCGGCTTCGGCCGCAGGCGCCCCCAACGATGGCCGGATCACGTCGCGGTTTTCACCGGGACCCCAAAATTCCGGGACCCGGCTCATTGCACCACCAACCGCCGCTCCGGCAGCCGGAGGACCCCGCCGTCGGCGCGACGGATCTCGGCGGCGACCCGGTGCGGGCCCGGGGTTACCGGCCACAGCATCTTCCCCTGTCGCGAGGCCGGGTGGGCTGTTCCGTCCACAATCCAGTGCACCTCGTCGTCGGGACGCAAGCCGGCGAGGGTGAAGGGAATGGCTTGCACTTCCCGTGGGATTCTCGCCTCCAGCACCACCTCCATGTCCGGGGTGGGCACCACCATGCGCGGGGTCCCGGCCGGGACCGGTGCCTCCCGCTGTTCGGAGCGGGCCAGCGTCATTGTCGGCAGCGGGTGCAGGCCGTAATGGCGGCGAAGCTCGGCAAAGACCGTCCTGGCGAGCAGGGCCGGGCCGGAAGCGCCGGTCATCGCCTGGGTCGGCGAACTCCGGTCCATGTTGCCCATCCAGATCCCGACCACGAAGCGGCCGTCGTAGGCCATGGTCCAGACATCGTTGCCCTTGGTCGAGGTGCCGGTCTTGACCGCGGTCCGCACCGGAAAATCGAGGATGGAGTCCCGACCGAACTCGAAGCGACGACAATCGGCCTCGGACAGGATCATGCCGATGGTGCGCGCGCTCCGTTCGGAGACGACCGGCAGGAGCGGTTGGTCCCGGTCGTCGCTGCCCCCGGCCAGCACCGTAACCCGCATCGGCCGGCCGCCCCGGGCCAGGCCGCCGTAGGCCTGCGCTAGCTCAAGCAGGGGCATCTCCGCATTGCCGAGCACCACACCGTTGCCGTAGGTCTCCAGTCCCGCCTGGAGGCTGGCGATCCCCAACCGCCGGAGGGTATCGAGGAACCGCTGCGGCCCGACAAATTCCAGGGTCCGGATGGCCGGGGTGTTGAGGGAATTGCCCAGGGCTTCGGCCAGGGGCACCAGTCCGTAGTAGGTTTCGCTGAAATTGCGATAGACATGGAGGCCGTGTTCCACCGCCTCCAGCACCGGTTCGTCCCGGATCAGGGTGTCCGGGCTCCAGCCTTGGTCCAGCGCCAGGGCATAGACCAGGGGCTTGAGGGTGGAGCCGGGCTGACGGGGGATGCGCACGGCATCGTAGCCGGACGCGGGGATATCCGTGCTCAGTTCGCCGGCCACCGCCCACACCAGCACCTCCGAGGTGGTGTGATCCACGATCAGCACCGCCCCGTTGCGCAGGCCATATCCTGCCAGATCCACCATCTTCTGCTCAAGGAACTGCTGGGTCTTTCGTTGCAACTCGCCATCCAGGCTGGTCCGGACCGGACCGACGACCTTGTGGCCGGCGAGTTGGTCATGGGTGTAGGCGATGAAGTGGGGCGCGTGCACGGCGAGATCCACCCTGCCGCGCGCCGACCAGCCCGTCTCGAGCGCTGCCCTCACCTGGTCCGGGGAGAGCAGGCCGTGGTGGCGCATGGACTTGGCCAGTTCGGCGACCCGGCGCGCGAGCCCCTGCGGCTCCTTGTCGGGCAGGAGCAGGGACGGTGACCGGACCATGACCGCCAGGGCGAGCATTTCCTTGGTGTTGAGGGTCGAGAGCGAGCGGCCGAAACAGAAGCGGGCCGCCTGGACCACGCCCCGGCGGGAGGAGGCGTAGGGCACCTGGTTGAGGTAGAATTCGAGGATATCGCTCTTGGTGAACCGGCGTTCGAGACGCAGCGCGTCCCAACCCTCCAGCCAGCGCGACCAGTAGGTGCGGGGCCGGGGATTGAGGATGCGCACCACCTGCTCGGTGATGGTGCTGGCGCCGCGCACCACCCTGCCCGCCCGCAGGTTCTGCCAGAGGGCGTGGCCGCGCGCCAGCCAGTCCACGCCGCTGTGCTCAAAGAAGCGGCTATCCTCGGCCTGGACCATAGCGTTGACCAAGAGCGGCGGCACATCATGGAGCGCCACCAGATCCTGACCGTTGAACCGGGTCTGATAGGTGCGGTTGAGCGGGACGCCGTGCCGGTCGGTGAGGGACAACGACCCTTCCAGCCGGACCAGTTCCCGCAGCGAGGTCGCGGGCAGATCGGCCAGGCCGGCCAGGGTGGCCCAGAGGAGAGCCACCCCCGGCAGCAGCACCCAGAGGCCCATCAGCCCCCATGTGCGGGTGCGGTCAGGGATCGACATGCAACTGTCCGCTCACCCCCTTGCCGTAGACATCGGCATCGTACATCTCGCCGGCGAACACGGGCAGGACCGTGAAATCGCCCTCGGCGACCGCCTGGGTGGAGTAGGCCAGGTGGTAGTTGCCCGGCGGCAGGTACTCGGCATAAAAACGGGCGGCATGATGGCGCAGTTCCCGGTGGTTGAAACCCCAGAACGAGAGGTTGTATTCCTGCCAGTCGGCGAATTGGAACCAGAGTGAACCGCCGGCGAACCGGGCCTTGGCCTTGGCCGCGTCCACCTGGGAGGCGGTGGCCAGCTCGGTGTTCACCGGTTCCAGCCCGCCCGGCACCGGGTCGTCGACCACCACCTGGGTCCGGGCAGCGGGCAACCGCAGGAACAAATCGACCCGGACGAGGTCGCCGCGCCTGATCCGGTCGTCCCGGCCCAACTGCCGCCAGCCGCCGGTGGCCTTGTCCTCGACCGAGTATTCGCGGACGATCTCCATGCCGGCGTTGACGTTCTTCTCCTGCGCCGCACTGGTGGCGTAGCGCATCACCGTGCTGTAGTAGAGACGGCCCTCGCCGGTCTTGGCGATGGTCACGGTCTTGCGCCCTCCGGGATCGGTTTCGTTGATCGGCCGCGTCACCACCAGGGGCTTGTCGGTGAACGCGCGGATGGACCGAGCCTGCTCGACCCCGTCGCCCTCGAAGATGACCTTGGCCTCGAAATCGGGCGGGGTCTGCTCGTACTGTCGGGCATAATCGACCAGCGCGTTCAAACAAAACATGTTTTCCTGCGTATTTTCAAAATGATCCCGGTTGCCGCGCATGGTCCTGACGGTGCGGGCCAGCTTGGTGGGCGCATCCTGCAGCAGCTCCGATCCCCCCGGCGTGCCGGCCAGTTGCATCAGGCTGGAGAGCACGGCGCAGTTGGTGCGGGGCACCGAGGCCAGCATCCGGGAGTAGCCGTCGTCGAGCCGTTCGTTGAGCACCAGCCGGCCGCCGGTTTCATTGCTGCTGCCCAGGATCATGCTGGTGATCCTGGAGACCAGCTCCTCCTGCCCGCCGAGGCGTAGGGCGGCGGCCAGCATCTGGCTGCGGCCGAAGAGATCCATCTGCTCCAGTTGCTCGGCGTGGCGCTTGAGCATGTCGCCATCGACCTGCCCCTGCCGGGCAAGCGCGGCCAGGGCCACGGCCCGCACCGACGAGGCCATCCCCTTGGTGTAGAAGGAGGGCAACACGTCGGTGCGCAGCATTTGTTTGAGATAGTCGTTCAACTTGGCCTGCACCATTGCGGGAGGCTTGAAGCCCAGGTTGTCGAGCATGGCGAAACCGAGTCCGGTATAGGCGGACAGGTACGGATCGACCCGCTCGTTTTCGGGCTTGAAAAAGGCCATGCCACCATTGGGGGCCTGGAAATCCTTGGCCCCGTTCAAGGCCTCGGCAATGACGCCGTCGGTCCCTTCCCAAACGAAATCCGCGGCCAGATAGGGACGCACGGCCTGATAGGCGGCGGCCATGACCGCCCGCGACAACTGCTGTTCCCAGCAACTGTAGGGGTAGGTCCGCATGAAGCGGAAGGCGCCTTCGAGGTCGCCGATCACCGTGGGGCTGAGGCTGACCGTGACCTCGCCGGTATCGGTCCGGATCTGTTCCGGAAAGAGCAGCGGCTGCTTGATGAGCGGTTCGGTGGTGGTGCCGTAGTCGGCACCGACATCGAAAATGGCCCGCTTGCGCACGGGGAGATGGTGACGCAGGCCGTCGCGGTCGAGCCCGTCACCGGCACTGACGCTGAGATCGATCCGCCCCTGTTCCGCCTGCCGGTCCACCTCCACCTTGCCCGCATTGAGGGGGACCTTGATCAGCCTGCGTTGGAAGGGCGCGAGTTCCACCTTTTCCTCGTGGGGGGAGGGCGGGGCCGCCAGGGTGCCCTGCGCCTCGATCCGCACCGTAACCGTTCTTGGTTCCGGGCTGCGGTTCATGACCGTGAAGGCGGCGGTGAACCGGTCGCCCTCCAGCACCTGGTTGGGCATGGCGGGCTGGATCTCGGTGAGCCGGTTGACCTTGAAGGTGTGGGTGCCGAGACCGAGGTGATCGGCACCATCGGTGGCCAGCACCAGGATGCGCCAGCCGGTGAGATTGTCCGGCGCCTTGAAGCTGACCGAGGCCCGGCCCTGTTCGTCGGTGACCAAGGCGGGCTGCCACAGGGCCAGGGGTTTGAGGTTGGAGCGGAGCTTGTCGGCCATGCCGCCGTCACCGCCCGGATCGTCCCCCTTCATCCCCGGTTCCGGCGGCGCATGGGTGACCAATCCTCTGAGGATGTTGTAGTTTTCGACCGTGTCGAGCCGCACTCCGTACATCCCCTTGAAGGGGTCAAAGTAGCCCAGGCCGCCCTTGACCAGGTCGAAGACCGCCTCGTCGAGCACGGCCACCGCCAACTCCATTTTCCCGGCCGGCGCGCCATCCCGGGGCACAACCCGGATCTCGGCCCGCACCTCCTCCCCCGGCTTGTAGACTTCTTTATCGGTTTTGATCGTGAAATCAATGGCGTGTTGCTTTCCCACCGCTTCCATCCGGGCATAGCCCATGCGCCACTCGGGCTTGCCCTGGTCGTAACTGCCGTCGACCTCGCGGGTTTCGGTCCGGGGAGCGAAAACCACCACCGACAGGCCGAAGTTGGGCACCATGTCTTCACTCACCGGAAAGGTGATCCGGGGCAGGCTGCTGTCCAGATCCTCGACCCAGCTCTTGACGATGCCCTTGCGCTCGATGGTGACCAGGGCCTTGCTGCGGGGATAGGGGTTTTTCACCAGCACCTGGGCCTTTTCGCCGACCAGGTACTTGGTTTTCTCCACCACCAGGTCCAGACTGTTGTCGTCCTTGTTGCCCCAGACGATGGCATCGGGGCCGGTCACCCAGAGTTTCCAGGTGGTATGATGCGCCCGCCCCCGGCTGTCGCCGATGCTGAGCGTCAGTTCGTGTTCGCCGGTGGAGGTGAAGACCTGGGAAAAATCCTGGCCGGTCTTGCCGGAAACGAGCTCACGGGGCTCGCCATCGGCCACCACCTCGGTGCTGGACCGGGTGAACTGGGCATTGCCCGCGCCCCGGGCCTTGAAGGCGGTGGTCCGGGTTCCGGACGAACTGACCGCCACCTTGACCCCTTCCACCGGCTGGCCGTCGCGATCCACGACCACAAATTGGAAGGTTTTTTCCTTGCCCACCGTGATGTCATGGTTGGCCATTTTCAGGCCGACGAAGCGATCCACCCCGAAATAGGGGACCGTGGCCATGTTGGCGACTTTCTTGCCCCGGTCGTCCTCGACCGCGCTCTCCACCATCAGGGTGCCGAAGCCGATCTCTCCCCCCTCGGCCTTGATCGAGGCGCCGGCCTTGCCCTCCTGATCGAGCGGTCCCGTGCTCTCCAGCAACGACACCTCGCCGCAGCCGACAAATGGTTTGCACCACGGGCTGCCGAAGGAATAGTCCTTGGAGGCCGGATGGGTGGAGGTAAAGGGGGCGCCGACGATACGGGCGGTCAAGCGGTTGGTGGCGGCGGTAAAGGGGCCGCCGCTATGGAGCGTGGCCCCGGTTTCCGCCCGCACCTCCTCACCGGCCATGTACACCTGTTGGTTGAGGGTGGTCTGGACCTTGAACGAGGCCGGGACATAGTCGGTGACCAGGAAGGTGACCTCGGCATCAAGCCACTGCTTGTCAACGGTCTTGAGACGGATGCGGTAGCGGCCGGCCGGGCTGGTGGTGCTGGTAGGGAAGACACCGCCATAGCTGCCGAAGGCGGAAAGTTCGATCACCTTGGTCTCAACGAGGTTGCCGGCGGGGTCGTGGATTTCGAGGGTGAAGGTCTTCTGCTCCGGTATCCCCACCCCGCGGCTGCCCATGGTACGGACGTAGATTTTGTACTGCACCTCGGCGCCGGGCTTGTACACTCCCTGGGCAGTGGTGCCCCAGACCCGGAGATTGCTCGCAAAATCGGCACCATCATCTGCATATTCATAAAAATAGGAGCCCGCGATCGAGACGGTCGAGACGGTTAACAGGGCCACGTCCCGGCCTTTGGTCACCAGAAGGTGTAAGGCCCTTTCCTCCGCCGGCGTCTTGGCATCGATCCCGGCGAGCGCGGTCTTGAGTCCCGGCAGATTGGCCACCCCCTGTCCGTTGCTCAGGGTCTTGGCCAATTCCTTCCGCTTGGCCGTATCGGCCTGAAAAACCTGACCACGCACCAACCGGACCTCGGCACCGGCGACCGGCTGGCCGCTCGCCAGATCGGTCACCCAGACCAGGCTGGAGTCAGCCCCCATCTTGGCATGGAGATGAAAGGAGGTGACCTGGGCGGAGGTGTCAAGATTCTCAAGCGGTGTGCCATAGGTATCCACCGCTCGTTCCGGCTCGACAAGGCGGATGACACCACTGAAGGCACCGGACTCACCGGCCAGCAGTCGCCGCATCCCCAGGACCGAGCGGTTGAACCGGTCCGACGGCCCCACCAGGGTCAGGTCCTGACCGACCTCCCGCAACTCGCCATCGGCGAGCAAGGCGTGCCCCTCCAACCGGGCCCGGACCAGGTTGGCGAAATAGAAGGAGACATCGGTGTTGACCCCCTTCTCCAGCACTGCCGGCTGTTCGCTGATTTCCAGGGTCGGCCGGTATTGATCGGTGGAGAAGGCCACGCTTACATCCGCGGCCAGGGGACGGCCGAAGAGGTCATGCAGCGCGGTCTGTGGCGTGCCCGTCTCCGTTGCCGCCCCCTGCAAGCGCAGGACGTAGTCGGTCCGCGCCTTCAGAAACGCGGGCAGATGGATACCGTACGGTCTGCCTTTTTCATGACGGAGCCCCTCATAGGAGTCTCCCTGGTCGTGCAGTTCCTCTTGCGGGTTACGGTCGCTGTTGCGGTAGCGGAGGGCCGGGGTGAGAAGGTCTGGCGACTTGAGCTTGATCGGATTGACCGGCGCCGAGAAAAGAAGCTCCGGCGGATCGACCGAGCAGCGCTCCCGATTCTCGCCGGGCTGAAGAACAAGCACCTTGCCGTCATTGGCGGTGCAACGGATGCCGAGCAAGGCAAAAGGTGGAAAGGTGGCGCCCTGCACCACCAGCCGATTTTCGATCCCGCGCTCGGGGCCGAAGGCGGAACGAAGCCCGGGCCGTACTTTGAGGGCATACTCTCCACCTTCGGGCAAAGCGGTCTTCGGCTGGACATCCCAGTTGAGCCGGGCCTCTTCGGTGGTCCCGCTCGCTGGCACCGGCTCGTCCTTGACCTTTCTGTCCAGCGGAATTTTCAGCTGCCGCTTATCCAGGGTCACATGCAGCACCGCGTCGCGTGAAGATTGAGGGCTCGGCGTCACCTCGAGAGGATATTTTTTGCCATCAGCCTCGATAAACAATGACTCGGCCACCGACTGCCGGGTCACCTGCTGGTTAAAACGGACATTGATGATGGGAATATCCGGCGCTTGCCATCCGCGAACGGACTTCCCGGAATAAAACTCCAATCTGCTGCTGGTCACCTTGGGCCGGGCGGTGATGAACTCGTGCTCCATGGTCTTGGCGATGGTCCGCCCCTCCTCGTCGCGGATGCCGGGCTTGACTTTCACCCGGTAGCGGGTCGCCGGGACCATGCGATCCTTTTCGTCGAGGTTGCAGGCCAGGGCCGAGCGATTGAGCCAGCGCCAGTGGCAGTTCAGCTCCGGAACGATCTCCACCGGAATCTCGCTCGCCTCCCGGTCCATGCGGCCGATGGCCACCACCGGCCGGTTGAATTGCAGGACCAGTTGCTGCCGCTGCTCCACATCCTCGCCGGCAGGGGTCAGGCGAACGATCTTCAGATCCTCCGTCCTTGCCGCGGCGGCGGCATCGAAGGGAGTGGATTCCACCGGCTGCGGCCGGGAGGTTTTTTGCATGGCCTTGGCCAGGGCCTCGTTTCTTTGGCGGAGCTCACCGGCCAGGCAGGTGCGCATGGCCGTCACATCGTTGGGTAACGCTCCTGTCGCCGGGATGTTGCAGGTGGTCAGCCGAGCCTTGAGCCAGGCCCGCTGCGCCTGCAACTGTTCCTGCCGGCTGGTCTCCTTTTCGGCAGCATTGCGTGCCGCCGTGAACAGCGCCATCATTTCCCGGTCCAGTTGGGCGAGGTGTTCGTCGGAACAGATGAGATGCTCAACCGGCGAGGCGGCCTTGGCGCAATCAAAACTGGCCTTCAGCGCTGGTTTTTCGTCAGCCGCCGGCACCTGCGAACCGGCCAGGAGGATTGCCGAGATTAGAGTTGCGAGGGTTCTTCGAAAAACTATGCGTCCGGACATGATGCACCTTTTCGCCTGACAATGAACGATGGCCTCGCAAAAAGGGACGATCCTCATTTCGAGGAACAACGCGACGAGAAACCCCCTGCTTTTCCGAGATTTCTCGCTGCCCTCGAAATGACACGACGAACGTTTTCCGATTTTTTACGACACCATCAAGAAATGAGGGCTTACAACACGACAGCCACCAAGCCAACAATCTGGACTCTTCTTGCCCAAAAAATCCGAGAGGCGAGCACGGACCCGTCGATCCGCTCCCCAAACGTATTTACCATGCGGGCTCCAAGGCCACAACCTCTAAATATCATTACCTTTTATAGGTAAATTTACCTAACGGCGGTCCGGAGTCCCCTCGTATCGTTTTCGGTGCAACCTTCCGGGGCAAAAAACAATCCACTGTGTTCGCCTGCAACAAGGGCAAGAAAATTCGATGGGTTGTGGTATGATAGCCTCAACCTGCATCCAGGAGGGAAGATGCGCGCCGATCCATCCGCCCGGCACCGGGCCACCCGACCATTGTTTCATGGACCCTAACGCTGCCGTTGCCGATCTGCCGCCCCGGTCCGAACCGCAATCGCCTCCGGCGGCCCTGGTGCTTGAGGGGGTGACCAAGACCTTCACCGTGGACAAGCAACGGATCACCGCCCTCGACGGGGTGAGCTGCGCCATCCGGCCGCGGAGGGTGACCGGTCTGATCGGCCCGGACGGCGCCGGCAAGACCACCCTGATGCGGCTCTGCGCCGGCCTGCTCACCCCGGACCAAGGCAGCCTGCGTGCCCTGGAGCTCGACGTGGTCCGGGAGCCGCTGGCCGTCCAGGCGCGGATCGGCTACATGCCGCAGCGCTTCGGGCTGTACGAGGATCTCACCGTGCGGGAAAACCTCGATCTCTACGCCGATCTTCAGGGGGTGGAGGCTGCGGCGCGGCCGGAGCGCTACCAAGGCCTGCTGGCCATGGCCGGTCTGGAGGGGTTTCAAAACCGCTTGGCCGGACGGCTCTCCGGCGGCATGAAACAGAAGCTGGGGCTGGTCTGCACCCTGGTGCGGCCGCCGCAACTGCTGCTACTTGACGAGCCCACCGTGGGGGTCGACCCGGTGTCGCGGCGGGAGCTGTGGCAGATCGTCTACCACCTGGTCGAGGCCGAGGGCATGAGCGTCTTGCTCAGCACCGCCTACCTCGACGAGGCCGAACGGTGCGCCGAGGTGGTGCTCATCCACCGGGGCCGCATTCTCGGCCACGACCGACCCCAGGCCTTCAGCCACCAGGTGGCCGGCCGCACCTGGCTGGTCCGGGCCAACCTGCCCAAACGGCAACTGCAACGGGAGTTGAGCCGCGACCCGGCGGTACAGGACGCCCTCATCCTGGGCACCGCCATCCGGGTGGTCAGCCGCGACCGCACCCCGCCGCGACCCCGCACCCTGCCGGCGGCCCTGCCCATCGAGGTCACGCCGGTGGCCCCCCGTTTCGAGGATTTTTTTGTCGCCACCCTGAAGGACGAGGGCGGGGAGAAGAAACCAACCACCCACATCGCCCTACAGCAGGTCAACGGCCGCGCCAATGGCGAGGACGTGATCACCGTCGACCGGCTGGTGCGCCGCTTCGGCGACTTCTACGCCGTCGACCAGGTCAGTTTCCGGGTCCGGGCCGGCGAGATTTTCGGTCTTCTCGGGGCCAACGGCGCCGGCAAGACCACCACCTTCCGCATGCTCTGCGGCCTGCTGCCCATCTCCGCCGGCACCTGTACCGTGGCCGGCCTGAACCTGCGCACCGCGGCCGCCGCCGCCCGTGCGAAAATCGGCTACATGGCCCAGAAATTCTCCCTCTACGGCAACCTGACCGTACTGCACAACCTCAAGTTCTTCAGCAGCGCCTACGGTCTGCGCGGTGCCCGGCGCAACCGCCAGATCGACTGGGCCCTGGCCACCTTCGACCTTGAACCCTTCGTTGCCACCGAGAGCCAGGCCCTGCCCCTGGGATTCAAGCAGCGGCTGGCCCTGGCCGTGGCCCTGATGCACGAACCCGAGGTCCTGTTCCTCGACGAGCCCACCTCCGGGGTCGATCCCCTGGCCCGCCGCGAATTCTGGGCCCAGATCAACAGCCTGGCCGACCAGGGGGTCACGGTGCTGGTCACCACCCATTTCATGGAAGAGGCCGAGTACTGCGACCGGCTGGTGATCATGGCCGACGGTCGGGTCCTGGCCGAGGGCACGCCGGAGGCCATGAAGGCACGCCACGGCGGCGGCAAGGGGCGGGAAGCCACCCTGGAGGATGCCTTCATCGGCCTGCTGGAAGCCAATCAACCGACGAGGGTGGGGGCATGAAACCGGGCCGGGGGATGCGTCTGCGGGGCATGATCCGCAAGGAATGGCTCCAGGTCGTCCGCGACCCGTCGAGCATTGCCATCGCCTTTTTCCTGCCCCTGCTGCTGCTGTTCATCTTCGGCTACGGGGTCTCCCTGGACGCCAAGAACATCCGCGTCGGCCTGGTGATCGAACAGGCGGACAGCGCCTCGCTGAGCTTTGCCGGCGGCTTTGAGCAGTCGCCCTACTTCGCCCCCGTCACCCTGCCCTCGATCCAGGAAGCGGAAGCCGCCCTGCGGGAGTCGAGGATCGACGGCATCGTCTGGCTGCGGCACGATTTCGGCCGCGAGTATCTGCGCCGGGCCTCGCCGCCGATCGGGGTGATCGTCAACGGGGTCGACGCCAACACCGCCCGGTTGATCGAGGGCTATGTCCAGGGGATCTGGTTCGGCTGGCTGGAGCAGCGGGCGGAGCTGGCGGGCAGGCCGCTGCGCTCGCCGGTGCGGCTGGAGCAGCGCATCTGGTTCAACCCCCAGGTGCGCTCCACCGACTTCCTGGTGCCGGGGATCCTGGCGGTGATCATGACCCTGATCGGCGCCCTCCTCACCGCCCTGGTGATCGCCCGGGAATGGGAGCGCGGCACCATGGAATCGCTGATGGTCACCCGGATCTCGGTGGTCGAGATCCTGCTCGGCAAGCTGATCCCCTATTTCATCCTCGGCATGGGCGGCCTGGGCCTGGCGCTGGCCATGGCCCATTTCCTCTTCCAGGTGCCGGTGCGCGGCTCGCTCTGGCTGCTGCTGGCGGTCTCGGCGCTGTTTCTCTGGGTGGCGCTGGGCATGGGCTTTTTCATTTCCACCATCTTCAGATCCCAGTTCGTGGCCGCCCTGGTGGCCATGGTCTCCACCTTTCTCCCGGCCTTCATCCTCTCGGGCTTCATCTTCGACATCCGCTCCATGCCTCCCTTCATCCAGGGGCTGACCCATTTGATCGCGGCCCGCTACTATGTGGCCATCCTCCAGACCCTGTTCCTGGTGGGCGATGTCTGGAGCGTGATCCTGCCCAACGCCGCGGCCCTGGTGGCCATGGGGCTGTTTTTTCACGGCCTGGTCTACCGCAAGACCAGAAAGCGACTCGAATAGGAGCCACTATGGGCCATCGCCTCCTCGCCCTGATCGTCAAGGAATTCCTCGCCCTGTTCCGGGACAAGAAGAGCCGCATGGCGGTGATCGTGCCGCCGATCCTGCAACTGCTCATCTTCGGTTATGCCGCCACCTTCGACCTGGAACATGCGACCCTGGCCATCCTCAACGAGGATAGCGGCGGCTTCGGCCGCGACCTGGCCGGCCGCTTCGAGCGGTCCACCGGCTTTGCGGTGATCGGCCATCTCCGTTCCGAGGCCGAGATCCAACCCCTGATCGACCGCCAGGACGCCCTGCTGGTGCTCCGCATCGGCGAGCAGTGTTCGGCCAACGTGGCCCAGGGCGAGTCCTGCCCGGTGCAGGTGCTGATCGACGGCCGCAACTCCAACACCGCCATGTTGGCGCTCAACTACGTCCGCTCGATCGTGACCGAATTCAACGAGGAACGGATCGAACAGACCACCGGCACTCGTCTCCCGGCTCGGCTCGCCCTGCGGGCCTGGTTCAACCCCAACCTGGAGAGCCGCTGGTTCATCGTCCCCGGCATCGTGGCCCTGCTGGCCATGATCGTCACCCTGGTGGTCACGGCCCTGTCCGTGGCCAGGGAACGCGAGGCCGGCACCTTCGACCAGTTGCTGGTGACGCCGCTGCGCCCCTGGGAGATCCTGATCGGCAAGGCCATGCCCGGCCTGATCGTCGGCGTGGGCGAAGCCTCGCTGATCATCGCGGTGGCGGTCTTCTGGTTCCGGGTCCCCTTCAACGGCCATCTGGCCACCCTCTATCCGGCCCTGATCATCTACGTGCTGTCGATCATCGGCGTCGGCCTGATGATCTCTTCCTTTTCCGCCACCCTACAGCAGGCCCTGCTGGGGGCCTTCCTCTTCATCGTCCCGGCGGTTACCCTCTCGGGTTTCTCGACCCCGATTGCCAACATGCCCGACTTCATGCAGGCCCTGACCTACCTCGACCCCATGCGCTACTTTCTCACCATTGTCCGGCGGATCTTTCTCGAAGGCGCGGGGATGGAGTATTTCTGGCACGAACTCTGGCCGATGTCGCTCATCGCGGTGGTGACCCTGGCGCTGGCCACCTGGCTGTTCCGCCACCGGATGTATTGATCCCGGGAACTGGCCAGCCGGAAGCGACTGTTGGCACAAAGAGTGCAAACCAATCATCAATTGCGACTTGCACCCGGAGATTTCTCACTCCGTTCGAAATGACAGCCGAACGGATGCGGCCATTCAGGATGCACATCGCGGGCATGGCCCGCTCCGCCCCCTGGGATGTACCTGTGGAGCAGGAACGGGCCATGCCCGCGAACAAGAATCTTTTTACGAAACCAATCGATCGACCTCAGGGGATTGCCATGAGAAACTTTCTTAATTTCGGGATCATTTTCAAGATATCCGTGGTCCTGTTCTTTTATGTCTCGTCGGTCTCGATCATGGCCTTTGTCTCTTTCCACGATCTGGTGACCACGGAAAAGAAGATCGGGATCCTGGAGCTCTCCTACAATATCCACAACAATATCCTGGAATCGAGGCGGCATGAAAAGAACTACTTTCTCTATGGCAACGAGGATTCCCTGTACGAAAACATCACCATGATTCAAAAAGCCGTAGAAATCGGCGAGAAGATTACCAGCAAGGACGAGAATTTCTCCATCAATCCCAAGCTGAAAGATCTTGAAAACAACATGATGCTGTACACGAAAAACATATATGAACTGCTCAATATCCAGAAGACCGACATCGACGCCTACAAGGATACGACGGAGGACATCCGGCATTACGGCAAAATCATAACGGAAATCAGCGAAGACATCGTCAACTCCGAAAAGACGCAAATCCACTCCATGGTTTCCTTGTTACGCGATCAATTGATTTCCTGGTCTTCGCTTGCCATATTCATAGGCATTATCTTATCAATTTTAATCGTTTATTTTATTTTCAAGCCGCTCTCCTTGATCAAGAAGGCGACCGAGGCCATTGGACAAGGCCGGTTCATCAAAATTGAGGTGGTCAACACCAGGGATGAAATCCAGCAGGTCATGGAGGCCTTCAACATCATGGTCTCCGAACTGGAACGGCGGCAGGACCAGCTCATCCAGGCGGAAAAGCTGTCCTCCCTGGGCACCCTGACCGCCGGCGTGGCCCATCAGCTCAACAACCCGCTCAACAACATCTCGACCTCCTGCCAGATCGCCATCGACGAGTTCGAATCCGGGGACGCAGCCTTGCAGAGGCGGATGCTGCACAACATCGACCAGGAAACGCTCCGGGCCAGGGATGTCGTCAAAAGCCTGCTCGAGTTTTCCCGCACCCAGGATTTTTCCCTGCGGGAGGCCCCGCTGGCCGATGTCGCCCACAAGGCCGTGCTGCTGGCCAGGAGCCAAGTTCCCCCCGACATCGGGGTCTCCATCGCCATCCCCGACGAGCTCGTCATCCCCATGGACATCCAGCGCATGCAGGAGGTCTTCATCAACATGATCATCAATGCCGCCCAGGCCATCGAACGACAGGGAGAGATCACCATTGCCGCCCGGGTGGTCCCGGCTACCCGGGAGGTGGTGATCGAAATCCACGATACCGGTCCGGGGATCCCGGAGAAGCACCAGGCCAAGATCTTCGACCCCTTCTTCACCACCAAGGAGGAAGGTCAGGGAACCGGCCTGGGACTGTCGGTGGTCTACGGGATTATTCAACAACATCGGGGCAATATTACCGTGCAAAGCGGTCCCGGCCGAGGTACATCCTTTTTCATTCGTCTGCCCCTGTCGGGCGACGTTGAAAAGTGATCGGGCATTGGCATGAACAACCGCAAAATCCTGGTGGTCGACGACGAACCCATCGCCCGTGACAACCTGACCCACATCATTGCCAAGGACGGGTATACGGTGCGGGTGGCCGCAGACGGGCAACAGGCCATCGATATCCTGGGCCGGGAAGAGATCGACCTGGTCCTCACCGACCTGTGCATGAAGGGCAAGGACGGGATGGCCGTGCTCGACGAGGCCAAACGGCTCTGGCCCGCCATCGAGGTGGTGGTCATCACCGGTCATGCCAGTGTCGACACCGCGGTCGAGGCCATGCGCAAGGGGGCCTATCATTATGTGGCCAAGCCGTTCAAGATCAGCGAACTGCGGGCCATTGTCGAGAAGGCGCTGGAAAAAAACCTGCTGCGCCGGGAGATCCGCATCCTGCGGGAACAGGTCGATGCCCGCAAGGGCGCCCAGCGGCTTGTGGGCGGCAGCGCCAAGACCCAGGCCCTGCGGGAGACCATCACCCAGGTTTCGCAGTTGGATTGCAATGTCCTCATTCAAGGGGAAACCGGCACCGGCAAGGAACTGGTGGCCCGCACCATCCACGAGCTCAGCCCGCGGGCCAAGAAGCGGTTCGTGGCCTTCAACTGCGGCGTGTTCACCGAGGAATTGATTGCCAGCGAATTGTTCGGCTATGAACGGGGCGCCTTCACCGGGGCCAACAAGGGGAAAAAAGGCCTCCTGGAGATGGCGGAGGGCGGCACGGTCTTTTTCGACGAGGTGGGCGAGCTGCCCTTGTCCATGCAGGTGAAACTCCTGCGGGTGCTGCAGGAGCGGACCCTGCTGCGGGTGGGCGGCACCGAGGAGGTGACGGTGGACTTCCGGGTGCTGGCGGCCACCAACAAGGATCTCAGACGGGAGGTCGAGGCCGGCACCTTTCGCTCCGACCTCTACTACCGGCTTGACGTCCTGACCATCAACGTGCCGTCCCTGGCCGAGCGCAAGGAAGACATCCCCCTGCTGGCCCACCATTTCCTGGCCAAGCACGCCAGGGCGGGCCGCCCGGCGCCGCGCCTGTCACCGGAAGCGGAGCGACGGCTCGCCCTCTACGACTACCCGGGCAATATCCGGGAACTGGAAAACATCGCCCAGCGCATGCTCATTGCCTGTGAAGGCGACCTCATCGAGCCGCAGCACCTGGCCAATATCTTCGGCGACACCGAGGGCATCCCCATCCGCGATCACCGTCAGGACTGGCCCACCCTGGAAGAGCACGAGAAACAATACATCCTCGAAGTGCTTGACGAGGTGGAGGGCAACCGGTCGGCGGCGGTGAAGATCCTCGGCATCGACCGGGTCTCCCTCTGGCGCAAGATCAAGCGCTACGGCCTGGAAAATCCGGACGCCTGACCCTTCGTTCCCTCGCGGGCATGGCCCGCTCCTTGCGCGCATGCGCGACCCGAGGCCGGTAGGAGCGGGCCATGCCCGCGATCTGCATTCCCAATTGTCGAAGCGAGAAATCTCGACCTGCCAGGCGATGAGATTTCTCGCGATCACTCGAAATGACGGAACCGGCGCCGTTTCTTGTGCAACAGCCCCTATCTTTTCAGCCCGGTCAGGATGCCAGGATAAAGGTCTGCCGGGCGAACAGCGGCTCGATGATCTCACTGGCATTGGCCACCAACTGCAAGCGCACCCCCTCCAGGACATCGACATCCAGGGCCTCCGCCTCTTCCCGATTGGCCAGCGGCAGCAGCACCAACTGCACCCCGGCCCGTTTCGCCGCCAGCACCTTTTCCCGGATGCCGCTCACCGGCAGGATACGGCCGGTCAGGGTCATCTCGCCGGTGAGGGCCACGTCCCGCCGCGCCGGCCGCCGGGTGAGCAGCGACAGCAGGGCGGCGAAAATGGTCACCCCGGCCGAGGGACCGTCCTTGGGGATGGCGCCGGAGGGAAAATGGATGTGGACGTCGGCATTTTTAAAGAAATCGTCGGACACCCCGAAATCCCCGGCCTTGCTCCGGAGAAAACTGAGCGCGGTCTGCGCCGATTCCCGCAGCACCTCGCCGAGGGAGCCGGTCAGAAGCAGGGTTCCCGAACCCGGCATCAGCGCCGCCTCGACACTGATGACCTCCCCCCCGGTCTCGGCCCAGACCATGCCGGTGGCAATACCGATCTGGGGCTCGGCCTCGGCCGCCTCCCGGTGGAATTTGCGGGGTCCAAGCAATCTGGTCACGGCCGGGGCGTCGATCAGCACCTGCTCGTCCTGGGCCCCGTTCGATTTCAGACAGAGCATGGCGATCTTGCGGCAGATGTCGGCGATTTGCCGTTCCAGGTTGCGCAACCCCGATTCCCGGGTGTAGTCGTTGATCACCCGCGACAACCCCTCGCCGGAAAACTGGACCGCGGCCTTGGACAGGCCGGCCACCTTGAGCTGCCGGGGCAGGATGAACTGCTGGGCGATGCGCAGCTTTTCCCGTTCGGTGTAGCCCGTGAATTCGATGCACTCCATGCGATCCAGCAACGGTCCCGGCAGTTTGGACAGGTCGTTGGCCGTGGCGATGAACATGATCCGGGAGAGGTCGAAGGGCAATTCCAGATAGTGATCGGTGAAGTGCACGTTCTGTTCGGGGTCGAGCACTTCGAGCAGGACCGAGGCGGGATCGCCGCGAAAATCCTGGCCGATCTTGTCGATCTCGTCGAGCATGAACACCGGGTTGTTGACCTCGGCCCGCTTCAGCTCGGTGATGATCCGGCCGGGCAGGGCCCCGACATAGGTGCGCCGGTGGCCGCGCAGCTCGGCCTCGTCACGCAGCCCGGCCAGCGAGATGCGGATGAACCGCCGTTGCAGGGCCTCGGCAATGGCCTTGCCCACCGAGGTCTTGCCGGTGCCCGGCGGGCCAGTGAAGCAGAGGATCGGCCCCTTGCCCATCTGGACAAAGAGCTTCTTTTCCAGCACCTCCTTGACCGTGCGGCGCAACTCCTCGAGATTGACCGGCTTGCCCAGGTAGTGGGCCGCCCCCTTTTTCAGGGCGTCCACCGCCGAGCTGACCGTGGCGAAGCCGGTCACCATGATCACCGGGATCTCCGGGGCGGTGCGATTAATCTGCTCCAGGAGTTCGATGCCGTCCATGCGCTCCATCTTCAGGTCCGTGACCACCAGGTCAATATCCTCCCGCGCCATCACCTCCAGGGCCTCGGCGCCGTTGCCCGCCCCATGGCAGATATAGCCCTCCTTGCCGAGGACATGCATCAGGTTGGTCCGGGCGATCTCCTCGTCGTCGACGACCAGGATGGTCTGCTTGGCCTTGCTGCACAGGGTTTTTGCCGCCAGAAATTCGAAAATCCGCTGCTTGACCCGGGAGAGGCCGTAGTGGCGGGTATCGAGGATGGCCTGGGCCCGGGCCAGGTCGAGCTTGCATTGGGTGGAGAGATTCCAGGGCAGGGAGAGCACCAGCTCGATGTAGTTGAGCCCCACCGAATATTCGGCGATGGCCGCATCGGTTTTTTCGAGTTTTTTCAACTCGCCCACCACCGCCTCCATGACCTGGTGGGGAAGATGGGCCTCGGTGGCCCTGGCCCGGAGGAGATCCAGGGTTGAGGGCGCGGCCTCGCGCTGCGGCGGGGGCTCTTCGACACGTTCTTCTCTCTTCTTAAAAAACATAGGCTTCTTCCTTTGCCCCTTCCCCGGGTGGCGATGATTTCCGGACGGATCGACACCAGCCGTGCCCGTGCTTTCCGTCCACGCAAACAACCTTCCTCATCTTTCTCTCGTCGAAAAAATTTGCAATAAAAATGCCGTAATCAGGGATTCGCGACCTTTCCGTTCGGGCGGGGTCGCTGTGCTCGCCGCAGCTCTCCCTTCTGTTCCTTCGCCCAATCCGGCCCCCCGCACCGGGTTCCCGGTTTGCCCTCCCCTCCGCTTCTTCTCGTCCTTTGCCATCGCACCGGCCATTCAACAGGCGCTCGGCAAGGCGATGTTACACACATCGCCCCCCATTATTGCAGAATGCAACAGTCAACACCCGTAAATCAGGGCCGCACCCCAGCTATCGTTGCTTTTTGCAACAACCCATTCCAGCCGTCCGCTCCCGGCACTTTCGACAAAAACAATAAAAATCAATGCATTGTCAACATACAACCTGTTGGCACGCATCTTGATTAAGCCCTTTCAGTAAGCAAACAATCAACACGAGCACCCGAACAACGCCATGAACAACCCAACCAACGATTTCCGCCCCATTCCGGAAGAGGACGACCTGGTCGACGGCCCCTTCCTGCCCGACCGGCAGAGGGAGCGCCCGTTCATCATGGTTGTGACCCGAAACGGCCACCTGTCCGAACATGTGATGGACTACGCGGTCAACGTGGCCCATCGCCTGAGCTACTCCATCCTCGCGGTGCATGTCGATACCCTGCCCTTTTTCAAGGACCGGGGCAAGCGCAGCCGGCTCTTCGCCGCCGCCATGCAGGAAAGCGCGGCGCTGTTCGGCGCCAAGGCCGACGACAAGGGCGTGGTGGTGGCACATCTCGGGGAGCTCGGCAAAATCGGCAGCGTGGTCAGCAGGCTGTGCCGTTCCAAAAAACGGATCGAATTCATAGTCATCGACAAGGGCATCCGCCTGGAGGAAGTCGTCAGGCAGTCGCCGGTCCCGGTCTTTCCGGTTCTCACCAACAAGCAAGGTCTCTTCAACCGGACCATTTTTCATCATTCCACCAAAAAAGGAGTATTCGCCATGTCCACCACCAGCAGAAAACGACATCTCAAGCACTGTTTCCTTTTTGGCGCGCTGACCGCCGGATTATACGCGTCCGTTTTCGCCTACCAGGATGTGGTCATGACCTATTTCACCAAGGGAGGCGTGTTTGCGCTGCTGCCGGTGGCCACGGTGTTTGCCGTTTCCTATTTTCACGGCAACTTCACCAGTGCCTTCTGGTCGGCGCTGGGCATCGAAGCCTCCAAAAAAGGGGTGGCGAAACGGACCGAACCCGCAATCGAGATCAAGGAGACCGTGGTCGCTCCCCGGCCGGATACCAGGCCCCGCCTCCAGGTCAACGCCTGAACTCCATCCGGATCGTTTTTGCAAACCTACGCCATCCAACCATAGCAGGAGCATGCCATGCACGGCCCAATCAATGAAGTCATTCAATTTATCGATCTCAACGTCTACACCATCACCTTTCTTTTCCTGGTCGGATTTATCGGCGGCCTGGTCAGCGGGTTTATCGGCTCCGGCGGCGCCTTTGTCCTCACGCCGGGGATGATGAGCCTGGGCGTTCCCGGCACCGTGGCCGTGGCCAGCAACATGTGTCACAAATTCCCCAAAGCCCTGGTGGGGGCCATCAAACGCTACAAATACGGCCAGGTGGATATCAAGCTCGGGCTGATCATGGGTGTCTTTGCCGAAATCGGGGTCCAGGTGGGCATCATGGTGCAGAAGTACATCCTGGATAAATGGGGCCAGGCCGGGTCCAACCTGTATGTGTCCATTATTTTCGTCCTGGTCCTGGTCACGGTCGGCTCCTTTGTCATGCGCGACGCCATCAAGATGAAGCGCTCGAAAACCGAGACCGAGACCGGCGCCACCCTGGCCAAGCGCTTGCAAAAGATCGAACTCTGGCCAATGATCACCCTCAAGACCGCCAACCTGCGGATCAGCATGTGGTTCCTGGTTCCGGTCGCCATCGCCACCGGCATGCTGGCAGCCACCATCGCCGTGGGCGGATTCATCGGCGTTCCCGGCCTGATGTACATTGTCGGCGTCACCAGCATCGTCGCCTCGGCCACCGAGCTGGTCATCGCCTTTGTCATGGGATTGGGCGGCACCCTGATCTGGGCCTACTACGGCATGGTCGATATCCGCCTGGTCATGATCATCCTGGCCGGCTCGCTGTTCGGGGTTCAACTGGGAGCGATCGGCACCACCTATGTCAAGGATTACATGATCAAGTACGTCATGGCCACGATCATGCTGATCGTCGCGGTCAGCCGGTTCTTCGCCCTGCCCAAATATCTCAACGAACTGCACCTGGTCTCGCTGAACGAGACCGCGGTCTCAGTGATGACCAAAATGAGTTTTGCCATCATGTGCTTTGCCCTCCTGGTTGGCGCCTCGATCATCCTCGCCAGCCTGTTCAAGGCCAGAAGACTGGAAAAAATGGTCTCCGTGAACGCTTAACCTTCACCTGAAGAGGCTCCCCATGTCAACCAGCATCGCATCTATCCTGGTGGCCCTTGATCCGGGCAGTGCCAGCCGGGCCGCCTTGCAACAGGCCCTTCGTCTGGCGCTTTTTGTCAAGGCCCAGTTGATTGTCGTCTCGGTCACCCCTCGCTATGAGGGCAACATGCACCGCTGGAAAATCAGCAACGCCGACGAGCAGCTCAGCGAGCCCTTCCAGCGGTGCCTGGAAGAGGCCCGGCAAGCGGCGGCCGAGAAGGGACAGGCCGTGCGGACCATCCACACCGTCGGCGATCCGGTGGAAGAAATCGTGCAGATAGCCGAAAAGGAGCAGGTCGGTCTGGTGCTCATGGGCTATCCGAAACGATCGCGGCTCGAACAGGTCCTGCTCGGCCGGACCACGGCCAAGGTGATCGGATGCAGCCCCTGCGACGTCCTCATGGTCCCGGAGCATGCCGAGATCAATTTCTCCCGGATCCTGGTGGGCATCGACGGTTCGCGCTACAGCATGGAGGCCGGTCAGCGGGCGTTGGAGCTGGCGCTCGCCTTTGGTGGCGAGGTCCATGCCCTGACGGTTCTCGACATCCCGGTGGAACGCGGTTTCCTCTACGGGGTGTTGGATGAGGCGAGAAGAAAGAGTTTCCCGCCGCTCCAGACCCTGGCCGGGCAGGGGGAACGGCTGGGCGTGCGGGTCGTGACCGAAATTTGCGAAGGGTCTCCGTACGAGACCATCGTCCACTACAGCGAACAGAAAAAAATCGAGCTGATCGTCTTGGGGACCTACGGCAGAACAGCACTCGGCAAGATGTTGATGGGCAGCGTGGTCGAACGGGTGACCTCGCTGTCCGCCCTGCCCACTCTGGTGGTGAAAAGGGTGTAGAAAGAAACACCCGATGGATCGGCAGCGGGGTCTGACAAACCCCGTTCAACGGCCTATCTTTCCTTGCATCGAGGAGGTGTGAGATGGAATTGAATCAATATTTCTTAGGGTTGGTACTCTCGATAGCCGTTGTTCATCTGGCAACCGTTGCCATGGACCACCTGCGTACCCTGTGGGACAAGCGCTCGTTCGCCAAACCAAGGCGGCAGGCCGTCACCCGGGAAAGAGACGACTGGTACGTCTTCTTTCATTGCGCGGACCTGCTGGGCAAGGAGCCCGAGAAAACAACGGGCGCCAAGCCCAGGGCCGGACAAGCCGCCAACCATACGGCGAATGCCCGCCAGGACAAAACCCGGGCCTCGCGGCCGCGGGCACGGCTGTAGCCGCTTTGGCGGCTTCTTTGGTTCCGGTGGCATGCCATGCCGGCGGTGGGGGTACGGCGCACCGTGCCTCTTTCATTGGTCGTTTTGATCGTTCCCACGCTCCAGCGTTGGAATGCAAGTCTCGGACGCTCCCGCGTCCGTATGGCGAGACGCCGGAGCGTCTCTGACCGGTTCCCACGCTGGAGCGTGGGAACCATCGTCAAACCCGCCCCTCACGGCCTCGGGCACGGCGCGCCGTGCCCCGCTGAAAATCATCGCCGTCTCTTCGTCACCGCTCGTTCAGCGCCGGCTTCGCAGCCTTTTCCTGCCGCTGTCCGGGATGCGGCCGGTGTTCGGCCCCTTGCCGCTGCGGCGCGGCTTGGCCGCCCGCTTGAAATCCATGACAAACAGGTCGTCCTCGGCCCATTCGGTAGGGATGGGGTGACCGATGTAGGCCTCGATGGCCTCCAGCGACAGCACCCCCCGTTCGTCAGCCAGGGAGATGGCCTTGCCCGTGGCCCCGGCCCGGGCGGTGCGGCCGATGCGATGCACGTAGTCCTCGCTGTCTTCCGGCAGATCGTAATTGACCACATGGGAGACCCCTTCGATATGCAGCCCCCTGGAGGCCACGTCGGTGGCGATCAGGACCGGCAGCTTGCCTTCCTTGAAGTCCCGCATGATCTTGAGCCGTTTTTCCTGGGCGACATCGCCGGAAATCAGCCGACAGGGATAGTCGTTGGCCACCATGCGGGCCTGGAGGTACTCGCCCTCGTGCTTGGTGTTGACGAAAATCATGGTCCGTTCCATGCCCTCGCGGCGCAGCAGCCCCAGCAGCAGGGCAAACTTCTCCTTGCTGGCCACATGGTACAGCACCTCCTCGATGTTGTCGGCGGTGAGATGGTCGTCGCTGACGCTGACCTTTTCCGGCGTGTTCATGAACTCGTAGGCCAACTCCATCACCCGCTGGTTGAGGGTGGCCGAGAACATCAGGTTCTGGCGCCGGTCAAAGGATGGCAAAAGGCGGAGGATATAACGCAGGTCGCCGATAAAACCCATGTCGAACATGCGGTCCGCCTCGTCGATCACCAGCATCTCGATCGCCTTCAGACTACACACCTTCTGTTTGAGGTAGTCGATCAGCCGTCCCGGCGTGCCGATGACGACATCGACCCCGGCCCGCAGGGTTTCGCGCTGCTTGTTGTAATCGACGCCGCCATAGACGGCCAAGACGGAAAAACCACAATGCTTGCCCAGCAGTCGGGCATCCTGCTCGATCTGGACGACCAGCTCCCGGGTCGGCGCCAGGATCAGGGCGCGGGGTTGTTTGCCTTCGCCATCGTTTTTCAACAACCGGTCAAACAGGGTGATCAGGAAGGCGGCGGTCTTGCCGGTGCCGGTCTGGCCGCGGCCGGCCACATCCCTGCCTTCGAGGGTCAGGGGCAGGGTTCGTTCCTGGATGGGGGTGCATTCGGTAAATCCGGCATCAGCGATACCTTGGCTGAGGGATTCCGGCAGGGTCAGTTCTTCAAATCGCATTCATTTTCCTTGTCATAAGTTAAATATTTCTTTGTTATTGTGTGTTTAATATAGGCATCATGACCACGGATGGCAATGTAAACCTTCCCATCCGGTCCATGCGGGACGACAGGTGGGGCGCAAATGGAAAAAAAGAACGAAGAACGTTCGGCGACGCCTCCGAAGGGACGCTCCGCGGTCGCCCGATCAGTCGATCCGGTAATTGAGGACCACAGAGTCTCGCGAGGGAAAGAACTGGCGGTAGGCGGTCTTGGATTTTTCCAGCATGATCTTCGAGGCCTTGACCGAGTCGGTGTCCTTGTATTTGTCGGAGAGGTAGATGATCTCGCGGATGCCGGCCTGGATGATGACCTTGGTGCATTCGTTGCACGGGAAGAGCGCCACATAGAGGCGGCAGTCCCGGAGATCGTAGGTGATCGAGTTCAGGACGGCGTTGAGTTCGGCATGGCAGACATACGGGTACTTGGTGTCGAGGTAGCTGCCCTCGCGTGCCCAGGGCAGTTCGTCGTCCGAGCAGCGCCAGGGGAAACCGTTGTAGCCGACGCCGACGATCTTGTTCTGGCTGTTGGCCACGCAGGCCCCCACCTGGGTGTTGGGGTCCTTGGAGCGATGGCCGGAGAGGATGGCCACGGCCATGAAGTATTCGTCCCAGGAAAGATAATCGGTCCGCTTGGTGGTCATGGAGTCTTTCCGGAATCCTTGGCCTGCTGCGCCTTGAACTGCCGCCTCCGCTCGCGCCAATCCGGGGCGATGCCGGCGGCCTTTTCGACAAATTTCCGGATGGCCTGGAAATAGAGCGTCCCGGCCACGGCGATGATCGAATTGTGATCGGCGCCGGGCACGATCTGCATCTCCTTGCCCTTGGCCCCGCTTTCCGCCTGCAGGGTCTCGGCCTGCCACAGCGGGATCAACTGGTCGTACTGGCCATGGAGGATGAAGGTGGGCTTGGTGATCCGGGCGATCTTGCCGCTGTTGTTGAAGGTGTCATCCTCGGCGATGCCCATCCCCGCCAGATCGATGCCGAGCACTTTGGCCAGGGGCAGGGTCTTGGCAAATCCGGATTCAATGATCAGGCCGCTCAGGGCCTCGCCGTGATTGAGAGCCACATCGATGGCGCTGGCACTGCCCAGGGACCGCCCCATCACGAACAGGGCGCCGGTGTAGCCGTGGTCGCGGAGCCAAGCCCTGAGGGCGAGGAAAACGGTGTTGCTGTCCGGCAGCAGGGTGGAGGTCAGGGGGGCGCCGGTGCTCCAGCCATAACCGCGATAGTCGGTCACCAGGAAGTTGAGCCCTTCCCGGACGTACATCGGCCCCACCTCGTCGTAATCGGGGATGATTTCGCCGTTGCCGTGGAAAAAGATCAGGGTGGGCGAGGTGACGGCGTGACTGTGCAGCCGGCAGCCGATGGTGACGCCGGCCTCGACCGGGATATCGATGTCCACCGCCCCTGCGGGCAGGGCGGTCCGGGTTACTTGCTGGGGGTGAAAAAGAAGCCGGGTGATTTCTGCTCGATCCATGAGAGTCTGCGCTGATTGCGGGTGCTGGGGGATGGGTTGTTCCGCCGTCTGCCCGGTGGGACAGCACAACGGCAGGGCCATGCAGAGCATGCCGAGGCCACGCCGGATCCACCGGAAGGCATCGGCACGCGCATCGGAAAATGGCGATCGGTTCAGCCGCATGGCACAGACCTTGGCCCAGGCCCAAGTTGCTTTATCGGTCCCCGCTCCTTACCCCAACTTGGCTTTTTTGTCAAAATGTCGTTTTTCCGGCGAAGGGCGGACGACGCCCGTCTCTTGCCCGGTGGGCTCGAATCAAGAGACACTCGGGGTGCGCTGTACAACAGATCGGCACCGGCGCGGCCCCCACCTCGCCGCGGCTTCGGCCCGGCGGTTGCCGTTTCGGGACAACCCACAATGGTCATCACAATTGCGAGCCACCTCTTGCATTCCCTTGCGAATGATTCTACTGTATTTCAAAGTAGCACCCACGAAGTGGCCCAGCGTTACCGAGGGAACGGGGTGCCCCAGCCTCACAGAGAGACGATGAACCGGATGTATCGATGCCATGCCCTGGTCCTAGCCCTGTTCCTGTGCGTCCACGGTCCGGCGGCAGCCGAAACCGGAGAGACCACCGGGGAGGGGCAGGCCCAGACGACCGCGCCGCCGGCCCGGCAGACCACCAAGATCGGCAAAGCGGTGGCGCTGCCCGGAAAAAACGGTCGTCCCGCCCGGGGTGTCAGGCAAGTGCCCAGCGACTTCGTGCATCTGGTCAGCTTGATCGTCGACAACGAGTTCGCCTTCAATTCCTTCACCGATTTCGGCATCAACGCCTTTGACCCGACCATCGTCGACCGCACCCTCGTCACCCGGGAAACACGCTGGGCCTTTGGCCGGATCGACACCGACAGCCACGGCGGCGCCTTGCGGCCGGCAGCGGTCGACAACCGCACCCCGTCCCCCGATCCCGAGCCCCTCCACCCCTTTTTCGGCGATGTCTTCGGGTCGGGCGACCGAAGCCGGTTGCTTGCGGCTGAAGAAAGGACACCCTTCGGCGGGATCGTCAGACCCGATCCGGTGCTTCTCCCGACCAGGGACGAACCGACGTCCGGCATAACGGAAAGCGGGACCGATTTCACCGTCGGCCCCTCCCGCCCCCCCCTGGCCTACCGTTACGCCATGGACAGACAAACAACGGTCAACGCCGGCGTGGCCTGGATACACAATCTCGGCGACACCACCGGCATGGCGAAGGCCCTGGAGGATCCGGAAGGGGAAGGCGCTTCGACCACCAGGGTATCCGGGGTCAATCTCAGCCTGGGGGCGCGCTTCAAGGCGGTGACCTTGACCGGCGGCTATATCCGCGCCCTCGACAACCGCACCTCCACCGAACTCGCCCTGGAGGGGAAAGAAAGCGACCCCATCGCCTGGAACAGCGAAATCGCCTATTCCATGGAACTGCTGCGCAGGGAGACGACCCTGGCCGTGGGCTACCAGCGATCGTCGGAGGCCCTGCAAGACTACCTCCCGGAAGAACGTTACCGGACCAGGGCCTCCATGGCCCTGTCCGACTCCACCATCTTCAGCCTCGAATACTATCAGGACCGGGAATATCTCACCAGAAACGGCGAGGAAAACGGCTACGGCATCACCACCCGGATCGGTTTCGGCTTCTGACCGGCACGGCTGGACCACATGGGCCGGCCACAACGAACAATGCGTGGTCCGAATGGCACCGCCCCACCGGAACCAACCTCGTTCAGGGAACCCTGGGGCGACAGCCTCGATGGCAATGGGGTGGGTCAACAGGCGCAAGCGGCATGCGATGAGCGACCATAGTGGCCGGTCGCGGCGCGTCGGGGATTGATCAGTCGACACGCACCGCCCAGGACAAATCCGCCGTGCCCTCGGCGAGCCGGCTGGTGAGCTGCTTCTGCATGGCGGCCGACTCGGCATGATCGATCTCTTCCTCGCCGATGTAGGCTATGACCTCCAGCGGCCGGGAAGGGCCTGCTTCCCGCTGAATAGCAATGTCGGCGTAGACCTCGACGCCGGGATGCAGTCCTTCGAGATAATCGACAATGATCTGCCCCCGGATATCGGCAAGATTATCGGCACTCTGCCCGACATCGTAGCCCCCTTCCGGAAACAGATTGCCGGCCATGATGCAGTCCGCCACAATAATTCGTGTAATCGCCACGTTAACTCTCCTTGTCGATGCGCCTTTGCTTTTCCACCAAGCCCCTTGTGCCCTGGCAACCGCTCTATACCACAGAGCAGGCGGACGGCCAAGCAGGAAGGCAAGAAAGTCGTTTGGCCGACGCGGGCGGGTCCGGCCCGTTGCCCCCGGAGAACGGATGGCAGCCATGCCGGCAACGGCGCGGGGGCCCCTGCCGCGGCCCTTTTTCCCCTAGGCGGGAGGCTGGAGATGGTCTATAGTGCGAGCGTAAAGAACACCGGAGCACCAACCCCCCTGATGGACATTCGTATCAGAGACGAACAACCCGCGGATATCGAGCGGATTGCCGAGATCACCCAGGCAGCCTTCCAGGCCAATCCCCACAACCGCCACCCCGAACACCTGATCATCGCCAACCTGCGCCGGTCGCAGGCGCTCGCCCTCTCGCTGGTGGCCGAAGTCGATGGCGCCGTCGTCGGCCATGTCGCCTTTTCCGAAGTGGAGATCTCCGACGGCTCGACCGGCTGGTTCGGCCTGGGGCCGTTGACCGTCAAACCCGGCATGCAGGGCCGGGGCGTCGGCAGCGCCCTGGTGCGGGCCGGCCTGGAGCGGCTGCGGCAACAGGGAGCCCGGGGATGCGTCCTGGAGGGCGATCCGGTCTTCTACCGGAGGTTCGGCTTTGCCAACGATCCGGAACTGGTGCTCGAAGAGGGGCCGCAGGAGAATTTTCTCGCCCTCCCCTTGAGCGGAGCCGGCGCCCGCGGCGTGGTTATCTACCACCCCGCTTTTTTCAACGGCTGTTGACCGCATCCGTGGACCGGGGCATGGTACGCCTCTCCGGCCCCGGACACCCAACGGCAATTTTTGATTTCAACCAATGAGGATGTCATGAAATTTTTTATCACCGCCCTCGCGCTGCTGGCCGGCCTGTTGACCATGGTCCCGAACCAGGCCACGGCCGGGGTCTCGATCAGTGTGGGCGAACCGGGCTTCTACGGCCGGATCGACATCGGCAATTACCCCCCGCCGCGCCTGATCTACAGTGAACCGATCATCGTTCGGCCGGTCCGGACCTGGTACCCGCCGGTCTATCTCCGTGTGCCGCCCGGCCACGTCAAACACTGGTACAAACACTGCAACGCCTACAACGCCTGCGGCCGGCCGGTTTATTTCGTCGAGGACGACTGGTACCGGGACGTCTATGCACCCCGCTATCGCGAACATCACCGGCATGTGGTCGTGCCCGCCGGTCCGCCGCCCAGGCCGCATTATTACGAGTATCGCAAATACCACCACAAACCGTCCAAGAAGATCTATATCCGGGAAGAGCATTATGAAGACGGCCGTCGGTATCGAGACGACGATCATCGGGGCCACAGATAAGGTCACTGACCGACCGGGGCCGCTCGACAGGTCCCGGTCGTTGCCCATCCTTTTGTGTCTCTGATTACCCCGGCAACCGTGCCCGCCATGGCAAGACTCCCCTTACCCGCATCCCGCGGCGCCCTGCTCCAGGCAAACGATCATGTCCTGGGGCGCCGTTTCCCTGACGACGCGCCTGTGGCTGCTGTTGCTCGTCTTTTCCACCCTGCCCGCTTCCGCCAAGGATGCCATCACCTGGAATGGGGCCGGACCGTGATCGAAAAGATCAACAAGGTGCTGCTCGAACAGCGCCCGACCGACCGCTATCGGGCCGCCTACGAACGCTGGCTGGACGCCGATAGCCTTGCGCGCTATCGCAGCGTCTACCAGGAGGTCTTTCTCGCCCCCACCCCGCCGACCGACTGACACCGCCGCAGGGGCAGGGAGTCTGTCCCTGCCCTACTTGTTCTTCCGCTTGGCGATTTTTTTGGTGTATTGCTTCTTGTACAGCCGCCGGGCCTCTGCCAGCCGTTTCTCGCTTTTCTCGATCAACAGTTCCTGGGCGGGCCGTTTTTCGTCCTTGGCCTCCGGCTGGCGCTGGCTGTAGGAGCCGTCGGCCTGCATCTCCCAGGCCCCGCGCCGGTCGGCCAACTGCAAGTTGAGAATTTCCCGCAGTTGCGCCTGCAACGTCGGCGATTCCACCGGCGCGATCACCTCCACCCGCCGCTCCAGATTCCGCTTCATCATGTCGGCCGAGCCGATGTAATACTGCTCCTGGCCGTTGTTGCGGAAATAATAGATGCGCGAATGTTCGAGGAAACGGCCGACGATTGACACCACCCGGATGTTGTCGGACAACCCCGGGATGCCCGGCCGCAGCAGGCAACTGTCGCGAATGATCAAATCCACCCTGACCCCGGCCTGCGAGGCCTGATAGAGGGCGGCGATCACATCCAGGTCGGTCAGGGCGTTGCTCTTCAACTGGATCAAGCCCTGGTTGCCCTTGCCCTGCTGCTCGATCTCCCGCTTGATGCTCTCCAACAGGGTCTTTTTCAGGATTCGGGGCGAGGGCAACAATTTTTTGTAGGTTCGCGCCGGCGCATACCCCAGGGTGAGGAAATTGAAGAACTCGGTGAGATCGTTGCCGATGTCCTGGTCGCAGGTGAGCAGGCCGAGATCGCTGTAGGCCCGGGCCGTGCCGGCATGGTAGTTGCCGGTGCCGATGTGGGCGTAGCGTTTGAGGCCGTTGTAGTCACGTCGAACCACGAAAATGACCTTGGAATGGGTCTTGAGGCCGACCACGCCGTAGGTGACATGGACGCCGGCCTGTTCCAGGTAGGTGGCCCAGTGGATGTTGGCCGATTCGTCGAACCGGGCCATCAGCTCCACCACCACCGCCACCTGCTTGCCGTTGCGGGCCGCGTCGAGCAGATACTGGATGATCTGCGAGTTGGCCGAGGTCCGGTAAAGGGTCATCTTGATCACCAGGACCTTGGGATCGGTGCTGGCCTCTCGCAAAAACCGCTCCACCGAGGAACTGAAGGACTCGTAGGGGTGCTGGAGCAGAAAAGGCCCCTCTTCGCGGATCAGGTGGAAGATATTGGGGAAATCGCCGGCGAGCTTGTAGTGGTCAAGGGGCTGATGGGGCGCGAAATGAAGCTCGGGCTTGTCGATGGCCGCGATCTCCATCAGGTCGCATTTGGCCATGATGCCGTCGACGGTGAACACGTCCTGGCGCGAATTGATGCCCAGTTCCGAGGCGAGCATGCCCCGGTGCTGCCGGGTCATGGCCTGGTCGACCTCGAGCCGCACCACCTCGGCGAACTTGCGGTCCTGGAGCGCGGTTTCGATCATCGACAGGAGATCGACCGCCTGATCCGGCCATTGCTCGGTGATGGCGTTGCGGGTCACCCGGAACAGCTCGCAACTCTCGATGATCATGCCGGGGAAGATGATCTCCAGGTTGTTGGCGATGACGTCCTCGAACAGCACGTAGACGTGTCGGTCCGGATCGACCCGGATGAACCGGGGGATGCCGGTGCCGGTGGTCGGTACCTTGATCCGGTTGAGATAGATATGCTCGCTGTCACTGTGGCGGGTGGCCACCAGCAGATTGAGCGACAGGTTGGAGATGAAGGGAAAGGGGTGGGCCGGGTCCATGCCCTGTGGGGTGAGCAGGGGATAGATGGAGTCGCGGAAGTAGCCGGCCATTTTCTGGCGCTGCTGGTCGTCGAGGGCGCCGTAGCCCAGGATGCGGATATCCTGTTTGGCCAGTTGGGCGAGCAGTTCCCGCTCCATGGCCTGCTGCTGGTCGAGGAGGTCGCGGACCACCGCATAGCTCTCGTCGATCTGCTGCTGCGGCGTTCGGCCGTCGATGGACAAAAGCTTCAAACCGGCGCCGACCTGTTGTTTGAGGCCGCCGATCCGCTTCATGAAGAATTCGTCCAGGTTGGAGCCGATGACCGACAGGAAAAAAATCCGCTCAAGCAAGGGGTTGCGCTCGTCCTTGCTTTCGTTGAACACCCGCCGATTGAATTCGAGCCAGGTCAGTTCCCGGTTGAGGTACCATTCGGGCGAGGTGAGGTCAAAGACCTTATCCCCCTTGGGGGACGGACTCCCCTTGGTCTCGCCTGCCTTGCCGCCGGCATCGGCCTTCATTTCCAAACCAGCCATCGCGCTGCTCCCGGATAAATAAATTTCCTCATGGTTCCAATCCATTCCAAGCATACCGCACTTCACGACGAAAAAGGTAGTGATTTTTCGGTGTTGTCCCGGACCGGAACGAAAGACCGCTCTCTCCATCTTTTCTCGCCACCAACAAGGGCCTCGTAAAAGGGTTTGCCGTCATTGCGAGGGGCAAGAGCAACCAGAAATCTCTTTGTTATTTCAGATAGTTCTCACCAGGTTCAAGAAACGACGAAACCAGAGTTCGATCCTTTTCGTCACCGGCTGAAAAAATGTACGGAAACAACGACTCTCGCAAACAAGGCTGGGGGCTCGTTTTGTCCAGGGCGCTGCGAGAGATAGATATCATGTCCCCAGATTTTAAATAATACAAAATATATTCATCCTTTAGTATTTCTTGCCCCATTGCATTCCCGGGCCTTTTTTTTATTTTTTAAATAACAGGATACGCTCGCCGAAAATGTACCGTCGAGACGGGTCCATTGGCAAACAATCCGGACGGCAACAGGGGGCGCCCCGGGAGGGTCGACCTCTTTTCGTCGTCGGTTCCGGTACCGTTCCCCTTCGGCACGGACAACCTGCTCAGGAGGTGCTCTTGTGAAAGGTCGAATACGAGGAAAGAAAAGAGTTTTGAGAAACAAGGCGGTCCCCCTCAACCATCCGGGGCGCGGGCAGTATGTCGTGGAGTCGATGCAGGCCGGTCGCTGCCCCGATTGTCAGGCAAAACTGGTTCCGTCGACCGACCCTGAATTGGCGGAACTCAGGGAAGACTGGGAACGGGCCATGGAATGCCCGAAATGCCATTGGCAGGGCGTCCTCGGCGGATCTTGAGCTTGAGGAAGCAGGACAATCGATGGTTCCCGCGCTGGAGCGTGGGAACCATCGCAACTGTCTGGTGCGGCAGGATTCAGTAGAGACCACCCGGAAACGCGGTGATCATCCAATCCAGGAGAAAGCTCGGGGAAATCCCCAGGCCGATGACCGCCAACACACACAACCCAAGGCCCGTGGCCATGCCCGGCGTAACGACCAGGGCCGCGGTTTCCTTGGGTTCGTTCATGTACATATAACGCACTACCCGCAGGTAGAAATAGGCGGAGATCGCGCTGAACAGGACCGCGCCGACCACGGTGAGGGTGTAGCCGGCGGCAAAGGCGGCCTTGAGCAGGTAGAACTTGCCAATGAAACCGCCGGTGGGCGGGATGCCGGTGAGGGAGAAAAGGAAGACCAGCATCAGGGCCGCGGCCACGGGGTGACGGGTGGCCAGGCCCTTGCAATCCTCCAGGGATTCGCGGGGCTCTCCCGGTGCGGCCAGGAGCATGAGGATGGCAAAGGCGCCCAGGTTCATGAACAGATAGATGACCAGGTAGGTCATGGTGGCGGCCAGACCCTCGGCGGTCCCGGCCAGGAGGCCGAGCAGGGCATAACCGGCATGGGCGATGGAGGAATAGGCCAGCATCCGCTTGAGGCTCTGTTGGCAGAGGGCGGTGATGTTGCCCACGGCCATGGTCAACAGGGCGAGCACCGCCAGGATCGGTCCCCAATGGTCATGCAACTGGGGCAGGCCCAGGAACAGCACCCGGCCGAAGAGGGCGAAGCCGGCCGCCTTGGGACCGACCGACATGAAGGCGGTGACAATGGTCGGCGCGCCCTCGTAGACATCCGGGGTCCAAAAGTGAAAGGGGGCGGCTGCTATCTTGAAACAACATCCGGCCAGCAGCAAGCCGAGAGCGGCCAGCAAGGCCGGATTGGCGCTCAGTTGCCGGGAGGCGATCAGCTCTGCGATCCGGGCGATCTCGGTGGTGCCGGTGAGGCCATAAAGCAGCGACATGCCGAACAGCAACAGGGCCGAGGCGAATCCGCCCATGAGGAAGTACTTGATCGCCGCCTCGCTGGTCCGCTGCTCGCGCTTGTGCAGCCCCACCAGGGCATAGATGGGCAGAGCCATCAGCTCCAGCCCCAGGTAGAGGACCATCAGGTCGCCGGCCGAGGCCATCAGCAGCATGCCGACCAGGGAAAAGAGGAGCAGGCTGTAGTACTCCCCCTGGCGCAGGCCGATGACCCGGCAGAACTGCTCGCTCATCAGGGTGGTCAGGATCACTGCCCCCAGGCAGATGGCCTTGAACACCATGGCATAGCCGTCGGCAAGAAACATGCCGCCAAAGGCGGTGGTGAATTGCGTTCCCAGGACCATGGCCAGGGCGGTGAGGCAACCGACCACGGTCAGCCAGGGCAGCAGGTGCCGCTGCCGGGGCAGGAACAGGTCGCAGCCGATCAGCAGCACGCCGATGGAGATCAGCAGCAGTTCCGGAAGAATGGGTTCCACGGCGGTCCAGTTGACAGCCACAGTGTCGATCATGGTCGTTCCTCGTACACGTTCGCGAAAAGAGTCATCGATGGTTCAGGGATGGAGCATGGTGCCAGGCAGCAGCGCCACACCGGCCAGGCCCACGCCATGGACCTGATCGAGCAGATGCCCGACCGAGACATGGAGGAAACCGAGCAAGGCGTTCGGGTAGAGCCCGATCCAGAAAATCAGCACCACCATGGGCGCAAGCGTCAAGATCTCCCGCAGGTTGAGCTGGGTCAATCCCCGCATCCCCTCCTTGACCTCGTTGAAAAAAATGCGCTGATAGAGCCAGAGCATGTACCAGGCCCCGAGGATCAGGCCGGAGGCCGCCACCACCGCTGTCCAGGGCTGGCGTTCGAAGCCGCCGAGGAGGATGAGGAACTCGCCGACAAAGCCGTTGGTGCCGGGCAAGCCGACCGCCGCCAGGGTGAAGAGGAGAAAAAAGCCGGCAAAGACCGGCATGGTCGAGGCCAGCCCGCCGTAGGCCGCGATCTCCCGGGTGTGAGTGCGCTCGTAGATCATGCCGACGGCGAGGAACAGGGCGCCGGTAACCACGCCGTGATTGATCATCTGCAGAATGGCACCTTCCAGCCCGCGCTGGTTCAAGGCAAACATCCCCAGAGTGACAAAACCCATGTGGCTGACCGAACTGTAGGCGATCAATCGCTTGAGATCGGACTGGGCCAGACAGATGATGGCGCCGTAGACAATGGCGATCACCGACAGCACCAGCATGGGCAGGAGCATCTGCTGGGTGGCGTCGGGCAGGATGGGCAGGGAAAAGCGGAGGAAACCGTAGGCCCCCATCTTGATCAGCACCCCGGCGAGGACGACCGAACCGGCGGCCGGGGCCTCGGTGTGGGCGTCCGGCAGCCAGGTGTGCACCGGCCACATCGGCACCTTGACCGCGAAGGCGGCGAAAAAGGCCCAAAAAAGGATGAGTTGCAGCTTGAGCGAATAGGGCTGCCCGGCCAGCTTGAGGATGTCGAAGGTGTGGCCGCCATGCTGATACAGGAGGATGATGCCCACCAGCATCAAGAGGCTGCCGACCAGGGTGTAGAGGAAAAACTTAATGGTGGCGTAGATCCGGTTGGGGCCGCCCCAGATGCCGATGATCAGGAACATCGGGATGAGCATGGCCTCCCAGAAGATGTAGAAGAGGAAAAAGTCGGTGGCGCAGAACACCCCCATCATCGCCCCTTCGAGCAGCAGCAGGACGATAAAGAATTCCGGCACCTTGGAGCTGATCGCCTCCCAGGACACGAGCACCGACAGCACGATGATCAGCGCGGTCAGCAAAAGAAAGAGAATGGAGATGCCGTCGATGCCGAGCGAGTAGTTGATGTGCAGGGCGCTGATCCAAGGATGGTGTTCGACAAACTGCATCACATGGGTGGATTTGTCGAACAACAGGACGAGCGGCAGGGTCAACAGCAGCTCGACCAGGCTGACGAGCAGGGCCATCGTGCGGATGGTGGCCGTCTGTTGCCTGGGCACGCACAGCAGCGACAGCCCACCGAGAATCGGGAAGAAGATCAGGGTGCTGAGCAGAGGGATGGACATCGGGAACGTTTCCTGAGTGTATTTTCGGTTGAGCCTTTACGTTGTGGTACAAGTCTATCGGTATTCCACGCTATTTCGGAATCACCACATCCAACTTAGAGCTGCATTACAATTGTCAACTACTTCACCAGCAGCACGACCACCAGCGCCAGGGCGCCGCCGCCCATCCAGGCGAGATAGTGCGAGACCTGGCCGTCCTGGAGGCGCCGCAATCGCTCGGCAAAGGAGCCGATGGTCCGGGGCAGGCCGTTGACCACGCCCTCGATGCAGGCCAGGTCGACGATCCGCAGCACCACCCTGCGGCTGAAGGCCAGGGTCGGCCGGACGATGGCGGCATCATACAGTTCGTCGACATAGTACTTGTTGAGCACTAAGCGATAACCGAAGGCCAGCCGCTCGGCCAGGAGGCCGGGCAGATGGGGTTTGAGCCGGTAGAGGTAAAAGGCCAGGCCGATGCCGCAGACCCCGGCCAGGATGGAGCCGCCCATGAGCAGGGCCTCGGTGGTACCGGAAACATGGACATGGGGATGGCCGAGCACCGGTTCCAGGAAATGGGCCCAGTGGTTGTCGCCGCCGAGAATCGCCGGCACCCCGAACCAGCCGGCAGCCACTGCACCGATGGCGAGCAGGACCAACGGCCAGGTGACCACGGCCGGCGATTCGTGGAGGTGATGGCGCTGCTCCTCGCTGCCCCGGAACTCGCCGTGGAAGATGAGGAACAAGAGGCGGAAGGAGTAGAAGGCGGTCATGAAGGCCACCAGGGTGCCGATGGCCCAGGCGAATTTTCCCGCCGCCAGCTCGGTATTGAAGGCCATGAGCAGGATCTCGTCCTTGCTGAAAAATCCGGCCAGGCCTGGTACGCCCGCGATGGACAGCGAGGCCAGGAGAAAGGTCCAGTAGGTGATCGGCATCTTGTGCTTGAGGCCGCCCATGGCACGTACATCCTGTTCGTGGTGCATGCCGAGGATTACCGAACCGCAGCCGAGAAAGAGCAGGGCCTTGAAAAAGGCGTGGGTGAAGAGGTGGAAGATGCCGGCGGAATAGGCGCCGACCCCGCAACCGATGAACATGTAGGCCAGTTGGCTGACCGTGGAATAGGCCACCACCCGCTTGATATCGGTCTGGACCAGGGCGATGGTGGCGGCAAACAGGGCGGTGACCGCACCGAGCACGGTGATCAGGTTGAGAGCAAAGGGCGAGAGGGCGAAGATCGGGTTGCAGCGGGCGACTAAAAAGACGCCGGCGGTGACCATGGTGGCGGCATGGATCAGGGCGCTGACCGGGGTCGGCCCTTCCATGGCGTCGGGCAGCCAGACATGCAGCGGCATCTGGGCCGACTTGCCGATGGCGCCGCAGAACAGCAGCAGGGCGATCAGGGTGGCCAGGCCGACCGGGTTGCCGAACAGGGCCATGGTCTGCCCCTCCAGTTCGCCGACCCGGCTGAACACCTCCTGGTAGTGGAGGCTGCCGAATTGGGTGAAGATCAGAAACAGGCCGAGGATGAAACCGAAATCACCGAAGCGGTTGACGATGAAGGCCTTCTTGCCGGCATCGGCGGCCGATTTTTTTTCGTAGTAGAAACCAATGAGGAGGTAGGAAGAGAGTCCGACTGCCTCCCAACCGAAGAACAACTGGAGAAAGTTGTTGCCCAGCACCAGCATCAGCATCGAGAAGGTAAAAAGGCTCAAATAGGCGAAAAACCGATAGTACCCCGCCTCGCCCTTCATATAACCCACCGAGTAAATGTGGACCAGCGAACTGACGCTGGTGACCACGATCAGCATCACAGCGGTCAACTGGTCGACCAGGAAGCCGACGGAAACGCTCAGGCTGCCGGACTGGATCCAGGTGTAGACATCCTGGTTGACGATCACCCCGGATTGGACCCGGAAAAAGGCGGCCAGGGCGCAGCCAAAGGAGAGCAGCACGGTGACGATGGGCAACCAATGGGCCCGCGTCCCCATGCGCTTGCCCAGCAGGAGGGTCAGGACAAAGGAGGCCAGCGGCAGGAGCGGGATGGCAAGGAGGGAGGCCGGCATGTTTGTTAGCCCTTGAGGTGGTTGATGGTGTCGACGTGGACGGATAGCCGGCTCCGGTAGAGGGCGATGGCGATGCCCAGCCCGATGGCAGCCTCGGCCGCGGCCACGGTGATGATGAAAAAGGTGAAGGCCTGGCCGCGCACGCTGTCGAGGAAATGGCTCAGCGCCACCAGGTTGAGATTGACGCCGTTGAGCATCAACTCGATGGAGAGAAACATGATGATCACGTTGCGCCGGGTGAGAAAGCCGCAGACCCCGATGCAGAACAGGATCGCGGCCAGGGCCATGTACCAGGACAGGGGGATCATCGGCTTGCCTCCTGGGGTTGAACCTGCGACGGGTCGCCGGTCTCCGCGCCTTCCCTGCCCGTCCCCTCGTCCCGCCGCGCCAGCACCAGACCGCCGATCAGGGCCACCAGCAGGATCAGGCCGGCGATCTCGAAGGGCAAGAGGTAGGTGGAATACAGCTCCTGGCCCATGGCCTTGGTGTGGGTCAGTTCGCGGATGGCCTCGATGGTCCAGGCGCCCTTCTCGCCCAGGGTGAAGGCGGGGATGACCGCGATCAACCCCACGGCCAGGCCGACGGCGATGATCCGGCCCAGCCAGGCATTGGGCACAAAGGCGGTCAGGTGCAATTCCTCGCGCAAACTGACCAGAAAAAGGACAAAGAGGTAGAGCACCAGGATGGCCCCGGCATAGACGATGATCTGCACCGCGGCCAGGAACTCGGCGTTCAGGGTCAGGTAGAGCCCGGCCATGTGAAAGAAGAGCACCAGGACCATGAGCACGCAGTGCACCGGATTACGCAGGCTGATGGCCAGGATGCCGCTGGTGATGATCATCAGGGCGCAGTAGCCGAAAAAAAACTGGAGAAACATCGACATCACTCCTTGTTTAAACAATTTCCGCCGGCATGCTTCGTTCGACCAATCTCCTCTTTGTCATTCCGAACGCAGGTGAGGAATCTCGAAACCATCCCGAGATTTCTCCTTTTGGTCGAAATGACAGATCGGAAATGTCAACTTGAAAGCAAACCGGAATGAGTTCCGGCGGCGGTTCGAGCCTGCGCGCAGACCTTTCATTGTTCGTTGCGGCTAGCCAATTTGGTCCAGCCATGCTGGTCAGGATTGTTCCGGCGGCAGATACTGCCGCCACTTGTGGCCCACCACCTGCTGCTCGCCGCTCCACTCGGGCGAAACCGGCAGCCGTTTCGAGGCGGGCAGGTCCCGCTCCGGCAGGCCGCGCGGCCGCCAGAAGGGATTGACGTACTGCTCGACCGGCATGTCCAGCCCGGCGACGAATTGGTCCCAGTTGGCCAGCAACTGCTCCTTGGTGAAATAGAGCGAGGCCCGCTCGTAGCGACTATATTCATAGACTTCGGTCAAGACGATGGCGTTCACCGGGCAGACCTCCTCGCAGTAGCCGCAATAGACGCAGCGCAGGGCCTCGATCCGGTAGCAGTCGATCACCCGGCGGCTACCCGGCTCCTTGTCCTTGTGCGAGCGGATGCGGATGCAGCGCGAGGGACAGGCCATGGCGCAGCGCATGCAGCCGATGCATTTGCAATCACCGGTCTCGGCATCGCGCACCAGGGCATGCTGGCCGCGGAAACCGGTGCGGATCTGCGGCCGCTCCTCGGGGTACTGGCGGGTGATCGGCTTGGAAAAGAGCCTCTTCAGGGTCAGTCCCATGCCCTGGAGGATCTCGGTCTGGAAGATGGTGGCCAGCCAGCCGCGTGGGGGTTTGTATTGAATCTGCATATTTTTTGAGTTTTCCCCTCCCCTAGCCCATGATCGCCTTGAGGCAGGCGGTGAGAACGATGTTGGCCAACGCCAGCGGGATCAAAATTTTCCAGCCCAGGTCCATCAACTGGTCGTAGCGGTAACGCGGCAGGGTGGCCCGGATCCAGATGAACACAAACATGAACAGATACACCTTGAGCACAAACCACAGCGGCGGAAAAAACGGCACCGCAAAGGGCCCGTTCCAGCCGCCGAGAAAGCAGATGGTGGCAATGGAGGCCATGACCATCATGCCGATGTATTCGGCCATGAAGAAGATGGCGTAGCGCATGCCGCTGTATTCGGTGCAGTAGCCGGAGACCAGCTCGGTTTCCGCCTCGGGCAGGTCAAAGGGCACCCGGTTGGTCTCGGCCAGCATGCTGATGAAAAAAACAAAAAAGCCGAGGCACTGGGGCAGCAGATACATGCCGAGAAAGCGGTCGCCCTGGGCCTCGACGATGGCGCTCAGGTTGAGCGAGCCGGCCATGAGCATCACCCCCACAAGGCTGAGGCCCATGCTGATCTCGTAGCTGATCACCTGGGCCATGGAGCGCAGGCCACCGAGGAAGCTGTACTTCGAGTTCGAGGCCCAACCGGCCAGGACCACGCCGTAGCTGGCCAGCGAACTCATGGCGAAGACGAACAACAGGCCGATGTCGATGTCGGCCAGGACCCAGCCCTTGGCAAAGGGGAGCACGGCCAGCGAGGTCAGCATCGCCACCAGGCAGATGATCGGCGCGGCCAGGAAGGTCGGTCGGTCGGCCTGCTCGGGGATGATGTCTTCCTTGAAAAAGGATTTGATGCCGTCGGCGATGGGTTGGAGCAGGCCGTGCCAGCCGACCCGCATCGGCCCCAGCCGCACCTGCATGTGGCCGATGATCTTGCGCTCGAAATAGGTCGCATAGGCCACGTGGAGCATGACCACGGCAAAGAGGATCACGATCCACACGAGCATGAGCAGGATATCCATACTATCCTCGGATATTTAACGCCAACCGTAATCGGCACATTTTATTGTAAGGTAGCGAACTAAAAAATGTTCAAGTTTGAGGTATTGTTATGCACTCTGTTGTAACACTTGTTCAGCTTCCTCTAGGTTTTTATCAAATTCTTCTACCCATTGATCCATCACTTCACTTAAGTTGAAGTTAGCGGGGTTCAATTTTGCCTCCCATGATTTACTTTGATACACAATCTTCTTTGCCCCAGGTGTGCATACAGGAAGATATAATTGCACGCTATCTGGTATTGTTTTTATGGATGTGAAATATATTTTGAGCAAACGATCACGATGATCGCTGGATAAATCTTTTATCTCGCACCTATAAGAATAGCTCTGAGGCAGCTCGATACCAGAAACCATTTGACACCTTCGATAATCATCATTGATACGAAATGTGATAGTTCTCTCTTTTTCCTTATTTTTTTGCGAAAATTCCCTGGTTAGATCCGGATAATCTAGTAGTTCTTCATACTGAATAAGTTCTAATACATATTTCCGAAGCCTCTCTGCGTCATACTCGTCAGGGGTCGTAATAAAGCTATCAATTAACTGAGTTAATTGTTTATTCGGGTGTCTAAGCAAAAGAAGAGAAAGCCAGTGATGTATTCCCTTGATTTCATCTAACTGGAACCTTTCATTTTCATCTTTATCATTGTTCTGAATGCTCGTAATATAGACCGACAATGATAAAACACATTTATGGTAGAGTTCGCGGATATTTTCGATCTCAATAGATCTATCCTTTTCTTCTCTTTCCTCTCTCGAAGAAATTCTTTGTCTTTCCCATTGCCTCTCTTCCTTCTTTATTGAGTAATGTTGCGTAATAACATTACCAATGAACGATAGAAAAGAACCAATTATCACTCCGATAAGAGTTGAATCCAACAGCTTATCTTCCATGATGCAGTCTCGTCTTAAATTGCATGATAGGCCGGTATAAGCAGAATATCATCGATCCGACTCGCCCAGGACCACGTCCAGGCTGCCGATGTTGGCGATCAGGTCGGCGATCAGCTCGCCCTGGGCGATGGCGGCCAGGGCGCCGATGTGGATGAAGGAAGGCGAGCGGATGTGCATCCGGTAGGGCCGGTTGTTGCCGTCGGATATGAAATAAAAACCCAGTTCACCCTTGGGCACCTCGGTGGCCACGTAGACGTCACCGGAAAGGTAGAGGTTGCGGTCGCGGATCAGTTTGATCAACCCGGTGCCGTAGGCGTTGGTGGCGGCCTCGATTCGGGCCGGCGCCTTGTTGGGCATGACCAGGTCCGGGGCATCGGGGCCGGCGATCGGGCCGGGCGGCAGTTGGTCGATGCACTGCTGGATGATCCGCACCGACTGGTGCATCTCCTCCATGCGGCAGCGGTAACGGGCATAGATGTCGCCGTCGCTGCCCAGGGGCACCTCGAAGTCGACCTGGGCGTAGGCGTCGTAGGGCTGATGCTTGCGGATGTCGTAATCCACGCCCGAGCCGCGCAAACAGGCGCCGGTCAGCCCCAGGGCCAGGGCCTCCTCGCCGCTGACCTTGCCCACCCCCACCGTCCGTTTGAGCCAGATGCGGTTGGTGTCGATCAAGGTCTCGTACTCCTCGATCTTGGCGGGGAAGATGTCGAGAAAGCGTTGCAACTCCTCGATGAAATGGCCGGTGACATCCTGACGGACGCCGCCGATCCGGGGATAGGAAAAGGTCAGCCGCGCCCCGCACAACTCCTCGAACAGATCCAAGAGGATCTCGCGTTCGCGGAAACAGTAGAGAAAAACGGTCATGGCCCCGATATCCAGGGCATGGGTGGCCAGCCACAACAAATGCGAGCAGAGCCGCGACATTTCGCCGACCATGGTGCGGATGTACTGGGCGCGCAGGGGCACGGAAATGCCGAGCAACCGCTCCACCGCCACGCAGTAGCCGATGTTGTTGGCCATGGCCGCGATGTAGTCGAGCCGGTCGGTGAGGATCAGGGCCTGGGCATAGGTCTTGTTTTCCGCCAGTTTCTCGAAGCCCCGGTGAAGATAGCCCACCTGGGGGGTGCATTCGACGATGGTTTCGCCGTCCAGTTCGAGGTCGACCCGGAGCACGCCGTGGGTGGCCGGGTGCTGCGGCCCCATGCGCAGGGAATAGCGTTCGCCTTCACCGTCGGCCACCGGAATATCGAGACTTTTCGTGATGGGCCGGGTCATTGGTCGTCCTCCTGCGGCGCTTGCTGTCCGTGGGCATGGCCTTCCGGATCGAACCCATGCTGATCGAGCTCCTTGATCTTGGCCAGCAACTCGGTCATCCCGGCCCACTCCTCCTTGCCCTTGAGCGGGTAGTCCTTGCGCAGGGGATGGCCGACCCAGTCGTCGGGCAACAACACCCGCCGCAAATCGGGATGGCCTTCGAAACGGATGCCGAACAGATCGAACGTTTCCCGCTCCAGCCAATTGGCCCCGGACCAGAGCTCGACCACCGAATCGATGGCCGGGTCCTTGTCGCCCACCTGGGCCCGCAACCGGATCTCGTGGCGCCGGGGGATGGAATAGAGGTTGTAGACCACCTCGAAGCGCGACAGGCCGGGCTCCTTGCGCCGGGCATTGTCGACCCCGCAGAGCGAGCGCAAGTGGTTCATGCGCAACTCGTCGTGGTCACGCAAAAACCGCAGGATATCGACGATCCGGCCCGCCCGGATGATCACCGCCAATTGGCCCTGATTGGTGTAGCTGTGCAGGATCTCGTCGGGAAACTCGGCTCGCAGCCGATCGACTATCGCCACTTGCTCCATCGGTATTCTTCCTTGCGAATCTTTTCCTGGAGTTTCAAGAACCCTTCCAGCAAGGCCTCAGGGCGGGGCGGGCAACCGGGGACATAGACATCCACCGGGATGATCTGGTCGACCCCCTGGGTGACCGCGTAGGTCTCGAACACCCCGCCGCTACAGGCGCAACTGCCCATGGCCAGGACATAGCGGGGCTCGGGCATCTGATCGTAAACCCGGCGCAGCACCGGGGCCATCTTCTTGCTCAGGGTGCCGGCCACTACCATGCAGTCGGCCTGGCGGGGGCTGGCCCGGAAGAGGATGCCGAAGCGGTCGAGGTCGTTGGTCGAGGCGCCGGCGTCCATCATCTCGATGGCACAGCAGGCCAGGCCAAAGGTTACCGGCCAGATCGACCCGGCCCGGCCCCAGTTGACCAGCTTGTTCAGCGGCCCCAAGAGGGCGTTGGCGCCGGGGATGTAGCGCACCCCCTCCTCCAGTTGCACCATGGCCGGATCGGCTATTTCTCCCATTGCAGGACCTCCTTTTTCCAGGCATAGACATAGCCGACCAGGAGCAACCCGATGAACAGCAGCATCTCCACCAGGGCAAACAGGCCCAGCCGGTCATAACTGATCGCCCAGGGGTAGAGGTAGATGGCCTCGACATCGAAGACCACGAACAGGATGGCGATCAGGTAGAACTTGACCGAAAAGCGCATCCGCGGCGCCTCGGTGGGCTCGTTGCCCGACTCATAGGCGATCAGTTTCTCGCGATATGGGCGACTGAGGCGAAAAAACCGCCCCACGAACAGGGTCAACACTCCGAACAGAACCCCGAAGATCAGGAGCAGCAGGATGCCGAGATATTCCTTGGGCAGCGCGTCCATGGTTCGTGCACCCGTCAGCGCCGGTTGTGGAGCAACTGCTCGGCAAAGGCCTGCCGGGCCGTTTGCGAGGCCTGGGAAGGGGTGGTGAAGGTGAGGCAGCCGGTGGTGCACTTGGTGACACAGGCCGGCTCCAACCCCTCGTCGATCCGGTCCTTGCACAGGTCGCACTTGCCCACCTTGCCGGTGTCGGGATTCCACTGGGGCACGGTCCAGGGACAGGCGGTGATGCAGGCCTTGCAGCCGACGCAGGTTTTTTCGTCGACATAGACGATGCCGTCCAGCTCGCGCCGACGCATGGCCCCGGTGGGACAGGCGTCGACGCACCAGGGTTTCTCGCAGTGAAAACAGGCGAGATAGACGAAATCGATCTGCGGCGGCGAGGTTTTCGCCGAGGAGACCTCGATCATCCGGCAGTAGAAGGCGCCGGGGCCGGAATTGTTCTTGTCCTTGCAATGGACCTCGCAGGCCCGGCAACCGATGCAGTCGGCCACGTTCTGGGTAACAATATATTTGCTCATGGTGTTTCTCCTGCGCTTACGCTCGGGTCGCCCGGGTCACGGTGACAAAACTTTCCGCCAGATTGAGACCGCCACCGGCCTGGTCCCACTCCTTGAGCTTGCCCTGCATGAACAACTGATCGGCCAAGCCCTTGCCCAACGAGCGTTTCTTGACCGGCACATCGGTGCCAAAACCGTGCAACATGAACACCGCCTCGGGGTGGATCAGGTCGGTGACATAGGCGGCTATCTTGCCCTCCATGTCGCCATTGGCGACCAGCACCTGGTCGCCGTCCTTGATGCCGAGCTTCCCCGCGGCCGCGCTATTGATCCACAGCTTGTTGACATCGAGTAGATCGCAGAGGATCGGATTGTTGTGATGCATGCCGTGGGCCTGGTAGCCGTTGCGGCCGAACAGCAAGCGAAAACTCCCGGCAGGCGGCCCTTCCGGGGCGACATAAGGCGGCAGCGACGGCACGCCCATGGCCTCCCATTTTTGATTGACCAGCTCGATTTTGCCCGATTCGGTGCCAAACTTGAGCTTGTCGCGATCAAACCAGATGGCCTGGTTGCTCAATTTAACGAAGCCCTTGGCGTCGAAATCGGCGATCGATACCCCGGTATCCTGCAACTGGTACTGCCAGATATCCTCGATGGTATTGAAGGGAAAACAGTCACCCTTGCCCAGTCGCTTGGCCAATTCGACATAGATCTCCCAGCCGGCCTTGGTGTTGTTCAGCGGTTTGACGCACTGCTGCCGCCGGCCGAATCCGGGCTTGAGCCCCTTTTCGGTGCGCAGGATATCGTCGCGCTCAAGAAAGGTGTTTTCCGGCAGAATCACGTCGGCGAACCAGGCGGTCTCGCTGAAGTTGACGTCCACGGCCACGATCAGATCGAGCTTGTCGAGGATCCGCCTTTGCTCATTGGTATCGGGCAGGGCGATGAACGGGTTGTGGCGATGGACGAAATAGGCCTTGACCGGATAAGGCTGGCCGGAATCGATGGCCGCGTAGGCGGTCTGCAACATGCCCGCGCCCTTGTCCCACTGGGGATAGCGGCTGCCGCAGCCGTCGGCCCGCTCCTCGTTCACCGCCGGCACCAGGGCGGCCAAGCTCTTGAGGCCGGACTTGCCGGCATCCTTGGGGCCCTTGGGGTAGAAGAGGCCGCCGGGCTGCTCGATGCTGCCCATCAGGGCATTGAGGATGTGGATCATCCGCGAGGCATGGAAGGAATCGCGGTAGCGGGCCAGCATCCAGCCGGGGTGAATGATCACCTTGGGCCGGTCCTCGTTCAGTTCGCGGCAGAAGGCCTCGATTTCGGCGGCCGCGATACCGGTCTCGCCAGCGGCCCACTCCGAGGTGTAGGGGGCGAGAAAGGTTTTGAATTCAGGGAGTCCATTGACGTAACGGTCGACAAACTCGCGATCGTACCAGCCGTTGTTGACGATGCAATGGGCCATGCCGAGCAGTAGGGCGTAATCGGTGCCCGGCTTGATCTGCCAATAGCGGCTGGCCTTGCCGGCGGTGACCGAGGCCCGCGGATCGATGTAGGTGACCCGGGCGCCGTTCTTGATCCCCTTGAGGAAGTTTTTGACCTCCTTCACCTTGATCGATTCGGTGATGTTGCGGCCGAAAAGGACGATATGCCGGGCGTTTTCGTAATCGTAGGCAAAATCCTTGCGCCCCAGGCCGTAGACCGACTTGGAGGCGTGGTGGACGTTGCGACCGCAGGTGCAATCGTGGTTGATGTAGTTGGGCGAGCCCAGGGCTTTGACAAAGGCCTGGCGCAGATCGGCGAAAGGGCCGCCCCGGTCGGAGAACATCACCGCTCGGCCACCGTGCTCTTTGAGGATGCCCTGCAAGCGGGTGGTGATATAGTCGAAGGCCTCGTCCCAGGAGGCTTCCCGCCACTCCCCTGCCCCGCGCTGGCCCCGGCGCAGCAAGGGTGCCGTCGGCCGCTGCCGGTCCTGGCGCTGGGCAAAGGCGGCCCCGCCCTTGGCGCAGAGGCTCTTGCCCATGCCGCCGTCATGGCTGTTGCCCTCGATCCACACCGGCTTGCCGTTTTCCACCTGCACCGTTACCGGACAGCGAACCGCGCACATCCCGCATATGCTGTATTTCGTCTCTTTCATCGTCGTACTCCTCACTTGGCCACGGCCTTATCCTGTCACTGACACGCCAATCCTTGTCAATTCAATTGATACAATTTGCAAATATCCCACCAGGGTCACCTCACGGCATCGCGCCGCCAACCCCCAAAATTAAAAAAACGACCTTCACCACCCCTGCTTTTATAGGTTAAAAAACAATGGATTGCGCTGACCAAAGCCGTACTATCAACAAAACTAAACGATATCTACGATTGTTTAAAATAATATTTAAAAGTGTCTGTTATATCTACAAAATTCGAGAGTAAAAAGAAAATCTATTTTGCAACAGATGATTATAAGTTCTACTGATCAATACGGTCAACTCATAGGTCTCAAAGATTTTTTTAGGCGAACCTCGATCCCCCTTGATCACTATTATCAAACGGAAATAATAGCCCATACAATACCACCATTACCGGCCAACAGCCTACCATGATCTTTCCCTGACCATATCATTTGCATTCCCCCCTGCCCCTTGCCATTATCTACATAAGTTATCGTTATTTTCTGACAAAGATTTACTGGCGCGAATCGAAAAACCGACTCTCTCCCAAAAAATCAAGACCTCGCATTGCCACTGCCAACAATCACCTTATTATTTAGTAATAAATATCAGTTAAAATTTTTTGCCTAGCCGGTTTATTTTGTTAATGATTCACAGAAGAAGGCAAGAGGAAGAAAGAGTGTCGGCAAAAAACCGATACGATTTTTATAATGATAAAAAATATTCACATGAGGATACGACCATGGAAGTCAAGGATTATTGCAAGAATGTCGACATGGAGCTTACCTTGTGGAAGGCCAAGCTTTATGACGTGATTGGCAAGATGGATAGATTGGAAACAGGAAAGAAGCAGCGAATGTTTGAAGAGGTGAATGGTCTTCATATCATCATGGCCGAGTTGGAGGAGAGGATTGACCGACTGCGAACGGAATGCCCCGTTTCCTGGCGCCCTGAGCAGGAAACGATAAAGAAGCGGCTTTCGGATCTGGCTGAGAAGTATCAAGACGCCACCGAAGAAACCTTTGATTACGATTTCGGAGGGTAGTGATTACCCCAAAAAAGATGCTCGGAACGCCACGTTGAGACTGATCGAATCCTTTCGATTCAGTCTCAATTTTTTTTGATTACCCCCAAACCTCAGCCTCTTTTTCGAGATGAAATCATCCTGAAGTTCCGAGATATTTCTCCCTCCGGTCGAAATGGCAGCCGCCGGCAAGGTCGAGGATTCTTGTCCGTGAGGGCTACCGAGCCCATGGCTCACTTCCCGGCAACATCGCAAAATGCGACGTTGCTCTTTTTCTGGACCTCCCCCACCTCTCCGATTTTCGCTTCTCAACCCTTTTTCATCCGTTTCCTACCGACATCCGCCGGAGGCAAACCGCCACCACTGCCAACCAATGTTTCGCGCCGGTTTAGCAGCGGTCAAGCTTCGCACCGCCTTTTCCTTCTCCATAGAGAGCGCCTTTCTTTGCGCCTGTCACGATGGGCCATCGCCATCGCTTAGCCAACTAGTATAAATTTAGCCATTCCTAATAAAAAAGATTGACGCCTTAACCGGAGCGGGTATAGTGGCGCTAAATTTAGGATCGGTTAAATTTATACGGTTACCTAAAACAACCAACCATCTCTTTCCGTCAACATTCGACACGGAACTATGAACCATCCTTGCAACCACGGCAACAGACAAGCGGCCACGACCCCATCATTTCCCCTTGCCTTGGCGGACGATGGAGAAAAAGTAAAAATCGTCCTAATCCGTGGCGGCAGCTTGTTTCAGGAACGACTGCGCGGCACGGGTGTCCGGGTGGGGGACGAAATCGTGGTGATCCAACGGCAACCCCAGGGGGCCGTGCTCATCGAAAAATCAGGGAACCGTTATGCCCTTGGAGGCGGAATGGCCCATAACATCAACGTCATCAGGTGTTCAACATGGAACAAACGTTAGCAGACATCATCGTGGGCGAAAAAGGCACCGTGCTCGGATTCGCCCCGGGCAGCCAAGCCTACCGGCAGAAACTTCTGGCCATGGGGTTGATCAAGGGCACCGAATTTCAGGTGGCTCGGGTCGCCCCCATGGGCGATCCGATGGAAATACGGGTCCGGGAATACAACCTCAGCCTGCGCAAACACGAGGCCCGCGCCTTGCTGGTGGGGAGGGTTGGACAATGAGCGATCATGTCATCGGGGTGGTCGGCAACCCCAACTGCGGCAAGACCACCTTGTTCAACTGCCTGACCGGTGCCAAGCAGCGGGTCGGCAACTGGCCCGGCGTCACCGTTGACCGCAAGACCGGCAGTTACCGCTTTGCCGGCGACACGGTACGGGTGATCGACACCCCCGGCCTCTACACCCTGGCCGCCGCTTCCCTTGACGAACGGATCACCAGGGACTTCGTCCTTTCCGGGGAGGCGCGTTGCATCGTCAACATCGTCGATGCCGCCAATATCGAGCGCAACCTGTACCTCACCAGCCAATTGCTGGAAATGGGGACGCCGTTGATCGTGGCCCTCAACATGATGGACATGGCCGAGGAACGGCAACTGACCATCGATGTGCCGGGGCTGACCCAGCGCCTGGGATGTCCGGTGATTCCCCTGGTCGCCGCCAAAAACAAGGGGATCGAAGCCCTGAAGGCGGCCATCCGCGACACCGCCGACAACACGCCGTCCTGGGCCGAGATCGTCTACCCGGCAGCGGTGGAGAAGGCCAGGGAACTCCTGTCCGGGGAGATCGGGGAACTCTGTGCCGCCCGCAAGCTCGATCCCCGCTGGCTGGCGCTCAAACTGCTGGAAGGAGACAGCCAGGCCGCGCAGGACGTTGCCGCCGATCGGGCGCTCGTGGCGCGGATCGCTGCCCTGCAACAACAAATCGAGCACGAGGAAGGCGAGGAGGCCGACATTGTCATCGCTTCGGCCCGCTACAACTTTGTTTCCGGGCTGATCCGGGATCTGGTCACCAAACGGGGCCAGGTCGGTGCCTCCCTCTCCGACCGGATCGACCGCATCATGCTCAGCCGGGTGTTCGGCATCCCCATCTTTTTGTTGACCATGTATCTGATGTTCATGTTCACCATCAACCTGGGCGGCGCCTTTATCGACTTTTTCGAGCAACTGGCTGCCACCCTTTTTATCGACGGGTTCGCCGAAATCCTGACCGGGCACGCCCCCCAATGGCTGATTGTGGTGCTGGCCCATGGCATCGGCGGCGGCCTTAAGACCATGGCCACCTTTATCCCGCCCATCGGCTTCATGTTTCTCTTCCTCTCGCTGCTTGAGGATTCCGGCTACATGGCCCGGGCCGCCTTTGTCATGGACCGGTTCATGCGCTTCGTCGGCCTGCCGGGCAAGGCCTTTGTGTCGATGCTGGTCGGGTTCGGCTGCAACGTGCCGGCAATCATGGCCACCCGGACCCTGGAAAACGAGCGCGACCGCACCCTGACGATCATGATGATCCCCTTCATGTCCTGCGGGGCCCGGCTGCCGGTCTATGCCCTGTTTGCCGCCGCCTTTTTCCCGGTGGGCGGTCAGAACCTGGTGTTTTTACTCTACCTCGTCGGCATCGGTTTCGCGGTCTTGACCGGACTGACCCTGAAGAACACCCTGCTCCGGGGTGACATCACCCCCTTTGTCATGGAAATGCCGCCCTATCGCCTGCCCACCATCCGATCCGTTCTCCTCCGGACCCATGATCGGCTGACGTCGTTCCTGTTCAAGGCGGGCAAGGTGCTGGTACCGATCATCATGGTCCTCTCCTTTTTTAACTCGTTGGGAACGGATGGCAGCTTCGGCAACGAAAACACGGAGAAATCGGCCCTTGCCTCGGCGAGCAGGATGCTGACCCCGGTGCTCAAACCCCTGGGAGTGACCGAGGACAATTGGCCGGCCACGGTCGGCATCTTTACCGGCATCTTTGCCAAGGAGGCGGTGGTCGGCACCCTGGACGCCCTCTATGCCGGCATTGATGGACAGGCTGCGACCGAAGAGCCGGCAGCCGAGCAACCCTTCGATTTCTGGGCCGGGATCAGCGGCGCCTTTGCCACCATTCCCGAAAACCTGCTGCAAGTCGTCGACACCTTGACCGATCCGCTCGGCATTTCCATCGGCGATGTCAGCGACACCGCCACTGCCGCCGCCGAGCAGTCGGTCAGCGTCGGCACCTTCGGCGCCATGGAGCAGCTGTTCGGCAGCCGGAGCGCCGCCTTTGCCTATCTGCTGTTCGTTCTGCTCTATTTTCCCTGTAGCGCCGCCATTGCCGCGGTGTACCGCGAGGCCGGCCTCGCCTGGACCGTTTTTGCCGGGTTCTGGACCACCTTTCTCGCCTACCTGGCCTCAACCCTCTTCTACCAGGCGGCAAATTTTGCCGCTCACCCGGTCGCGTCGCTTCTGGTCATCATTGCCGATCTCGGCGCCTTTGCCGCGGTTGTCCTTCTCCTGAAGATATTCGGCTCCACCGGCAAGTTCCGGTCGCCGGCGGTGGCGGCCACGGTGAGGGCAACGCCGGGAATGGCCGGACAGTGAAAGGAGCGGCTCATGGATCCGATTCAATTGAAGACCTATCTACGGGCGCGGAAAACAGCCCCCTTGCAGGACATGGCCCTCCACTTCCGGACCGATATCGAAACGGTGCGGCCGTTGCTCGCGATCTGGATCAACAAGGGCAAGGTACGGCAACGTCCCGGCACCACCGGAGGCTGCAAGGGATGCGGCCGCTGCCCACCCGCAACCATCGAAATTTATGAATGGATCGAGTAAACATGTCGGGCAAACAGTGTACAATTGGGCGGGAATCCCGCGATGCGAACGAGCGCCCTTGACCGGTCGTTGCCCGGCCAAAATGGAATGGTTATTCATCAACGACAAGCAAAGGAGTTTCAGGGATGTGGAATAAATATATGCAGTGCGCCGGACTGGCCCTGTTGGGATGGTCCGCCGGGATACCGGTGGTTTCGGCCCAAGAAGTGGTCGCCATAAACCCCACGGTGCTAGAGGTCGAAGAAGCCGGTCCAGAACACGGCAAGATCAACACCGCCGACGCTTCCCCCGTCGATCCCGGCCATGTGGAGATCGAGGCTTCCCTTGCCTCCACCCATGCCGATCGGTTCTGGGGCAACAACGGCAAGAGCCATGCCCGAGGCCGGGCGAAGGAACTGGTCCTGGGGCTTGCCGCCACCGCCGGGGTCGCGGCAGACGTCGACGTGACGATGAGCGGGAGTTATGCCTGGCTGGAGGACGACGACAACGATTTTGACCCGGACGACGGGGTCCTCGGCCCGAGGCGCGGCCACGACTGGGGCGATCTCGATCTCAGCGGCCGCTATCGGTTTTTTGAAAGCGAGGCGCACCACCTGGAACTGGCCTATATCGGAGGCGTGACCCTTCCCACGGGAAGCGATGCCAGCCGCAAGGAAATCGGCACCAGCCAGGAGTTCTGGAGTTTCAACCAGACGCTGGTCGCCAGCAAGGACTGGGGGCAATGGACCGCCAACGCGGCGGTCGGTTATTCCCTGCCGCTGGGGGAGAAACGCCAAGGGGAACGGGGGAGCTTCAACGCCGATGCAGCGGTCGGCTATCAACTCCTGCCCTGGCTTCAGCCGGAAATGGAATTGAATTATGGTCACGATTTCCATGCCAGCGAAGATGACCGGGAAATCCTGGCAGTCACGGCGGGCCTGGTTATGCCCGTTAACGATCGGTTGCGCGTCAATGCTGGCGTGCAGCAGGGGTTGTGGGGCCGGAATACCGACAAGGTCACCTGCCTGTTGGTGGCCGTCAAACTGGCTTTTTAATTCCGGCCGGCGGGTAACCGCGGCCAATCATGACGACAGCGGACACATTCATCCGGCACGGGATGACGCGGCGGCAAGGGGAACAGCGACGGCTGCGCTAGCCGATTGAGAGCGGGGCGCAGCCGAGGGCCCCGCTCTTTGTCATTGACACTTTGTGGCACCTTTCTTATATAGATGAACAAATGATCATATGTTGACAGGAGCATCATGAAGCAACTCCCGAGCGAAACGGATGTTTGTGCCCAATTGTGTGAACATCCGGAAAGGATTTGCCTGGCCAAAGCCGAAAGGCTGCCGGAGGAAGACACGAAACAAGCGGCCGAACTGTTCAAGATTCTCGGAGATGCCACCAGGATAAAGATCTTGCACGCCCTTTCCAAAAGGGAACTCTGCGTGTGCGACATCGCCGCCGTCGTAGCCATGGGGCAGTCGGCGATATCGCATCAACTGCGCCTGCTTCGAGGGGCCCGGTTGGTCAAATATCGCAAGGAGGGCAAGATGGTCTGGTATTCCCTGGACGACGAACATATCGCCTTGCTGTTGTCGCAAGGCATCGAGCATGTAACCCATCGATAAATATCATGAAAATTATCACACATAGTTCAGGGGCCGAAAACAGTTGCCAAGAGGCCTGCTGTCGGCAGGATCCTGGCGACAACAACACCCTGCCGGATTGCGATTGTCACAGCCAGCAGGCCGCCCCGAACACCAATCGATATTTACCGATGTTTGCAAACCAACCGGGCAACTTCCCGCACGCGGAGGAGAGCGTCGACGAACCGCAGGGAAACCACGGGGCGGCAAGTAAGGGAAGCGGAAAAGGGACAAAAACGGTCTTTCGTCTTACCGGGCTGGATTGCGGGGATTGCGCTGCGCACCTGGAAAAACGAATTGCTGCCCTGTCGGGAGTCACCACGGCGGCAGTGAATTTTGCCACCGGCAAAATGACCGTCGAGCATACCCTCGACCTCGCCGCCATCATTCGGGCGGTGCAACAGTTCGGGTACGATGCGGAGGTGGAGCAAGCCCTCTCCCATCGCCCCACCCCCCCACCGGCAATGTGGAACAATGCCAAGACGCTGACCACCATCGCTTCCGGGGCCTTTCTGGCGTGTGCGGCTGTCTTGAGCTGGTTCGACTTTGCGGAGAACCTTGTCATCGCCCTGTATGCCCTCGCCATTGTCGCAGGCGGATTTCATGCGGCCCGAAGCGGGTTGTACGGCCTGCGCACCTTTTCGCTGGACATGAACTTCCTGATGACCGCGGCCATCACCGGCGCGGCGATCCTCGGCGAATGGAGCGAGGGGGCCACCGTGGCCTTTTTGTTTTCCTTGGGCAACACCCTGCAAACCTACACCATGGAGAAGACGCGCCGATCCATTCGCTCCTTGATGGAACTGGCGCCGGCGGAGGCCTTGGTGCGGAGGGATAACGGAGAAAGACGGGTACCCGTCGAGGAGATCGTGGTGGGCGACGTCATCGTCGTCGGGCCCGGTGAGCGGATCGCCATGGATGGCGTGGTACTGCACGGTATCTCCATGGTCAACCAGGCCACCATTACCGGCGAATCGATGCCGGTCGAAAAAACCGCCGGCAACCCGGTGTACGCGGGCACGGTGAACGAACATGGGGTCCTTGAGATTCAAGTGACCCAGTTGGCGGCCAACTCGACCCTGGCAAAAATTTTTCACCTGGTCGAGGAAGCCCAGGGACAAAAGGCCCCCTCGCAGCAATTCGTCGATATTTTTGCCAAGTATTACACCCCGTTGGTGCTGGTGGCGGCGGTAGGGGTGATGACGCTGCCGTGGCTGCTGTGGCACCAGCCCTTTGCGCCGTGGTTTTACAACGGCTTGGTCCTGCTGGTCATTTCCTGCCCCTGCGCCCTGGTCATTTCCACCCCGGTCTCGATCGTATCGGCAATCGGCAATGCTTCCCGGCACGGCGTCCTCATCAAGGGAGGGGCCTACCTGGAGGAGATGAGCCGCATCAAGGCCGTTGCGTTCGACAAAACCGGCACCTTGACCCGGGCCAAGCCGGTGGTTACCGATATCGTCATCATCGACGGGTCTTCCGAAACCGAAATTTTGACCCTTGCCGCCAGCATCGAGAACCGGTCCGAGCACCTCCTGGCCCGCGCCATCGTGGCAAGGGCCGAAGGAATGGCGTTGCAACCGGCGACCCATTTCAAGGCGCTGGTAGGAAAAGGGGCTCAGGCCATGATCGACGGCCAATTTGTGTTTATCGGCAATAGCCGCCTGGTCGAGGAACTCGGCTTCGACCCGAGCGATTCTGCCCGCATCCGGGCAGATCTCGAGCAACAGGGAAAAACGGTGATTTTTCTCGGCACGCGCGAGAAGATCCGGGCGGTGTTCGCCATTGCCGACATGTTACGGGAAAACAGTCGGAGTATCGTTGCGGCTCTGCATGACGCCGGATTGCAACACGTCGCCATGTTGACCGGGGACAACAACCGCGTGGCCGGGGCCATTGCCGCGACCCTGGGGATTGACACCTTTTACAGCGACCTCTTGCCCGAAGACAAGGTGACCGCGATCCGGAAAATGGATCGCGAATATGGCAAGGTGGCCATGGTGGGCGATGGCGTCAACGATGCCCCTGCATTGGCATCGGCCACGGTGGGTATCGCCATGGGAGTTGCCGGATCGGATACCGCGCTTGAGGCGGCAGACATAGCGCTTATGACGGATGATCTCGGCAAGCTCACCTACATCATCGAGTTGAGTCGAAAAACCAGAGCAATCATTTTACAAAACATCGGTTTTTCTCTTTTGATCAAGGCCATCTTCATGGGCTTCCTCTTCTTCAACATGGCGACCCTCTGGCTTGCGGTCTTTGCCGACACCGGCGCCTCGCTCTTGGTCACCTTGAACGGGATGCGATTGATGCGCCGATTGTAATGGCGATCGGCCCTCCAACAGGAAAGGTTTGGTGTGGCCAGGGTAACGCCTCACGTTTCACGCCATTCACACCGGGAAGAACCGATCAGCTTGGTGTGGCATTGACCGCACACTATAGACTTGTTGTCATGTATCTTGTTGCAATGCACACATATTTTCCTTTCCGATTTTTTGATATGATCCCGGTATTGATTTAATTTTTCCTCGTCACTGAACCTGCTGAATTTTCTATAGTTATAAAACCAATAAGCCACAAACAAGGCGTTGAAAAAAATCACAAAACCGATGAACGTGGTTACAGCCAGATACATGTTTATTGAGGTGATACCATTAGAGACTTTTGAGGGAAACGTCGTCATCACCGTTGCCACCACGCTGAAGACCAGTCCGATCACCAACCAGCTATAGACAGCTCTTTTTCTCTGCCGAATGTACCCCCCCAGGTTCTCCCTGAGCCTCGACTCCACTTGGTCTTCGGGTAATATTTTCCACATCGCCTGATTCTCACCTGAATTCGTGACGCCCCCAGCCGGATCTCGTCTCTGGTCGGCTGGGGACGATGGTGAAAGCGTCCTCTTCCTTTTGCCAGGTTCCGCTCCATGTCGTGCCCATCATGGGCATTATTGGTAGCAGATTTTCCGTTTGCCGGCTTGTCTAATTTTTCTTGAACCATCGCTGGTCGAGCAGGCAAAAAAATTCAACTACGACCACGTCAGCAGCAGATCCCGCTTCCCCAGCCTGACCAGCCGGGTGCCGAACTGCCGGCCCTCCCGGTTCAGCGTCGTCATCAGCCACCGCACCCCTGCCGCCGAAGCGGCGTTCACCCGCAAACAACGGGTCTCGGTGGGCGTCAGGGCCAAACGGTGCAGCCGGCCATCTTCGAAGGTGGGAAAATACATCAGCGCCAGATCGCCCCGATACTGGTCGTAGCCGCTAATCCCCTCGTAGTCGTTCAAAAAATCGCCGCAGCCGTAAAAAACGGGCTTGTCGCGGTAGATCTCGATCGCCTTGACGTGGTGAGAGGAATGGCCATGAACCAGGTCCACCCCGGCCCGGTCGATGAGCCGATGGGCGAAGTCCCGCTGTTGCTCCGAGATGCCGAAGCCCCAGTTGCCGCCCCAATGAATGGAGGCCACGACCAGGTCGCCGGGCAGCCGGGCGGCACGGATCTGCCGGGCGATGGTCTCCAGGCTGCGGGTCGAGAGATCGGGCAGGAAATTCACCCCGGGACGGTTGGCCAGCGCGGCCCATTCCCGGGGAATACCGCTGTCTTCCATGCCCCAGGCGAAGACCAGGACCCGGCCTTTGTCCGGCACCTTGAGCACGGCTGGTTCGGCGGCCTCGACAGCGTTGCCTCCTGCGCCGGCAATGACGATGCCGGCCTGATGCAGGCGGCGCAGGGTCTCGGTCAAGCCGCTGTACCCCCAGTCCAGGACATGGTTGTTGGCCAGCACGCAGCAGTCGATGCCGGCGGCCGTGAGGCAAGGAAGATTGGCGGGGTGCATGCGGTAGTTGATGCCCTTGTCCGGCCAGGCATCCTCGCTGGCGGTCACCGCGGTCTCCAGGTTGACGATGCGCAGGTCCGGTCCCAAGCGCCCGAAGGCCTCCAGGGCATGGCCCCAGATGTAGGCAAAATCCACGGGTCGCTCGATGGGGCCGCTGACCTCCTCGGCGAGTTCCACATAGCCGAGGGCCGAGCGCATGTAGGGTTCGAAGAGATGGGGCGGGACGGGATGCGGCAGGATCTGGTCGATGCCCCGGCCGGTCATGACATCGCCGCACAGAAACAGCGTGATGCGCCGCGAGAGTCGTTCCATCGGCATGCCCTGCTCTTTTGGAAAAGGATAACGATCGTCAGGCTAAAGCCACGCTTCAAGGGCCCGACCGGGCAGCATGGTTGAGCCGCCTTGACCAGCAGCTTTTCGCAACACCGGTTCCGGCCCGAGCAAGCGCTTGCCTGCCCGGGCCGTTACCTTTCCGGGTTTTCGCTTGCCCGACTATCCCTTGATCCGGGCGGCATTGATCCTTTCCGGCAGCATCGGCAGAGATCGCATGCGGACACCGGCCGCGGCAAAGAGGGCGTTGGCCACTGCCGGCGCGATGGGCGGCACCGCGGTTTCGCCAATCCCCCCCGGTTTCTCGTCGCTCTTCACAAGGTGTACCTGCACCTCGGGCATGGCATCCATGGTCAGCACCGGATAATTGTCGAAGTTGGACTGCTCGACCCGGCCGTTTTTCAAGGTAATCTCACCATAAAGCGCGGCCGACAAGCCGAAGGCTATACCGGATTCCATCTGGGCCGCGATGGTATCGGGGTTGACGATTCGGCCGCAATCCACGGCGCAGTACACGCCATGCACCGTTACCTGTCCCTTGGCATCCAACGAGACCTCGGCCACCTGGGCAACGAAACTCTTGAAGGAGGCATGGACCGCTATGCCGCGCCCATGGCCGGCCGGAAGCGGCTTGCCCCAGCCGGCGAGTTTGGCCGCGGCATCCAACACCACCAGATGCCGGGGCTGGGCAGTCAGGAGCGCGCGGCGAAACTGATAGGGATCCTTGCCGCTGGCCTGCGCCGCCTCGTCAAGGAAGCTTTCCACCACAAAAGCGGTGTGGGAATGGCCCACGGAACGCCACCACTGCACCGGCACCCCGATTTTGGTGGTATGCAGGTCCACCAGCAGATTGGGGATGCGGTAGGGGATATCCGCAGCCCCTTCCACCGAGGTGTGGTCAATGCCGTTTGCGTCCTGTTTCGACTCGAAGGGGGTGCCGGCCATGATCGACTGGCCGACAATGGTGTGCTTCCAGGCGTTCAGATTGCCCTCGCCATCCAGACCGGCGCTGAGGCGGTCGAACCACATCGGCCGATAATAGCCCCCCTTGATGTCGTCGTCCCGGGTCCAGATCACCTTGATCGGCCGCTTCACCGCCTTGGCGACCTGCACGGCCTCAACCACAAAATCGGAGGCCGGATTGGCCCGGCGACCAAAGCCGCCGCCGAGCAAGGTGGTCTCCAACACCACCTTTTCCGGCGGCAATCCTGCCTCTTTGGCCGCGGCGTTGCGGTCCACGGTCTGGAACTGGGACCCGGTCCGGATCAGGCAACTGTCGGCCTTGAGGTCGACAAAACAGTTCAGCGGCTCCATGGGCGAGTGGGAGAGATAGGGAACTTCATACTCGGCCTCCAGTCTTTTCGCCGCCCCGGCCAGGGCCGTCTTGACATCCCCCTCGGTTCGGGCCGGCAGCCCCGGAGTAGTCGCCAGCTTGGCGTACTGCTCGCGCATCCCGACGGTTGAGAGCTGCCCCCACGGCCCGTCTTCCCAGGTGATCTGCAGCCGGTCCCGACCCAGCTTGGCCTGCCAGAAGTCATCGGCCACCACCGCCACCCCGGCCGGCAGGGAAAGGACCTCGCGCACACCGGGGATTTCCCTGGCCTTGTCACCATTGACATTCTTCACGGTCGCCCCGAAGACCGGCGGCCGGGCGATCACCGCGGTCAGCATGCCGGGCGCCCGGACATCAATACCGAAAAGGGCGCTGCCCGCGATCTTGGCGGGGCTATCGGTCCTGGGCTGGGGTTTGCCGAGCAACCGGTAATCTTTGGGGTCCTTGAGCGTCACCTTCTCAGGGACAGGGAGCTTGGCCGCCTCAGCCGCCAGTTCGCCGTAGGCAAGCAGTTTCTCCGCAGGCCCCAGGACGACCCCATTATCGGCCTTGCAGGCAGTCGGCTCGACCTGCCAGCGCCGGGCCGCCGCCGCAATCAGCATCTGCCGGGCGACCGCACCGGCAGTGGAAAGTCGCTCCCACTCGCTCCAGACGCTGCTGCTGCCGCCGGTCACCTGCACCCCATAGACGGTGTGGTTATAGACAGGGGCCACCGGCGCGGCCTCGACCCGCACCTTGCTCCAGTCGCATTCGAGTTCCTCGGCGACCAGCATCGGCAGGGAGGTGTAAATCCCCTGCCCCATTTCGGATTTATTGACAATAACGGTGACTGTGCCGTCAGTGCTCAAGCGGAGAAAGGCATTGGGAGCAAAGTTGCCCTCCGCAGCACTCCAGGCCATCTCGAGCAAGGGCACCTGGCAGGCGAGGATCAACCCGCCGCCAAGCGCCGCACCGCTTATCAGAAACTCCCGTCGGTCGATCTTGCCGTCCTGGTTCATGACTTGGTCCCTCCCTTGGTTAGCTGGCTGGCGGCAGCGTGGATGGATTGGCGGATGCGGCCATAGGTGCCGCAGCGGCAGATATTGTTCGCCATGAAGCTGCTGATCTCATTGTCCGTGGGTTGGGGATGTTCATTGAGGAGGGCCACGGCAGAGACGATCTGGCCGGGCTGGCAATAGCCGCATTGGGAGACTTCCCGCGCCAACCAGGCCTCTTTCACCGGGTGGTCGGCCGGTATGCCCTCGATGGTGGTGACCTTCTTGCCCTGCACTTCGCCAATGGGAAGGCTGCAGGATTGCTGGGGCACGCCGTCGATCAGGACCGTGCAGGCCCCGCATAACCCCTCGCCGCAGCCGAATTTGGTGCCGGTGAGTTGAAGATGGTCGCGCAACACCCAGAGCAGCGGGGTGTCGGGGCGGACCTCAACGCTGTGCAACGTATTGTTGACGTGAAACGTAATCATTCCATTCTCCCTTGGGTTATTTGGTGTGATGAACGTAAATCAATCTCTCGCCGACTGTTTTCCTACACAAGCCCCAGTTCTCATACAATCTGTCTTGAGCAGGACGCCGAAAGGCTTAGGCCATGCCCTGGTTGCTCTCTGGTTGCCGTCTCCCTCATGGGATCAACAAGCAGAAATCCGATTGAAAACCCTACAAATTATGAAGAGAGACAGGGGGAAACACAATGGCAAAAGAAACAATATGAAATAGATAGGATTACTATCTATTGATCAGACGACGGGAGTGGCTGACAGAGGGAAGATCGATCCAGGCACATGGCAATGCCCGGGGGGAAATTGACTCAGATATAAGCGGACTTATATTTAATCAAAATCCGGGACACTTGCTTTGACTTATAAATCGAGGTGCTGCCATGAAAGGTCATGGATGTTCAGTTTTGGTTAAAGATAATTTGGGAGACAAATTTATCTGCACCCTGGATAGTCTTTGCTCTTTGGATCAATGCAAAGAGGTTGTTTCAACGTTAGATAGCAACCGGAAGATGCCGACTACGCTTGAAGAGCTATCAGCGCATGAGCGTAGAAGTTGTCGGGACCTGGGACCTCAAGCTGGAACGTAGCAGGTTTCAAGAGTTCTTGGCAAATACTGTAACTGTTCCCCAGCAGCTACCCGGAAGAGGACTGGCTCCTCTCTGGTCACGCCTGCTTCCAGGCGCACAGATTGCCCGGCTTTGACCGGGCAAATTCTTTTCTCTTCTGGCCTTTTCTCTTCTGGCCTATTGATAGGGGGCTCCGCCAGAAACAAAAAACGGGTAGCTGGATTCCTCCCTAGCGCCCCTATATCCAAATGAGTATAATCGTATTATGAAACCCATTCGATTCCTCGGAGACTCGCTCAAATGCTTGCGGGAGTTTCCAGAAGACGCTCGGCATGACGCGGGCTACCAACTCGACAAGGTGCAACGCGGTGAACAATTGGACGACTTCAAACCGATGCCTTCCATCGCCAAAGGAGTCGAAGAAATACGAATCTGGGACGATTCCGGGACATTCCGCATCATATACACGGCTAGATTAGCGGATGCGGTCTATGTTCTCCACGCCTTCCAGAAGAAGACGCAAACCACGTCCAAGCGAGATATTGACCTTGCAAAACTTCGATTTTCAGAACTGACGAAGGTGATGAAATGACTGAAACGGATACTTTTTCGAGCGTGTGGGATGCCCTTGCCGACACCCCGGAACAGGCAGCCAATCTTCAAGCACGTGCAGAACTGATGCGCCAGATTGCGGCCATCATCAAAACCAATAAGTGGAAACAGGCCGAAGCCGCGACCCATTGTGGAGTGACACAGCCTCGAATCAACGATCTTCTTCGCGGCCGTGTCTCCCGTTTTTCCTTGGATGCCCTAGTGAATATCGCCACTGCGCTCGGTCGACGTGTACACCTTGAGCTTGAACCTGCCTGACACTCCTTCCAAAGCGACCTTAATCGGACCGGGCGCCTTATATGCTCTCTCCGGCATACCAATTGTCAAACGAGCATTAAGTATGCTGTCCCTGTTTCTTCACAAACGAGCATTAAGTATGCTGTCCCTGTTTCTTCCCGAAGGGTTTAGGCCATGCCCTGGTTGCTCCCTGGTTGCCTTCTCCCTCATGGGATCAACAAGCAGAAATCTGCTGAAAATCCTGCAAGTCATGGATGTTCAATTTTGGTGAAAGATAATCTAGGAGACAAATTTATCTGCACCCTGGATAGTCTTTGCTCTTTGGATCAATGCAAAGAGGTTGTTTCCACGTTAGATAGCAACCGGAAGATGCCGACTACGCTTGAAGAGCTATCAGCGCATGAGCGTCGAAGTTGTCGGGACCTGGGACCTCAAGCTGGAACGTAGCAGGTTTCAAAGAGTTCTTGGCAAACACTGGAACTGTTCCCCAACAGCCAGAAGAGGGTACAAAGCCGGGATTTCTTGTTCAAGAGGGGAGGAGCATTCCCAGGTCAAATTTACAGGAGGGAATCTTGAAATTTAGTTCAGTAAGCCCCGGTAGCAGTCGCCGGCAATTTTTTTCATAAAGACCATGCTCTTCTGGCTTATAATCCGATCGGTTTTGCACCCTGGCACCGCCTCGCTATGCGCTCGATGGCGTTCTTTTGCCATCTTGCCGCTTCCTGGGCGCACTTCACCTGCTCGTTGCCAGAAGCATCCCCATCCGGTCAAT
>Ga0074195_1000553_pt1 | contig 69619 bp, 57 predicted proteins | sample EPASupsiteHSE623_FD_64525 | JGI IMG/M metagenome (GOLD analysis project Ga0074195, IMG submission 64525) | Bioremediated contaminated groundwater from EPA Superfund site, New Mexico - Sample HSE6-23 | ecosystem: Environmental > Aquatic > Deep subsurface > Groundwater > Contaminated ...
TCTTACCTTCTTCACTTTGAATATAAGTAACTAAACTTTTTCCTTCAGGTAATTTAAACACTGGAATTTGTTCAGTCGAAATTAAAGTACCATTATCATCCATAATTCTATATGTCATTGTAGATGATACCTTACTATCATCAACATTAAATGTTTTTCCCATCATATAAGAACTATAATTATTCTTTATAAATTGTTCGAGGAAAATATAGTGATCAAAATTTGGACTATTTTCAAACGGAGTACCACTGTGGAAAACAGAGTCTATTTGTTGAGCAGAGGAATTTTTAATTTCTCTCAGTAAAGCTAGCAATTCATAAGAAGAGTAAGCTTCAAGTTGACCATCTAATACTTCTTCTTGTGAACTAACAATAAAATCTAGTCTATTTTTATCATAACCAAATAGCTTTAGTGACAAAAGGTTTTGTTTTTCAACAAGCGTTTTTGCACTATTGTACTCTAAAAACATAATATAATTAAGTCTGGTAAAGAAATTTAACGAATCATTTGGATCGATAATATCACTTATATGTTTAAATATAAATTGTGTTGAATTCTGGCTATCATTTAGAAGAGTAAGCATTATTTTGTTTCTATAAGAAGAATTTTGATTACTTAAATATCTTGTAAAGTTTTCAGTATCTTCTTCGCTCAAAGATTCTACAGATCTTAAAAATGATTCAATATATTGTTGTTTCTTAATAAGACTGCTATCCTGATAAGTATTTAAAGCTTCTATACCAGTTGCAAATAAATTAAATTTACTTTTACTTGTAAAGAAAACATCCAATATTTCTTGCTGCATCATAGGGTACATTGCCAAATCTCTAATATTATCTTCACCAAGTTTCATGATTTCTGGTCTAAGCATTTCCATATTCAAATTATCAATACTTTTCGGATTCCAAGCGTACAGTTTTTTTAAAAAAGCCAAGTTATCAATTAATCTTGATGCAAGTTTTGGATTACTTTCATAACTCATATTTAAGAATTTCTCATTTATTTTAAGTATGCTACTAGTGTTTTCACTTATCTTATAACCAAGTGTTAAAGCTAGTCTCATATTAGCTTCAGTTAAAGCCTCTTCTTGAGCATAATTTATTGAATTAATCTGTCCGTTTTCTAAAGCAAGTTCTAAAGCAAATGGATTATTCTTAAGAAAGAGTGGACTTTTAGCAGTTAAAACATAGCCTTTTTTAATTGCTAGTTCAATATTCTTATTAGTTAATGCTTTAACATCTACTAAATCAATCGCAGAAAGTTGCCCATGTTCTAAAGATTCTTCCAAAACAAATTCATTTCTCAAAAGAGATTTTGGACTATTTTTTGTAAGAATATATCCTTTATCAAAAAATGGTTTAACAAAATTTTGGTTTACTAAGCTTTCATCAGCATAATCTATAGCATTTATCTGCCCTTTAGAAAGAGCAAGATTTAAAGCATTAAGATTTTTCTTTATAAATGTTGAACTTGAATTAGATAATCTATATCCTAAATCAAACGCAAGTTCAATGTGCTGATCCGTTAGCAAATCAGTATTAATAATATCAATTACTTTATATTGTCCATATTTTAAAGCTAAGTCTAAAACATAAGGTTGCTGATGCAGAAACTTTGAACTAGTTCTTGTAAGTTCATAGCCTTTTTCAAACGCTAATGCAACGATATTTTCACTATAAGCAGCATCGGTAGCATAATCCATCGCTCTTGTATTGCCTCTTTTTAGATTACTTTCTAGAATAAGAGAGCTATTTCTAATAACTATTGGGCTTGTGTCTGACAAATTATATCCCATTTCTGCAGCTCTTTTAATATTATCAATAGTTAAAAATTCTTTTGAAACAAAATCCAAAACATTAGGATGACTATACACAAAAGACATTTCTACTGCTAAAGGATTATTTTTAATAATGGCCGGGCTTGACTCATTTACAACATACCCTTTTGAAAAAGCAAAAGCCAAATTACTATCATTAATCACACTTGGATAAACATATTTTACTGCATCAAATTGACCATGTTCTAAAGCACGACGAAAAACACTTTCGTTATTTCTTAAAAAGAATGAACTCGATGTTGATAGTTTATATCCACGAGAAAACATCAAGTTTATTCTTTTATCAGTAAATAATCCATCTGAGAAATGATTAATAGAATCAAATTGTCCTCTATTTACAGCTTCTTCAAAAGCATATGAATTATTTTTAAGAGCTTCTGAGCTTTCCTTGTTTATTTTATATCCTTTGTTAAAAGCTAGAGCAATATTTTCTTTTGTTAATAAATTTTGAGATACATAATCTAAAACTCCAGTATCTCCAACTTGCAAAGATTTCTCTAAGAAATATTGGTTATTTTTAATAAGTGAGGAACTTTTACTATTAAGTCTATATCCCATTTGTCTGGCTAAATCAATATTTTCTCTTGTTAAAGCCCCTTCCAAAAAATAATCTATTACTGAATATTGGCCAGAAGCCATAGAAAAAGGTCTATATTCACTACTGCCTTCCGAAGCTTTTGGAAATATTCTTACAAAAGCTTCCTCATATGGATAGGCAGCTTGGTTAGTTTTTTGAGAAACTCCCTCTAAAGCTACTCTAAGAGCAGTAGGATTGTTTCTTAAAGCATCTGAACTATCTTCACTAATTCTGTAGCCTTTTAGATATGCTGCTTGAATATTTTCTTTAGTTAAAGCGCTTGAAAGAAAAATATCTATAACATTAACTGAACTATTTTCAAGTGATAACGATAAAGTAAAAGGATCTTCTCTTAAAGATAAAGCACTATTTTCATCTACTTTATAACCATGTTCAAACGCTAATGCAATAGTTTCATCAGTTAAACTGCTTCTTGTAGAATAATCAATTGCGTAAGTCTGCCCTTGTTTTACTGCTTCTCGTATAATAGTATCATTGTTTCGTACAATCATAGAACTATTTATGTCTACTTTATAACCACGTGATAATGCAAGAACAATAGTATCATAATCAAGGACCGTTGGACTAGCAAAATCTAAAGCGTTTATTTGCCCTCTTTTTAAAGCTGCATTTATGGCAAATAGATTTTTTGTCATAGCTCTACTGCTTGAATCAAATTGATATCCATTATCCATAGCTAAGTTTATAAGAGACAAAGTTATGTTTCCTTCTTTTACACTATTAATAATCCCATTTACATTTGAAGGATCTTGCTCTAATAAGTTTTTTGCCCTTTGGTAAGCTAGTTGTTGATAAAAATACCTAGTTGCTCTTATTCTTGCCTTTTCTTCTCCTGATAGAAAAGGTACACTTCCTGGTTCAGCTGAATCAGCTGAATCATCATCTACTTCAAGCAACTCTTGTTCAAAAATCGATTTTCCTAAAACTGGCTGTCCATCATCATATTCATAGGTACTAGGTATTGGTTGTCCATTTTCATCATAGTATTCATCAATATCAGGAATTACCTGTTCTCTTTCATCTTGTAATTTTAATGCCAAATCAACAACTGCTGCATCAGAAGCGTTAACAACATTTTTTACACTAGCAGGTAAATCATTATAAAAATCTTTTATTTTAGAGGTTTCCTCGGCTGCTAATTGAACACCTTTAAAACTCGCTGTTTGCATTATTAACGAGCAAAAAGCTCCAGATAGAAAAGACCTTGCTAGTTCACCAACATTAGCATGTTCTTTTATTAAATCTTCCAAGTTTTGATCTGCCATAATCGACAGTTTTAAAACAAGTGGACTTACTCCTTGCGAAAGAAGCTCTTCACCACCTTCTGAAATTGTATTTAATCCAACTTTTGATGCTATTTTCAAAAAGTTTTTCATAGCAGGATCACTGCCTAATTTTGATATATATTCAACACCTTTTTCTATAAAATCATCAACAGTTGTATTTTTACCTAATTTTATACCCATAAAACCAGACGAAATTTTTTCCGTTAAAAGTTCTGTTGTTGCCGTTAATAAACTATAGACATTATTACTACTATATAGTTCAAGTGGATGTTTTTCAAAATATTCTGCTTTTTTATCTAAAATAATGTTTAAACCACTTTCAAGTGCATTTCCGTATGAAGTAGAGAATAAACTTGCTGATGCTAGGTAACTACCAAAAGGTAAAATAGACGATGCTATCGTTGGTATCATCTGTCCAACTGATTCGAAGCATTTTCCAATAAATCCTTCTCTTGCAAGAAGAGAATTCTCTTCTAAATATTCACCATAAGTTTTTGTAATATCAAAAGGTAATTTTTGATTATAAATGTTTTCTTTATACCAAAGAGCATTATAATTTACAGAAATATCTTTTAGATCCTTTTTAAATGCTTCTATTTGAGCACTATCCATTAGTGTTTCACCACTATTAGTACTCATATCTATGCTTCTATTTAATGTTTTAAAAGCTGGAATATTTGTATAAAACATATTTAATATACATGTTTCAACATCACGCATATTCATTCCATCTACTAAATAATTATTACTCTTTACTACCAACACATTAGAATTAGTATCTAATTCAGTTTCTTTTTTAAATAAATTACTTATTTCGGTATCAGAAAGACCAAGATATCCACCAATCTTTCTTGTAAAAGCAACGGTTTCTTCTCGGGTTATAGTCCCCTTTTTAATAAAATTATTTATATCGTCTATTGTATAATAAGTTCCAAAAATTTCAGTATTTAACTCATTTGACAAATGCATCAAAGTTTCACTTGTATTACTGTATTTTGCACGAACATAGCTAATTGCATCACCTAAGTTTTCAAAGAATTTAGTAGCACCTTCTAATGTTTTTAAGGCAATTGTCGCTAATGTACTCAATCCTGTTTCAACATACATACTTTCCGATTTAATATTGTCATAAGCAAGTGATCCTAAAAGATCAAAAACGCTTTCATCATCAGCCGTCTTATCGATAGTTTGAAATACTAAGACATCAAACAAACCATCATAAACAGGTACTATTGCTTTCGTATTTCCATTATTTAAAGAGACTATACTTTCTATAATGCTATTCGCACTTTCACATAATTTTTTTAAATCACCAACAGTAGTATTAATATCAAGTACAATTTTATTAACATCATTTTTTATACTTAGTACATAACTTTTTTGTGCTGAATACTCTGAAGAGAGCCTTGCCATAGTTTTTAATTTGTTATTTTCTACTTCAAACAAACTTTTTTTCTTATGATAATCTGCAACTAAAGCTTCTAAATAAGAATCTTTTTCTTTTATTTCTATTACAAGAGGCAAAAGATCATTAATTGCTTTAGATGAAGCTGAAGCTAAATTGTTGCTTACAAAATCACTTAAAATTTGCATTTGCTTTGATATTTTAGGTATTGAAACGTTAAAGAAAAAACCTGCACCATTCCCCAAAAAAGAGCATATTAAAGAATTGCTCTTCAAAATACTCTCAAATCTACTTTTATGCATGACCATTGCTTCTGAAAGACTAGAACTTGCATCTATTATATTAGCACTACCATTTAAACTATCATAGTATTTCTTGTACAGATTAAAATATGCACCCATACTAGACACCTCTACTATTATAAGTATACTAACTTTTTGTCTTTTTGTAAACAAAAAGGAAAAGTATTATAGCTGATTTTAAATGAATGTTTTTTATTACTCTCTTATATTAGAATTAATATAAGAAGAAAACTTTATACTGTTATTATCATCATACTCATTAATAACAATACTCTCCCCACTTGCTTGCAATGATTCGTTAATTTCAGCAAGAAGTGAAAAAACAAATTTTTTTCTACTTAAATATAAGGATTCCCAGTTATCACTTGAATTTGCATCTTTAAAGTGATCATATCTGAAGCCAATAACAATAGTTCCATCCCTTAATACATATTCACCACTTAGAGCACTAAATTGATAACAAAAAAGTTCTTGTGGGTTCTCTCTTATTATCTCTTTATAAGTTCTTTCAATAAATCGCATTGCTTCTTCCATATCCATAGAATCACTCGTTATTAAATTACTAATATATAATAAATCCTCTTTTGATAACCTTTCAATATAAAGGTTATTTCTCAAGAAAAAGTAATTGCCTAAATGTTTAGAAAAAATTTGATAAAAATCCATGCAAGATTTTTCAACACTTGGAAAAGTGAGACCACAAGAATTTAACGCATTATCATATTTGTTTAAGTTAAGCCTCGTAAACAAATAATATTCCAGTAGATTTTTATAAGCCAAATATATTTTAACATAATTTTCATTAATGCTTTTTCCATCTGCTAAACCTTTTTCTTGAGCTTGATTAAGGCTAATATTTTCATTATTATTTTGAAAAATTTCTAAATTTAACATTTTTTCCTCCTTAATCCATCGTTATTGTTTTTATTTCAAAACTGCAATTTTTAAGTTCTTCTAATTTAACACTTATAAATCTACCCCAAGAAAATAATGCAATATTACCAGAATTCTCATCAATTCCAAGAATATAGGCATCATGCCCTGAATCTAATTTAGAAACATCCCACGACGGAGTCCCATCATAAAAGTGGTATCTTGCCAAAGTCTCCTTTGTTCTACCACGCCCTTGGAATATTCTCATAATCATAAATTCTTTGGCATTTATTCCTTTAAGTATTTTTCTTTTTATTTCATCGACGCCATATTCTAAGTATCTTTCCTCAGGCACAACCATAAAATCAGAGCTTTTTGGATTAAAGTGATTTATTAATGTCTTAAAATTAAAATTATTTATCATTCCTTTACTTTTTAAAAACTCTTTTATTACTCTATAATCACTATTATGTACAAAGTGAAATTGACTTTCTATATCCATACTTCTAACAGTATAACCTGGCTTTAAAAAATTAGGTCTAACTATACCATCCTTAACGTCTTTATTAGCAAAACAATAAAAGTCTAGCAGTAATTTATCTCCATTAAAATATCTTTTACCATTTTCTTCATAGTACAAATCATAACCAAATTTTTTTTTAAATTCGGCCAAAGATAGTTTTTTTCTAGCAAAATCCAGTACAACATTGCAAATAGCGGCATATGAACATGCTCCACTTTTGTCTACTGTTTCAAGTAGTTTGTATCTTTCGCTTATTTCCATTTTTGGAAAATAAGCATCAATTATTGAATTATATTTAGAAAGAGTTTGTTCATCAAAAACAATTTTTTTAAAAATCGATTGATCAACGCCATTTACTTCAAAAGAAGAAAAATAGTTGTATCTTTCCTTCGCTTCCTCTGATCCTTTGATAGCACTTAGGTGATCTTTATATACATCCATTAATATATCACAAGATTCACTTGAACTGGCTTTTTTATCCAAAGACATTTTTTCAAGAATTCTCTTTAAAGGTTCGCTATTTACCGCTAGATTACCATATAATAATGGTTTTATTCCTATCAAAGAAAGCTTTTCTGCTACTGCCCTACTATTTATAAAACCTTTTTGATACTGGTAATCAAGATATGATACTAAAGATCTACGAAGCTGATTTTCGTTAATATCATTAAAACCTATTAAAATTCTTTGTTTTAAATCTAATTGTTTTTTCCCTAGGCTTGCTAAGTTATTATTATCAGAAATTAATTCTCTTAACACTTCTTCTGCAATAGTTTCAGTTTTTTCACCAAGCATAGTTTTATAATCAAAATAGGCTTGGTTTTTATCATTTAAGGAGGCAACAAAAGAACCAACTTGTTCTTGAGACAAACTAGAAACTAGTTTTAATAAAGATGGTGTAAGTGAAGAAAGACCTGGATCAAGTTCCCCTTTTAAACTAATAGGAGAACCCATAATATTAAATAAATTCAATATTTTTGATAAATTTTCTTTTAATGGTCCATTTTCTAATTCTAGTAATATTTGATTAGCTTGTCCTTCATAATTTTGTTTTAATAAAATATTCATAATTTCTTTTTTATTCCCTATTTTATCGAAATATTCGATAGCTTTAGCATACTCACCTTCTGCTTCATAACTTTTTCCAAGTATATAATCCATTGCTTTTGAATAGTTTATTGTTCCATTTATATCTCTAAAGTTCATTATATCTTCTGCTTTTATTGAAAGAGTAGTACTTCCTATATTGATGGCTTTCCCTCCACCATTCATGACAGCCGCCATCAACATTCCTTGGATGAATGATTCTTTTCCTTGTCTCATGTATTCTTCAAAACTTGTTTGTTCACTATAATGAATGTCACTCATTCCAATTTCTGCCCACTGTTGGATTGTTTCTGTTGTTCCTTCTTTTAATAAGTCTACTATCCAGTTCTTGCTTTTGAAGATTGATAAGCCATCAATCCCACCAAATACTGCTTCTGTTCCTGCTTGCATTAAAGCATTCGCTGCTGCATATCCGTAAGCAGATGCCCCATATATTCCATTTTCATATGATTCTTCTAGTTTACTTCCAAATGATGGTAATCCTATTCCTATGCCTGTTCCTGATAATGATGTTATAAGCTCTTTTGTTTTTAATAACATACCACTTGGTAAAACACTTCCTACTCCTCTTGATATTAATATTGATGGTATCATATATCCTACTGAGTTTGTAAATCCATATACATTATCTAGTCCAAATATATTTCCCGTCCATTTAGAAAAATCACTACATAGTTTACTCATCTTTATCTTTGTTTCATAGTCAGATTGCGATATTTCTCCTGTTTTTAATGATTCTGTTAATGCATTTATATCAATATTCTGGGTTAATGCACTTCCTAATACTGCTTGTTCATAGTATAACGCTGATCTTATCCCGTCTGCTGAAAACGTATTTCTTACATCTTCTACCCATTTACTTAATCCGTTACTTGTTCCGAGTAGTGATGTATATCCTAGCTGGGCTAGCTTATCATACCCACTACTAAGTGATTCTGAACTTAAAAGTATGTCTATACTTTGTTTCGCTCTTTCGGTTCCTATTATTTGGTTGACTTTATCTTCTAATACTTTTTCATATTCTTTTATCTTTTCACTGTCGCCTTTATTATACCAGTATGCATATATCTTTCTTTCTTCAGCGCTTAAATTCTTTAATAGTATTAGTTCAAATAAATTTTTTGATAGTTGTGCATTTGAATCAGAATTTCCTAAATTTGTCTCTGCCTTTTTTATTAAGTCTTCTATACATTCATCTTTACTTGATAGTTCTTCAAAATCAGTATTCCCGACTGTTAAATCTGTAAATGCTTTTGATGCTTCATATCTATCGATACTATATATATTATTCTTAGCCTCTTCTATTATTAAATCACTTTGTTCTAAACTTTCTTTTACTAATTTAAACTCTTCTCTTTCAAATAAACTTGAAAGTATTTTATCTAGTGGCGTTTCTACTTTTCCACTACTAAAATATGTACTCTTTGAGACACTTTTTAATTCTTCATACATCGCATAGTACATTCCGTTTGTTATTTCTACTACTAAGTTTCCTTTTTCATCTAGTCTTGCATTTCCTACATTTGAGTTATATACTACTTGATCTGTATATACTTCTAGTGGACTCTTTTCTAAATATAGGCTTAATGCATCTTGATATGTTTCCGATCCAAACCCATTATTTTCTTGTCCTATTAGTCCGTTTTTTAAAGACATTGGTATATCGTTTGAGGTTATCTGCCCATTTAATATTAGCCAGTTTTTTGCTTCTTCTCCTGTTAATACGACTGCTTCATTTTTATAGTTTTCTATTCCCTTTAATATTGCTTCATAGTACGCTCTTCCATTGCTTATATAATCAGTATTTATTGTTTCTTTTGTTTCTCCAAAATATTTGCTTATTTCCCCTTTTAATAAAGTATATTCTTCTTCTTTTAATACTTCTAAGCTGTTTTCTTCACAATATTCTTTATAGCTTTCATATGTTCCTGCTTTAAGTTCTTCTATCAGTGCATTCATATCAGGTTCTAATAAGGTTTGGTTAGATTCTAAATCCTCTAATGATAAAAGAGTAAATTCTATACTTGGTACTTCTACTATTAAAGAACTTCCATTTAATGAAACTATGCTTGTTATTATAGCGTTTGCTTCTATGCACAAACCTTCTATTATTCCTAGTTCTTTATTATATTCTTTTATTTTTGCTTCAACTTCGCTTTTTAAACTCATTACTAATGATTTTTGACTTTTATATTCTTCACTTAATACATCTAATCTATTTAGTTTATTATTTTCTATTTCATAACTTATTTTTAAAGTTTCATATTCTTTTATTAATTTATCTAAATATTCGTCTTTACTTTTTATCTCTTTTACTTTTGGCAGTAATTCATTTATTGATTTTGAAGAAGCTTTTATTAGTCTATTCTCTATAAAATCTCCTAACCTATCAAACGAGCTACTTACTTTTGTTGTAATTAAACTTCTAAATATATTAAAGCCTGTTCCGCTCATCTGTTTAGAACTTATACTATTTAGTGTTGTTTCTAAACGATTTTGATAGATTTCATTTTGGGAAAATAGTTCTTTACTTTTACTTATTATATTACTTTTCCCGTTTAAACTTTTGTAGTATTTTTCATACGCTTTATAATATTTTCCCATACTCTTACACCTATTATTAGTATACTATGTTTTTACTTCTTTAACAAATAAAAAAAAGAAGTTGGCTAAACTTCTTCTTCGCCTTTGTTTTTAAAATTAAGAACAATTGGTGTTCCTTCAAAATCAATAGCTTCTCTAATCTTATTTTCTAAATATCTTTCATATGAAAAATGAATTAAACCTTTACTATTAACTTGAATATTAAAAGTTGGTGGCTTTGTACTAACTTGACTTGTAAAATAAATTTTTAGTCTCTTTCCTTTATATGAAGGTGGTAAGTTAAGTTCATAAGCATCCCTTATTATATCATTAATAATACTTGTTGATATTTCTTTATTACTATTATCATAGGCTTTAATTACCTCTGGTATAAGTGAAACTACTTTTCTTTTTGTTAAGCTTGAAAGAAAAACAATTTGAGCATATGGCATAAATTGAAAATTATTACGAATGTCTCTTATAAATTCTTTTTGAGCTTCTTCTTTATTATCAATTAAATCCCATTTATTAACAACCAAGACGATTGGTTTTCCTGCTTCAATAACATAACCAGATATATGTTTATCATGTTCAATAATGCCTTCTTTGGCATCAAGCACTAAAATACAAACATCCGCTCTATCAATTGCCTTCATACTTCTAAGTAAGCTATATCTTTCTACTGTTTCATATATCTTACCCATTTTTCTCATACCCGCTGTATCAATAACTGTAAATTTGTTTTCATGATACATGAATTCAGTATCAATCGCATCTCTTGTAGTTCCAGCTACCTCGCTTACTATAACTCTTTCTTCATTTAAAATAGCATTTACTAAACTACTTTTTCCCACATTAGGTCTACCAACGATAGCAAATTTAATTGAATCGGTTACTTCTTCTTCAAATTTTGGCAAAGATTCTGTAATGCTTCTAAGTAAATCAGTAATACCAATTTTTTGTTCACCACTTACATTAATAATCGTATCGAATCCAAGTTCATAAAAGTCATACATATGCTCTTTAAACTCTTTAGTGTCTGCTTTATTAATTAAAAGTATAATTTTTTTATTCGCTTTCCTAAGCATATCACGAACAGCATAATCATTACTTGTTAATGATTCTTTACCATCAACAACAAATAAAATTACATCTGCTTCATCTATCGCAAGACTTACTTGCATTTTTACAACATTATTAAATGCACTTTCCTCTAAATCAATTCCACCTGTGTCAATTAAATGAAAATTATACTCATTATATTTTACATTTCCATAAATTCTATCTCTAGTAATACCTGGAGTATCTTCAATAATAGATATTTTTTTACCAACAAGACAATTAAAAAGAGTTGATTTACCTACATTAGGTCTACCAACTAAAGCAACAACTGGCTTTCTCATCTAGTCACCTCTATATGATTCTTTCTATTTTTTCGTATATCTCAGGACGTCCCATCTTAGTAATATTAGAAAATATGACAAAGTCATCTCCAACAACTAAGTCTAAATCATTTAAAATAATACTTCTTTGTTTTTGATAAGCAGAGTTACCTAATTTATCAGCTTTTGTTGCAACAATTGTAACAGGTAACTTATAATGTTTTAAAAAATTATACATCATAATATCATCACTACTAGGCTTTTGTCTGAAATCAATAAGCATAAAAACGTGTTTTAAGTTTTCTCTACTCATTAAGTAATCTTCCATCATTAGACCAAACTTTTTTTGCTTTGTTTTATTTAAATTAGCATATCCATAACCTGGCGCATCTACTAAATAAAAATCATTATTAACTAAATAAAAGTTAATTGTTTGCGTTTTGCCTGGAGTTGATGAAGTTCTAGCATAATTTTTTCTATTAATTAAAGAATTAACAAAACTACTTTTTCCAACATTTGATCTACCAACAAGTAAAAATTCTGGTTTTTCATCGGTTGGATACTGACTTCTTCTGACAGCACTTATAATTAATTCTGTACTAACTATTTTCATAAAATCATCAAATCCTTTCAAATCAATTCATTATAGCATCTAAACTATCATTTGTCAAAAATTATAAGTTCTTTAAATTTTTTAGAAATTCTTTTGTTTTCAAGTATAAACCCGTATACTCACTATAATATTCATCCAAGAAATTATTGATTTCTGTTTTAGATTTTTCTGAAACATCTAATTTAGTTATTTTAGAAATATCAACATAAAAATACATTCTAATTAATTTAATAGTTTTATCACTTACAAGACTCTCTCCCTTATAACAATTACGACAAATATAACCTCCTCTAGAAGCACTTAGAGTCATAATAGAGACATTACTGCCACAAACGGCACAAGCATCTATTATTGGATCGACTCCTAAAAATGATAAATATTTTAATTCTAAAATATTAGTAATAACCATTGGATCAAAGTTTTCATTAATTTTAATTAAACTATTTATTAAATGAAAATATATGTCGCTATTGGAGCTTTGCTTATAAACTTGTTCACTTAAGTCAATTAAAAAACTAGCATAGCTTATTTTTTTTAAGTCTGTTTTAATGTTTTTGAAAGTATCAATTAAATCAACACTGCTTATAGTAGATAACTTGTCTTTTTTATAAAAGAGATGAAATTTTGCATAAGTTAGTTTTGTTGTTGAACTTCTAAGCTCACTTTTAATTGATTTTGCTCCCTTAGCAATAGCGCCTATTATACCATCTTTAGTCATAATATTAATTATCTTACTTGTTTCACCATAAGCTTTTTCATTAATAATAATTCCTTCTATTTCATCCATAAAAACCTCGGCTATCTTTCTTCTAAATCGTTATAACCAAATTCTTTTAAATACTTATCACTATCACGCCATTTACTTATATTCTTAACAATTAAATCCAAGTAAATTTTCTTACCCATTAGCTCCTCTATTTCTTTACGAGCTTCTACACCTATTTCTTTAATTTTAGAACCTTGTTTTCCAATAATAATCTTTTTTAAAGATTCTCTATCGACGATAATCGATGCATTAATAGTATTAGAAGTTTTTCCATATTCAATAGAATCTACTAAACAAGTTATAGAGTGTGGGACTTCATCACTCGTTAAATTAAATGCTTTTTCACGAATAATTTCTGCTATATTAAAATCTATTTCTTTATTTGTTAATTGTCCATCTTCAAAGTATTTTATATTATCTTTTAAATACTCTTTAATAACTTTTATTAGTTCTTCGATATTATCTTTCTTTAAAGCAGAAAGAGGTACAATATCAGTAAAAGGAAATAAATCTTTATATTTATCGATCTTAAGTAAAATCTCATTTTTCTTTATTTCATCTATTTTATTTAATACTAATATTACAGGCTTATTTATTTCTTTAAACTTTTCAATAATGTACTTATCTCCTGGTCCCGGCATAAAAGAAGCATCTACCATAAAAAGAATTAAATCAACATCATCTATACTATAATAAGCTTCTTTATTCAAAATTTTTCCAAGTTTATGCGTTGGTTTATGAATACCTGGAGTATCCACAAAAACAATTTGGGTATCTGTGTCATTATATATACCTTGAATAATATTCCTAGTTGTTTGAGGTTTACTTGATGTTATTGCGATTTTCTTACCAATTATACTGTTAAGTAATGTGGATTTGCCTACATTTGGTCTACCAATTAATCCAACAAAACCACTCTTCATTTTAAGCTATCCTCATTAAACGGACTAGGAATTAAGTCACTTACTTTATAAATTCTTTCACTACCTAATTCATTCATACAAATAATATTCATGTCATCTTCAAAGAATTCAGTCATTACTTGCCTACATATTGAGCAAGGTGTCGCTATTTCGCCTTTTACCATAACATAAAGCTCTTTAAAATCATTTTTCTTGTATCCTGCTGTAACCGCGCTGAAAATTGCATTTCTTTCTGCACATATTGTAGCCCCATATGAAGCGTTTTCAACATTAACTCCACTAAATTCTTTTAAATCTTTTGTAATCAAAATAGCTGCTACAGGATAATTTGAATATGGCGAATAGCTTTTTGATAATAAACTTATTAATTTCTCTTTCATTTCTTTTCCTCCCTTTTAATACCAAAATCATTTAAAATGTCTTCTTGTTTTTTAAACATTATTTTTTCATCAATTTCTCTCATGTGGTCATAGCCTAATAGATGAAGCAAACCATGCACTGCTAAAAAAGAAAGTTCTCTTAGAAAACTATGTCCATATTCAATACTTTGTGATCTTACTTTATCAAGTGATATATAAATATCGCCAAGTAATCTAAAATCACTATAAATAAAATCTTTACTATCTTCTAAAGCAAAACTAATAACATCAGTTTCTCTATCAATAGAACGATATTCTTTATTAAGTTTTTTTATTTTTCTACTATTAACAATAATAACATTAAATTCAGCGTTTAAGACAGATTCTGTCTTAAGAACATACTCAAGTAAAGGTTTAAGTGTTTCTAATTCTTTTATTTCTTCTTTTGTTTCATTAAAAATCCCAATATTATTCATACTATCCTCCTATCACTTTAAAAAAATACAAAACTGATATAATCATTAAAACAATAGTAATAATATCATAAAAAAAGTCTTTTCTTAAGAATTTTGGTAAAAGATAATTTGATTTAATTATTAAATAATATGATAAATACCCAAATAACCCTCCCATAATGTTTAAGAAAATATCATCTATATCAAATATTCTACCAATTAATCCTTGTGTCACTTCAATTGTAAGCGATGTAATAAAAGTAAGTATTATAATTGTGTTTGGTTTTTTTAAAGTTAAAAAGCTTGAAACAAAAAAACCATATGGCATAAAAATTAAAACATTACCAATTACGTTTTTCATAAATAAATGTGATCCAATTTCATACCTAAACATTTCTTTAAATGGAATAAAGTTAATTCCACCTGAGCTTACATCTTGAAATGTTACAACATAAAATAAAAACAAAATATAAAGAATAAAAAGAAAGCTAAGTAATTCTTTGTGTAAAATTATTTTTTCTTTTTTCCTTAAAATAAAAGTGATTCTAATTGATATTAAAACAACACTAAATATTAGTATCATTGGCCAAATATTCTCAAGTACTTGTAAAAATGCTTCTCTTATCAATTTTTCACCTCATAATAATATTTTACTAGATTTATTAAATATTAACAACCATTTAATACAATTTTTTATAGACATACTTAAATATTATGATATAATACTTAGTTAGAAAGAGCGCAGTATGAAAAGTAGTTATATTTTAATAAAAAAGAAAAAATTATATAAATTTTTGAAAGCAGTGATTAAACTTATAATTGATTTTTATGATGAATTAAATAAAAAAGATAATGAGATTGCTTTACTAAAAAGAAAATTAAAAGAAGCTGAAAAACAATCAGCCAGTGATCGCGCAACTGGGCTTTTAAATAAAGAAGCTTTTAAAGATCGTGTAACACAAATGACTTCTCCTAGCGAAGATTCTCTTGTCATCATAGATATTGATAATTTTAAATTAATTAATGATGAACATGGACACAATTTTGGAGACAAAATAATTGAAAGATTAGCTGAAATTCTTAAACAAAGCCTTCATGGAGATGATTTAATAGGAAGATTCGGAGGAGACGAATTTATTTTATTCTTAAGGAATGTAAATGCTGAAATAGCTTTAAAACTTATAGAAAAGTTAAGAAAAAAATGTGAGTCAAATGAATTTCCAATTAAGTTTAGTGCAGGTATTACAGAGTATAATCCTAATATAAGTTATGATGAAAATTTTAAAGTTGCTGATCAAGCTTTATATGAAAGTAAAGAACATGGGAAAAATAACAGCACTATTTTACTTCATGATCATAATAAAACCATCTAATCCTATTCAAGCAAAAAGACATACTTAATATGTCTTTTAATTTGTTATCTTTGACTAGCTACTGAGCTAATTGCTATTTTTTCTCCAAGATATTGATGAACCGCATCATCAGCCTTTCTTCCCCATACAGGAAGAACTGTATATTTTCCAGGAGCATTGCTGAAATCTGTTGCTGAAAATCTAAGTTGTTCATTGAATTCTGTAACTGCTTTTAAACTCGGATTTAAACTTAAGAAAAGTTTGAGAAGCTTATACTGAATTTCTCCAATTTCGCTTTGCTTATCAGTCCTTTTAAACTTAAAATTATAATTAGCCATTTTCATAATATTCAAAACAGATTCTAGATCTATTCCCTTTTCTGTGATTAATTTATATAAAGCTTCTTGATTACTAGAGATAACGCATTTAGATACACTTATGGCTTCGTTACCAAAAATTCTGGACATTAATTCACAAAAAACAAACTCTTCTGTTCCTGTTGTTCCACCAACTAAAGATGTATTAGCAGCCATTTCAACCGCTCCTTGATAAAGTGCTGAATTTTCTGGATATCTATTAGGTAACATTACTTTAATAAGTCCCATAAAGTAACGACTTTTTAACACAGACAGTTCTTCATCACTTTCAATACTTCCAATGTCATCAAAAGTAATAGCAAGGGCCGAATTTTCTTCACGCTCAAATTCATTTTCACCTAAGCTAACTAAACGTGATACATATAAATTCTCTAGTCTTGCAATCGCTTCTTCAACAGAAATTTCTTCAAAAGTTGAAAAGAACTGTGCAAAATAGAAATCTAATATACCAAGCATTTGTTTTAAGTCTTTGTCTGGTATATTAATTTTACTTATAGCACTTAAATACTCTCGTCTTTTTCTATCAAATAAAGTTTCTTTCCCAACAAGTGTCTGCATAAAATCACCTAAAGATATAATAGCATAAATAAATAAAAAAAGAAAGCTTTATCTTTCTTTTTAATACTTAAATAATCTATTTGCAAACGAGTTGTATAAACCTTCTGGAACATTTACATAGTTTCTTGGATCAACTTGCTTAGCAATAAAAGTAGACCAACTGTAATAGTCTTTTAAATATAATCCTAAAGCTAAACTAAAGTGTAAATGTTGGCCTGTTGAACAAGCATCCCATGTGGTAATTGAAGGAATTCCACCCATCTTTCCTACTACTGTGTTCATAGTAACAGTATCTCCTACTTTAACATTAATAGAAAGCAAATGAGCATATAAAGAAGTATATGTTACTCCATTAATGTTGTGGTGAATATAGACTTGGTTACCACCACAGCCCCCTCTTACAACAACTCCGGCCACAACTCCTGATGCAACAGAATACACATCTGGAGTATAATCATGTGAACCAAAATCTATTCCAGAGTGAAAATCACATGTCCAATTACCATTTAAAACAAAACATCTATTACCAAAATTACTAGTAATATATCCACTGAGAATTGGTCTATAAAAAGCTGTTCCAATTGGCAAATAATCAATACCACACGTTTTTATATCTTCATCATCTTTACAACCAAGCTTATTTTGATACATGTCAATTGCTTCTTTTTGTAATTTTATTTCTTCTTCTAATGTTTTTGTCAAATCAGCAATATTATTTAAAGAATTACCTAAAGCTGCTAATTGTTCACTATAAGCTATTTGAGCTTTTTCAAGTTCAGCTTCTTTTGCATTTAACTCTATTTTCTTATTATTATTTTCAACAATAAGTGCATTATATTCTTTAATTAAATTATCATTATAAGCAGTTAATTGATCGGATACTCCAACTCTATATATGAAATCAGTAAAAGTTTTTGCACCAAAAGCATATTCTAAATATGCTGATTCACCATTAGATACTTGAATGAAATTAATAATGTCTTTCATTTCCTGATCTCTTTTTTCAATTTCACCATTTAGTCTTTCAATTTCATCGGCAATAGTTTTTCTATCTACTTGAATTTGATTAATAGCATTTGTTGCTTCGCCAATTTTAGCATATGTCGCATTTATCTGGGCTTGAGTTAATGTTTTGTTTTGATTTGCTTCGCTTTGATTTGCCTCTAATTCAGCAAGTTCTCTTTTCAAGTCTCCTACTGTTGTTGCACTTGTTTTTGAAATAAAAGCGCTAGTAAACATCAAACAAATAAAAATAATAATAAAAATGTTTTTCTTTTTCATAACTCACCCCTTTAAACTTTTACGAATTAATTTATAATTTGGACAATATTTTGATACTAAAGCCCAAAATTTCTTTGAATGATTAAAATGAATAAAATGGCTTAGTTCATGAATTATTACATAATCAATAGTTTGGACAGAATATTTTATAAGTTCACTATTTAATGTAATAATTTTCTTTTTACTGCATACTCCCCATCTTGTCTTCATTTTTCTAATTTTAAGATTTGGATAGGGAATACTTTCATCAAATAAATGATAATTAGTATTAAGTCTTTCTAAGAAAACTTTTTTTGTATTATCGAGTATAAATTTAATTAACTCTCTTTCATTTTTAACAATTATTTGATTATCAATGATATTCATTTTATCAATTGTTGGCATTATTATTATATCATAGGTATTACCTAAATAATAAAATTTGTCTTTTTTTAAATCACTCTGTTGTTGTTTTTTTAACATTTTTTTTATTGTATCTTGATTATTATCAAGCAATTTCATAATATAGCTACTTGACGTAAAGTAATTAGTTGTAATAATAATTTTAGAGTCTTTTACTCTTAAATAAGTATTTTTATTACTTTTTTTAATTATTTCAACATCATAATATTTATTATCAATTAAATAGTTCATTTTTTATTTACTTGCCAATTTTTTACAACATCACAGTTTGAACTTTGTGGAGCAGGATCTGGCATTGGCATCTTGATAATCATAGGGATTTTAAAAGCTCTTCCAAATGCAACGCAATTTCCTGATTGTAAACTTTTTTGCTTTTCGATTATTTCTGTACTCATATTTGGAAGCATCTTTTTAATATAGTCAATATCTCTAGGATGCGTCATTTTAAATATTAAGAAATTACTGCACTGTGAAATAACCGTTTCAGATATTTCTACTGGGCGCTGACTTATTAGATTAAAAATAAGTCCATATTTTCTTCCCTCTTTAGCAATACGTTCAAATATATTATAACCAATTAAATATTTATCTTTATCTTCTTGTACATATCTGTGTGCTTCTTCTAGAAAAATGTGAAAAGGAATAGATGCTCTACTTTTTAAACCTTTTGTAAAATCAAAAAGTAATCGTGAAAATATTTTAGTTATAACTTTCGCAATAGCATCATCAACATCTTCTAGATTAAAATTAATAATCTGTGCTTTTTTACCATTTAGAGTAACTAAACTTGCAATAAAGCTTTCTAAATCAACAAATACCTTGCAATTAAAGAACCTTGCATATTCTCCTATTAATAAGGAATGTAATCTAACTTTTAAAGTAATCGCATCGTTATATGACTTTTCATTTCTAAGAAGGCCTTCTGAAATAAGTGTAAAGTTTAAGGCTTTTTCAACATCTTCTAGTGTAAAATATAAATCCTCTTTTACTTCAAACTTATCTAGTTCTTCTTTAATATAACTACTTACATATTGTGTTAATAAAATGCTTTCAGAGAATTGCCCAGTTGAATCAATTAAAAAACACTCTCTAAACTTTCTAACATATCCAAGTCCTTGAACAGGAGCTTCTAAATTAAATTCTTTTGTTGAACAAGTAGACAAAATAGAAAAGACATCATTTCTTTTACTAGAAGAAGTTTGATTAGTATATAAAATAGTCATAATAGCGCTCGCAATTAAATGATTTTTATATTCCGTTGCAACACTTTCTTTTGATGCAAATATTCTAACTAATTTAAGCATCTGTTCTATTATAGGTATTTGCGAGTGTGATTCTGCGCCTAATAGTAAAGCAAAATCATCAATTGACATAAGCCATATAGGTATTTCTAGAGGAAAACCATCTTTATCATTTTTATTAGTTGTATAATATTTGAAATTATAATTAGGATTAATTTTATTGATGTCACAGAAAGCATTATGATATTCACCGTACGAATCAAATACTAAAAAATTAGATTTGTATGGAACAAAGCTTTTGCTCATAAAAACATTTTGTAAAACCCTTGCAACACCACATGATTTACCACTACCAGTATTACCAAAAATGGCCATATGATTACTAAAGAATTCATTAATGTCAACCGTAATTGGATAGTTATCATATAAGGGACTGACGCCTAAAGTAATAGAGTCTCTACTATTTCCTATTAAAATAGCTAATTCTTCTTTTGTAATAATTCTAATGTTGGCAGATAAAGATGGTTTTCTAATAACACCACCTATAAAATTATTTTCAATTAATTCACCTAAAAAACGAACCTTTATCAGATCCTTGCCAATGTCTTCAACTTCACCAATAATTTTTTTATTATCATCTTCAAAGACAATATGCATATTCATCAAATTAGTTGAAACTGGTATTCCTGATGGAATAGCAATATGGGCAATTGTATCATTAATAAAAATAATATTCCCAAACATATTCTACCTCATATTAATTCTTCAATATCTTTTCTTAATCTTTCATCTAAATTGTTAATCTTTTTTTTAATCAATTCACTTTTTTTATACAATTTTAACTTTTCTTCAAAATTGAGTAAATTTTTTTCTACTTCTTTTATTTGTTTATGAATAGCATTTCTACTCACTCCATTATTTTCACTTATTTCCTGAAGTGTTAAATTATTAAAGTAATATTCTTCAAAAGATAATCTTTGCTTTTCTGTTAAAAGACTACTATAATAATCATATAAAATAGTATAATACACTCTTTCTATCATAATAATCTAAGCACCATATTCGCAAGCGCTGTTACACTTGCTACAAAATATAAAATAGTAATTAGCTTATGATTCTTATTTCTACCAGTTAATCCCATAATAAATAAGACAACACTCAATATTAAATAAAATAGTATTTTCATATTTGGAATAAATAAACTTAAAACATATACTTCTATTAGAAGCGCTAGCAAAACGAATTGAATTAAAATAAGTAAATCATTTGCTTTAATTACTTTTTTTACTTCTTTCTTTATACTCTTTTTTTTATTAACTTTTTTTATATTTTTTTTACTCATTTTTATCTCCTTTAAATTCTTTAAATAAACCATATATATATTTTTCAATATCAAAAGGTTTTAAATCTTCTTTTTTTTCTCCCAGGCCAATCATTTTAACTGGAATTTTTGTCTCTTCTTTAATAGCGAGAACTATACCGCCCTTTGCGGTACCATCAAGTTTCGTAAGAACAATTCCTGTAATGTTTGTAATTTCTTTAAAGCTTTTTGCTTGTGATATTCCATTTTGACCCGTTGTTGCGTCTATTACAAGTAATGTTTCATGCGGAGCATCACTAATTTCTTTATTAATTACTTTATTCATTTTATCAAGTTCATTCATTAAATTTGCTTTATTTTGAAGACGTCCTGCCGTATCAATTAAAACAACATCATAAAGTTCTTCTTTAGCTTTTTTAAGCCCATCAAATATAACACTAGAAGGATCAGCATTTAGTTTTGATAAAATATCAACTCCTGCTATTTTCGCCCACTCTTCTAACTGCTCAACTGCACCAGCTCTAAAAGTATCCCCCGCGATCATTAAAACCTTTTTGTTTTCTTTTTTTAAATTATATGCAACTTTGCCAATTGTTGTAGTTTTTCCAACTCCATTAACACCAACAAATAAAATTACTGTTGGTTTAGTTTCACTAAATTTAATTTTACTTTCAATAATATCATTGTCAACATAGATAATAAACATTTCATCAATTATAATTTCAAGCAAATCATTAGTATCAACGATATTTTCATTTTTAACTCTTTTTTTTAATTTATCAATAAAAGAAATAACTGTATTAACACCTATATCCGCTAATATTAATACTTCTTCTAATTCAGAAAAATATTCTTCATTTACTTTACGATATTTTGTATTCAAAAAAGTTATTTTATTTGAGAGAATATCCCTTGTTTTCTTTAATCCTTCATCATATATAACATCTTTTTTTATTAAGTTTTTTAATTTATCAAAAATACCCAAATTATCACCTACTGTCAATAACAATTTTACACTATTTAACTATATTTTTAAAGTATTATTTAAGGTTTTTCTTAAATAGTGGACAAATATTAAAAAAAAGTTTATAATAAGATAGTTTATTTATATTACAAAGAAAGGAGAATATATTTGAATTTTTTAAATAACACAGACACTAAAGTTTTTGCACTTGGTGGTCTATGTGAAGTTGGTAAAAATATGTATTGTGTAATGCATGGTGATGAAATTATTATTACGGATGCTGGTGTTACATTCCCTGAAGGTGACTTATTAGGAATTGATTACGTTATTCCTGACTTTACATTTCTTAAAAAAAATGAAAGCAAAATCAAAGCCTTATTCATTACACACGGTCATGAAGACCATATTGGCGCTATTCCTTATTTATTACAATCGGTAAATATTCCTATGATTTACGCTCCTAAACAAGCAACGGGTTTAATAAAAAGAAAACTATCCGATAGAGACGTAAAATACAATAATATTGTTATTTATGATGAAAATACTAAAGTTAAATTTAAGAATATTGAAGTTGAATTTTTTAGAACAACTCACTCTATTCCTGATTCACATGGTCTTGCAATAACTACTCCAAATGGTTTAATTGTAACTACTGGAGACTTTAAGTTTGATCTAACACCAATTGGTTCTATTGCTGATTTTGCAAAAATGGCAGAACTAAGTAAGAGAGGTGTTACTTTACTTTTAAGTGATAGTACAAATGCTTTAAATAGCGGATTTTCTGCTAGTGAGTCTAAAGTAGATGAAGCATTATCTAGAATATTTTCAAGAAGCAGTGGTAGAATTATTATCGCAACTTTTGCTTCTAATATTTATAGATTAAAACATATTGTTGATACATGTAAAAGAAACAACCGAAAAATTGTTGTTTTCGGAAGAAGTATGGAGAACAATATCGAAATTTCTATTGAAGGTGGATATATTAGTAACAAAAGTATCTTTATATCACCAGAAGAAGCTAGAAAAGTGCCCGATAGTCAAATCTGTATCTTATGTACAGGAAGTCAAGGAGAACCTCTCGCTGCCTTAAGTAGAATCGCAAATGGAACGCATAAACAAATAAGTTTACAAGAAAACGATATTGTTATATTTAGTTCCTCAGCCATACCAGGAAATGCTTTAAGCATTTCAAAAACAATAAATAAACTGTATCTTAAAGGTGTAGAAGTTTATACTAATACTCTTCTAAAAGATATACACACATCTGGTCATGGCAGTGAAGAAGAACTTAAATTAATGATTCGTTTAATAAATCCTAAATACTTTATGCCTTTTCATGGCGAATATCGAATGCTTAAAAGACATGCTGAACTTGGAATACTATGTGGTATCCCTAAAGAAAACACATTTATTTTAAAAAACGGTGATGTTCTTTCAATTCATAAAGGAGAAGTTACACAAGGTGAAAGCTTTGTAGTGAATGATGCTTACGTTGATGGAAACAGAATTGGTGAAGTATCAAGCGCTGTTATGAAAGATAGAAAAGCAATGGCCAATGATGGAATTATTGTTGTTATCGCTAATATTGACGCTAAGGAGTTAAAACTATTTGGACAACCAAATATTTTAACAAGAGGATTTGTTCTGGTTAACGATAACCAAGAAATCATAAAAAAAATAGAAGACATAAGTAAAAAAGCAATTGAAAATAAAATTAAATTAAATAATTATAATGATATTAAAGCAGAAATAATTAGTCAAGTATTTAATTTTGTTTCAGTTGAAACCGGAAGAAAACCAATTATTTTACCAATAATCATGGATATAAAAAGAAATACTAATCAATTAGATTAGTATTTTTTAATTTAAACTATTTTCATAAGCTTCACAGAATCCTACATCACTAGTACTAGTTATTAATGTCTCTATCACTGGTGGAATATCTGCTTCTGCTACGCTACTATTAACAAACACATCTTTTTTTGTTTTCTCATTGTATATATATGTATCATTTAAAATTTCATCAACATATCTTGCGTGAGCTCCTCCTCCTGATCCACTATAAACAATAAGTTTCGAATCGGTAAGCTCTTCATTTACTGTTTTTGCACTAATTTTACGTGATTTTTTGTCACCAATAGATAAAAATATATAATTAGTTTTATCAGCCATTTTTTCTTTTAAACTGCTGTCCATAGTTTCAATATTTTTTTGTGTTCCGGACACTGGTGAAATCATACATGATGCAGAAACTCCAGTTAATACATTTCCAATTGACGTAAAATCAATAGTTCCTTGACTGATTGATATAAAAGATACTTTTTTATCATTTATATTTGAATTGTCTTTTATAAAATTGTAAACTGTCGATGTTAGCTTATCTGGGCTATCAGAAAATTTAAAATCTTCGTCTTTTTTTAAGGTACCTTTCGCACTAATAGGAACTAAAACAACAGCATTAACTAAAACTCCACTTTTAATAAACCCATTTGCTCGTGCTAGTCCTTCTGTTTCTCTAGAAGAGTCTCCTGGTAAATATACAATTAATGGAAGATTCTCTAAAGTCTCTCCATTTGCATACTTTGGAAAATATGCAACAGCACTTATTCCCTCATAAGTAACAAGCTCTTCTTCATAACCAATTGGTTTAATATTTAGTTCTGGAGCAGAGCTAGGTGAACCTATAGTACTTGATAAAGCGTTATTTAGTGAATTTATTTTATTTATCAAATCGTTTGCTTGCTTTGATAAATTATTTAAAGATAGAATTTGTTTAGTTCTATCTTGTATCAATCTTTCATAAGCGTTTCTTAAACTTGTAACCAAATCTAGCATAGAAGAATATCCTGGATCTTTTGAACTCATGGAATTTAAAATACTAAGGTTACTATTAAATCTAGCTTTAACCGTCTCTAACTCTGCTTCTATTTTTTCTAATACTTCATCTTCTTCTTTTATATTTTCTACAACTGGAAATAAACTTCCCGTTGATATTTGGCATGCCTGCATCAAGTTATTAACAAGAAAATTTTTGAATCTGTCAAAACTGGTAGAAGCAAGAAATAAAGTTAATTTATCTAGTGTTCTTCTACCATTGCCATTAAGTAACGAAGTGTCAATATTGTAGGTATTTTGAAATCTAGATTTATAGTTTTGGCATAATGAAGAAAAGTCTTCTGCTTTGGACACTATATAAGATTTTCCATTCAAATTATCATAATAAATTTTGTACTTATCAAAATATATCCCCATGTTTTCTCCTATGTGTTTAAACTATTTATATATTTAATCACTTCTTTAACTGTTTTATCAAAATTAATAAAGTCGGTATTAAACCATTTTATATCCATTTGATTATTAAACCAAGTATATTGCCTTTTTGCATAGTTTCTACTTCTTTGTTTTATTAAAGATAAAGCTTCTTCTAACGATATCTTATTTTCAAAATACATAAAAAGTTCCTTATAGCCAATTGGTGTCAGTACTGCTTTAGAACGAATATTTTTATTAAATATTTCCTTAGCTTCATCAACTAATCCTTCACTAAGCATTACGTCAACTCTTCTATTGATTCTTTCATATAAAGTTTCTCTATCTGTAGTAAGTCCAATAAATATTGCATCATAGAATAATTTACTTGTCTTTACTTTTTCACTATATAATTCATTAGAATTATTAATATAATTTAGAGCTCTAATCATTCTCTTACGATTATTAATATGGATATCAATATTTTTATCTTTCGATTTTAATAAATTAAATATTTCTTCATTAGATAATTCATCATAATTATTCATTACTTTTTCTTTATCAAATTTATAATCATATAAACAGGCCTTTATATATAATCCTGTTCCTCCTACTAAAATAGGAGTCTTACCTTCATTTATTATATCAGCAATTATCTTTCTTACATCACTTTGATAATCAAAAACAGTATAGTCTTCACTAATATCTCTTATATCAAATAAGTGATGCTTAATATTCTCTTTTTCATCTTCTTTAATTTTAGCAGTTGCGATATCAAGTTCCCTATAAACTTGTGTGCTATCAGCATTTATTACTTCTCCATTTATTTTTTTAGCAAGTTCTATACTTAGTTTAGTTTTACCTACTGCAGTTGGTCCTGTTATAACAATTACTTTCTTCATCTTAAAAACATCGCATCACCAAATGAGAAAAACCTATACTCATTTTTGATTGCTTCCTTATAAGCATTCATTATAAAGTCTTTACTGCTAAAAGCACTTACAAGCATAACTAAAGTTGACTTAGGAAGATGAAAATTAGTAATCAAAGCATCTATTGCTTTAAACTGGAATCCTGGATAAATAAATATATCAGTATTGCCACTACAAGCTTTAAACTTACCATATAAATTAATTATTGTTTCTAAAGTTCTTGTTGAAGTAGTCCCTACTGCAATTATTTTATGTTTATTTTTTTTTGTCTCATTTAAAATACTAGCTGTTTCTTCACTCATTACATAAAACTCACTATGCATTTTGTGTTCTTTAACATTACTAACACTAACCGGTCTAAATGTTCCAAGCCCTACATGTAATGTTACATATGCGATTATAATACCTTTTTCCTTTATTTTATTCAACAAATCAAATGTAAAGTGAAGCCCTGCTGTAGGAGCAGCTGCACTTCCTATATTAACAGCATATACTGTTTGATAACGATCTTTCTCAAGAAGTTTTTCATGAATATATGGTGGAAGTGGCATTTCTCCTAGTTTATCTAATATTTCATAAAGTATTCCATCATAAATTAACTCAAATCTTTTAATTCCTTCATCAAAGCTTTCAATACACTTGGCCTTTAATCTGCCTTCTCCAAAAGAAACAATTGTTCCTATTTTTACTCTTTTAGCAGGCTTTACTAAGCATTCCCATATATTGTTACCAACATCCTTTAAAAGTAGTAGTTCAATAACAGCATTTGTTTCTTCTTTTATTCCGATTAAACGAGCTGGTATTACTTTAGTATCATTTAATACTAAAACATCTCCTTTGTTTAAATAATCAATTATATCTTTAAATACTTTATGAGTAACTTCGCCTGTTTTTTTATCCACCACTAAAAGCCTTGAAGAATCTCTTTCTTTAAGGGGTGTTTGCGCGATTAGCGCTTCAGGTAATTCAAAATCAAAATCATCAGTTGTCATAAGTTCGCCTCAAATTTATTATACCATTTTATGCATATAAATCCAATAAAAGTTATATTATAATTGTAAAGCTATTTAATATTAATACTTAAACATTAAAAGCAGATAGAAAAATTCTATCTGTTTTTTTATTCATTTATATTAATTGAAAAAATTGTATCTTGTTTTTCTTTACTATTTTTTATTTTTAAATGTTCATAAGCTTTATCTGTCGCTACTCTTCCTCTATTCGTTCTTTTTAAAAATCCATTTTGAAGTAAATATGGTTCATAAACATCTTCAATTGTTGTTTGCTCTTCACCTATAGCTGCTGATATAGCTTCTATTCCAACAGGACCACCATTAAATTTTTCAATAATAGCTTTAAGTAAATTATAATCAGTTTCATCAAGCCCAAGCGGATCTACTTTTAACTTATTAAGCGCAAGCATTGCTATATCAATGTCAATAACACTTTTTCCATTTACTAAAGCAAAATCTCTAACACGCTTAAATAATCTATTCGCAATACGAGGTGTTCCTCTACTTCTTTTAGCTATTTCAATAGCTGCATCATCTATGACTGGATAGTCAAGCACTTTACTTGTTCTTTTAACAATTAAAGTTAACTCTTCAATTGTATAATAATTTAATTTAGAAATAATACCAAATCTGTCTCTTAAAGGACTTGTTAAATCTCCCGCTCTAGTAGTAGCTCCAACTAATGTAAAAGGAGGTAAATCTATTTTAATATTTCTAGAACTAGCATCCGCACCAACTACAATATTTAAGCTAAAGTCTTCCATAGCTGAATAAAGTATTTCCTCTATAAACCTAGGAATTCTATGAATTTCATCAATAAATAAAACATTACCTGGTTCTAGTGTTGAAAGAACTGCAGCCAAATCGCCACTTTTTTCAATAGCAGGCCCACTAGTCATTTTAATAGTACTACCTAACTCATTAGATATAATGTGCGCTAAAGTAGTTTTTCCAAGCCCTGGAGGACCATAAAGTAAAACATGATCAAGCGGTTCATCCCGCATCTTAGCAGCTTTTATAAAGACACTTAAATTTTCTTTAACTTCATTTTGCCCAATATACTCAATTAAATGTTCTGGTCTAATATTTCTTTCAATAAAATCTTCTTCAAGTTTATTTGCATTTATCAATTCTCTATTCATATTACCTCCTATTTCATAAGTAGTTTTAAGGCCTCTTTTATTTGAACTTCAATCTTTTCTTCTTTACTTACCTTAGGAATTACTTTTTTAATGTCTATATTTTTATAACCTAGTGCAGTTAAAGCTTCCTCTAGTTCATCATTTATAACAAAACTATTAGTTGTATTAGGGGTAAGTTTACCCTTTAAGTCTAATATAATTTGGCGTGCTACTTTATCTCCTATTTTAGGAAACTTTTTTAAATACAAAATATTTTCTCTTTCAATAGCGTCAATTACTCCACTAATATTTCCAGCAAGCATTGGAAGAGCCATTTTACATCCTAATCCTTTTACAGATATTAAGCGAAGAAAAAGATTTTTTTCTTCAATAGTTTTAAATCCATAAAGACTACTTTCATCTTCTCTAATATACTGGTATAAATAAACTTTATATTCTTTTTCCACTTCAAATGAATAAGGATTTGCTGTATATACTAAATATCCAATATTACTGTTTTCTAAAACAACATAATTGCTTTCAATTTCTTTTATTTTTCCTGTTATATAACTATACATATTCTTCACCATTTTAAGTATAGCACATACAATTGTTTTGGTAAATAAAAAAGCTTTAATTAAAGCCTTTTGTTTCGAAAAAATTCTCTTATAATAAAATACTCGAAAGCAATCATAATAATAACATATATCCATGTTAAAATATCTGAAATAATTCCACTTGTATATTTATCTATAATAGATATCATATTACTTGGAAAATATTTTCCAATAAAATTACCTATTGAATCTATTTTTACATTGTATTTAATGAAATCTAATATTCTTAAAAAAATATCAATAATCGCTACTGAATAAACAAAATTGCTTACTTTTTTAAAAAAAGCAATTACTGCTACAAATAATAAAATTAATAAGAATGCTTCCATATCATCACCTCATTTATTTTATCATGAAAAATATCATTTATCAATTGCTTTCATAAAAAAAGCACTATGTGCTTATTTCATAAGATATTTAACTGTTCTAACCATTTGACTAGTATAACTATTTTCATTATCATACCAAGCAACAACTTGAACATGGTATGTTTCATCATCAATTTTACTTACCATTGTTTGAGTAGAATCAAATAAAGATCCTTCTGTAATACCTATTATATCACTTGATACTAATTCTTCTTCAGTATAACCGAATGAAGGATTAGATGCTCTTTTCATAGTCTCATTAATCATTTCTTTAGTTAAATCTTTTGCTTTTACAACAGCTACTAATATAGTAGTTGAACCTGTTATAACTGGAACTCTTTGAGCTGAACCAATTAACTTTCCTTTTAATTCAGGAATAACTAAGCCAATTGCTTTAGCTGCTCCTGTTGAATTAGGAACAATATTAGCGGCTCCCGCACGAGCTCTTCTTAAGTCTCCCTTTCTATGTGGACCATCAAGAATCATTTGATCTCCTGTATAGGCATGAACCGTTGTCATAATGCCACTTACAATAGGGAAACTTTTATTAAGGAAATATGCCATAGGTGCTAAGCAGTTAGTTGTACATGATGCGGCACTTATAATTTTATCTTCTTTAGAAAGAATTCCTTCATTAACTCCATATACAACAGTTGGTAAATCATCTCCAGCTGGTGCTGAAATGATTACATATTTTGCTCCTGCATTAATATGTGCCATTGATTTATCTTTTGAGCAAAAAAATCCAGTACATTCTAAAACAACATCAATTCCAAGGTCTTTCCATGGTAAGTTAGCAGGATCTGATTCCTTATAAATCTTAATTTCTTCACCATCTACTATAATTGAGTTTTCAGTTGAAGTAACAGTATGTCCTTCATATCTTTTTTGTGCTGAATCGTATTTAAGTAAATGCGCTAACATATCAGGGCTTGTTAAGTCATTAATTGCAGTTATTTCATATCCTTCTGCCTTAAACATTTGTCTAAATGCAAGTCTTCCTATTCTTCCAAAACCATTAATTGCTACTTTTATCAAATTAATTCCTTCTTTCTATTTATAACATCCATTACCAATAAATTCTCTTAAAACAGAATCTCTCGGTATATCTTCACTTGGTATCGGTAAAAAGTTCCTTAAAAAGTTAATTAAGCGAAGCGCCTCTGGATACTCAGGAGATTCTTCATTAACAAAGAATAAAAGTGGTTCTACATAAGTTTTAAGTACACCAAGTTCATATAATAAGGCTGAATTTACTATTGTATCAGCGTCATCTTGAAATGGAAAAATCCATTTTTCTTCGCCCTCTCTTACTTTTTTCCACATCGATAATGTACTTGTAGCATCATATCCTCTTGTTCGATTATCGCGAATAATTCTTCTTAATTTTCTTGTATCACTAGTATGAATACGATTATGCTTATCGATATTAAGTTGTGTTAAAGGGCTAATATATATTTTATATTTATTATCTCTTTCTATTGAAAGCGTTAATTCATCATTTAAGCTATGAAGGCCTTCTATAATAATTACAGTATCTTCTTCTATTTGAATATAATCGTCTTTATAATATTTTTCTCCCGATATAAAATCATACTTTGGAAGTAATACCTTTTCACCAGCTAATATTTTTGTTAAATGCTTATTAAATAGCGTGATATCTAAAGCATATATAGACTCATAATCATATTCCCCGTTTGCATCTTTTGGTGTTTCGCTTCTATTTAAAAAATAATCATCTACTGATATCTGAGCGGTTTTAATTCCTTTAATGTTAAAATACATTTTAAGTTTTTTACTAGTAGTAGTTTTTCCACTTGATGAAGGACCAGCTATTAATATTAAACGTGGACGCTTTTTCATCCCTTGTATTTTTGTTGCAATATTTTCAAGCTGCTCATTGTAATATGCTTCTGATATACGAATTAATTCATCTATTTTTCCAGTTGAAACTACTTCATTCAAATCAGCAGCATGTCTAATTCCTTGTGTAGAACACCAACTATTATAATCGCAAAACTTATCAAATAACATTTTATGATGAACATATTCAAGAGTCATTTCAGGGTTATATATATCAGGAAAATTTACAGTAAATCCATCTTCTTTTATATACTCAAATTTAAACTCATTGATAAGTCCAGTACTATAAGCAAGGTCTCCGTAAAAATAATCGTAAATATTATCTAAATTATATAAATTAATATAAGAATTACTTATATACTTAAGTACCTTTACTTTATCGAGTTGTTTTTCTTTTTTAAAATATTTAATGGCATCACTTCTAATAACATTTATTTTTTGAACAACTAAATCTTCTTTTACTATTTCGCAAGCTTTTTCTTCAAGTGTTTTGACACCCTTTTTATCAATAGTAGTACCTTCTAGTTCACAATAAAAACCTTTATCAATTGAATGAACTATATTAACACTAGCTTCTTTTCCAAATAATCTTTTAACTGCTGCTATTACAATAAATTGTAGTGTTCTTCCATATACGCTGTTACCAACCGTGCTACTGCGATCGTAAAAATCAATTTTACATTTCTTTGTAATTGTATCCGATAATTCAGCTAAGTCATTGTCTACTTTTGCAACTAGTATTGGATAGGCAAAGTAATGCTTAAAACTTTTACTAACTATTTCTAGTGTTGTACCAACAGGAAATTCTTTGGTTAAAATATCTCTAAAATTTACTTTTATCAAGCGTCCGTTATCCATGTTATCCCTCTTATTCTTAATATCATTGTATCAAAAAAAAAGCAAATTGTCATCGATATAATAATATATTGATTAAAATTTACACTTTTTATAATCCGCTTATATTTATAAATATTAAATATATAACAAGTATCGTTATAATTAAAAGAACCGCAGTAATTAATATTTTTAATCCAATCTTTTCTTTTTTTGGTTTTTCTATTATTTGACTAGCAACTTCAAAATCATTATCGCTTATATTAATGCTTGATGTGTAAAATGATTTATCCATATCGATATCTTCTGCTTTTTGTTTTGTGCCAGAAATATTATTTAAATGATTCATTTCTTTTCCAACCATTGTATTTGACTTTAAATCAGAAAGTAAGTCAAGACTAAGATCAGAAGTTGACATTTTATTTAAATCAAGTCCTTTGGTAATTGTATTTAAAATTGTATTAATCTTCTCTTCATGTTCTTCTAGTTTTTCTTCAATTCCTTTTTTGTTATTATAAATTCTAGAATCTAACAAATAGTCATATTTTTTAGATTTTAAAAACATTGATTCTGCATCTTCTCTTTTATTTTCTTTAGCTTTTTGTAAAAAATCATTAATATCATATTTAGCTTCTTCTTCTAAATCTCTATTATTTATAGTAGGAATATCATAAGTAGTTTCTTTTTTCGCTATTTTAAGATATTCTTTTTGCTTTTGATAAGTTTCACGATCTTTGATCATTTGCCTAACTTTTTCTAAGTTAATTTCATTAGTTTTATCTAAGCTTCTGACACCTACCAAATTATCATAGTTATTTCCACTATAAATATCACTATATAAGTGGCTATTTTTTTCTGTTCTACTATTATTTTCAGTTTCATAATATCTATTTAATCTACTTGGCAATGCAATCACCTACCATGTATATATTATCATAAATCAAAATCTTTTTAAACTATTTACTTGCATTTTATCAGAATTTTAAATATAATTTTATAAGGAGGTATATATGAAAGTAATAATTAACAAAGAAAATTGTATAGGTTGTGGCAGTTGTTCAGCAGCTTGCCCTGATGTATTTGGCTATAATGATATCGAATCAGTAGCTGAAGTAAAAGAAGACGTTAAATTCGATGAATTTAAAACTTGTATTGATGAAGCTATTGCAGGATGTCCAACTGAGGCTATTGTTGTAGAAAACAAATAAGAGTAGATTAATCTACTCTTTTTGTTTCATTATAAAGTTTTTTTATCTCCTTAGGAGTAAGCCTTCTATACTCTCCTGCTTGAAGTCCTTTTAAATCAAGAAAAGAAAACTTTTCTCTTTTTAATTTTATAACTTCGTGATTAATAGCTAAAAACATATTTTTAACTTGATGATTTTTTCCTTCATAAATTTTTAATTCAACAACACTTGTTCCTTTTACTTTATCTATTTTTCTAATTTTTGCCTTAGCTGGACTAGTTTTTACTCCATCAATAATAACCCCTTTTTCAAGGCTAAATATTTCTTTGTAATCAACAATCCCTTTTACTTTAGCAATATAGATTTTTTCTATTTCCTTAGAGGGATGAATCAAAGCATTAGTAAGATCACCGTCGTTAGTTAAAAGAAGTACGCCTGTTGTATCATAATCAAGTCTACCAACTGGGTAGATTCTTTTATTTGTATCAATTAAATCAATTACTGTTTTTCTTTTTTTATCATCACTAGTAGTTGTTACAACACCAGCTGGTTTATATAAAAGATAATACTCTTTATCTTCTTTCGCTATAGCATTACCATCTATTTTAATAGTGTCTTTTTCTCCTACTTTAGTACCAAGTTCTGTTATCATTTTATCATTTACTGTGACAAAACCTTTTTTAATTAACTCTTCTGCTTTTCTTCTTGAACAATATCCAATATTCGCAATAACTTTTTGTAATCTTTCCATGTCAATCACCTCATAAGATTATAACCTATTTAGTGGATATTTACAACAAATTTATTAATTTAACGATTCTCTATAATCAGTATAGCCTTCTAATTGATTAAAGTCAGTAATTTTATTATCTAAATCGCTAATTTCAACCACACGTAATCTTGGTCCAGATATTTGCTCATTTGCATAAGAATTCCATGTTTTGCTCTTTTTAAAATCACCAGTTCCTGAATCAGCATAGAGTAAATACTGTTCACCATCTACTTCAAATCTTTCAACAACATAGATTACATGTTTTTCTGGATTCTGTCTAAGTATTATTGAACCAGCTTGTATTCCTTCGCTACGATATTGAATATTTCTTTCTCCCCTTTGTAAATCGTAGACTTTGTAATCATAAGACATTCCATTTGAGTTCTCATTTGTAAAGTTTGCTGCTGTTGGTGAATTTTTCTTAAAATCATAACCAGGACTATTTTCAATAACCTCATCAACTATTGACTGCATTGAATAAAGACTTGAAAATCCCTTTAATTTGTTGTATAATTCCCCACTTGGAAGCTTACTCTTTATAATATCTTGAAACATAGCTTCTGCAACTACTTTTGATACAAACTCATCACACACAAAACCTCTATAATCAGTATCATAACCAATTATATTACAAGTGTTATTTTCAGATTCTACTGATGCATTAATGTAAGCCGCTCTTATAAACGGTGTAAGTGTAGAAGTTAAAACAAAAGCTTTTGCTGTATCAAGTTTGTTTGGCTCTTTAATGTTGTTATATTGTTCTTCTAAAGAACTATTAAATAATTTTGTTAAAAGTCCTTTAATTAAATCAAAGCCATCATTAACTTCCTCATCTTTTTCATTTTTTAATTTAATAGAGTTGTTATTCGAGTCAACAAAAATCCACTCTCTTCCTTCTGCTCTTGCTGTATTCGTTTCGTCTTTTTTAGGACTTACCGCAACCAATAAAGCTTTTTCTGGATTAGCATACATCTCATCATATAAAGACTGTAACAAAGCTTTTGTCTTTTCACCGATAGTAGTACCATTATTTACTGCTGTATTTGCAGCCTTAGCTATATCGCCTTCAGTATAGTATATTCCCATAAAGGAATTCAAATCATTTTCTGTCCATCCAGAATTAATTAAAGATTCTGTCATATCGTTTATATCTGTTACATAAATTAAATTACCAGGTAACTTAATTAAATAGTAGTCTCCATTTTTGTAATACTTAGCACTACCTCCAAGACATTCTTCAGTTCCTTCTGGAGGATATAAAAGTTCTGCTCCCTCCAAAAGTTCCTCTGGAGTAAGAGGGATTCTTAATATATCTTCATTACTATATCTTATCAAACCCAAATCAGCTATTCCATTAGGAAAAAAGTCATAATTGATAGGAGCCAGTTTCATTTCACTTGAGCTATCTCCATTTAAAGCCCATATAGCACTTATTATTCCATTGGCTTTAAAACAAAGAGTATTAAGAGCCTTAATAGTTTCATTTATTTTAGAAAGCAAATCATTAGCTTTTGATTTGAGACTAGATATATCATTTATAATTTGAGATCGCTTCGGAGAATCAACTGGAAGACCTATTAAAGATTTGTTTAGCTCTTCAACTCCAATTTGATATCCTCTATAAGTTGCTAAATCACCGTCTAGTGTGTTGTCGTTTGTTTGAATATCTTTTATTGTCGGCAATAATTGATTAATTGATTTTATACATGCACTAACTAATTTTTCATTTAGCATCTCTTTAAAATCTGTAAAATTTCCAGTTATTTTAGTAACACTAGTTTGAGTAAGAATTTTTGCGCCAGAACCATTTAGATTTTGAGGGGAAATATTGTTCGAATATATATTTTGGAATCGTGATGTATAAGTATCTACAGATAAATATTTCTGATTACTCTTTCCTATTATGTTTGCTTTACCATCAAGAATATAATATTTTTTGTATGCATCATAATATTTTCCCATAAATCACCTCCAAAATTTTATGTTTCTCTCGCATCAATATAACTAGATATATAATTATAACCATTTAAGGTATTTAAATCATCAACAGCTACTACTCTTAATCTTGGCCCATTAGCTTGGTTTCCAGCATTAGAGTTCCATGCGCTATCTGTTGGTGTGCTTCTGCTAGAATCAGCATACAATAAATATTCTCTATTGTCAGCAGGATCTATATATCTATTCACAACATATATTACATGATAGTTATCCCCTGTATCTCTGGTTATAAATGACCCTGATTGTATATTCGCTATTTCAGCTTTAGTCAAGACATTCCCTGTACTAGCATCATAACCACGATACGTTCCGCCAAAATTATTATTCGTAAAGTTTATTGCAGAAGCAGTACGACTAAAATATTTAGGGAAAAGTTCTCTAATCTCTTCTCTTGAAATATTACTGACATCACCTGTTAAATTTGTAAGTTGATCCCAAAGTTGTGAATTATTATTTCGTACTCTTCCATAATATATTTCTGTTGCAATTTTAGCAGCATATTCATTACAAACAAATCCACCAAGAGAACTATCATATCCAACCATTGAATTTGTTGTATTAGAAACAGAACTATGGTAAGCAGTTCTTATGAAAGGAGTTAGGGTTGATACCAAAGCAAAGGTGTTTGCATATGAAATATCATTTTTAATATCGATGCTTCTATAGTTAGATTCTAGCGAAGCATTAAACATTAGTGTTAAAATCTCTTTAAGTTTTAAAACATCAGAACTATTTTTACCCGTACTAATTACTCTATTATCTGAATTATAAAACCTCCATAAGCCTACATCTTTACCATCTTGAATTAATAAAGCTTTTGATGGGTTAGAATACATTTCAGTATATAAAAGTTCTAAGAGTGCTTTTGTTTTATCATTTAAATTATTTTCATTATTAACCGCACTAACTGTTCCACCATAATATTTTTTCATTAAAAAGTTTAATTGTTCTTCATTGAATCCTTTTTCTAATAAAACTTTTGTCATTGATTCAGTATTGGTTGTGTAAAGCATTCCACCAGGTAAAACAACTATATATTCATCACCATTCTTGTAATATCTAGCTATTCCTCCAGGTAAAACATTTTCTTGACCATCTGGGGGATATAAAAGCATATTTTCCGATTCCAATTGATCTAAGAATGTTTCCAAATCTACATCGCTATATTTTATTAAATTAATTTTTTCAGTGCCTAATTCAACTTGAGAATTATTATATAAAGTTTTATAATTAATAGAAGCTGATGCTATTTCACTCGAACTATCTCCATTTAATGCCCATATTTCTTTAATAATATTGTTTGCACCCAAACACAAGTTTTGTAATAATTCTATAAGACTGGTGATTTTTGTAAGAAGCTGATTTGATTTAATTTTTAAAAGCGCAACCGTATTTCTTTGCTGATTATAACCTGGTGATTCTGTTGTCATACTATTTAATTTTCCTATTTCGGTTTGTATATCTGTTTGTAATCCTTTAAACTCATTAAGATATTGATCCAGTAATACATCATTAGTCTTGATATCTTTTACTGCTGGTAATAATTGATTTATAGCTTTACTACAAGCAAGTCTTAATGTACTATCAAAAAAATTTTGGAAGCTTTTAAAATTTCCAAATATAGTAGTGGCTACACTTTGCGTTAAACTATTTGCTCCAACACCATTTAAATTATCAGGTGTAATATTAACCGAGTATATATTTTTAAAAGCAATTGCACTTCTACCAATATAAAAGAATTTATCATTACTGTTTCTTATTATAAAAGATTTACCATCAAGTGCATCTTCATATTTTTTATATAATTCATAATACTTCCCCATGCTATATCTCCAATCGTAATTTTTTTTAACGTTATTTATAGATTGATAACATAATAATTATTGTACCTACTGTCACTATTAAAGAAATTAAAGACAAAAAGACAACGTTAAAAAATCCATCTTTTAAGATTTCTCTTGATAATATTCTAGGTAATCGTGACTGATCTGAAACGAGGCTCATAGGTTTAGCTTTGCCAGCATTTATCGGATGAGACAGTCTCTTTACATTACCTCCAAAAGATTCCCCTTGTTCCTCTACACTCGCATCTGAAAGTTCAGTTTTACCATTTGCATATCCAACAAATTCCTCATTACTGTTTTTAATTTGTTCTCTTAAAATTTTAAGTTGTTCTGCTGTACTAATTTTATCGCTAGTTTCTCTAAAGTTTTCATCTGGATTTGAAGGCTGCTCTAATATGCTTTTATATAATCTAGTAAAATATTCATCTTTTTCATACCACATTTTGAACTCTAGGTATTCAGTAATTATTTGTACACCATCTGAAAAAGGAATTCCATTATTTCTAAGAAATTCTCTGGCATTTAATACATCTGTATTTATAATCGACCTAAGCTTACGGCTTGCGATTGGATCATTGATATCAGAAAAATAGCCATTTTCATACATTCTCATAATTAATATGTCGCCTGATTTAAAATATTTGGCTTTTTTATCTTCATCAACATAATCATCAACAACAACACATACATCTGGTGCCTTACCATTTAAACCGACTAATAATTTTGGGACCACTAAATAAAAACCACCTACGACATAAACTTTCGTTGTAACTGTTTCTGCATATAAGTTATTCATTGTTCTCCCTTTCTATATTTCCTTTTTTCTTTGAATATATTATTTCCACAATATCATTATTTAAAATTTTAACATCAACAGTTAAAATATAATCACTGTCTATAGATTCAATTGCTAAAATTACATTATCATTTTTGTCTTCTATCGTAACGTAATTACCAATTACTAAATTTGTGGCGTAGATATATGCATCAAGCTTTGAAAAACTACTATAGGTTACCTTTAAATAATCGCCATATCCATCATTCCATGATTTACTGTTTGAAATCATTTTTTCTCCAAGCACAAGAAAAGCAGATGGTATTCTATCATTTTTAAAAGCGATATATTCTGTATCTTCATTTATAACAATCTTTGTGTCTTCTTTTTTGTGATTTATCATATTACTTATAAAACCAAGCATGATGACAATTCCTAACAAAACCAACATAATTGTAACTCTATTCTTCATATACTATCACCTATAATAATAATATCACAAAAAAACAATATACAACAAGTATATTGTCTATTTTTAATCATTTAATTTAATATAATGTAAAATTATTCTGTCTCTATTTTGTTAAATAGAATCGATACATCTGTTAATTTTAAATTTTCTGATATAACTAAATATTCCCACTTACTATTTTTAATTTTTAACATCTCTTTTAATTTCTTAGAAGATGTGGGAATAAATGGCTCTAATAAATTAGAAATATTAGCCATTAAATTTAAACATGTATAAGTAACATTATTAAATTCACTTATATTTTCTTTAACTAAAATCCAAGGTTTCATATCATCATAATACTTATTAGCTTTATTAATAAGGTTTTGAATTACATCAAGAGATGATTTAATCTCACCTTTTTCAATCATTTCACCCACTGTTTTATAAGCATCTTTTATTTCAGCTTCAATATTAGTATCCATAATGCCTTTACTAATAACACCATCAAATTTCTTAACGATGAAAGCTAAATTTCTATTAACAAAGTTTCCGTATTCACCAACTAAGTGTTTATTATGATACTGAATAAACTCATCAGTTGAAAAACTTGTATCTTTTTTTTCAGGATTGTTAGCTAAAATATAAAATCTAATTGTATCACTTTCATATTTTTCCAACATGTCTTTAATATATATTCCAGTACCTAGACTTTTGCTCATCTTGGCATCACCAAAGTTTAAATATTCACTAGAAATTATATAATCCGGTAAGCGATAATTATGCCCCATTGCCATTAATAATGCCGGGTATATAACACTATGAAATGTTATGTTATCTTTTCCATGTACATAATAACTAACTAAATCTTTTGAAGTCATAAATTCTTCAAAATCAATTCCTTTTTGATTACAATATTTGTGAGCTGCAGTTAAGTATCCCATCACAGCTTCTATCCAAACATATATCTTTTTATTTTCATATCCTTCTACAGGCGTATCAATTCCCCAATCGATTTCTCTAGTAACTGCTCTATCAGGTAATCCACAATCTAAATATTTATTAGTTTCATTAATGGCATTTACTCTCCATCTATCTTTATTACTATCTAAATACTCTTGAATTTGTTTTTGAAATTTAGATAAAGCAAAATATAAATGGTTATTTTTTTTAGTAATGACACTACTTCCACATATTTTACATTTTTTATCTAATATGTCTTTAGGTGATAGTTCCATTAAGCAACTGTCACACTGGTCTCCTTTAGCATATCCACCACAATGAGGACAAATTCCTTCTATTTCTCTATCTGATAAAAACTTATCACATTTTGGACAAAAATCTTGATCTTCAAACTTTTCATAAATATAACCATTTTTCATTATTTCTAAGAAATATTTTTGTACTTCTTCTTTATGAAAAGGATCCATGGTTTTATTATATAAATCATATGAAAAATTAAGCCTATTAAAACAATCTACAAATTCATTATGATATTTTGTTGCAATTTCTTCTGGAGTAACTCCGTCTTTTTTGGCACGCAAAGTAATTGGTGTCCCATGACAATCCGTACCCGAATCAAAAATTACTTCGGCTCCCGCCATTCTATAATACCTAGCAATAACATCTCCTGGTAAAAGTGCTGCTAAATGTCCAATATGTGCTGAGCTATTTCCATATAGCCAAGCATTTCCTACTAATACTTTCATATAATCCCTCTTTTCAAAAATAGCACCTAATTTATTCAAATTAGATGCTTTATAAATCACTCAAATCTGAGTAAAAATCTTAATGGTGGAGAATGTGGGATTCGAACCCGCGACCCTCTGCGTGCAGGGCAGATGCTCTAGCCAGCTGAGCTAATTCCCCATAAGAACACATTGATTATAACATGTTCTTTTTTAATATGTCAACTATTTTTTTACAAGTTCAAAGTCAATTGTTCGATTTTCTTTACTTGCTCCAGTTACTCTAACTGTAACAACATCTCCAAGCCTAAATCCCTTTTTATCGTTTTTTCCAACTAAAGAGAAAGTTGTTGAATTAAATGTATAATAGTCCCCTTTAATAGATTCAACACGAATTAGTCCTTCAACTAAATTATCTAGTTCAACAAACATTCCAAAACTCATTATACTACTAATCATACCTACAAATTCTTCACCAATATGTTTAGACATATATTCTGCCATTTTCATATCATCAACTTCTCGTTCACATTCAACAGAATCAACTTCTTTTTTAGAAGTGTGTTCAGCTAAAACAGGCATTCTTTCTTCCCAAAAACTTACAGTTGATTTATCATATCCTTTATTAAATAAGTACGTATGTAGTAATCTATGTACCGTTGTATCAGGGTATCTTCTAATAGGCGATGTGAAGTGTGTATAACAAGGGCTTGCTAAACCAAAGTGACCAATATTTTTTTCAGAATATATAGCTTTTGGCATGCTTCTTAAAAGAAGAGTTGAAAGCATATGATATTCTTTTTTATCCTTTAATTGATCAAGAATATTTTGCATAGCACGTGGTGTTATTTTATTTATTTTTCCTGTAATATGGTAACCTAATACTGAGATAAAGCGAATGAAATTTTCAATTTTAATCTTATTTGGTTCACCATGAACACGGTAAATGAAAGGTAACTCCATATTAGAAATATGTGTCGCTACTGTTTCATTTGCACAAATCATAAAATCTTCTATTAGTTTTTCTCCAGCACCACGATATCTTTTTTTAACGTCAATTGCCTCACCATTTGCATCAACTATAATTTTTGCTTCATCTATATCAAAGTCAATATATCCTCTATTTGATTTATAGCTTCTTATAATTTTAGCAAGTTCATACATTTTTAAAATAGTAGGCGCAAATTTTTCATAACCTTCCGGTATAACATTTTTTTCAATTATGCTATTAACACTATCATAATTCATTTGTTTATTGCTTCTAATAACACTCGGATATATTTCATAGTTAGTAATTTTACCTTGATGATTTATTTCCATATCACAACTTAAAGCTAGACGATCTTCGTTTTGATTTAATGAGCAGATACCATTTGATAATTTATGTGGTAACATTGGTATTACTCTATCTGCTAAATAAACGCTCGTTCCTCTTGCATAAGCTTCTTCGTCTAATTTTGTATCAGCTCTTACATAATAGCTTACGTCAGCTATATGTACTCCTAGTAAATAGTTACCATTTTCTAATATTTTTAAAGATATTGCATCATCTATATCCTTAGTATCAGAACCGTCAATTGTAAATATTTCATCGTTTCTTAAATCTTTTCTGTCTTTAAATTCTTCTTCTTTTACACTATCAGGAATAGCTTCTACTTCTTCCATTACTTCTAGTGGAAATGTATCATGTATCTCAAATTTATTAACAATAGATAATATGTCAACACCAGGATCATTTTTATGACCTATTACTTTAATAACATACCCTTTGTATAAATTATCACCTATTTTAGGCCCTATTTTAACAACAACCTTGTGTCCATCATAAGCTCCCATTGTATCATTTTTATCAATTGATAATGTAAGTTTAACTTTGTCATCATCAAGCTTTAATGAGTAATTAGCGCCTGTTACAATTAGTTCTCCAACTAATTGAGTTAATGATCTTTCAACAATTCGAACAATTCTTCCTTCTAAATCTAAACCTTTTTTAGAAGTTATTTCCACTACTACTCTATCACCATGAATCGCACTATTAAGATTAGTAGGTGCAACAAAAACATCAGTATCGCCTTCTATATCGACAAAGCCAAAACCTTTTTTATTAATAATCATACGACCTATTTTTAAATTAGAATTAGTGAGTAACATATACTTATCTTTTTTTGTTCTATATATTTCAATATTATCTTCTAATTCATTTAAATCTTTTAATAAACTTTTAAATCCATCAATTCCTTTTAAATCAAAAATATCTGCCATTTCATCAACAGAATAAGCTTTATTGTTTTTCTTTAGTAATTCTAATATTTTGTCCTTCACACTACACCTCTATTATTCTAAATTAATTCTAACACATTTAAAAGTATTAAACAATAAAAAGACATTAATTAATGTCTTCTTTACTTGATGTTGATATTTGTACACCATTGATATTTTCAAATCTTTTGGTTATTTTGTCAGTTGTTGTATAAATATCTTTTACGTCTTTACTAACAGTTTCAATAGAACGATATAGCTTATCCCAACGATCTTTGTATCTTGAAAATTCTTCACTAAGTAAGCTAAGTTCTTTATGAATAACAACAGCATATTTATCTCTTTCGATATTTTTTATTATTACTTGGATTGTAGTTAATGTACTAATTAAAGTAGTTGGGCTAGTTAACCAAACTTTCTTTTTATAAGCATATTCAACAACATCTTGATAGTAAGCATTAATTTCTGCAAATATTGCTTCAGCCGGTAAAAACATAATAGCTTGATCTGAAGTTTCACCATTTATAATATACTTACTACTTATAGCGTCTATATGCTTTTTTACATCACTTTTAAACATTTTAGAAGCACTTTCTCTAATTTCAGTAGATAACGTTTTATCCACCATAATTTGATAATGCTCTAAAGGAAATTTAGAATCTATCGCAATTACTCCAAGTGGTTCTGGCGCAAATATAACAGCATCAGCTATTGTTTCATTAGGAAAAGAATACTGTAGTTGATATATTTTAGAGTTATTCTCACCAAACACATTTACTAAAATATGTTTTAAATTAATTTCTCCGAATATGCCTCTTGTTTTTTTATCTGTTAATATACTTTGAAGAGATACTATATCCATAGATAAAGTGTCTATTTTCTTTTGTGCCTCATCTATTTTAGCTAGACGCTCTAAAACAGAAATAAAAGTTTTATTACTGTTTTTAAAATTCTCATCTAATCTCTCATTTACTTTATCATTAATATTATTAAGCCTATTTTCAATTTTATCACTTAACAAACTAAAGTCACTACTAAGATCTTTAGAAAAGTTATTTCTAAAATCAGCAATCTCTTTTACCATATTAGTTTCCATTTTACCAAGTCTTTCTGTAATATGAGCTTCATTAATGTTTTTCATTAATGAAATAACTACTAATATTAAAAGAACAATAAGTAAGCCAATTATTATATAATCCATATATTCTCCTTTCGAACAAAAAGAAATAGAATACCTATTTCTTTATGATTCATCACTAAAAAAGTCATCAAAGAATTGATCATCTGTAACTTCACTAGATAAATCCTTTATTTCATTATTTATAGGTAAACTTTCTTTTTCAGTTACAATATTCTTATCAATATTTTCAACAGTCTTTTCTTCAGTAGTTGAAACTTTTGCGCTAATTTCTTTTACATTAGCTGGTTTAGCTTCTAAATTAGGTTTACTATCAGTTGGTTTAACTTCAGTCTCCTTCTTTTCCTCATCTTCAATTTCAGCAATCTTAGCATCAATTCTTTTTACTAAGTCATCAAAATTGATATTAGGAGCTGGTTTAGTAGGTTTGGGCGCTCCATAAGAAGAACTCTTAGCTCCTTCTGACTTACTATCAAACATATTTGGATTATTAAATTGATTCATCATTGGAGGAATTCCTCCTCCTGTAGAACCATTTGGTTTACCAAACATATTCATCATTTCACTACGTTTTTCATTTTTAAACTTATCAACATACGCTTTTAAATCAAATACCGGAACTTCTTTTTTATCTCTTTCCATATATCCAGACTTTGGATATTTTTTCTCCCAGAGATTTTCTTTTTCCATTTTCCAATTTGGTGTTAACTTAGTACGATAAGGCATCATTCTAGAACGCAAAAGTATTATTGTCCACTTTGGCATTCTTTGTAAATCACTTACAGTTACAAGCGGAGTTGAAGCTGTTTTATCCTTCTCTTTAGATTTAACTTCACCGCAAAGCTTACTTATTTCTTCAAGAGCAGCCATTTCAGTACTTATTAAATATATAAGATTACCACAGTTTCCTTTAATTGTATCTCCATTTTCTTTACCATATACTTGTGTTAACTGTGCGAAGTTTTGAATGATAAAAGTAAAACGAATTTTTCTAGAACGAGCGGCCGTTACCATTGTAGTAACATCTTTAAGAGGTGGCATATTTGCAAACTCATCCAAAATAAAGTTAGTTTTAAAAGATAGTTTTCCACCATTTTCTTGTGCAACATCAATTAATGTTTCATAACATTGTTTTAAGAAAATAGTAACTAAAGAGTGATAAGTTTTCTTTTCATCTTGAATTACTAAAAATACAGCGGTTTTTTTTCTACCAATATCTTTAAGATCAAAATCGCTATGAGAAAGCATCTCACTAATATTTTCTCTTGAAGAAAATAATTTTATTTTTTGCTTAAATACAGATAAAATACTGGCTTTGGTATCAGATGGTGCACTAATAGTAGATGCAACATTAACATAAGCAGGACTTCCTGGGTCTTTCATACCAAAATATTCTTTCACGTATGTACTAGGTCCGCATCTGTCTTCACCAACTGTAGTTACTAAATTAATACTATTTAAATTAATCTCTTCTTCTTTAGCGTCTTCAAAAAGAGCAAGTGATATACCAGTAAAATAATCAGCACTTGTTTTTTCCCAGAATGGATCTTGATTTTGTGCCTTTTCATCATAAAGAATATTCAGAGCTAAATCATCTAGTAGCTCATTAGCCTTGTCTTTGTTTCCTGATTTATATAAATTATAAGGTAAGGTAAGTGGATTCCACGCACTACCTTTTTGAGGATCACGAAAATTAAGTAAGACAACATTGTATCCTCTTTCTCTTAACTCCTCAGCATTATTTTCATAGATTTCACCTTTTGGATCGGTAATAATCATTGATTCTCCTGCTTTAGCTATTGTTTTTACCATTGGCTGAACAATCATTTCTGTTTTACCACTACCAGTAGAACCAATTATTAAATTGTGATACTCTCCAGCATCAACCCAAATTCTTTTTCCATTATTCATTAAAGGTATACCTGCTACTGGTGATGAATAGTCTTTAGGTGATAAGCTTTTTAATTCTTTTCTTATTTCTTTATCAGAAGCCCATCTTGCATATCCTTTATCTTTTTTAGAAGTTGTAAAACCAATTCCTCTTTCTCTTTCAAAGAAAAAAGATGAACAACTAGCCATAATACCAATTAATGATACTATGTAAAAAATCATCGTTGGAGCAAGTAATTCTCCAGCAAATGCTGGTATTGGATTTAATCCATGAAATGTTTGATCAGAAGCAAAAGAGGATATATTTAATATCCCTATCGCAATAACATATAAAAGTATTACTGCAAAAATAACAAATAATTGTAAATCTTTCGATTCTGCCCTAAACTTCATAAAGCCTCCTAAATGTTATTATTATTTTTATGTTTTGATTTCATATTCAAGTAAGTAACTATGCTAATGATAATTATACCAATAATTAATATAAATGTATAGTCTATACTTGCTAGTATTTTAGAAAAACTAACATATTCTTTTGTTTTATCAAAAGAAAGTAATATTTGCTTCTCACTAGATGTTCCATCAATATACCAATATAAAATATTTTTCTCTTTATTAAAATAATCAGCATTAGTATCAACAACAACGAAAGGTAATTTTATAGAAAAATAGCAATCAATTAAATTGATATAATCAGAAACTTGATCAGTATCAGTAGAAGAAACAAAAGTAGAATTTAAATTACCCACTGATTCAATAGTTATAATATTGTTTGCTTCACTAATTAATATATCATCAAATGCTTTATTATATGCCTTTGATTTTTCTTTATAGTCATTCAAACTAGAATAGTTTGCTTCTATTTTTATACCATAATTGTTTTCAAATTTTGCAAAAGAATAATTATATAATAAATCGCTATTTATTAATGATACTCCTTTATCAAATGAGAGCTTTGCATATTCTTCCGGACTTGGAAAAACATCATATATTTCTTTTACTTCAGATATTAAACTATTTTCTTTTACTGAAAGATCATTATTAATAGTTATATTATATTGTATGGTACATCCTGATAATATAAACACGATAATTAAAAGGAAGCATTTTTTTAAATACATTTTTTATCTCCTTAGTCTTGATAAAAGTCATTTCCACTATATAAAAGAGTATACGATATTTTTTGATTACAACTATATTTTAAAATTTGTGGACCAAAATTTGCAGTTATAGAACTAGCTATTTTTACATAGCACTCATCACGATTAATTTCAAATATAATACCCCATTGCCCGCTGCTTGTTTGAGCAGTTGAACCAATTCTACCGATTATATCTCCTTCTTTTAAACCATCTATTTGTAAAAGCTCTGATACTTGCCATGTATTACCGCTGTTTATAGCACGTAAATTATTACTATTTTTTATGTCTTTTAAGCTTCTATAATTAGCGCCTGCCTGAATAAAAGACCATATAACATATCCGGAACTTTCTATTCCAACAGTGTCTGACCAAAGTGGATTAAAGCCTACTATATTATAGCTGTTTGAACCATACTGATATTGTACCTTATAGAAAGGATTATATGCTAACCAATATGCGGCAGCCAAAACACGAGCTCTCTTTGGATTTATTTTTTCAGAAGATCTTGCACTTTCCTCAGCTGCATTTACATAGTTTTTTAAATGATTATTTATGTTTTCTAATTCACTATTATCCATAGTTCCATCAGAATAATTTTCACTACCAATAAGTGTTTTACCATATTTAAAAGGCTGACTAGTTTGCTCTAGCTTGCTTAAATAACTTTGCTTCGCATCTATCAACGATGGAACATTTGATATATCAACAACACCAAAATTACTACTTGGATCATCTTTATTATCTATTTTTGATTGATAAAATCTGTTTAAAATAGTAGTATAGTCTTCCCCTTTAGATGCATAATATTTTGCAGCGGTCAAAGAAAAACTTGAGGTTGCATATTCTTCTGTACTAGTAATCCAAGAAGAAGGTATTGTAACAGAAGGTTTGCTGTATTTCATGCTTAAAGATAGAGGTTCAATAGTATCTAATTGAACTGTCGTCATACTACCATTTTCATAATATGTAGAGCAAAACCAGCTATAAGAATTAGCCTCTGTTTGTTTGCATGGAAAGCTTGCAAAAGGCGCTGATAAAATATTTCCACTATAATTAAGAACCATTCCCTGAGTATCAATAACATAATTATATAACAATAAATCATCCGAATTATTAAAATTAATACTAACGTTTTTATTTATTTTTTTACTACACCATTTAGAATCGCTAAGTAAATTTGTTCTAATAACAATAGCCGCTGCTTTTATATATTCAGGATATTTTAAATAATCATTAGAATACTTTTTAATAATTCCAGCTACTATTTCATCTAATGTATAATCTCCTACTTTACATTTTTCTACTGTAACAAAATTGTTTGCAGTAGCGATTTTCAAAGCACCGGAAACATTAGAACCACTACATGTTTTAAATAAATATGTAGGATTATAGTATTGATTATTATCATATACTTCAAAATGCAAATGTTCACCAGTAGAACATCCCGTATTGCCCATTTCAGCAATTTTTTGTCCTTTTTGCACGGTGTCGCCAATTTTGACAGTTATACTTCTAGGAGCCAAATGAACATACTTACTATAATATGTCTTACCATTTATGTTATCATGTCTAATCAGTATTTCGATTCCACTGTTAACATCGACCCCATGATATAGTGGACAGCTTCCTAAATCATCATCATAGGTGTCGCCAATATTTTCTTCAGTATAAATATTTATTTTTTCAACAACACCACTTGCTGCTGCATATATAGTTTTATCTGAACTCGAAAGAGTAGAATCTACTGCTTTGTGAGATGTTTTTCCTCTTAGTTCAGCATATGGACTAGTAATCGCACAAGTTCCTTTTATTGGAGAAGAAAAATAGACAAGATCGGAACTTGGAATATAATTTAATCCAAAAGAGGATATTGCGTTAGCATAATCTATATATTGCATTTTATAAGTTTCTCTAAAATAATTGGCTTTGTCAAAAATTTCTTGCATTATATCTCTTGCTTTTTCTTCTTTATCTTCTTTTTTAGCATTTCTAAAAGAGCAAGTCTCACAATTAATAAAAGTGTCTGGTATAAATACATTTAATAAATACACTTTGTATTGTTGATAATTCATAAATTTTACATATTTATGTTTGACAGAATATCCTGCTTCACAAGTTTCATAAGGATTATAATAGTCTAAACCCAAATATGGTTCTAAATCTTTATAAAGAGAAGCACTATTATCTATGTTATCAAATAAAGCAGTTAATCTCTCTTTGATTACGTCTTTATCAGTTGTATATCCAAGTCCTAAAAAAGATAAAATATCATTTATAATATCAGCTTTTTCACCAGAAAATTTGGCCTCTATTTCAGTAATTTGATTAATCAAGTCTTCTCTTGGGGAAATAGAACTTGTACCAGATTCACATGTGGTTATAACTTTGCCAGTAACCAGATTTCCAGATAAGCCTCTTAAATTAATATCAGGAAGTGAGTAAGGAGTTCCTAGCATAACACCCGCCCACTTAAAAAATTTTTGTGTTTCTTCTTTATTAAGCGACATTTGATTAGGATAAGCATTTATATCTTTATTTGTTAATTTATTTATTTCATTGACTGTTCCAAAATTATTATAATCATTAAAAATCTCAGAATTAAAGAGTTTTCCGATTTGTAAAGTGGCTGCTAAAAGCGGCCAATCAAATTCATCAGCGCGTTCCTCATTTGGAGCAAGAGTATTGTATAAATTCATAAACTCTGACATTTTTTTATAATACTCTGTACCTAAAACTCCATTATAGTTTTCATTGTTATTAATATCACAATTTTCACACAAAGTAGATAGAAGATTATACTCTCCTTTTTCATATGAAAGTAAATTAGAACTAAGGTTTTGTGAAATAGCTTGAATAGCATTAGACAATCCTGGAATTAATTTAATTACTACACTAATAATAATTAAAAAAAAGAAGGCTACTGCTGATATAACTATAATTTTTATTTTCTTTTTCTTTAATAACAATTCTTTTATATTATTTAAAGAAAAAAAATCATCGTTTTCTTTCACTTATTATCACCTCAACAGTACTTTATTTATATTATATCATAAAAAATAATATCATAAAAATTTTTTAACAAAAAATAAAAGAGGATTATTATAATCCTCCTCCACTTCCAAATGACTCTAGTTCTCTTTCTGTAAGGACCACTTTTATTCGCATACGTCTGCTACCGCAAACGAATAACGCATCTCCCTGACTATACTTTTTAATGTTTTCTTTTTCATTCTCATTAAGATCAATTAAAAGCGATAAATCCTCAACTGCTTGCTTTTTTAAGCCCATTACTAAGTAATAAGAAGCATTATCAAATATAGCTTTTCCTTGCGTTAAAACAGCTCTATCACAGAAATCACTAGGTTGTTGTGTTATTATTATTGTTCCTGTGTTATATTTTCTAGCACGTCTTTGAATTTGCGCTAAAAAGTCGGCTCCTAAAGTGTTCTTATCACTTAATAAAATATGTGCCTCATCTACCATTAAAATAGTGTTGACACTCTTATCAAGAGTAAGTCCCCAGGCATACTTTAAAATATTAAAGAAAAGAGCATTTTTAATATTTGTTTCAGTATTCATTAATTCACGAATATTAAAAACAATAAAGTCACTTTTTGGCTTAATAGTTGTATGTCCATCAAAATAATATTTTAGTTCTTTTACAATTGGTCTAATCTTTAATTCAAGACGCTCCAATATATCTTTTTCATGTGTTTTATCAGGCATAGATAAAAGTTTACCTTTTATTGTTGCATAAACATCCGTAAATGTCGGAAATTCATCTGATTTAAAATTGCTAAAATTAACATTAAAGTCAATTCCAAATCTTTTATAAGTATCTTGAACTATTTCGCTAAACATAGTTAAAACATCTTCTTCAACAGAAGGATCATAATATTTCATAAAAGCTTTAAGCGTTTGTATAGTTCTAGTAAGTACTGTATAGCCTAATCCTTCTTTAACATCATCAGTATCAACATCAACTGTAACATCAAGTGGATTTACCATACCATAGTCTCCACCTTTTCCTAAATCAATGAAATCTCCTCCATATAATTTAGTCATTTCAGATAATTCTCCTTCTGGATCGATTACAACAATTTGATGTCCATTACGGAAATTCGCTCTTAATAAAAGCTTAGCTGCTGTACTTTTTCCTGAACCAGATGTACCTAAAATTATCATATTAGCATTATTTCTATTGTGTTCTTTTCTAATTTGAAACAAGAATTGATTGAAGAGAATAACTCCTCCTGAAAAGTCTACTCCTAAAAGTGTTCCTAAACCTGGATCTTTAATACTATCAAAAATAAATGGATACATTGCCGCTATAGTTGGAGAAGGAATTGGTGTTCCAATTCTATTTTCAACATCTTGTTTTGGATATATAGGTAACATAGACTTAAAGACTTGTTCTTGCTGAAATCTAAGTGGAACTGCACGCATTTCCATTGATTCAACATAATTTTTAACTTGTATTTTTTTATTAGCAAGTTCTTCTTCAGAATTTCCTGTTACGATAATATGCATTTGAAAATCAAATATTGCTGATTGACTAGCTGCAATTTGTTGAATGAATACCTCCAACGATTCATAGTCTTGGCGTATTCTTTCTTGAATTGTTTTATCTTTTTCATCTTGATATCTTTGTTTTAAATCAGCAATTTCCTTGTTTAACATTTTACTAATAACACTAAATGGTAGTGGAATATGTTTTATAACTACTTTAATTCCAGGAAGACTGGTTAAATTTGCAAGATATCCTGCTTGAATAAATTTTGGATATGATATTACAGATAAAATACACATATATTTATCGCTCATTATTATATCTGCAGGTCTAAACTGTAGCCCTTTAGGTGCTACTTCAGCTTTCAATCCCATTATTCAACACCTACCGTTCCAAAACTAGTTGTCATTCCACCGTTTAAAAAATTATCTAAAATAATTCTTAAATCTTCATTACTTGTTTGTGTAGCTGTTAATCCAGCGTTAGATAAATGCGCTATTAAATTCCTTATTTTTTTTGTGATTGCTTCTGTATCTTTTTCTTTAAAAAGTAAGTAATACTCAGTATCAACTATATCATTGTTCATAAAAAATTCGCACTTGTTCAAATCTTCTAATATAATTTTTCGTCTAGAAGGATTTTGTTCTTTACTAAATTGAACTTGAAGTTCTGATATATAAACTTGTATATCAACTGGCCTATCAGCAACAACAATCCAAAATTCATAATTAATTGTATTATATACAACTTTAAGATTATCAATAATAGCTATTTGAGTATAAGGATCACTAATAAATATATTTCGAGGTTGTATTTTTACACCAGTAACTTTTTCATTATTGTCAAGAACTATCATCCCATTAACAATATTTCTAACAGGAATGTTTTCTTCAGTAAATTTGCCTCTTGGTTCTTTACTTTTTATCGGTAATTGTATCTTTTGTTCCATCTGATGAACACCAACCTTTCCATATAAATTTTTGTCTTTCTGTAAAAAAATGATAAATTAGTATTAACACTGTAAGCGTATTATGATAATTAGCTATTGGAAAAACTAATAATGCAGTTGTTAAAACCGGAAATAATGAAATTACTACTGAACCAAAATTAGTAAGTGGCATTATCATTAGTAGTATTAACGTAATTCCAACACCAGTACCAAATAGAATCAAATCAAATGGAGTAAATATTCCAAAAATAAGCATTGATTTCTTTGAATTAGCAGGAATTAAAAATTGTCCTTCCATTTATATCACATCCCTTTTTATTTTTTACCAACATAAGCATTATTTGCTTTAACCCTGTCTGCCATATCATCAAGTTTTCTTCTTCTTTTATCAAAGTCTGCTTTTTTAGCTTGAACGATTTTAATTCTGTCATCTAAAGAGCGTATTTCTCTTTCTGACCTTGAAGAATCAATTTCGCTTTTTGCTATTACACCTTTAGTTTGACCCATAATTGAATGCATTTCTTTACCGTTTGCTCTTTTAAATTCGGCTTCTCTACCAATATATTTGAATTTTTGCTCTGCAGCTTTAATCTTATTACCAAGAGTCAAATCTGTATGTCCACCACTTTTAACTTGATTAATATAATCATAAATACCATCGTTATTCAAATAATCATCAGCTGCTTTTTGAGCAGTTGCTATTGCTGCTGCACCAGCACCCGACTGTTCTGCAAATTTAACATCAGCTAGTAAACCATTGTATTTTGCTCCTGCTGCACCTTGGAAATGCTGAATTTGGTCTTTAGCTCTATCCTCTATTGCTACTGCAGCATCGGCTGCTCCTTTATTATCTTCTATAGTTCGCCTTGTTTTTTGAATTACTGCCTCTGCCTTTTTCTTGCGCTCTTCTAATTCTTTACCTCTATTTTCATATAATTTAGCACCTTTTTCTGATTCTAATTTTGCACTATTTAACCTTTCTTCCATTCCCATTTCGCCACCTGTTAATTTATTATAACGAGCTGACATTCTGTCTAGAAGACCAGATCCATTCTGCTGAGCTTCACGCCATAACCTATTTTTGCCAGCAGCCTTTTCCATACCTTCAGAAAACTTTTTACCACTAGCTCCTGCAATAGCGCCTCTAAATGCACCACCTATACCCCCGCCTAGTAATCCAGCCGTTGCGCCTCCTAATAGACCTCCGCCAAGCATGTCTTCATTTAATTTTTTAAATGGATTTAATGTTAATTTCCCTCCACCCTTTATTCCTGTCAATTCTTCGATTAGCTTAGGAAATTCTTTTGCAAACATTAAAATGCCAATTGTTAAAAACGCTGAAACAAAAGTATTGTTACTAAAGCCACTCCCTATTGTTGATATAATTCCATTTTTACCACCCAAAATAGTTATTAAATAAACTGAAAAAGAAACAACTGCTATTCTTATAAACAAACTAATCCATGTATTGGCACATTCTTTTCCCCAAGAAGTTAAAAGATTTGTTGATTTTTTCCCAGGTGCCATATACATGATAATTGGTATTGGCGCTATTAATTGTAAAAATCCTAGTTTAACTATTCTGATTGAAACATCTAAACAAAAACCAAAAATTATCATTGCTAAAAAAACACCTACGGCTGTTGTAATTCCAAAACTATAGTTAAAAGCCCAAACTGTAACATCTTTAAATTCTTGTGCGGTATCTGTTAAAGCTATATTTAAAGCCATTAAGTCTTTAGCTTCAAATAAGTTTGAAAGATCAAGAGTTTCATATGCTGCTTTGTAAGCATTGCCACCCTTCTTACTTGTATCAATAGCATTGATACTTTCAACACATTTTGTCATTTCTGATGTCATTTCTTTTTCACTACATCCGATAAGTCTGCTGGATGGATGAAAGAAAGACAAAAAAGTAACTGCAGCAATTTGCTTTGCCGGAGTTGTTTTTATTTCAGAAGTAGACTCTCCCATTACTAATTTTTCAATGACTCCATCTCTAACTATAACACTCTGCAAATAATATGCTTCTTGAAAAATCAGTGGAACAGAAGCGAGAAGTGTAATTGAAACTACAACGTTTTTTAAAAGCGTAGCGCCGCCTTTTTGTTTATCTGTTAAAGTTTCTGGGTTAACAATATAAGTAATAAAGGCAAAAGCCAATCTAAATGCCATGATTAAGCTAATAAGCACATATATTTTACTTGAAAATTCTTTAATATTTGTATCAGTAAAAATTGTTGACTGCGTTAAAACAGAAAACAAATTATATAAATTTTCAACAAAATAATATATCTGTGTATCAATAGCAAAAAAAAGATTTCTTATTATTTTGAAAACTTCAGTCATTTAAATTCACCTCCAATTACTAAAAAATTGCTTTTAGACATTCCATTATTGAACCAGAATTTGGTATTAATCCAATTGCAAGTTCAAAAATTGAAAAAGCCAAAAATACTATAATAGCTGCAATCAGCCTTTTTAAAAAACTAGACTGCGCTTTTTTCATTTTTCCATCATCACTTGATGTCATGGCTTTTGCAAAATCAAGCATACCAAAAAGAATCATTGCAACAGGAGCTGCTATTTTTAATATTAAATAAGCTATTTTAAATAAGCCAAAAACCGGAACATTTTCAACTAAGGCATTTGGATTGCTAGTGCAATCTATTGCTAAGAGAGAACTTTCAAATTTAATTGAACCATTAGCCGCGCTGAAAACATTGTCTGGGTTAAAAAGCTCTTCAGAGCTTCCAAATCCAGATTGACTATATGAAAACATATCAAATTTTTCAAATCCTGTATTATAACAGCTAGTTGGAAGTGTATATTGAAACCCTTTATTTGGAACACATAAGTGCTTTGGGCAATTATCTATACTAGTAATTTTTTCGGGTGTTACATCAAAGCTTCCCTTATAGCTTAATACTATTGATCCATTATCATTAGCATATAAAACAACATACTCTGCTTGAAACAATTTGTTCAAGGCAGCAAGAATCGCTCCTGTTGTTTGTTCTGAGTAAAAAATCCAAGTGTTTTGATCTGCAACCTTATAATATTTACACCACTTTCCAACGGCACCAACTTTTAAAGGCACTACAAAAAAGAATATACATATTAATATAAAAATATAACTTCTTTTTACTTTCATAAATTCCACTTTTCCTTAAAATAGAGCTTGTAAAACTCCACCTATACTACATATATAATACACTAGTTATGCATTTAAAGTCAATAAAAAAAAGGAAATGAATTTCCTTATTTTTGAGCTCCCGTTCTTCTATGTCTTTTAACAGGCCCTTCTTGTCTTTCTCCATCAATAGTTAAATCGCCTACCAATGATTGAATATAAGGACTTACTGTATATGAATCTGGAGGCGCTTGATAAATATTATTACCTCCGGGAATTCCACTTGAAACATTTTGTGAATTTTCTATTGGTTCTTGAGGAACTTGTGGCGCAACAGCTGAATTTTCTACCATTGCTTGAGCAGACATATTTTGCCCTATAAGTGGCGCTAAAATAGGATTACTAGGTGCTAATATAACATGTCCACCTGATAAACCGGCGGCATAAGCCATAAATGCTTGAGAACCATATCCTCCAAGTCTTTGAGCAGCGTTATTTAGTATTGAAAGTTCACCTTCTGCTTTAACTGCTCTTGCTTGAGCTTCGTAGCCAGCCACTTGTAGCCCAGTTTCTGCTTCCAAAATTCTTCTTTGATTTTCAGCTGGTTGCATAGCTAATTTTTCCAAAATTCCTTGTAAATTTGGATCAAGTTCTACACTTTCTACAGTTAATTTTGTAACTTTTATTCCAAGTTCTTTTTCAATTTTAGAAAACAAATCTTTAGAATCACGAATAATTATAGAAAAACCTTGTAGTTCTTTATAAGTTCTTTCGTTTGCTGCTTTGCCTAAAACTTCGCTGATTCTAGTTTTTAAAACTGCTAAAGGATCTGTAGATGCAAGAGTATATTTTCTAGGGTCTGAAATAGAATAAGTAAACGCTGTATCGATGGTAACTTGAATTCCATCAGCACAAATTACTTTGCAAGCATTACCACTTCCTACATTAACTGGCTGAGAACTAACATCAATTATTTTAGCACGCGCTCCTGGAAAAATAGTAAATCTTACCATTCCACCTTTTTTAAACCAATAATTTGTAAAACCAAAAACAATTTTTCCGTTTTCTTTATGAAAAGGGATTATTGGAAAAGGGTATCTTACGACTAACACCTCATTTGAATCCATATCAGTCCACTTTACTTTTCTTATATAATTATTTCTATCTGGCACTAATTTTGCAGCTTTTCTTGCCTCTTTTTTTTCTTTTCTTTTAGCTTTTAACTCATCTAATCTTCCCATAAAATCCCCCTCTTTGTGCCAATTATTCTAACACAAATAGTACTTCATGTCAAATTATTAAAGTAAATAAAAAAAAAGATAAATATTTCTATTTACCCATTTCCGTTTCCATTTATTAATGTATCTATACACTCAATAGCATCTTTATCCTCAGTTGAATCTGGATTAGAACCTGTCCCAAGAATACTGAAAGCAAGTTGAACAATTTGAACTACTAAGAATACTAAAACAGCATATATTACTCTTTTTACAAGAATAGATTGTGCTTTTTTCATCTCATCGTCTTTTTGACTAGTAACAGCTTTACCTAAATCCATCATACCCATAATAATTAATACAATTGGTATTCCTATTTTAATTAAAAGTATTACTGCTCTTAAAATACCACCAAAAGCACCATCTAACTCGTCACAAGTAGTACTAGCATCCAACAAATAAAATAAATCTAACATTTTATTACACCTCTATCTAATATTAGCATATTTTTTAATATAAAGTCAAATATTATATTAAAACAATCCTAATATTTTCTTCCTTTCTGTCTCTACATTGTCAACTAATCTATCAAAACCTAGCTTTATTAGGAAAGCCATAAGTGGTCTATTTAACTTGTCACGTTCATCAAGTGGTGGCAAGTTATAAAACACTTTTACTTTAGCTTCATATTCAAAATCAAGAATATCTTTAGATTCTAATAAACTCTGAGATAAAACAATTTTTTTATTTTTAAGTTTCTGTAAAGAAGCTCTATCAATCATCATTAGTTTATTTAATTTTAAAACAGAAGGTTCTACTAGATATAAAACATCATCACATAAATCATCTAAATTACTATTATTAAGATCTACTATAATAACTTCGACATTAGCATTTTTTGTAATTGTATTACCTAGTTCTTCTTTCTTAATACTAAGCATGTTCTTCTCATTAAAATAAACAAAATCATTTTTATCTACTTCAATCGCAAGTACCTTATATTTTTCTTGAAGTTTTTTCTTCATCATGTACGCTAAACTAGTTGCTCCCGATTGTTTTGTAACGCTTCTAAGACCAATTACTTTAGTGCTAGATAAATCTTTAAATGTATCCGCAACCGTCATTTGTACATCTTCTACTTGTTGAATATGGGCAACATCTCTGTAACTGTTTGGATGATTATAAAGATAAATTATACCTTCAACATTACGAGTAAAATTATATACCTTCATGGAAACTAACTTAGAAAGAAACTTCGGATCGCCACTTTCATCGTTATCATCAAGAAGTAATATAACTTTATCCATATCTATTAAAACTGATAGTTTTCGAAGGTTTTCTATATTTTTGTAATCCTTAATAGCTGTTATATCAAGTATCATTCTTTGAAAATAGAAGTTTTTAAAAGCCTTACCTAGTTCTTCTACGGTAAACTCTCCTTCTATTTTCTTTAAAAATTCAATATTAACAGAATCTATTAAAGCTTTATATTTATTTGCTACTATAACATTCATAAATCCTCCTAGAAGTTAGATAAATCATATAAGGTTTTTGTTTCACCATATATACCAAGTACTAAATTATCAACAAGAGGAATGTCAAAATACATGTATGTTTCAACACCATAATAAACACCTCTATTTGTTTCATATTTATAAATACAATATTTGTATTTACTGTATTCGGTATTTATAGCCTCAATATCATTCATCGCTGTTTCTGAGTTTCCTTCTCTTGGCTTACACTTATTAGTACTTTCTGTATTAATACGGTATCCATACTTAGCAAGCTCGGATTCTATTTCTGCGCGAAAAACATCAGGACTTGTAATACCATCTGATATATATCCCTGATTACTTTCAATCATTTCAATTAAACGGTTTCTAACTTTTGCCGCTTTTGTATAAGTTGAAGATGATGCAAGTATAATAACTAAAACTCCAATAAATATAATTACTATACTCATTATGATAGAATTACTTATTGCCTCTTTCATAAATCACCTACACCTTAAATCTATAAATTTTTTCTGTTTTAGAATATAATGGTATTCTAACATTACCTACTATTGGAAAATCAAAATACATATATGTTACAACACCATAATAGTCTTTTTGCTTTAATGTAGGATCAGAATCATAATCATGATGATAAACACAATATAAATATGTATTTACGCCTATTTGTGGCATTGCTTCAGCATTATTTCTAACTCCACAAGTGGGGCTTTCCTGCTTGTATCCAAGCGTACTTAAAATGCTTTCTATTTCTACAGCAGAAGCCATATTATAGCCTTCGTATTTTTCAATTGCATTAATAATTCTACTATTAACCTTAAATGCTTTCATATAACTTAGAGTTCCAGCAAGGAAAGAAAAAGTTATAATAATAAATAATATGATAACATTATATAAAAATACACTTCCAAAACTTTCCTTCATAAAATCTCCTTATTTTTTTCTTTACAAAAAAGCAATTAAATATCTACACTACACTTCTTTGCCGCGGCATCCCAAGTGCCACCTGCATTCATACATTTTGTTCTTTCTTCAGTTGTCTTCATTAAACTAGTAATAAGTGGTGTTACAACCGCAGCAATCACCCCAATTAGTATAATGGCAACAACAGTTAAGTTTGCCTCTCCTGATGCTTCTTTCATTAAACTTCACCGCCCTTTCTTATCATAAATAATTATATCATATTAACTACAAATTATCAAATGTTCATCATTTGCATCATCGAAAATAATAATAACATAATAATACCGCCACCAGTTACACCTAGCATAAGCATCGTTCTATTTTCCATAGACTCTAATCTATTCTTATATTTATTCTCTCTTGACTTATTTTGAAGTGTTGAAACAGTTCTTGCAAACATCATTAATTGTTCTTGCTTGTTTTCCTGTGAGCCAAGACCAAGTCTATATAAAAGTCTCATCATACGCATTGAATCTCTTACTGGATATTCTTTAGCAAAGTCCATATATGGATCTACTGTAGAGTTTCCTGCGTCAATTTGTGTAATTAATTTTTTTAATCCTGATTTAAACACTTCAGGAGCTGTTTCAATAGACTTACTTAGTGCTACTGGAACTGTATAATGCTGAATTAATATTTCCAAGCTCTTTAAATAATATGGAAGCATCGCATCAATATTAGATAAATTGTTTTTATAATATTTTTTTAGTTTTCTATATGGCATTTTAAATATTAAAAATCCTAATAAAACTGAAGATATTATATATATGAAATTCATTTTCGATAAAAACATAAAGATAAATGCAACAATTGTTACAAGCCCATTACGAACTCTTTGTCCAAATAACTTTTCAACATCAATGTCAGCGCCATACCTAATTTGAAGTAAAAATCCATAATCGTCTTCCATTAAGAAGTGAAAATATGGTTCACTATCTTCAATAAATCTTCTTGAATCAATTGCATTATTATATTGAAGAATAAACAGCAAAATAACAGCAATTGCAATAAAACCTAAACCCATTATTCAGCACCTACATTCTCATTATAATACTTTTCTCCACTTAATAAGAAATATGTATTTACAATTATTATAATATGCAATAAAATTTGCACAATCCAATTATCCAGAAGTTTAATATAAGAATCTACTCCTAATAAAAACTGTACTAACATAACCATAAAGTAAAGTAAAATACCAAATTGGACAAATTTCTTATGAAACTGTGCACGGTCAATTCTATCACGGTAAACATTTTCTACTAACATATCTATATCTAATGACATATTTTCAAGTGCCTTAGATGAATCTTTAGATCCTTCATTAGTAATCTGTAAGAATAATTGATGCATATTTCTAACTACAAAGAAATCATATCTTTCATTCATATAAGAAATTGATTGTTCAATTGTTCCATTTTCATAAGCTAAATTAATCATCATTTGAACATCTGACTTTACAGGATCTTCAAGTACTCCAGAGCTGCTTACGCCTTCTAATGCTTTAACAAAGCTTTGAGTCGTAGCAAACTCCATAATTGTATTTGAAGTATAAACCTGGATTTGTTCAAAGACAAACTCACTATAAACTCTTTTACATCTTAAATATGATAAATACGGTATTGTTACTACGGCAAGTATCATATAGATCACTGACAATATCAAATTATAAAAATATAGATATGAAAGAATAAAAGAGCCTGCTGCAAATATAGCAACTTGAATAGTGTACTGTCTAATTGAATATTCTTGTCCAAGTTGACTAACTTTTTCTCTTACAGATTTAAAAGAATAAGGCGCAAATCTATTATATGCAGCACCAACTTGTGTAACAATATATTTATAGACATTATTACCAGAGTTTTTTCGATAAACTACTATAAAGATTATAATAAAAGCTATAAAAAGAAAAATTATCTCTTGCATCAATACACCCTCTTTCTAAATACTTAAAACTTCTATTTCTTTTTCGGTTTTTGGAGCATCAACTCCAGAAGCATCATCTGTTACTTCTATTTTAGGAATAGTAACTCCTTGACCATTTAAATAACTAATTAAACTATTACTTGGACTTTTTTTGATAATATCACCAGTTGTTGTTTTTTTATAAATAGTATTGTATTTTGCTTGATTGTCTTCAGTAACATAAAACTCCGTTACCTCGCCAATTTCTCTTTTAAAGCTTTTTGTAACAGGATCTTGAAATCCTCTTATATAAACCCCTAATTGAACATATCTATAAATTGATTTTAAGAATTGATCAATATCTTGATTGGTTTCAAGCAAACTATACATACGATTTGGAATAGATGATGCTTTATCAGCATGTATTGTTGATAAAATATAATGACCTGAGGAAATAGAATTTCGAACAGCCATTACAGCTTCGCCACTTCTTACTTCGGATAATAATATCCATTTTGGATTTTGTCTCATACAAGTAACTAGTACTTCAGTATAAGAAGCAATATTATTTGTTTTCATCGCTACTATATCACGATGAGGGAATATCTTATCCAAATGAAGTTCTAAAGTATCTTCTATGGTAATTAGTTTTTCATTTTCCTTTGTATGTGCAGCTAAATATTTAACAAATTCCGTTTTACCACTACCTGTTTCACCTGCAACAATAATATTGCAGTGACCTTCAACACACTTAAGTAAAAAATCAAGTATGTCTAAACTAACATAATCTTCTTTAAGCAGTTTTTCTTTATTAAGTCTAATTTTAGCTGGTGTTTTTCTTATTACTACTGCAATACCATTGCGAGCAATAGAATCATGAACAAAGTTAAGACGGAGTTCAGCGCTTTCTGCATCTAAGAAAGGATGTGCCATATTGAAGGTTTTTCCCATAACATTAGAGCACTGAAAAGCAAGTTTCTCCATAAAAGCATTGTTAATATTATTTTCTTCTATACGGTAAAGTCCTTTAGATAATGTTTTTACCCAAAGCTGTCCACCATTACTATAAGAAATATCTGTTATATCATCATTTTCAAGATAAGGCTTTAAGTCACCAAAGTCAATTTGGGCAAACATATTATCCATGATTATTCACCTGTTTCAGTATTATCTTCTGTATCTTCTGTATCATCAGTTTCTTTTACTTCTTCGCCACTTTCTTCATCAATTACAACAGTATGTGAATTAATGAAATCCTTCAAATAAGCTGTACTAACTTGAATTTCTCCACCTTCTACAGCCGCAGTTCCACCATGTGGTACTGGGAATAGTACAACAGAGTATTCACTCATATAACTACCTTTTTTAAGTAGAATGTTTATATCAGTTGTAACTCCAAATATAAGCATAGAAGGAACTCTATCTTCATCGGTATTTTCAAATACATTTTTACCAACTGAATCCTTAACTGCTAATACTTCAATATTTTCAACTAATTTACCAACAACTAATTTTCCATTATCATCTTTTGCCTTCATATATATATCAATATAATTTCCTGGCATAATAGAGTTACCATAAGTGGTAGTTGTAGTTACTGGGAATGTATATGGAATATTTCCATCTTTAATGTTTGCGAAAACATTATCTGGTAATTCTTCTTTTGATATAATTGCACCGTTAAAGAACATACTTCCTTGTGGAATCATAGTATTATAATTAGTATACTTTCCAATTATAGATCCACTTGATCTATATACTGTTCCTTTAAGCATTGCAGGAACTACATCAATATAACTAATCATATCTTTTGTAATTTCTGTACGTGGCTGTATTGTTACTTTCGCAACTGGTATATTTTTAATTGGCGTAATAGCTTGTGTTACTTGGTAATTATAACCAAAATAAAGTATTACGATAATTAAGATAACACCGATGATTGTAACTGTATTTTTGTTTGATAAAAGTTTTTTCATAGAAACTAAAATATTCATAAAATCAATCCCTTTCTAATATGGTGTTTCTAATATAGCATCTAGTCTATTTATAATGTCGAAATCAATTATTTCACCTGTTGTATTAGTGCTTTCCACACTCCCAACTTGGATACTTACTTTAGGTGGTATTTCGTTTACATCATAAATCTTAATAACATAAGTTTGAGCAAGAGAAGCGCTTTCTGCAAAGCGTCTAACAAAATTTTCAACAAATTTTTCTCTATCAATTCTAATCTTACCTGTTGCACGGTACTCAGCAATATTAATAGCATCGAACATTGCTGCTTCTGTTACTTCTTTTAGTATATGATAATTATGTTCATCCGTTGCTGTAACTCTTTGAAAAAAGAAGATGAAAGATATTGATAAAATACCCATCAAAATAATTAAATATCCCCAAAACGACTCTTTCATCTTATTCCCTCAATTCCATCTACCTTATCACAGTTATTAAAGTCATCACTTACTCCACATGTATCTTGTCTAAAGATACTACTGAATGTTGATGGTGCTGACCCATTATTAAAGTCTAAGTCTAAATCTGGTAGATTATGTATAAATTTACTTAAACATTCTCTTCCTTGTTTTTCTTTATCTGTTTTTCCTGATGAACACATTAAATTATAATCATCATAGTTTGTTCTTTTATTGTATTCTCTTATTTCTTTTATTATTTCTGGAGTTAATTTTATCTCATACATTGGTGTTAAACTATATACACTATCTGCATCTACTCCTCTATTTTTTAGAATATAGTTTTTTACACTTTCGTTACTATCTGTATTTTCACAATTCCCTTTTAAATCACACCAGTTACTTCCTGTTTTTCTTCCGGTTGCATTTATTGCTGGAAATGGATTTAACAAGGCTATTGGTCTATATATTATTCTTACACTTCCTAAGTTATAACTATCTGTTTTACACCCACTTGTTGGACAATATGGCTCTCCTTCTTTGACCTCATAGTAGCAGTCATATAGAAGTTCACTTTTTATCTCAACTTGTGTTCCAGCAATACTAGTATCTGTTAAATCATTATTATAGTTATTAATAGCAGTTTTATATTTTTGATACAAATAATTATTATATCCAATATTTTTACTTATTCTAATGTTTAAACCTTCATAATTATCACCCGCAGTACTAAAGTGTACTGGATAATTAGGCATTCCCACATCAATATATCTATTATTCTCTTTATATATACCCGTTGGCTCTGTTGATTGTGACCTTCCGCTTGGTATTAATACCCACTTATAGAAATTATCTACTAATCGATATTCATATTTAGCTAAGTATACTTTATTATATGAAGAATTCCAATACTCTCTTAACTCATAATCATCTACATATATACAATAAGACGTTGGACTAGTTAAATTACAAATTGGTTGCGGTATACTATTTGGACCTATTTCATATACTCTTGTTAAATTAGCATATCTTGTATAATCAGATTTTACTTCAACTATATCGCTTTTCGCTTTTTCTTCAGTTTTAATTAGCGTCCCAGAATTTTTATCGTCATCTGTTCCGTAGGTTAAATTTTTTGTATCTGTAGTTTCATTATATTCAACATTAATATCTGTATCCAAAGTATAATCAAAGTTTTCCAACACTTTTTTACATGCCTTTAAATCAGCAATCATTCCTCTTAATTGAGATAACCAAGTATAAATTTTTCCAAAGTCAGCTCTATGACATTTCTTGTCTGCGCCGATCCTATAACCACTTGGGCATGATGTACAAGTTACTCTGCTTGCTACACCTGAACCCATTTGTGGTATGCTATTTGGATTATAATAAGGAGGTGTATTTAAACTTGTGTTATAACACATTCTTTTGTAACCTTTTAGATTGCAGAAAGTATGATACGTTATTTCAGTTTTACAATTACAGTCATATTCTCCTTCTTCATAAGTTTCTGTTTTATCGTTCCAATATGTACCAGTACAAGTGTCACAAACAGTTTTCTTTGAATATTCTCTCTCCTCACATGTACCACCGATCGGTTCGTAATAATTTGATTCTGCTAAATCTTTATCAAGTTGATATCCGCTATTTATTTCTATATCAATTTTATCAGAAGTGTTTATTGTAGGATCCGGTTGCCAATAACAGCACATTCTTTCATATTCTGTTATTTCGAATCCGGTTGAATATTTTTCACTTAATCTAAGTGATAAAGTAGAAGAGTAAATTCCAGAATAACTGCTTGTATCTATTTCTGTACACACACCATCCTCTGTTTCCTGCAAGCAATTTACCACATAAGTCGTTGACTCATCAAAACTCGCTGTAGTTGATGAATCATCATTACCAAGAGGTGCAATTGTATAATAAAATTTATTTGAACCACTATATCTTGATAGTTCTCCACCCTGCTTAAAAATGTTTGCATAAAATGTTGCCCAGTTATTATCAGATTCTGAAGCATCATTAGGATAAGGTCCCGCGATATCTAAACCTAAACCTTTTTCTATTGAGTCAGCTTGTGTAATAGTAGTCCAAGTACTTACTGTTCCGTAAGGCCCTTCTTGGTAGTAACACCCGGCTTTACCTTCAAGCCCATCACTGCTACAACTTGGATTAACTGTTTTCATATAATTATATATATTTTCAACTAAAGCCTTATATTCGGCTGACCATTGTTCTAAATTTACTTTAGCGCTGCAAAATCTTGTTCCATATAATTTTACCGTTAAACCTTTTTCTATATTTTTACTATCATCTTTTCCAATAGTCCAAGTAAAATGATTTCCTGAATTTGTTTTAGGTGAAAATCCTGGAAATACAAATTGATTTTGCTCAACACAATATATTGGACAATACTTACTACTTGTAATTCCTGTTACTGCATTAGTTGCTACATACTTACTTAATATTTGATCAGCTTTACTGAAGTCAAAAGTTTCTTTACCATCAGCATCTGTTTTAAAAAAGCTCTCAAACTCTGAAAAATCAAATTCATCTTTGACTGTTACCTTATATGGACATTTATCAGTTGATGTATCTGTATCGGTTGTTTCATCAACCGTTAAATTTGCAGCTGAAACAACATTTGCATTTAAAACAAATATACAAATAAACACAATTAACAATGATATATTTTTTTTAATGCTCATAGTCTCTCCTATTTTTTATTAATAATCTATCAGAATACATACTATACAATTATTATATATAAAATATACCATATTTATTTTAAAAAAGCTAGTTTTTTTAAAATTGTTTACATTTTTACTATGCATATAAAAAAGATAGTTATTGAACTATCTTTACAATTATTCTTTTGTTATTATAAATTAAATACTAATGCATTTTTATCTCATTATATTTTTAACAAAACCATCGACTTCTTTAGCACTACTTTTTACTGAAATAATCAGTGGGTCTCCTATGTTAAAGTTTTTCTTAACGATCATTAAATCTGGATAGAAATATGTATACCCTTCAGTGATGGCAGTTTTGTGATCTTTTGTTAAAATCGGAGTAACAAGATAATTTCCATCAACTATTTCTATTTTAAATAATAAAAAGGTTGCATTGACCGATTCTTGGCTAACTCTATCCTCTACATTGGCATATATACCCAAATTAAAATCAGCTCTAAAAATCTTTAACTGTTCCAGAATATGTTTTTCCTCTTCACTTACAGAAACAACTATTCCAGAATTTGAATCAAATACACCATCTGCTTCTGTTTTTGGTGAAAACAATAGTAATCCGCTTTTTTCATCATTGCCATAATATAAAAAAAGTTGTCCTTCAGATAAGGTGTCTGGTAAGTTGGGCTCAGTAAATTCAGAGTCAGTAAATTTTATTTCCCTAAATTCAGGAGTCCATTTATAATTTCCTATTATTAATTCTTCACTTCTAAATTCTTTTTTTCTACCCCTATCATTAACATAAACATGTGCATGTATTGAGTTTCCACTATAATCATAGCAATCACTTCTACCTGCTTGAGAAATAGTCTCTTCTGTTGTAACGGTTTGCCCAGCATATACATTTTCCTCACATAATGCTGCATTCATAGGCATTGCTAAAGCAGCAACAATCAAAAGTGTTGATATTCCTTGTTTTAATCCCATAAAAATCCCCTTTCCTTTATGTGTTAGAGTAATAAAAAAGCAATAAAAGCCGTAGTAATACTAAAGTATTACTGCTTTCATTGCTATTTGTGAATACAAAAAGACACAAATGAATTTTTTTTATTCATTTTTCTATATATTTTTTTATCATATACTGCCTTTTTCATATGAAACCCCTTTCACATAAATACAGCTTTATATTATACTAAATAAGCCTTTTTGTCAAATTATAATTCTCTTTTATTTTCTCTTTTACGTATTATATACATTAATAGGTTCTATCTTATTCCCTCAATTCCATCTGACTTATCACAGTTATTAAAGTCATCACTTACTCCACATGTATCTTGTCTAAAGATACTACTGAATGTTGATGGTGCTGACCCATTATTAAAGTCTAAGTCTAAGTCCGGTAGATTATGTATAAATTTACTTAAACATTCTCTCCCTTGTTTTTCTTTATCTGTTTTTCCTGATGAACACATTAAATTATAATCATCATAGTTTGTTCTTTTATTGTATTCTCTTATTTCTTTTATTATTTCTGGAGTTAATTTTATCTCATACATTGGTGTTAAATTATATACACTATCTGCATCTACTCCTCTATTTTTTGAAATATAGTTTTTTACACTTTCATTACTATCTGTATTTAAACAACTTTTGGTTGAACCATCTGAATTGAATGTACACCAGTTACTTCCCGTTTTCCTTCCGGTTGCATTTATTGCTGGAAACGGATTTGATAAGGCAATTGGCCTATATATTATTCTTACACTTCCTAAGTTATAACTATCTGTTTTACATCCACTTGTTGGACAATATGGTTCTCCTTCATCAACTTGATAATAACAATCATATAGGAGCTCACTTTTTACCTCTGATTGAGTTCCTGCAATATATTTGTCAGTCAGATTATTATTATAATTATTTATTGCTGTCTTGTAAGAATTATATAAATTGTTTTTATAACCTATTCCAGATACTCTAACGTTTAAACCTTCATAATCACCGCCAGCTGTACTAAAGTGTACTGGATAGTTAGGCATTCCTACATCTATATATCTATTATATTCTTTATATATACCAGTTGGCTCTGTTGATTGTGACCTTCCGCTTGGTATTAATACCCACTTATAGAAATTATCTACTAATCGATACTCATACATTGCGATATATGATTTTCCATACCAATCATACCAATAGTCACTATAAGCTGATATTTGCGCGGCAGAACATATTTTTTCAAGACCCGACAATGTACAAACTACGTATGGAATTGAATCCTTTCCAAGATAATAAGTTTTTCCAAAAAAAGTTACAGATCCTGATACACTAGACTTTGCACTTGGTTTTAGTACTTGACTACTATATTCTCCAATTTTATTTTCATTGTCATTACTACTATCATTATTTGTAGTTATTTTTTCTAGTTGCGTATTTGTACTCATATCTTTATTAGGAAAATAAAAATTCTTGATTGTATCGCCTGTTTCATTATATTCAACTTTCATTTCAGTATCTAATGTATAGCTAAAGTCAGCTAATACATCATGACAGCTTTTCAGTAGTGTCCTAAGGTTTGCTAATAAATCAAGTTTTTTATATATTTCAACAACGTCAGCTTTGTAGCACTTTTTAGTATTTGGCGAATATGAATACCCAGCTCTACAAGATGGATGACT
>Ga0074195_1000554_pt1 | contig 69383 bp, 60 predicted proteins | sample EPASupsiteHSE623_FD_64525 | JGI IMG/M metagenome (GOLD analysis project Ga0074195, IMG submission 64525) | Bioremediated contaminated groundwater from EPA Superfund site, New Mexico - Sample HSE6-23 | ecosystem: Environmental > Aquatic > Deep subsurface > Groundwater > Contaminated ...
GCTTTGTGGGTGGGGGGGGGTGCGGGGATTGTGTGTTGGGGGGTGGGCGGGGGCGGTTTTGGGGGGGGGGGGGGGGGGGGGGGGGGGGCGCAACTGCTGCTGGTAGGCGCAGACGAGACTCGACTTGCCGCCGCCCTTTTCACCCACCAGTAGAACCCATGGCATGGCGTAACGTGTTTCGCGGGAGGTTAGCAGATAGCTTATCGCCTCTATTGTCTTGACGAGCCAGCCCTGCTGCATCAGTCGAGCCAATGGGCCGGAGACCGGATTGCGAACCGTGGCAAGCAGCGGAGTGGCCGGCTTGGTGGCGCGTATTACCAGCAATAACGCTACCACGGCAGTGAGAACGGCCAAACCCGCCAAACCCCAGAAGAGCCAATCTTGGGAGAAGTATTCCAACATAGCTTCAGATACCTACCTGCCAGTTGAGGAAAGGCCGGAGCAGTACCAGCCAGATGGCGCTGGACAGGATCAGGTAGGTCAGCAGCCCTATCGCTCCGGCCCGCAACCACGGGCGTAACGGGGCTAGCCGCTGATCTTTGCCCTTCAGCGTGAACTGGTAGGCCTGCGGAAAAAGTCTTTCGTCGCGATTCGCCGACGCGTCCGTTGCTTCGGCGCAGGATGGCTCCACGTGGTCGAGCAGTCGTTGGCGCAACTCCTCCAGCCGCTGCTCCCCGCTGGAACCGCGGTATTTGCCGTGGAACCCTAGCCGCAAGGCCAGCAGGAAAATTGCCGCCAGACCGGCTTGTTCGGCGTTACGCGAACCCTTGATCGCCAACTGCTCCGCCAGATCGAAAAAACGCTGGCCGGCCAGCCGCGTGCGGAACAGGCGGTATTCCATCAGCACGTCGAGCCAGGCGTTCCGGCCGGGCCAGTCGAGTTCGAGGATGAATGTTTCGTCGATCAGCGCGGCGGCGGCATAGAGCGCCCTTCCTTGTTGGCGCCTTTGTTCCTCGGTGCCAAAGCCGCGCACGCGTTTGGCCTGGGCTTCGATCAACTGGGCGAGCCGGGCGGCGACGCGTTGCGCCAGCTCGGCGCCGGTGTCGGGCGGATTTTCGCCGGGACGCGCAAGGCTCGCCGCCAAGCGTCCTTCACGAATGGCCAACTTGAGTTCGGCCACCGTTTCGTAGGTGCTGACGAAATCGTCTAGCAGGAAGTCGGTGGTCGATTCAGACATGGGCGGGTTCGGCGTGCGCGGGGTCCGTTGCTACGGCGTGGGCGGGCGAGATGCCCTCGCGGCGGCTCAGCAGGGGCGGCTGTTCGGCCTTCCAGCGGTAGAGCAGGATGCCCGACGGCATGCTGCCGTCGGCGGCACCGAGGATCTGGAGGGGCCGTCCGGCCCGGAACACCCGCTGTTGACTGCCGTTCAAGTCGATGGACTGGTTGGTGATCAGGAATAGCAATGCGTTTTCGGACAGCCCAAGGGAATGGCGTTCCTGGCGGTCGAGCGGCCTCGCCAAGGCGCCGGGCAGGCGACGGTGGCGCAGGATGGGCATGAAGTCGTCGCTGGCGATGCGGGCGTTTTCCAGCCAGCTTTGCAAATCCTTGATGCCTTGGCCGGCACGTGGCTTCAATTCGATCACCAGTTGATCGATGCTGGCATGCGCCTCGAGATTGCGCATGAAGCCGGTTTCGCCGGTATTGGCAAAGGGCAGGCGTTCGAGGTCGGTATCGATGGCGCTCAGGCGGCGCGCGACGTAGGACAACGCTTGCTCGAATTGGGCAGCGCAATCTTCGTGACAATAGGCGGTCAGGCGCGGCGGGATCGGCGACGTGTCCAGGGCCGTCGCTTGTCCCACCAACAGGGCGAGCGCGTGGTAGGCCTGTCGTGGATGGCTGTTCGGGCAAGTGGCGACGACGTCGAAGTAGGCCAGCGCCTGCGCCAGAACACGGGCCAGCGCCAAGTGGTTGGGGCCGTTCGTGGCGGGATCGACGTTCTCTTCATCGACCTGGTCGGCCAGCTCCCTCAACTTGTCCCACACCTGCTTGGAAAGTTTGCCGAGGCGGTGGACCAGACCCGTTTCGCGGGCGAGGTCCGAGAAGAATTCGGAGGCGCCGAGGCACAGCATGGGTGGATGGAATTCGCCCAGTTGCAGATGGCCGTCGGCATTGCGCATGACATCGAGCAGCGGAAAAGCGGAATACCGGGAAAGCACGGATCGGTCGGCGATCAGCGTCAGATTGGCGCGCAGCCGCGGCACGGAGATGGGATTGCTGCCGGTATTTTCGTCCACGGCCAGACTGCCCGATCGGGATTCGTAGCGTTGCAGGCCGATATCCTGGCGCGCCGCGTCCCCGGTGCGGCACGGCGATCCCAGCCAGATACGCAGGGGCTTGCCATCGGCCGGCAGCAGTTCCTTGTCGTTGAGGTCGAGGGTGATATGGCGCGACTCTTCGTCGAGCGGGAATTCGACGGGCAGGCCGTCGGGCAGGATGGCGCTGACCTGGGCCAATTTCAGCACCCCGTCGGCCCAGGCTTTGGCGTCGAGGCGCAGCGAAACCAGTCCCCAGTAATCCGGATTCAGCGCGGCCATGCGGCCACCGGCCTGGGCATGCCAGTAAATGTCGCTCTGCTGGAAATGCTGGGGCGACAGCAGCATGCCTTCCGACCACTGCACGGCGTCCGGCAGTTCGGCGAATCGAAGCTTGGAGTCGTTGAACATTGATGGGTCTCCGGAATTGGCGTGGGTCAGGGCTGCTCTTCGACGAGAATGGCGTCCTCGTCGAGGCGCAGCAGGGGGCGTTTGAAAGGCGTGAGGTTGATGACTGCCTGGCCGGCCGCTGTTCCATAATCGGCGTAGGCCAGGACGGTCAGCGCCTTGGCGTGGCGATCAGGCAACGGCGCTGGGTCGAGGGTCGTTTCCGGCGGCAATTCGAAGGCCGCGACTTCCAGTTTTTTCGGATTGGACAGCAACAGCGCGGTTTTTTGCCGGAACCATTCCGGCCCGGTCTTGGGCAGGGTGGCGGCGACATCGGATTCGTAGATGAACACTAGATCCAGCCGCGTCGGCAGGTTACCGTTGGCTTCCGGCATAGCCCGGATGCTGACCGATTTGACCGACGTCTTGGACGGGCCGAGCAGCAGGCTGGACAACGTGGACAGGCTGGAACAGCCACCGAGCAACAGGGCAAGCGCGAATAGAAATAGAGGTGGACGAAGGCGGATGAGCATGCTCTAGCTGATCAGCAATACGCGGATTTGCGCAGGCGTGAGGGAAAGTCCCACCGCGTTGGGCAGCATGCCGTTCTGGGACGTTATGCTGGTCAAACGGGTGGCCGGGATGGCGCCGAAGAAGACCTTGATGCTGCACGTGACGGGCCGGTCGGCGCCCATGATCATTCCCGACGCGACGCCCATGGCGACGCCGGCCTGGTCGCCGTTGGAAATGGTGCCCATGGTCAGCAGGTTCTCCGCCAGCCCGCCGCCGAGAATGACCTTGAACTGCGATGGCACGTGCGTGGTGGAAAGGGCGATGTTGACGAGGGGTGTCGGTACTGGCGCCGGCGTCGGGATGTTGCAGACATCCGGAAAAGCAAAATTCATGACTCCGAGGTTGACGTTGGCGAACATGTCTTCTCAACCCATGCAAATGCGTTCGGCGTCGACCCGGAAATCGTGGTCGGCGCTCATCAGGGTCTGGCCCCCATGCACGGTGAGTAGATCGCTTGCCTCCTGGCTGCAGAAGCGGGAGCGGCTGACATGCTGATTCAGCGTCTCGATCAGGGCTTGCGCGACACACACGAACTGGTTGGTGGCGTTTTGATTCAACGTGCCGAGCGCAGCCAATTCCAGGTCGCGCAGCGAGCGGAGCGCCAGTTCTTCGCGAGCCAGGAGGCTGATGCGATGCTGTTCGACGCGCATCTCGTCGGCGCCCGGCACCTCGAGCGTGGCGCTACCGCCGGGTTCCCGGGCCAGGATGTGCAGGATGTAGGCTTCCTCGCCTTCGGACGTCACCAGCGCCAGGTCGCCGACGGCGGGTCGTACCAGGCACGACACGGCCGGCCGGGCGGCGCGCCCGTCGCTGAGATGGTAGAGACCATCTGCCGAGGCGGTGACGCGCACCTCCGCGAGGTGGCGGGAATGGCCAGGGAGGGCCAGGCTGGCGACTGGAATTGCATTCATGAGGTAGGCTCCAGGGCGCCCGCCGCGCGTTCGGCGGCGAGCAGGTCGGCGTCGGTGCCGAAAGCGTGGCGGCGATTTGCGCCTTTGAACGAGCATTGCTCGAAGCGGGGGTTGTGGTGCCGGCCCCACGAAAAATCGACGTCGGCGAAATCGACGTCCAGGAAGCTGGCGTGGGACAGGTCGGCGTAGCGCTGATCCGCGCCACGGTACGAAACCTGTTCGTGCCGGCTGCGCGCGAGGACGCAACGGCGCATGACGGCGCGCTCCAAACAGCAGTGCGTGAGCTTGGCGCCCTGCAGCACGGCGCCTTCGAGTTTCATGCCGGAAGCGTTCACAAGATGCCAGGTCGATTCCATCAACAGGGCGTCGGTGGCCTGGGTGTTCTTCATCACGGTGTCGATGAAGACGGCCTTGAGGGCGCAGGCGGCGGAGAGATTCGCATCCGACAGATTGGCGGCGTCGAAGCGGGCTTCCTGAAAGTTGCAGCGGGTCAGCGACAGACCGCTCAGATTCTGGCCTTCGAAACGCCCCTTGCTGAACAGCGTGGCGTCGGCGCCGAAGCGCGCCAGACGCGCCGTCCTCAGGTCGGCATCCGGCATGGCGCTGGCTGCCAGGAAGGCGCCGCTGAGGTCGATGCCGGACAGGCTGGAGCGTACCACGGCGCTGCGTTCCAGCCGGGCGCCCGAAAGCGACGCGCCGTCGAACTGGCAGTCGGTCCATGCGCCCTGGGACAGCCGCAGGCTGCTCAGGTCGGCGTTCTGGACGTCGCACTGGGCCAGTACGAGACGCTGGACGCCGAGCCCGCCAGCCCGAATGCCATTTAGCGCGCATTGCACGAAACTGGCGGCGTCGAGGCGGGCGCCTTCCAAGCTGGCCCCGCTCAGGTCGCAGCCGACAAAACTGGCATGGCTCAGGTCGCAGCCCGCGAACTTGGCCTGCTGCAGGTTGCAGCGCAGGAAGACGGCGCCGCCAAGGCATGCTCCGGCGAAATCGAGCGCGCTCAGTGTTTCATCCGCGATGGGCCGGCCGGCGGCGACTTTGGCGAGTATGGCGGTCAGGCGGGTCATGCCAGAGCCTCCTCGGCCGGATCGGTCTCGGTATCGATACGCGACGGCAGATGCCGCGCCCCGTAGAGTTCGGCGCGGGCGAACAAGACTTCGTTCAGGTCCGCCTGCATGAAGCGGGCATTGCGCAAATCCGCGCGGCGTAAATCGGTTTTGCGGCACTGGGACTGGAACCAGTCCGTTTCTGGGGCGTAGCACCGCTCCAGTTGGGCTCGGCTGAGGATGGAACCTTTGAACAAGGCGCGACTCAGGTCGGCGAGTTGCAGGTCGGCTTCGCCGAAATCGCATTGTTCGAAACGCCCCTCGGACAGGCTGGCGCCGGGCAGGGCGCCTTTGCGCCAACTGGTTCGGCTCGCAGCCGCGGCAGTTAGATCGGCGCCGCTGAGGTCGGCGCTGCCGAAGAAGCAGTTGTCGATTCGAGCTTCATGAAAACTCGCTTGGCCGGCACGGGAATCGGCGAGAACGCAGCGCGTGAGCCTAGCGCCGCCAAAGTCGGCGCCGGTGAGATCGGAACGGATCAGCATGGTCTGTTGCAGTTGCGCGCCGCGCCAGCGCGAGCCGGCGGCGGCCACTTCCAGTAGCTTGGCGGCTGTCAGTTCGGCGCCATCCAGGCAGGCCGTCTGGAGGTCGGCGCCGAGGGCCAGCCATGATTCGATCCGGGCGCCGCTGAAATCCGCTCTGGCGAAGCTGGCATTGAAGCTCGCCAATTTGTTGGCTTTGACCCGCTTGAATGATGCGCCTTTGGCGTCCGCGTGGTTGAGGCTGGCGTCGTCCAGCCATGCGTCGTCGAGCCGCGCGCCGGCCAGGATGGCGCCAGCCAGGACGGCGCCGCGCAGGTCGGCGCCCGTCAGATCGGCGCCGGTGAGGTCGGCGCGTTCCAGCAGCGCGTCCTTGAGGTCGGCGTCGACGAGGTTGATACCGGCCAGCGCGGCGCCCGCCAGGTCGCGGCCAGCCAAGGATTCCCCGGCTGCCGCCAGGCGCCGGACTTCCGCGCCGAGGGCTTTCGCCGCGGAGGAACCCAGCGGTGCGGGAATGGGCTCATGGGCGGCGCGCCGGCCTTGCCGGTCGAGTTCGGCGCTCTGTTTCGCCTGTGTTTCGATGGCGCTCGCATCGGCTTCGCCGCCGTCCGCTTGCGCCGCAGCCAGCAACGTGGCGCGTTCGATGTGGTGGCAGCCATGCGCTCGCGCCAGGGCTGCGTCGATGTCGTCGTCCGTCGGCGGCTGATCGGCCGCATCGCCGGCTTCCTGACCGAGGGCTTCGCGCGATTTTTGCTGCTCAGCAGCCAAGACGGCCATATTGGCTTCGCCCGCTGTCTTGACTTCGGCAACCCGGGCATCGATGCGGGCGAACAGATCCGAGAGATCGGCCTCGCCGCGGGCCAGGGCCTTCTGCGGCGGCATGCCGAAAGGCGGTAGTTCGGCCTTGGGAGCGACGAAACCATCCGGTAGGTTGTCGCCCATTTCCGCCACGACGGCGTCGATCCGAGCCTGCGTTTGGGCCAATATGCGGGCTTCCTCGTCGTGTGTCTCGGCTGCTAAGCGGACGCGGCTGGCGGCGTCGGGAATGGGCCGTAGCGGAGATTCGTTGAGGAAGTGGAGCAGCGCTTCCTTGCCCGTCCCCAGGCGCAGGGCAAGCGCTTCCCGGTAATGCTCGAGTGGGCGGGGGGGATCGCTGCGGCGCTCGTAAGCCAGCAGCAGGGACTCAACGTCGGCCGCTTCGCTATCCGCGATGTCCGCCTGTCCCCGGTAGAGCGCGACGCCCAATTCCGCATCCGGGAAGAACCAGACCGTGTCGAAGACCATCGGCGTTTCCGTCGCTACCGGCATCCCCTGCCTGCGCACCAGAGCGCGAACACGAAAATCGGGCAGGTGGCCGGCGATGACGGGACGCTCGGGATGCAGCCCCTCCAGACGGTAGGGTTCGCCGCCTTGCAGAAATTGCGGCAGTTGCTGGTCAGCAGGGGCGGTATTGAAGACGTTCCAGTCGATGTCGAGGGGCAGACCGGGCGCTTGCTCGTCCAGCCAGCGTCGGTCGTAGGTGCCGCCCATTAGGCTGCGAGGGGTCCAGCGCACATCCAGGGGGCCGAAGCCGGCGGGAGGCAGCGCTTGGTGGTGGCCGGTGACCGGTCGTTCCAGATATTCGACGTTGGGCATGCTGCCGCGGTTGTCGCCGAGCAGGGTGCCGAAGCGTCGGCCGGTATGGCCGCATCCCGTCGGATTGCCCGCATGTAGCGGCCCGCCGTAGGCGCGGCTGTAATCGATCGGCATGGAGGTAAAGGGTTGCGGCGCGGTAATGCCATGCAACGGCATGGTGCCGTAATACCACTGCCGATCCCCGACTACCCGCAGACGCTTGTCGATCGGCCCGACTTGCAGGCGCACTGTCATTTCCGTCACGGGTTGCGCGGCGTATGCCGAGGCGGCGGCCAGCGCTTCGCCGCGGGTCTTGGGCATCAGCATGTCGAGCGGTTGTTCGGCCGGCAGGCGCTTGACGATTTCAGGCCAGGCATCCTGTTCGGCGAGCAATGTTTCCGCTTTGCCGCCCAGGCGGAAGAACCCTAGCGCGACCACCACCAGCCGATCCTGCTGGCGGAATCGATAGGGCTTGTGCAACAGTCCCAGGCTCATCGGTTTGATGGCTTTCATGATCGCCTCACAAGTGCAACTCGATGGCGACGTCCATTTGCATCGCGACGCCGGGGACGTTGATCCGAGTTGCTCCCAGATCCTGCTCCATGACGAGGGTGCCATTCACGTTGACCCGCATCGTCGGGCCCAGAATGTCGATGTTGGTGGCTAGTCCGCTAATCGTCATGTTGGTGCTGGTGGAGGACACGTTGATCGCAGTGCTGGTGCCGACCACGGAAACGCTGGTGCTGGCGCCGGTCATGGAAACGCTATTGGTTGATCCGGCCATGGCGACGCTGTTGCTTTGGCCGACGAGGCTGACGCTGTTGCCGACTCCTTCCATGGAAATGCTGTTGCTCATTCCGGTGGCGCTGACCCGGTTGACGGAACCGGTCGCATCGATGCTGTTGTGCATGCCGGTCACGCTTTGGCTGGAACTGGACCCGGTGATGTTGGATTGGTTGGAAAGGCCGGCCAGCGAAACGCTGGATTGAACTCCGGTCATGCTGATGCTGCTCTGCGCGCCGAAGGCGGAAGTCGAGGTCTGCAACCCGTGCGCGCTGGTCGAGGTCTGCATCCCGGTGAGGCTGGTGTCGGTCGTCATGCCCACCATGGACGTGTTGCTCTGTTCGCCGATGGTGTTCGAGCTGACGCTGCTGCCCATCTTGGATTTGCTGTAGCTCGACAGCACGTCGGACCAGTTCTTGGTTTCGTCGGCCTTATGGCTGCTGTAGGTGTTGCCGTAGGAATCGCTGCGGCTCAGCAACCCCGAACGCCCTTTTTCCGATGTCGAGTAACTGTAACCGCCGCCGCGGCTGTAGCTGCTTTCCTTGTACTGGCCGGTAGCGTAAGCGTTTTCGACGATGGTCTTGGCTTCATTGAGCACGTCTGGGGTTGCCGCGCCACAACGAATGCTCTTGCTGTCGCCCCAACTCGTGGAGTAGTTGTTGCCGACATTGCTGTGGGCGGTCCATCCCGAGGGGGTCACGACCATGCTGCCGTCGGAGCAGACGGTTGAGATTTCCGGCAGTTCGGATTCGTCGTTGGCGCGCGTCACCAGGACCATGGCATCGACTTCGGGGGCGCTTTGCATGTGAACCGGCAGCCTGGCCCACATCTTGTCGCCGGTGGCCAGTTGCACCATGACACCCTTGGCCTTCAAGGTGGGTGGCGCCGCCTGCGTATCGGTTTCGTCCTTGGTCTGGATGTCGAACACGCTGCGCGGGTAATAGCGCCAGTCGTCCGGACATCCTTCGACCACCTTGGCCAGCACTGTTCCCTGCTGGGTGTCCTGGAGCGAGAACGCGAGGAAAGGAGCTTTCGGGATCGCTTGAAATTCGTTTTGGTAGGTGCCGTCCAGGCTGGCTTGGTGTTTGACCGCGGTAAGCAAGAACGTGCCGTTGCTCAAGCCGGACTGGACGCTTCCCGAGACGGTGAAACACTTTCCGACGCTGAAACGGCGACAGCGGCTGGCGCCGTTGAACTGGCTGCGCGTGACTTCCAGTCCTTGCTCGGCGACCTTGGCGAGCGATGTCGCTTCCTGGTCGCACAAGCCGTATTGATAGACCTTGTACTGGCTGAACGGCAGATCGCCCTTGCCGCTGACGGCCGGGTGGCTGACGAATCCGGCCACGCCGTCGATATGCCAGGCGGCATCCTGCGCGACATAGGTGCCCGCCACGTGACTGCTGGTCAGCGTTTCCTGGTAGGCGTACTGCACGACCATGTCGTCCTGTTCCAGCCCCAACTCGTCGATGCCGGTCCACGTGTAGCGTAGCGGGCGGTCCCCGAACACATTGCCGTAGGCGCTTTCGCCGCCGGTGATGACCATTTGGTGGCTCTTGGCGCCTTGCTCGAAGAAGTAGAAGAGATGCGCTTTGCCCAATAGCCGGCGCACCAGTTCCAGGTCGCTCTCGCCTGCCTGCAGCCAATCCTGGATGCGAGTGACGGAAATGCTGGTGGCGGCGGCGACGTCGTCGGCGAAGCGATGTTCGATCCGATAGCGGTCCAACACGTCGGTGATGACGTCGCGGATGTTCTTGCTGGCGAAATGGCGGTAGCCGTTGGTCAGGCCGAGCATCCAGAGCCTGGGGCGCATGGTTATGCGGTACACGCCCGGTTGTTCGATGGCGAACCCGGCGACGATGCCGTTGAAGAATGCGAAGCGACCGTTATCGTTTCCGTTCAGCGCGTTGACGAAATCGTCATGAGAGCTTTCCGGTTTGCGGTCGCCCGGCATTTCGATGCCGACAGTGATCGGGCGGCCGAGCAAGGCCCGAAAGTCGACGGGCGGTTGATATCCCGACTCCGTGTTGCCGTGCAGTTCCAAGTTGAATTCGAACAACTCCGACATCGTTTCCTGGCCCTCGAAGCTCACCAGGCGCAATTTCTCGTCGCCGATGATGCTGCCGTCGACGGCGACCAAGGCGACATGCAGACCCAGGATCGGGGACGTGCGGTCGATGGGGGCGATGCCGCTGAGCCACGGTTTTTCCTGAGGGGCGTTCATACCGTGGTGACCTCGCCAAAAGCGGGAATCAGAAATTCGGCGGTGTGTCTGGCTTCTTGGCCGGGGCGCCGCAACCAGGCGGTTTCACCCAGCAGCAGACCGGCGTCGTTCTGGCCATCTTCCGTCGGGGTGCGGCGGGGTGAGGCGGTCAGTACCGATTCGCCCACGGTTTCCGGTCGGACTTCCAGGCGAATCTCGCAGTCGTGCCGCCGGCTCAGCAACAGTCGAACCAATTCAACGAAGCCTTGATGAAGCTTGTCGCCCAGTTCGCTGGGGCGAGGCGGCAGCAGGCGGCGGAACAGTGAATGGTCCAACGGACCGACCGTCAACCGTACGCGGGCGCGCTGGTCCCATACCTTGCGTCCCAGCACTGCCGACTGGCCGAGGCCATGGTTGCGCCGGCCCAATGCCATGCGGTCGTCTTCTTCCACGGGGCTCCAAGCCCCGATGAAGGGGGTGAACTGGACCGCTGCGCCCAGATAGCGTGACAGCACGCGGGTTAGACCCGCGGCGCTCCGGCGGCAGTCGGAGAGCAACCCGGCGATCCCCAGCAAGCTTCTGAGAGGCAGGGCGCCGCGTGGAGCCGACAGGCCGCACAAGGCCGTCAGTTGGCGTCCCGGCGTGGATTGTTCGGGCGGCAGATTGTTGAGGGCCGGCGTGCGGCTTTCCTTGAGCCGATAGCGATTCAGGTTCAGACGATGGTTGAACAGATCCAGAAAACGAACAGCGGCGTCGTTGTCAGCGCGAACCTGATCGCGCAGCCACTCCGTATAGGCTGGCGGCAAGGGCCCGAGGCCGCCGGCTATGCAGTAGTTGGGCGTGCTGAGGCAGCAAACGGGTGTTTTGGCGTTGTCGTCGGCTTGTTCCATCAGGTTGCTGATTTCGTGGCCGGGGAAGGCGTGGGAGAGCTCGGCCGAGAACCGGACCCGTTCTTCCAGCGGCCAAGCCTCGCCATGAGGCCGCGCCAGTAGCAAGCGAACCGCCTGGTAGTAGTTGGTGCGGCCCAGGCGATCGGCGACGTGCGCCGTTACAGGATCGGTTGGACGCCGGAAAGCGGTTGCCATTTTTTGACGATGCCTTTGCTATCGAGGGTCTCCAGACTGGTCTCGACCAGCATGTTGACCGTCGCGTAAAGTGCCAGAAAGCGGTGCAGTACCGCGCCGAACAGCGCGGCACTGGCGTTTTCGAAACAACTGCGATCCATTCTCAGCCGCACCTGGATGCCTGGAACAAAACCACGCCAAGCGTCTTTGCCCAAGCGCCGGGTGACGGGGCGGCAGACCATCTCCTTCAAGCCGTCGATCTGCTTCAATCCGTGGCCAGCCGCCGGACCCACGTGTTGTCGCAGCAGATCCTTGAATGCGGCCAAGCTCGCGTCACCATCGACCAGCGACAAATGGTTCAGGCTTAGTTGGCCGGCCAGCGCCCACGGCCGGGCGCCGATCATCTCCGGCGTGTGGTGGGAGGTTGGCTTGGCGACGATCTTCACCGCCGAGGCGGGACCGGAACCTTCGAGTTGCAGCTGCTCGCCGATACGCAGTTGATCGGGTAGCCGACGGTTGGTGCACAAAGCCCGCCCGCCGACGACTTCGTCCGGCGGGATGGACGGTCGGGCGCCGGTATCGAGGAAAGACACGTAAGTTTCAGTGCCCGCCACATCGCCTACCCGGCTGGTCTGGCGCCGGGTGGCGTAGAAATATTCCTGGTTGAACAAGGATGTTCCCTGTTCCAGAGCGAACCAAGGTGCCAAGGGTCGGGTCGGCCGACCGCTCCCGCTGGCGACCAGTTCCTCCACAGTATGGATTTCCATGTGCCGGTGATGGCGCTGATCCGCGACCAACCGGTATTCATAGCGACTGTGATCGAGAAATACGGGCTCGATGCGAGCCGGAAACAGGTTGATGAGCGGCAGGCAGTTGAGCCGAAGCAGCCCCGGTTGCATGTCGGCGCCCTTGTCAGCGGGAGCATCGAACAGGAACAATAGTTGGCAACGTTGACCGCAGCCCCGGAAATCCATCTTCTGTATGTCGAAAAACAGGAACTTGGCAGGGAAGGCAAAATACTCTTGCAGCAGCCGGTAGCCCGGATGGCTTTGAGAATTGTCGGGCAGGGCAGCTTCGTCGTCCTCGAAGCCCAACCACCGGAAGCAATCCGGCTTCAAGTCCTCCACCGAGTGGTCGGGCCGACAAACGGCAAGGCCCACGAGATTCAACGCCAGCCGCTCGTACAAGGCCCAGGCCTGGCGGTCGCTTTCGTCGATGTAGAAACGCAGGTTGCCGGGCGCCATGGCGTCCAGGCTCAGCCCGCCAGTGACTTCGAGGGTGACACTGAGCACGGAGTAGACGTTGGGCCGCTCGCCTTCCAGCGGGCTGTCCTTGACGCTTTGAAGCTTTACTTCCGTGACCTTGATCGGCCACAGCGGAGCTTCCTGAGTCGATCGGAAGCGGCAGGCGACGCTGTTGCCGAGGGCGTCCGCGGCTTCGGCCCTGAACTGTCGGCCCCGTTCCAGCGAAAATCCTTTGGCGAAATTGGCGCCATCCGGCTTCACTTCGATTTCCGCTACCATCATTGACGGCACGGGCGCCTCCAGATGGGGTTGGAGGTAGGCCATGAGAGCGTTGGGCAGCGCCGCCTGTTCTTCTTCCATTTCGTAGCGCAGGCGGCCGGTCAGCCAGGCGAACGACTGCATCAGCAGTTCGACGTGCGGGTCTTCCGAGCGCCCTTTGTGGAGCGCCAGCGCCTGCGCCAGCTTGGGATACGAGCGACCGAAGGCTTCGGCGTCGGTACGCAGCGCCAGTAGTTCCTGGCGGAAAAAGTCTTTCAGCGTGCTGTCAGAGCTTAGCATGACAATCAATTATCCGGCAGCGTGAAACGGAAGGGTTGCTGGCCATCGTCATGCGCCAGCGTCGCTTCGACTATCAATCGCGGTGGCGAATGCGGGCTGCTGGTCTCGACTAGCACCTTGGGGTCGGTGAGCCGCGGCTCATGTCGCCGGATCACTTGTTCGAGCAGTTCTGCGTAGCGCGTCAGATCGCGCCCACCGTCACGGCCGAGGTCCACAGGGCTGGGCAACCCGAGTCCCAACTGTTCGCCCATGCCCGGCGGTAGTTCCCAGTCATGCACCGCGACTAGGCGCGAAAGCTGGAGGCCGACGGCGGTTTCCAGGCGCAAACCGTCTTTGCCGGCGGCCTCAAGCCGTTCGAGCAGATACATCATCCTGCGCTCCAGGACTCAGTCCGTAAATTGGCCGACGGGGCGGTTGCGCGCCAGACTCCAGCCCGTGGACAGATTGCCGGCGCTGCTCATGTCGGCTTTCTGCACGGTGTACGTCCACAGGATTTCCGTGAAGTTGAGCTTGAACTGCTCGGTCGGCATGTCGTCCGGGTGGGACTGGAACTGGATTTCGCTGATGATGGCGTCACGCAGTGCGATGGTGAGGATGTTCGCCGTCTTGTCCCCGGAGTTTCGGGCGATGTAGAGCATGGTCGGTTTGTCCTTGCCTTTGCCCAACGGTTCGGCCCGTAGGCAATACTCGTAGAACTTGACCGAGGTCTTGTCGACATATTTGACGCAAGTGAATTCCGTGATGATAGGTCGGCCAGAGGTCCGCGCCGAGTTGCTGACATCGGTCGTCACTTGCTGCTTCATGCCTTGGTGTACGGAAACCAGTTCCAGGCATTGGCCGAGTTTGAGTACTTCGTCACGCCATTCCGCGTCGATCAGGCTGCCGCCGTTGCCCCAACTGTTTTCTCCACCGAATACGTCGGGATTTCCTGGTTGCAAAAGAATCAGGTCCATTATCTTTCCTCAAGAATTGTTCAAAATGTGCAAACTCAAGCCGGCAGCTTGGCTACCAGCCGTATCGAAGTGGTGAGTTCCTCGAGCTGGAAGTGCGGCTGCAGGAACACGACCGCCTTGTAGGCGCCTGGTTCGCCGGGAACGTCGGTGACCTGGACCAACGCAGCGCGCAGGGGATAGGTCGCTTTCACTTCCTGGCTGGCGTTGTCATCCAGCAGCACGTATTGAGTAATCCAGGTGTTGAGATATGCCTCGACGTTGCCTCGGGTCATGAAACTGCCGACTTTTTCGCGCATGATGACCTTGATGTAATGCGCGAAGCGCGAGGCGGCCAGCATGTAGGGCAGCATGGCCGAGACTCGGGCATTGGCGTTGGCTTCGTCGGTGATGAATTTCTTGGGCCGGTTGGTGGTCTGCCCGCCGAAGAATGCCGCCTTGCCGGCGCCCTTGCAGTGACACAGGGTGATGAAGCCAAGGTCGTTGAGCTCTTTCTCGCGCCGGTCGGTGATCGACACCTCGGTGGGACAGAACAACTCCTTGCTGCCGGAACTGGTTTCAAATGCGTACAGCGGCAGATCGGTCACCAGGCCGCCGCCTTCGACGCCGCGAATGGCCGCTGTCCAGCTGTAAAGCGCGAAGGCGTTGGTGATGCGTTCCGCCAGCACGAAGGCGGCGTTGCCCCACAGGAAATGGCTCAGACTCGGTGTCTGGTCCGGGTTGTCGCTCACTGCTTCCTGGAAGTTCATGCCGTCTGTCGTGAGTCCGTTTTCTCCGTAAGGCAGCCGCAGCAGGATGTGTGGCAGCACCAGACTGACGTAGCGGGAATCTTCCTTGGCGCGGAATTCATTCCAGCCGACTAGATCGGCACCCTCGAAGATCTTGGCGAGATCGCGCGGCTTGCCGAGGCGGTTGAAACCGTTCAGATTGAACATGGCCGGGCTGGCGGCAGCGATGAACGGCGCGTGGGCGGCAGCGGCAACCTCGGAAACTTTGTGCAGGCAGGCGATGGACTCCGGGTCCGACCCGAATTCGTAGGCCCCCACCAGAAGGCTGTATGGAAAACCGCCGTAGGTGCCGTACTCGGCTTCGTAGATCATCTTGAAGATGGCGCTTTGATCGAACTCCACGGCCTTGTTCATGTCGTCGAACAATTCCTTGCGCGTGGTGTTGAGCACCCGCAGTTTGAGCAAAGTTCCGGTTTCGGTGTGGGACACGAGATAGAACAGGCCGCGCCAAGTGGCTTCAAGGTCCTTGAAGTTGGGCGCATGCATGATGAGCGACAACTGCTGGCTCAAAATGCGGTCGATTTGCACGACGGCCTGGTCGATCAGAACCATGGCCGAGCTCTTATCGATCGGCGTGCCGTTGGTCATGATGCCGTCGAACTTGCCTTCCGTCAGGCGTTGCTTCACCTGGTCGTCAAATGCTTTCAACTGTTCAACGGTGGCGCCTGCCGGAGCAGCGCCTTCGCCTAGGTAGTCGTTCAGTTCCTTGTTCAAGGGATCATCGCATTCCGCCTTGGATTGCAGCGCGCGAATACTGCTGCGGGCGTCGTAAAGCGACTTCAACGCATCGACTTTCTTGACGATGGCGCTGGGGTCGAAGTCATCGAGTTTCTCAAAGTTGAGAAAACCCGAGAGCTTTTTCTCGGTGGCTCCTGGCATGACGTTGTCGATGGCCGACAACTTGACCTGCGGCTTGGATGACTTGAGCAAGTCATCGAAGTTGTCGCGGTCGATGTTGGTCATGACCCGTTCTTTGAAGCCGGGTTTGTCGGCGCTCTCCAAATCGCCAGAAAGGTCGGCGAAGAGGCCAACAATGAAGGGGATTTCCCTCTTCTCGATGGCACCTCCCGTTTCCACGTCATAAGTGATTCTTACCCGCGGCGGTCTCACCCGCAGCAGCTTGTCTTGAATGCTTCCCAACATCGTCAGTTCGCTCCATTAGTCTGGATATCAACGCCGCTACGGCAATATGCCGAGGGCTCCCGCAACACCTGCTGCCGGAGTGCTGGCGCTGAGAGGTGTCTGGAGGCTATCTAACAAGTTCTATGCCACTCCTGATTCCATTGTGAAAGTTATATATATTCAAATGGATACATGTTTGATCGGTTTGCGGTGCGATTGGTGTCGCGAGCGTGGTGTAGCGTGGGGCGATGCTTGCGGGTTTCCCAGCATTCGCTTGAAAACACAAGCGAATGCTGAATTCAGGGCAGCAGCTGGACTGTATTCGTCGAGATTGAAGGTCGTCAGCGGTCTGCAACGGCCTGGGGCAGAAATCTGCCCAGTTGGGTATCAATTTTCTCACCCGATGGCGCTCATCAACCCCGAAAGAAATCCTTCTGGCCGGCCGATTGGAGGGGGTGCGGAAGCTTCTTCATGTGAGGCAAAGGTGCTATCCAGGCCGATTCCGGTCAGGAAACCGCCGCTCTTGCTGTTCCAGCGCTGCGAACGTGAAAGAGGCCCGCCCACGTCGAAAAACAAACCGTATCCCGTTCAATCGGGATCTGCTATAGAGAACTCCGGTTCGGGCAGGCACTGATCGCATTGACCGTCTGTGGTCGAGCGTTGCGCCAAAGTTGTCGTCCTGTAATGAGCACACGTTCGACATGCCCTTGTGCCTCAAGGTGCTCCAAGGCGAGCAGGGTGTCCATTAAGCTAGCTCCCAGCGCTAGCGAATCGATCCACCAGAAGTTGATGCCTTCCAGGGTATCGGCGCTCGCGGGATGTTGTTGAAGGTGAAGCAATATAGCCTCAGCGATCAGCGGAATACGAAAGTTGTCCATCATCGGCGGTAGTAGTTTGCTGCGCCAATGCAACTGCCGTGCCTATTCGGCTCGGACAGCCAATTCAAGGAGGAAAGGGCGGAAAGAAGGGGGGGAACCCCGTTTAACGTGAGGTGAAAATCAACCCAGTTGGGAAAAAAGCACCACCCCGTCAGCCGGCGTGCTTCCGTTGCCCTATGTTGCCGCCAAAGCCGTGCTTGCGAGCCAGCTTGCCGAAGGCACTGCGGTCGGTTCCGGCTATTCGCGCTGCAGCGGACAGGTTGCCATCGGCACGGGTGATAATTTCACGGACGTAGTCGACTTCGAACTTGGCGATGGCCAGAACCTTGGCATCCCGGAAATTCAAATTGCTGGCAGTGGCAGAGGGCATTTCCAGGGGCGCGGATACGGTGCTGGAGCAAGTCCCGCTGAAATCCAACTCGTTGTCCTCGCTCATGAGGAATTCCCGGTGGACCAGATTCTCCAATTCGCGGACATTACCCGGCCAATCGTATTGCTTGATGAAATTGATCCCCTTTGTGGATATCCGCTTTCTGGGAAGGTTGTACTGCCGACTGAACCGCTCCAGGAGAATCTCTGCCAATTCGATCGCGTCGTTGCCTCGCTCCCGCAGAGGGGGCATTTCCAGGCTGAGCACATTCAACCGATAGAGGAGATCTCGCCGAAACAGCTTGCTGCGCGACATGGATTCGAGATCGCCATTGCAGGCCGCCAGAATTCGGACATTCACTTGGCGCGTGGTGCCACCACCGACCCGCCGATAAGTGCGATCCTGCAGGAAGCGCAGCAGCGCAGCCTGTGCTTTGGGGCTGAGGGTATCAACCTCGTCCAGAAACAAGGTGCCACCGTCCGCATTGCCCACCAGACCGGCGGATGCTGTGCGCGCATCCGTAAATGCCCCGCGCTCGTGGCCAAACAACTCGCTTTCCAACAGGCTGTCAGCGAGTGCCCCACAGTTCACCGGCGCGAAAGGGTGGTCATTGCGCTGGCCCAAGTAATGCACTGCCCGTGCAGCCAGCTCTTTGCCAGTTCCGCTCTCACCCGTAATTAGGACGGTTGCGTCGACCCGCGACAATTTCTCGATTTGATCCTTCACCCGCGCAAAAGCCAGTGAGTTGCCGATAAGATTGAACCGCCTTAACTCGATCATAAAAATATCCTGTTGCTTGGCCGAAGATGTTTCGTCACAAATGGCTGCACATACGGCGGCCTCGGCCTCTCATCAAAGACCAGCCGGCGTTAATGGCTCCTTACGTTCAAGCATAGTGAGTGACATTTGGCAAAGAATGTCCAGAAGTAGGAATTGTTCGTGTTCTGGAGTAGAACTGAAGTGCCTTCAGGTCAAGACTGAGTTCTTGCGGATCCTTAGGATCTCTATTAAATCTCGCCTACGCTCATAACCGGAAGAGTTTACCGCTTGGAATATATTTAATTCAATACTACCTAGCAATTATGCTAGGTAGACGATTCTAATTAGGCTATGCGCTCATTTCGAGGCCATGCCGAAAATCGTAGTATTCAGGCTTGTAACTTTCGTGTCTATTTTACAAAGTATGCCGCAACTGGTGAGCTACGAAACTTTATAGCAAATTCGCTTATCGGAGGTGGCACAACTATTGGGGCGAATTTTGTCGGAGGAGTTGTGGGTACTCCTGGACGTGTGGCGGGGGCGTTGCGTGTCGAATTGCCGGCTTCTCGATCATTTCGATCAACAATAATGGCAGGCCGGCGTAGCGCAGGAAGATCGCAATGCCCTTGGGGCATTACGGATGATCAATGCCGGAGCATTATCTGATCTCTTGGTGGATAAGATTGTGGTGCAGGATAAGACCGCTACCACCAGGGGTAGCTAGGCCGCATTAGCGGAAACCATGCACAAAATAAAACTGGTCACTGGGTTAAAGTGTTGTTCGTGCCTTGATTGGCTCGCCAACGGTAACAAATCCAAGAACTGGCATCTATCCTTCCATCTTTCGTAATGGTTGCTGGCAATGTCAGCTCTAATGTTGTTGCCCCAGAAGTGGAAAGGTTTTTCACGTAATCCACGAAATTGAAACAGGGGGCAGGTTAAGCAAAGTGTATTATTGAATAACCAGGCCAACACATTGGTCTGTTTTAGCCTCACTATCTAGGACAGGAGATCAAAAATGATCAGAAGAATTGTCGTACCGCTATTGGCAACACTGTTCTTGGCTAGCCTATTTGGCACACTTGCAGGTTGCAACACCATCGAGGGTGCGGGCAAGGACATCGAAAAGGGAGGCAAGGTGATTAAGGAGGAGGCGAGGGAGATAAAAAACAAAATGTAATGCCTAGCTCCGATTGATGGCTATATGGGCTATCTTTTCCAATTTGATGGTAGCCCGGGGCAAATGAAAAGGGGTTACATTTCTGTAACCCCTTGATTCCTTGGCGCGCCCGGAGCGATTCGAACGCCCGACCCCTTGGTTCGTAGCCAAGTACTCTATCCATCTGAGCTACGGGCGCAACGGAACGAAGGATTATAAGCTAAGCACTACCTTTCCTCAAGTACTGAAAGGAATTTGCGAAGGAACGATTTGTTGCGAATTTCTGATGTATCGATATTTTGTGTATTGCGCATCGAGGTCATTAGTGACAGGGATATCAACCTGTTACCCCAAACAAAGCACCAACTCCTGCTGTCAAGGCCATTGCCAAGGCGCCCCAAAAGGTTACCCGCGCGCTAGCGGTAATCGCAGAAGCGCCGCCGGTATGGGCCGCTATGGAACCTAATAGCGCGAGAAACAAGAGCGAGCTACCCGATACCACCCACATGAGCATAGGTATAGGCACCAAAACGACAATCAGGAGAGGAAGTACCGCGCCAACTGAAAATGAGCCTGCCGATGCCAGTGCGGCTTGAACCGGTCGTGCGGCCAAAGTTTCGGATATACCCAACTCGTCGCGCGCGTGTGCGCCGAGCGCATCATGCGCCATCAACTGGGTAGCAACGTCGGCGGCCAGCCTTGCATCAAGACCACGCTCGACGTAGATAGCCGTCAATTCTGCGTGCTCGTGCACGGGATCAGCAGCTAACTCCTTGCGCTCCCGATCCAGATCGGTGTGCTCGGTATCGGCTTGCGAACTCACCGAAACATATTCGCCGGCTGCCATCGACATGGCGCCAGCCACAAGGCCGGCAATGCCAGCGATCAAAATACTCTTTGAATTCGCGCCTGCTGCCGCTATACCTAAGATTAGGCTGGCAGTGGAAACAATACCGTCATTTGCGCCAAGAACCGCCGCACGGAGCCATCCGATACGGTGTGTTCGATGTCTTTCAATATGCATGGCAACGCCTTTTACACGGACGGCAGCGTCCGCATCTCAATTAAAAATAATGACAGCCATTATGCCTTCGTACTCTATTGATCCGCAACGACATCCATTCGGCGGTATCTGTATGATGGCCAATATACTGGAGTGGAGCGGTTTGAAGGGCCACAGTTAACTGATCTTCTGTCAGAGTCTGTTTGCAATCCTGCGGAAGTGATGGCCGAGAATGGAAAGCTCCAAGGCGGCGCGGAATTTTCTGGGGTGAACCAACAGCGTCGACCAGAACAAGCCCCAGAAGGCTCCCCGGCCCCTGTGCCACATTCCCAATAGCCATAACGACTTTATGCTCGCTTTCACGTCCGACCAGGATAGCTGCATCGATGGGCCGTGAGGTTCGAAAGTCCGCAGGAAGGCGCGGATGCGCCGGTAATAGTGAGATGGCGCATAGAGTTTTCGTACCAGTTCCTTGTACCCGGCGATGATGTATTCCCGGTCCAGGCGTGTCGTGAAATTGACGGATGCATCGCTGTTATTGCCGCTGGTCTCTTCGAGAATACGGCCTTCCCGCGCAAGCCGCTGGTACAGCGCAGTTTGGGGCAGGGCAATGAGCAGTCCGACCATGGCGGTGACGACGCCGGTATTCTGGATGAACTCGAATTGCCGCGTGAAGATATCGGGCGGATCGGAGTCGAAGCCGATGACGAACCCGCCCATTACTTCCAGTCCGGCCCGTTGCAGCGTTCGCACGGAATCGGCCATATCGCGCCTGAGGTTTTGCGTCTTGCCGCATTCCTCAAGGCTGTTGACCGAGGGCGTCTCGATGCCGAGGAACACTTTCTTGAAGCCGGCTTCGACCATCAGTGCGCACAATTCCGCATCGTCGGCGAGATTGATCGAAGCTTCCGTGAGAAATCCCATTTTCGGCTTGACGCGCTTGCGCCACTCGATCAGCGCGACGAGCAGTTCCCTCGTGCGCTTGCGGTTGCCGATGAAGTTGTCGTCGACGATGAAAACCATGTTCTTCCAACCGGCCAGACGCAGCGCCTCGAGTTCGCGCACTACCTGCGCCGGCTCCTTGGTGCGCGGCACACGCCCGTTCATGACCACGATGTCGCAAAATTCGCAATTGAACGGGCAGCCGCGGGAGAACTGCATCGCCATGGTGACGTAGTCGGCCAGATGGATGAGATCCCAGCGCGGTACCGGCGTTTTGCGCAAATCGGGCCATCCCGTGGCGCGGTAGACGGGTTGCAGTGCCCCTCGCTCCATGTCAGCCACTAATTGTTCGATCACATCCTCGGCCTCGCCAAGCAGGAAATGATGTATCTCGGGGAAATCCTGATATCCGGTGGTGAACAGCGGGCCGCCCGCAACCACGGTTTTGCCAAGTGCCGCGCAACGCTCCGCGATTTCGTGCGCCGATTGCCGGTGTGCGATCATTCCGCTCAAGAAGACATAATCGGCCTGGCGCAGATCGTCGTCACGAAGCTCTGAGACGTTTAAATCAACCAACTTGAGCTTCCATGCGGAGGGCAGCATCGCCGCCACAGTAAGCAGTCCGAGCGGGGGGAATGCGGCTTTCTTGGAGACGAACTTCAGTACGTACTTGAAGCTCCAGAATGTGTCGGGATTGCGTGGATATACAAAAAGCACATTCATTCCCAGCCTCCTACTGAAATAGATTCTTACTCCTGCCCGTTGCAACGGCTGAGTTTTGCGGGGGAATAACCCGAGCCGGATAAAGTCTATCCGCTACCGTGTGAGAATCGGTAGTACCATTTTTAAAAATTAGACCAGCTGCGCCGTCGGCGCAAGCGTGACCGGGAGACTAATCAACGCGGGTGCCGCCGACCAACGGCAGAAGTCCTGCTTGGCTAGTTGATAGGCAAGCGCCCTCAGCGTTCCGCCGAACCCGTTGGCGCGGCGCGCAGATATTGCGGCGGCCATGATGTCGCCTCCCCAAGTGCTTGAGCGGCGTGCAGCGGCCAGTAGGGGTCGCGTAACATTTCGCGGCCAAGGAGCACCATATCGGCTTGTCCGGAGCGGACGATGTGATCGGCTTGCGCCGGCGAGGTGATCAAGCCGACAGTGGCAGTGGCGATGCCGGCCTCGCGACGAACCCGTGTGGCGAACTCGGTCTGAAAGCCAGGGCCGGCTGGGACTTTCGCCGTCGGTACCAATCCGGCAGACGAGACGTCCACCAAGTCGACGCCGATTCCCTTCAGCACACGGCAGAGTTCAACCGTCTCGTCTGCGTTCCAGCCGCCGTCGACCCAGTCGGTGGCCGACAAGCGGACCAGCAGGGGGAGTCGCTCCGGCCAATTGGCGCGGACAGCAGCGACCACTTCCCGCACCAGGCGGGTACGGTTTTCGAAGCTGCCGCCGTAAGCATCCGTGCGGCGGTTGGATAGCGGCGACAGGAATTGATGCAGCAGGTATCCGTGCGCCGCATGTATCTCCACCGTCTGGAAACCGGCTTCATGTACGCGGCGAGCGCTGTTTGCGAATAGAGCGATTACTTGACGGATAGTCGCCTCGTCAAGTTCGTGTGGCACAGCATAGCCTTCGCCGAAAGATATCGACGAAGGTGCCATGACCGTCCAGCCGCCTTCGCTCTCATTCAGCGTCCTTTGCGCTTGCCAACCCTGTCCGACACTGGCCTTGCGGCCAGCATGCGCCAACTGGATAGCTGCCACGCAACCCTGTTTCTGTGCGAAGCGCACGATCCGCGCTAACGGCTCAATTTGTCTGTCTTCCCAAATGCCGAGATCGCCTGGGCTGATCCGTCCCTCCGGCGTTATGGCGGTCGCCTCGACGATCATCAGCGCTGCGCCGCCAACAGCGCGGCTGCCGTAATGCACAAAATGCCAGTCCGCCGCCATACCGTCGCGCGCCGAGTATTGGCACATGGGTGGGATGCCGATACGATTCGGCAGAACGACGTCACGCAGCCTGAGAGGTTCGAACAGATGAGCCATGATTAATTCCTGGTCAAAGAAGAGTGTATGGATTTTACCTCCAGGTAGACAGGCCGTAAGCATTTCAAAGTAACGCAACTGGATCGCCTGCGGACCTGTCCCCGCGTGGTAGAGGAGAAACGGCTACCGAACGATCTGCTCAAGATTGTGCAATTTCTTTCGCCATGGCGAGATGGGTTGGCGGCAGTGGTGGTTGATCGACCTACAACCGGTACTGGATGGCGCTGGCGATTCAGAGCAACCTCGCGGTGATTGTCACACTGAACGCGCAAATCGACCTCCTGAAAAAGCGTCTGCAAGAGCGCATCGGCGAGCGGGCGGCATACGCCTTGCTGACTAGCGTTCCCGGCATAGGCCGCATTCTCGCGGCCATCATCTTGCTGGCATCGCTGTTCGCTTGACCCGGGCCAACTAATGGATGACCCATTTGATTTTAAAGTTGTACAAATAAGCCGCTTACCCCCTGACGCCTATCGTATAGGCATAGTCGGCTAGGGCATTCATTGCCGTACTAAAAAACAACAGTTCATTTCCGAATGAAGAAAAAGGAAATGTGAAAAGTAACAAAGCAATTGCAATTTTGATTTGTTGCGAGTAACGCTTATGGGGGACTCGCGGTGCTTGTATAGTGCTCATTTCATACCCCTTTTTGGATGGGGCAAAAGAGCGGCGGCGCGGACAGGCATGCACTGCCTGGCAGCTGGCTGGCGTGGGTATGACCCGTAGCCCCTTTAGCTTTGCGTCACCGGCTTTCGCCGGGTTTGCCAATTGTTTGTCGCGGTAGACGAACATCCTTTCACTTTCTAAGTGAAGTGGAAATTTGGCGGATTGCAAAAGGTTTCCGATTCACTATGTGAATTTTTTCACAACCCATGTGCGCATTGTGCCTAGCGGCCAGTTAGTGGATGGTCGCGCAGTGTGGTTAGGAAAGTCTTTCGGTGGCTACACCTTGGATCAGTATTCGTTGGCGTTTTGCTGGTAACCTATCCAGGCAAAAAATCTGGAGGGAAGTCTTTATGAGCCATAAGCCAGACAGCCTGCTGTGCAGTATTTTTCAGAATGGCTGATGTCAAGTAAGTGAATCACGGGGTCAGAGCGCATTTTCTACAAAAGAATTTGTTACCGGTTCCAGGTGTATCCACCACAAAAATATAGAATTCAGGTCCGGTTTCCTTTCATCCGCAACAAAAGTTCACACGAGATAAAAATGTTCAATCAGCACAACGACTCTGGCTACGTCGAGGCACTGCCAGGCATTACGCGAAAGACATTGGTTTTCGGCGATAAAACCCTGATGGCCGAGTTCATTCTGATGAAGGGTTGCGTTCTTCCCTTGCATGCCCATCCCTACGAACAGACTGGCTATTTGGTCAAAGGGCACCTCCGCCTGAAGATTGGCGCTGAGGAATTCGAGGTGCATGCGGGAGATTCTTGGAGTATCCCGGTGAATGTCGAGCATGGCGCCCAGGTTGTGGAAGACTCGGTTGCCATCGAGGTGTTTTCTCCCGTGCGACAAGATTATCTGCCTAAGGAACTGCAATGATGAAAGGTTGCTCCTCTCTCCGTTACAAGCAAAGAAGGTCTTAGGCTGGACTCGTGTTTCAGCGGAATGCCCATCATGTTACGGAGGTGTGCCATATTATGAGCAAGGCAAAACGGGACTTCGATAAAGATGCTGCCTCATGGTAAACCTCAGAATCCAAACCTCAGAGCTACCTCGAATAGAATAAGTAACTGAAGTTTTCTCTCAAATTTCCCAATGCGCTGGCTCGAACTCAAAGTACCTCCGGCTGTCTTGTGCGCTCTGGTCAGCGCGCTCATGATCATGGTGACGCGGCTTATGCCGGAACTTGCATTGCAAATCTCGTTTGCTCCTGTGCTGGCCTTCGTCTTTACGCTCGTTGGCAGCATGGTCGCGATACTTGGAGTTCTGGAGTTTCGGCGTTTGCGCACGACAGTAAACCCAACCAAGCCTCAAAGCACAACTACGGTCGTTACCACTGGCGTCTACAGGCTTAGCCGTAACCCCATGTACCTCGGTCTTGCGCTACTCCTGCTCGGCCAAGCCATATGGGAGTCCCACCCCGTGGCATTCTTGGGCGTGCCAGCATTTATTCTCTACATGAACCGCTTCCAAATCCTGGCTGAAGAGCGTGCTCTTGTGGGAAAGTTTGGTTCAGAGTATTTGGCCTATATGACAGTTGTGCGCAGGTGGATCTGATGCCTGGCAGAAATTACCCACAGAAACTCGATACCTAAGACAACCCGATGAACGAAATCAAACTGACCCAGTTCTCCCACGGCGGCGGATGTGGCTGCAAGATCGCGCCTGCCGTTCTTTCCGAAATACTTTCTGCGGCAGGCCAGGAACCCTTGTTGCGTGCTATGCCCAAGGAATTGCTGGTCGGCACTGAGACCAGCGACGATGCGGCGGTATATCAGTTGAATTCGGAGCAGGCAATCATCGCCACCACCGACTTCTTCACTCCGATTGTGGACGACCCCTGCGATTTCGGCCGCATCGCCGCCACCAATGCGCTTTCCGACATCTATGCCATGGGCGGCAAGCCGATTTTTGCGCTAGCCATTGTTGGCATGCCGCTCGGAAAATTGCCGCTCGATGCGATCCGGCAGATTCTTGCCGGCGGAGAAGCGGTCTGCGCCCAGGCCGGCATTCCCATCGCTGGCGGCCATTCGATAGACGTGCTGGAGCCGATTTATGGTCTGGCTGCGCTGGGCGTCGTGCATCCGAAACGCGTCAAGCGCAACATCGGCGCGTGCGCTGGCGATGTTTTGATACTCGGCAAACCACTGGGCATCGGCATTCTCAGCGCCGCGCTGAAAAAGGAACTGCTGTCGGCCGACGGCTATGCCCAGATGGTCGCGCATACGACGAAACTGAATACGCCCGGAATGGCGCTTGCCGCCATGGAAGGTGTACATGCCATGACCGATGTCACCGGTTTCGGTCTGGCCGGGCACTTGCTAGAAATCTGCCGTGGTTCGCAGTTGCGGGCGGAAGTGGCGTTTGAACGCTTGCCGCTGATTGCCGAAGCCGTGAGTTATGCGCGTGAGGGCATTGCCACCGGCGCTTCGGCACGCAACTGGAAAAGCTACGGCCACGAAGTGGAACTGTCGTCGAACCTCGAGGAGTGGCAGAAGACCCTAATCACCGATCCGCAGACCAGCGGCGGCCTGCTGGTATCCTGCGCGGAGGACTGCGCGGACGAGATGCTGTCGCTATTCGCTGCGGAGGGTTTCAATGCCGCGGTGATTGGCCGTATGCAGGCGGGGACACCACAGCTCAAGGTTTCTTGAGCAGCGGCTTGAGCGCTCGCCACACATTGTCGAGCATCATTGGTTGGGCAATCGTCGTGGGGTGAACGTTATCGTCCTGGAAAGCGTCCCGCCGGTCGGCAAATCCCTCGAACAGGAACGGAGCCAAGGCGATTTTCCGGTTCGCTTCCTTCGCCTGCTGTTTCGCCAGATCGGCATAAAGCTGGTGGAACTGTTGCGCATAGCTGTTGCCGTAATTCGGCGGTAGGCGCATGCCGACCAGGACTACCTGGCTTTGGCTGGCTTGGCAAAGGCGTATCATCGAGCGCAGATTGGCGCGCAGGGATTCGATGGACAGTCCTTGCAATCCATCGTTGGCGCCGAGCGCGATGATGACGATGGCCGGCTTGAATTGCCTGAGCGCCGCAGGCAGGCGCGACAATCCGCCGCGGCTGGTTTCGCCGCTGATACTGGCGTTTGCGACAACATAGGGATAACGCTCGTCTTGCAGCCGTTTGGCGAGCAAAACCGGCCAGCTTCGTTCCCGGGCAATGCCATAGCCGGCGGAAAGACTGTCGCCGAAAACCAGAATAGTCTGCGCGTTTTGACCGGGCTGGGGTGGCTGACTTGACTGGGTGGGCATGGCTTGTCCGCAGTTGGCGATGGCGCAGGCTAGAATAGCAAACAGCTTAAGCAACTTTCTCAACATGAACAACGATTCCAAAGAAGTTCCGGCTATTCCGGTGATCGAAGCTATCGCGCTGGGCAAGGAAGTGACCAGTGGCGACGGGCGGCTAACCATTTTGCGCGAGATATCCTTCACTGTGATGCCGGGCGAAGCAGTCGCCATTGTAGGTGCATCCGGTTCCGGCAAGTCAACCTTGTTGGGCCTGCTGGCCGGGCTGGATTTTGCCACGGCAGGCACGATGCGCCTGTCGGGACAGGATGTGTCCATGCTCGACGAGGATGCTCGCGCCGAACTGCGCGGACAGCTGCTTGGTTTCGTATTTCAATCGTTTCATCTGCTGCCGGCGCTGACCGCGATGGAGAACGTGATGCTGCCGCTTGAGTTGATGGGGCGTGCCGATGCTTATCCGGTCGCCGAGGCGATGCTTGAACGCGTCGGCCTGTCGCGTCGTCTCGGCCATTATCCCAAGCATCTTTCCGGCGGCGAGCAACAACGTGTCGCGCTGGCGCGAGCATTTGCCGTGAAACCGCAGCTTCTGCTGGCCGATGAACCCACCGGCAACCTCGATGCTGCCACCGGCGCAGCCGTCATCGAACTGATGTTCGATATGAACGCCGAACAGGGAACGACCTTGCTGCTCGTCACCCACGATGAAGCGCTTGCCCGGCGCTGTGGGCGAACGCTGCGGCTGAATGATGGACAGCTAGAATCCTAGCTTGGATATTTCGCGGATTGCAGATGATCGCGCAGGGATAAGGCGTGAGGATCAGTCTCTTTATCCCAAGAACGCTTCCCCCCGGACTGAATCAGGCGGTGATGGCCCTTATCCTCACGGGAATCCGGCGCGAGCCGAAAGGGTGCCCGAAATGGCTGAAGCGGCCAGCGATGGCGCTGCCGCAGCTTTTGCAGCGACCTTCGTCGGTCAGGCTGTAACGTGAGATTTCGTACCAGTCGCGCACGATGACCGGCTGCTTGCACTGTGGGCAGAAAGTGGTGTCGCCTTCCGGGTTATGCACGTTGCCGGTATAGACGTAGCGCAGCCCGGCGTCGAGCGCGATGCGGCGGGCGCGGTTCAGCGTCGCCAATGGCGTAGACGGCGCATCAAGCAGCTTGTAGCTGGGATGAAAGGCGGAGAAATGCAGCGGCACGTCCTGGCCGAGCTCTTTGGCGACCCATAGCGCGAGTTGCGTGATTTCCGCAATCGAATCGTTGAGGCTGGGGATCAGCAACGTCGTGATTTCGATCCAGCAGTTGGTCTCATGGCGCGCATAGGCCAGGGTGTCGAGCGTGTCCTTGAGGTGGGCGCCGCAGTATTTTGCGTAGAAATCTTCGGTGAATGCTTTGAGGTCGATGTTGGCGGCATCCATTTTGGCGTAGAACTCCCGCCGTGGCTCGGCATGCATGTAGCCCGCCGTGACCGCGACGGTCTGAATGCCGCGCGCGTGGCAGGCATCGGCGGTGTCCATGGCGTATTCGGCGAACACCACGGGGTCGTTGTAGGTGAAGGCGACGCTCTTGCAGCCATGTCCGGCGGCGGTTGCGGCGATGGCTTCGGGCGCGGCGGCGTCCATCAGCGTATCCATTTCCTTCGATTTGGAAATGTCCCAGTTCTGACAGAACTTGCAGGTCAGATTGCATCCGGCGGTACCGAAGGAAAGTATGCTGGTGCCAGGGTAGAAATTGTTGAGCGGCTTCTTTTCAATCGGGTCGATGCAGAAGCCGGAACTGCGGCCGTAACTGGTAAGCGCCATGCGTCCGCCGCTCATTTTGCGGATAAAGCAGAGACCGCGCTGGCCTTCGTGGAGTTTGCAATCGCGCGGGCAGAGGTCGCATTGGATGCGCTCCCCGTCGATCGGATGCCACCAGCGGGCGGGGTAGTCGCTTTCAGGCGCGGTCACGGTCACGAGACTTCCTGCTCCTTCCATTTCTGCACTTGGTAGCGCGACAGCTTGACATCCTTGTGCCAGTAATTCGGCGGCAGTCCTGCCTTGAGCTTGAGCTGGGCAAGGAATTGACGCGGTTCGGGCAAGCTTTCCCATACCTGCGGCAGGAAGGTGCTGCGATGCATGCCGGATTCGAAAATCACGCCGTCGATTTCCGGGCGCAGCTGGCGCAAGGCATCGTTTTCATCGGTAAATGTCATCGGTTCGGCAGTGGTCAGCAGCGAGACTTCGACGCGGGCGCGCGGCAGTTCGTCGGCTGCGAGCATAGGGAAACGAGGATCCTTGAAGGCTGCGGCACGGGCGTTGGCTTGAACGTCTTCAAGCAGCGGCCGCCAAGCGGCGAGCGAGCCGATGCAGCCGCGCAGGCGGCCGCTCTGCGTCAGCGTGACGAAAGTGGCGCCGGGCTGCGCGAGATTGGGATGGTCAGGACTAGGCGTATCAGTTTTTATGCCGAATTCCTTGGCAATCGCATTACGCGCCAGTGTCAATAAAATCGTTCCCAGCTCAGTATCCATGTGGCTTTCTCAGTTCTCGGTGAAGGCAAAAGAAGCGTATCCGACCACGCGTGAGCGGTCGCCGCCGGTGTCGCCAGAATTGCGTAGGTCGAGCAGCTGTCCTTGCAAACCGTGCTTGCGCGCGCTGAGCAGGAACCCATTTATAGGAATGGCGCCGCATGCCTGCTCGTGGTTTGCCAAGGGTTCAAAAGACAGGATTTGCTCGACGGTTGTTTGGTCCATGCGTTGCGCAGCGACATAGGGGCGGTAGTGGGAGAGATCGCTGCTGATGATGATCAGCGTTTCCTTTTCTCCCCAGAGCAAGTCGAGCACTTCGGCAACGTTGGACGCAGAGACGGAACCGACGGCAAGAGGCAGCAGCGTGAAATTATCGAGTAAGGTTTGCAGAAAGGGGAGTTGCACTTCGAGCGAATGCTCCTGTGCATGCGCGGCGTTGCTGCACCGAACCTGAGGAAGTTGCAGCGCCAGCTGCGCTAGCGCGGTATCGATGGGGATGCGGCCCAGCGGCGTGGCAAAGGCGTTGATGTCTGCCGCCGGCAGCGCAAGTCCGCTAACAGCTGCACGGTGCGTCGGGCCAAGCAGGATGACGCGTCGAATTGTGCTGCGGATTGCCGGCTTGTTCAGGATTTGATAAGCACTGGCCGCAATCGCTCCGGAGTAGGCGTATCCGGCATGTGGCACGATCAGCGCTTTGGGTTGGATATCTTGCGTGTGAGATGTCTTCGCATGCGCAAGCAGGTCGTGCAATTCGTCGGTGAGTTCCTGGGCAGAAGACGAATAAAACATTCCGGCGACGGCGGGTGGACGGAAATTCGATGTGCTGCTCATTATCCTGTCTCCTTCAGTTGCCTCGGCTACTGTCAGCCTTTTCGGCCTGGTCAGCGTTGCGCAATTAAACCGCGTTGGGTAGTATCCGTCTTTTGGGCGCAACCCCTGTGTCTTTGCCGATAATGGACTACCGCCCTATGTTTTCGTTCCCATATATGGATAACTTTACACATTTTGGCATTGTTATGACAGGCTGGGGTAAACCATGATTTACGATGTGAATTACGAGACATTGCCGCGCGAGCAGCTTGAGGCGTTGCAGTTGAGAAGATTGCAGGCGACGGTGGAACGTTGCTACGCGACCGTCAAATTCTACCGCGATGCGATGGATGAACTGGGGGTGCTGCCGCGCCATATCCAGCGCCTGGCTGATACGAAACTGCTGCCTTTCACCAAGAAGGAACAGTTGCGCGACAACTATCCATTCGGGATGTTTGCCGTGCCGACCGACCAGGTGGTGCGCATCCATGCCTCATCGGGGACGACCGGCAAGCCGACTGTCGTCGGCTACACCAAGCGCGACGTAAATACCTGGGCCAAGTTGATGGCGCGTTCGCTATCGGCGGCTGGTCTGCGTCCGGGTGACCGGCTGCATATCGCTTACGGTTATGGCCTGTTCACTGGTGGCCTGGGTTTCCATTATGGCGGGGAAAAGCTAGGTGTAATGGTTGTGCCGATGTCCGGCGGCCAGACGCACAAGCAGATCATGCTGTTGCAGGACATTGAAGCCATCGGCCTGGGCTGCACGCCCTCCTATGCGCTGAATATCGCCGAGGAAGCCGAAAAGCAGGGCGTGGATATGCGCAAGCTGCCGCTCAAGGTCGGCATTTTCGGCGCCGAGCCGTGGAGCGAGGAGATGCGCTACGAGATCGAAACCCGCCTCGGCATCGATGCAATCGATATCTATGGCTTGTCGGAAGTGATGGGACCAGGTGTGGCGGTGGAATGCGTCGAGATGAAGAAGGGGTTGCATGTCTGGGAAGACCATTTCCTGGTCGAATGCGTCGATGTTGATACCGGCGAGCCGCTGCCCTATGGCGAGGAAGGCGAACTCGCGTTTACTTCGCTGACCAAGGAGGCGTTTCCGGTGATTCGCTACCGCACCCGCGACATTTCCGTGCTCAACAATACGCCATGCAAGTGCGGGCGTACCCATGTCAGGATGCGCAAAGTTACTGGTCGCACCGACGACATGCTGATTATCCGAGGCGTCAATGTGTTCCCGTCACAGGTCGAGTCGGTGATGATGCAGACTGAAACTCTTTCGCCGTTCTATCAGCTCGAAGTGTTCCGCGAGGGGCATGCGGATTCTCTGACCATCAATGTCGAAGCCAGCCCGCCGTTATTGGCGCAAGGAACGGATGCGATGAACCGAGTCAAGCACAAAGTGGAAAAGGACATCAAGGACTTCATCGGCATCAGCGCAACCGTGAATCTCAAGCAGCGCGGCGAAATCGAACGCTCCATGGGCAAGGCGGTCAGAGTGATTGATCATCGCAAGAAAACGCCCTGATCGTTCCCGAAGGTAAATCAATTTTCAAACAGGAAAACAATTTTGAACGCAGTCTTGCAAATGCCGGCGCAAAGCCGGCAATTTTTGTCCGGTAACGAAGCGGTAGCGCGGGCGGTATGGGAATCCGGCGTAAAAGTGGCGGCGGCCTATCCGGGTACGCCGGCCAGCGAAATGTTGGAGAACATTGCACTCTATCCCGATGTTTATTCCGAGTGGTCGGTCAACGAAAAGGTCTCGCTGGAAGTTGCCCTCGGCGCCACCATGACCGGCTCGCGCGCCTTCTGCGGGATGAAGCATGTCGGCATGAATGTCGCTGCTGATGCGTTGATGACCATGACGCTGACTGGCGTCATGGGTGGCCTGGTGATCGCCATTGCCGACGACGTCGGCCTTTCATCCTCGCAGAACGAACAGGATTCGCGTTTCTGGGGGCGTTTTGCGCATCTGCCGATACTTGAGCCGTCGGACTCGCAGGAAGCCTACGATATGACGCGGCGCGCCTACAGTCTTTCCGAAGAATTCCAGTGCCCGGTGATTCTGCGCATGACGACGCGTATCTGCCACGTCAAGGGACTGGTTGCCGTGGGCAGCCGCGAGCCGCATATTGGCGCTGGCTTCGTCAAGGAACCGTCGCGCTGGGTGATGGTGCCGGGCCACGCCAAGCGCCGCCTGCCGATGCAGTTCGAGCGGGATGACAAACTGCGCGATTTGAGCGAAACCAGCGATCTCAATTTGCTGGAGGAGGGGAAAGACCGCCGCGTCGGTTTTGTGGCATCGGGTCCGGCGTACATGCATGTCAGGGAGGCTTTCCCGGATGCCCCAGTACTCAAGCTGGGCATGACGCATCCGGCGCCGCTTGAGAAAATTCGCGCCTTTGCCGGCAAGGTCGATCAATTGCTGGTGGTGGAAGAAACCGAACCCTTGCTGGAAACCGAGATCAAGGCTGCCGGGATTGCGGTGCATGGCAAGGACGTGCTGCCACGCACGGGCGAATTGTCGCCGGCGGTGCTCAGGCCGGCGGTGGCCAAGTTGCTGGGCGAAACCCTGCCCGCAACTGAGGCCAGGCGGCCTGCCATGGAAGTTTTTCCGCGTCCTCCCACCATGTGCGCGGCCTGCCCGCATCTCGGCGTTTACTTCACCCTGTCGCAGATGCGCAATATCACCGTTTCCGGCGATATCGGCTGCTATACGCTGGGTTCGGGGCATCCCTGGAATGCCTTGGATACCACCATCGCCATGGGTGCCTCGATGGGCGTGGCGCATGGCCTCGACAAGGGACGTGGTGAAAGTGACGCCAACAAGAAAATTGTGGCGGTAATCGGCGATTCGACCTTCATGCACATGGGCATGACGGGCTTGCTCGACATTACCTACAACCGTGGCAATGTGACGGTGCTGTTGCTGGATAACAGCACTACTGGCATGACCGGCGGCCAGAATACTCCGGCCAACGGCCGCGATATTCGCGGCGAAGCTGCACCGCGCATCGATTTTGCAAAATTGGTCGAAGCCCTGGGCGTCAGGCCGGAACGTATCCGCGTGGTCGATCCCTACGAATTGCCGACGCTGTTCAAGGCGCTGCGCGAGGAAACCAAGATCAATGAACCCTCGGTCATTATCACCAACCGTCCGTGCGTATTGACGCAAGACTATGTCAAGCGCCAGCCGCTCAAGGTGGATGAGGACAAGTGCACGGGGTGCGGCACTTGTCTGGATGTTGGCTGTCCGGCCATTCTTGTGAGTAGACGCGGCAAGGAAGTCAAGCCGTCAGGCAAAGAAGTGGATTTGAGCTTCGTGCGCATCGAAACCGCTGCATGCACGGGTTGCAATCTGTGCGTGCAGACCTGCGGACAGGATGCGATTGTCCCGGCCAATTGAAAACAGCAAATTTTATGAAAAACCTAACCAATATTCTTGTTGTCGGCACCGGCGGTCAGGGGGTAATGACAGCAGCAGAAATCCTGGCGCATGCCGCAATCGAACAAGGTCTGGATGTAAAGAAGACCGAAGTGGCCGGAATGGCCCAGCGTGGCGGGGTGGTGTCTTCTCATGTGCGCTTTGGGGATAAGGTGTTGTCACCTGAGATCATGCCGGGCGAGGCTGATATCCTGGTCGGCTTCGAAGCGGCCGAAGCCATGCGTTGGTCCCATTACTTGCGGCCCGGCGGCGTTGCCATGGTGAATACCTTGCGTCTCACGCCACCGGTGGTATCCATCGGTATGTATTCGTACCCAGCGGATCCTGTGGCGGAGGTTCGCGCTGCCGGAGTGAATGTGCACGATTTCGACGCTGGTGCCATCGCTCTCGAACTGGGTGGGTTGCACTTGGTGAATACCGTTATGTTGGGCGCTATCGCGGATCTTCTGCCGTTCCCGCCGGAAACCCTTGAAGAATGCATCATGCAGCGTTTTCGTGCCAGCAAGCCGCAATGGCTGGATACGAACAAAAAGGCTTTCGATGCAGGCCGCAAGGCAGGGCTGGCTGCCGGTCGGCGATGATCCCAACCTGTTATGAAAATCCGGGTTAGTATCTTTCTCTGCTGGAAAGCGCGATTTATAATCGCCCCGTAGCTGCGACCTTAGCCTATGGAGGGAATGTGGCATGGCAACCGATGAAAGTCTGATTACTGATGTTATGGGTTCCTTGCTCAGGCGCACAATCCATTATTTTGATGCAGAGCTTGGCATGCCCTTGGCTGAACTCAGTAATGGCTGCAAATGCACTCCTGATTCGCTTTTTCTTTACGACATGACAGCTATTATCGGGGTTGGTGGCAACATCAACTTTCTGGTGGCTTTCAGCTTTGAGAGCGGTTTGGTCGATGCTATCTATAGCCGTACAATCGACGATCTCGATGTGCCGGCTGAGGAAGAACAGCTTTACCGAGAGTCCGTAGTAGCGGAAATCGTCAACATTATTGTCGGCAATTCCACAGCCGATTATCAACTTCAGGATAATAATATATCCATAACACCACCGATTGTTCTAAGTATGGCGAAACGCATCCATCGTACGAAGGGCGCGGTGTTTATATGCCGAGGCCTGAAAACAGAGTTCGGCCATATGTGCATTGACTTGGTTGGGCCAAGCGAATTGTTCGACAGCAATCTTGATTATGTGAGATGAGGCAAACCATGGAATCGCTTAACGTACTGGTGGTTGATGACTCGCTGGTAACCAGAAAAAAATTGACTGTCATACTGAACGAGCTGGGGCATAAGGTCGTTCAAACGGCTTCCTCGGGCAGGGAGGCGTTGCCGGCGTACGAATCGTGCAAACCTGATCTGGTGACCATGGACATCACCATGCCCGATATGGACGGAATTGAGGCAACTCGCTCTATCATCGAGCGATTTCCTAATGCTTTGATTATTATGGTGACTTCTCATGGGCAGGAACACATGGTGTTGGATTCCTTGAAAGCAGGGGCGATGGGTTATGTACTGAAGCCTTTCCACCAGGATAAGCTCAGGGAGGTTATTGCAAACGCAATGGCCCGATACAAGAATAAGTAGATTGGAACCAGGGCTACTGGACAAATTCCAGTCGAATGCTTGAATCGAAATAGTCACGGATCTACTGCTTTCGAGCCATGCAGCCATGGCTGTTACTCCTTTGTACACATTCGCTGGACAACGGGAGCCTGAAAAAAAATCATGAGTTATCCAAATAATGCGTTAATATAACGGGTTGTTTTTGTTCCCATAATGCAGCAAGATCAATGAATAAGCCTCTGGTTTATCTTGGTATTGGAGTCCGGAATGGTTGTCGAACGCACTTTGTCAATTGTCAAGCCAGATGCCGTGGCGAAGAATGTCATCGGCAAAATTTATTCCCGTTTCGAGGATAACGGGCTCCGGATTATTGCGGCAAAAATGGTCCAATTGTCGCGCCAGGAGGCAGAAGGCTTCTACGCTGTGCATCGTGATCGCCCTTTTTTCCGGGACTTGGTCGAGTTCATGATTTCCGGTCCGGTGATGGTGCAAGTTCTTGAGGGCGAGGGAGCCATTCTCAAGAATCGTGACCTGATGGGCGCGACAGACCCCAAGAAGGCCGCTTCAGGCACGATCCGCGCGGATTTTGCCGACAGCATCGAGGCTAATGCGGTACACGGTTCTGATTCACCGGAGACGGCTGCTGTCGAAATAGCCTATTTCTTTCCGGGGATGAACATTTTTTCGCGCTGAATGCGAGTATCCAGCTAAGGGAAACTTGCGGACAAATCCGATGACCGTAACCAATCTTCTTGATTTCGACGTTGCTGGCCTGACTGGCCTTTTTTCCAGCATGGGGGAAAAGCCGTTCCGCGCCAAGCAAGTCTTGCGTTGGATGCATCGTGCGGGTGAGTGTGATTTTGCACGTATGACCGATGTTGCGAAAAGCCTTAGGGCAAGGTTGGCGGCTGAGGCAAGCGTGGTGCCGCCACCTCTGGTGAGCGACAGTGTATCGGACGATGGCGCCCGCAAGTTTCTGTTTGACATCGGCGGTGGCAATGCGATCGAGACTGTGTTTATTCCTGAAGATGATCGCGGCACCCTGTGCGTGTCGACCCAGGCTGGGTGTGCGCTGGATTGTGCTTTTTGTTCTACCGGGAAACAAGGTTTTAATCGCAATCTGACAGTGGCAGAAATAATCGGCCAACTGTGGCAGGCCAATCGGATACTCAAAAGCCAATCCTCTGTTCAAACTACCGTTGGTAATGACGAGGGGAGCGAGCCGCGCCTTATCAGCAATGTCGTCCTGATGGGTATGGGCGAACCGCTCGCCAATCTGGACAATGTTGTGGTCGCTTTGCGCTTGATGCTTGATGATAATGTCTATGGCCTCTCGCGTCGGCGGGTGACAGTGTCGACCTCGGGCATAATTCCGGCGATGGATCGCTTGCGCGAGGATTGCCCGGTGGCGCTTGCCGTATCGCTGCATGCGCCGAACGATACGCTGCGGGATCGGTTGATGCCGATAAATAAAAAGTATCCGCTGGCTGAATTGATGGCAGCCTGCCGCCGCTATCTGTCAGTAGCGCCGCGCGATTTCATTACTTTTGAATATGTCATGCTGGGCGGAGTCAATGATAGCGATGATCAGGCACGTGAGTTGCTGCGCCTGACGCGTAAAGTCCCGTGCAAGTTCAATCTGATTCCGTTCAACCCATTTCCCGACTCTGGCTTCTACCGCTCTAGGAACGACCGCGTGCGGCGCTTTGCCGATATATTGATGGCTGAGGGCATTGTCACCACAATCCGCAAGACGCGCGGTATCGATATTGATGCTGCCTGTGGCCAACTGGCAGGGCAAGTGCAGGATCGTTCGCGCCGTATCCTGAATACGATGAAAATCCTTCCCGTCTCGGAGATTTCCCCATGTGCATCACCATTGTGAGACGTTTTGCTCATGTTGATCGTGCTATTTGTGCGGCGTTGCTTTCTGTAGCGGCCTTGCTGGCGGGGTGCGCCGGTGATCGGGGAGGGCAATACTCCTCGGAACAGGCTGTTTCCCAGCAGGTTGCCACCAGCGATTCCATCAAGCGCGCCAAGATTCACACTGAATTGGGCGGACTTTATTTGCAGGATAATCGCTTTGCTGTCGCACAGGATGAGGCGCGGATTGCTTTAAGCGCCGACTCGAACTATGCGCCCGCACATAATCTGCTTGGATTGGTGCATATGTATCTACAGGAGAACCAGCTTGCCGAAGAAAGCTTCGAACGCGCGTTGCGTCTGGCGCCTGGCGATCCAGAAATCAATAACAACTTCGGCTGGTTTCTTTGCAGAACAGGCCGCGAACAGCGCTCGATGCAATACTTTCAGGCTTCTTTGAGGAACCCTCTCTATACGACGCCGGCAAAGCCTCTGACCAATGCAGGCATTTGCTCCATGCGCATGAAAGATGACAAGGCTGCCGAGGATTATTTGCTTAGGGCGTTGCGTTTAGAAAGTAATAATTCCCAGGCGATCCACTATCTGGCCGACATTACCTATCGTCAGGGACGGCTTGGGGCGGCGCGCATGCATATTACCGAATTGCACCGGTTGGCCGAGCCAAACGCCGAATCGCTCTGGCTGGCGGTACGCATTGAGCGTAAGTTGGGCGATCGTGAAGCCGAGGCGCGTTACGCTTCTCAACTGCGCCGCAAGTTTTCCGGAACACCGCAATATCAGCGACTGATACAAGGACAGTACGAGTGAGCAATTTGCTGGAAGATCAAAAGGCGCCGGACGCGCAGAAGGCGCTACAAGGGGATCAGACGAAGTTGCCTGAGATGACATCGGTACCTGATCCGGTGCCATCCCCCAGGATACTGCCTGGATGCCGGTTGCGCGAATTGCGTGAAGCGCGCGGCCTCAGCCTTGTTGAAGTGTCACGATCGCTCAAGTTCAGCCCGCGCCAGATTGAAGCGCTTGAATGCGACGATTTTGAAAAACTGCCGGGCACCACGGTCATACGTGGCTTTATCCGCAGTTATGCAAAGATACTGAAGGTTGAGGCAGAGCCGCTGCTTGCGATGCTGGAACAGCAATTGCCAGTCCCTCCGGTTCAAATCCAGATGCCGGAAACCACCGGGACAGCAATGCCAGAATCGGGCGAGAGAAGCCAAATTTTGTCCCTTTGGGCCGGATTGTCGGCAGTGGCAGTTGCGCTCGTCGCTTTGATCTTCTATGTCGATTGGTCAAAATGGTTGCCCAAGTTTGAAAAAACACCACATACCCAGGAAATGCAGCCAAAAGGTTTAGTTCAGGTCGAACCGCCAAGTTTAGTCCAAGTTGAACCACCGCTGCCGCGTATTGAGCAGCCTGCTGCAATTGAAGCCAGCACGCCTGTGGCACCTTCTCCGGCCCCTTCGTCGATTGATCCCAATATGCGCCAGATGGTTTTTGACTTCGAAGGCAAGTCTTGGGTTGAGGTCAAGGATGGTGCTCATCGTGTGATTTTTGCGCAGATCAACGAGCCGGGCACACGCCAGGTGGTGATTGGCAAGCCCCCATTTTCAGTGGTTATTGGCAATGCCGCCTCCGTCAAGGTGCAGTATGAGGAACGTCTGATCGATTTGGAACCACATACCAAGGTCGACGTGGCCAGACTCACTGTGAAATGATCGCAGAGCCGGCTATTGGCAATTTGCTGTTGCGGCGGTTGTCGCGCCAGGTAAGGATAGGGCGCGTTACCATCGGCGGCGGGATCCCTTCTGGCGCAGACAAGTCTGTCCAGATTTTCCCGGTGGTTGTGCAGTCGATGACCAACACCGATACCGCAGACGATTTGATTACCGCCATGCAAGTTGCCGAGCTTGTCCGCGCCGGTTCAGAGATAGTTCGCATTACCGTCAATACCCGCGAAGCGGCCGCAGCGACACCTAGGATCCGCGAACGGCTGTTGAAAATGAACTTCGATGTGCCGCTGGTCGGCGACTTCCACTTCAACGGACATAAATTGCTGGAAGAAACTCCCGTCTGCGCCGAGGCGCTCGACAAGCTGCGCATTAACCCCGGCAATGTCGGCAAGGGCGAAAGGCGCAACGAACAGTTCGCCCGCCTGATCGAGATTGCTTGCCGTTTCGACAAGCCGGTGCGCATCGGCGTCAATTGGGGCAGCCTCGATCAGGATTTGCTGGCGCGCATCATGGACGAGAACTCGCGGCGATCCGAGCCGCAAAATCACGCGGCCATCATGCGTCAGGCGATGGTTGCTTCCGCCCTGGAAAGCGCGGCCAAGGCAGAGGAATATGGATTGTCTTCTGATCGCATCGTGCTTTCCTGCAAGGTTTCCGGCGTGCAGGACTTGATTGCCATTTATCGCGATCTTGCCAGCCGTTGCGATTATCCGCTGCATCTCGGCCTGACCGAGGCCGGCATGGGGTCGAAAGGCATCGTTGCCTCTACAGCTGCGATGGCAGTTCTGCTGCAAGAGGGAATTGGCGATACAATCCGCGTTTCCCTGACTCCGGAACCTGATGGCGACCGTACCCAAGAAGTGATCGTGGCGCAGGAAATATTGCAGACCATGGGACTGCGTGCTTTTGTTCCGATGGTTACTTCCTGTCCCGGTTGCGGTCGCACTAGCAGCACGACTTTCCAAAAACTGGCGCAGGACATCCAGACCTATGTTCGCGAGCGCATGCCGGAATGGCGGCAGCGCCATGCCGGGGTGGAGAACATGACGCTGGCGGTGATGGGCTGCGTGGTTAACGGTCCTGGCGAAAGCAAGCATGCCAATATTGGCATTTCCCTGCCGGGCGTTGGTGAAACGCCTGTAGCGCCGGTATTTGTCGATGGAGAACGGGTTGGAACATTGAAGGGCGACGATATTGCCGGCGAATTCAGGGCCATTATTGAGGATTACGTGACGCGGAAATATCCGGCCAACTGATTGATATGAGTAAAAACTTGCAAGCCATCCGCGGGATGAACGACATCCTGCCTGACGAAGCAGATCACTGGGAACTGTTCGAAGAGATCGTGCGCGACTGGCTGCGCGCCTATGGCTATCGCCCTATTCGCATGCCGCTGGTGGAGCCGACGCCATTGTTCGAACGCGCCATCGGCGCGGTCACGGACATCGTCGAGAAGGAAATGTATTCCTTTGTCGATAGCCTGAACGGCGAAAACTTGACGCTACGGCCGGAAGGCACAGCCGGCTGCGTGCGTGCCGTGATGCAGCACAATCTGCTCTACGACGGGCCGAAACGGCTCTACTATATGGGGCCAATGTTCCGCCATGAGCGGCCGCAGAAAGGCCGCTATCGTCAATTCCACCAAGTCGGCGTGGAAGCGCTCGGCTTTGCCGGGCCGGATATCGACGCTGAACAGATTTTGATGTGCATGCGCTTATGGGACGATCTTGGCTTGGACGACGTTCGTCTCGAACTGAATTCCCTCGGCCAGTTGGAGGAACGGCAACGTCACCGCGCCGACCTGATTGCCTATCTCGAAAGCCATGCCGAGGCGCTCGACGAGGATGCTCGCCGTCGCCTGCATAGTAATCCGTTGCGTATTCTCGATAGCAAGAACCCTGCGATGCAGGAGATGATTGAGGGAGCGCCGAAACTACTCAGCTATCTGGGCGACGAGTCGTTGCGTCACTTCGAAGGCGTCCAGGCGATCCTCAAGGATGCGGGTATCCCTTATCGCATTAATCAGCGCATGGTGCGCGGTCTTGATTATTACAATCTGACCGTGTTCGAATGGGTGACCGATCGTCTTGGCGCTCAAGGCACGGTATGCGCAGGCGGTCGCTACGATGGACTGCTCTCGCAACTTGGGGGGAAACCAGCACCGGCCTGCGGGTTTGCGATGGGGATCGAACGGTTGCTTGCCTTGTGGCGGGAACAGGATGACCAAGCCGCAGAAGGTGGCTTGATAGCGCCAGACGTTTATCTGGTGCATCAAGGCGAGCGGGCGCAACGGTTTGCTTTTCGGGTTGCCGAAGAACTACGCAATACCGGCTTCTCAGTGCAGATGCATTGCGGCGGCGGCAGCTTCAAGTCACAGATGAAACGCGCCGATGGTTCTGGCGCGCCTCTGGGCGTTATCATTGGCGATGACGAGGCGGTGGCTAACGAAGTATCCTTGAAACTCTTGCGCGAGACAGCGGAGCAGCAACGAGTAGCCTTTGATCAACTAGCCAATGTAATTGGCGATTTGCTTTTTTATCAGGAAGACGAAAATGGCAGTATATGACCTTGAAGAACAGGAACAGATTGACGAGATAAAGACTTGGTGGAAAATGTACGGCAATCTGGTGACTACGGTTGTTGTCACTATCGCTGTGACTGTCGTTGGCTGGCAGGCTTGGAATGCTTGGCAGCGTCACCAGACGACGCAGGCTTCGGCTGTTTATAACCGGGTGGTGCTGGCAGCGGGACAACGAGACGTTAAATTGGTACGCGAAGCCGCCGGCGAACTGATCGACAAGTTTTCGCGCACTTCCTACGCGGGTATGGGTGCATTGCTTTCAGCTAAAGTGCAGTTCGATGCCGGCGATTTGAAGGGTGCCAAGCTCCAGCTCGCATGGGCCGCCGAAAATACCCGCGATGGCGAGTTGCGCGATCTGGCGCGCCTGAGATTCGCCTCATTGTTGCTGGACGAAAAGTCCTATGATGAAGCGCTCAAACAACTTGCCACGGAATCCGCCGCGCCGTTTGCTGCTCGCTATGCAGAACTGAAGGGCGATATTTTCTTGGCACAGGGAAAACAGACGGAAGCCAAGGCTGCCTATCAGGTGGCCTTGACCAAGTTCGAGGAAACAAAAAAGGATGCGGCTGACAATCAGCGGCGTGGCTCTTATCGCGAAATTCTCCAGATAAAGCTTGAGTCGGCAGGAACCAAGCCATGAGGGTTTTGATGCCAATGCGAACATGGATATTGGTGGTTTCGCTGGCGCTGATTTTCGGCTGTTCGACGCTGGACAAGCTGAATCCTTTTGCCAGCGAGGCCAAGGTCAAGCCAGCGGAATTGGTACCGCTTCCTTCTTCCGATTCAACGAGTGATTTAGGCGTTAGTTGGCATGTCAGCATTGGCAAGGCCGGGGAATACGTGTTTACTCCGGCCGTGGTTGGCAACAGTGTCTACGTAGTGGCGCGGGATGGCACGCTGGCCCGTTTCGACGATGGCAGCCAGGTATGGAGCATATTCGTAGGCCAGATCGTATCCGGAGGTGTCGGCAGTGACGGAAAGCGGGTAGTGGTCGGTACGCCGAAGGGCGATGTGCTGGCTTTTGACGCGGCCAGTGGCAAGGAGCTTTGGAAAGCACGCGCCAGTTCAGAGGTGTTGGCTGCACCGTCAGTGGATAACGATATTGTGGCAGTTAGAAGCGGCGATTCGCGTATCTTCGCTTTTGAACCGGTCGACGGCAAACGTCGCTGGGTCTATCAACGCAGCACCCCAGCGCTTTCCTTGCGCAGCAATGTGGGTGTCGTGTTGGCTGGCCGTGCCGTGCTAGCTGGTTTCCCCGGCGGCAAGTTGGTGGCAATTGCCACCAACAATGGATCAGCTTATTGGGAGAGTACGGTTGCTTTGCCGAAAGGGGCTACCGAACTGGAACGCGTCGCTGATATCACCAGTTCCCCGGTAATCGATGGTAAAGTGGTATGCGCTGCCGCATTCCAAGGGCGCGTTTCCTGTTTTGATCTCAGCAACGGCAATCTGCTTTGGGTACGTGAAATGTCCAGCAGTGCCGGTCTGGACATGGATTCGCGCAATGTATATGTGACTGACGATAAAGGCGCGGTGCATGCGTTGGATCGCAGCAATGGGGCCAGCCTTTGGAAGCAGGACAAGTTGTTTTTGCGCCGCCTGACGCGCCCGATTGTTCTTGGGCGTTATGTGGCTGTGGCGGACTTTCAGGGTGTGGTGCATCTGCTGCGTCGCGAAGACGGGGCGTTTGCTGCGCGTTTTACAACCGATGGCAGCGCTATCAGGTCAGAACCGCAGCATTTTGGTGCCACAGATAGTTCCTTTATCGTGCAGACCAGCAATGGCGGTATTTATTCGTTGTTGGTTAAATAGGCGCTAGTTCCATTTCCAGATCATCCGTGACTTTGCCCCGGCTTTGCCTTGCAGCGCTACAGCACTGTCCTCGGCTCGCCTTCGCGTCACAAATGATCTGGAAATGGAATAGAGCCCAAGCCTTAGTTTCCATACACATTTGAAACCTACTCTCGTTCTTGTTGGTCGTCCCAACGTTGGGAAATCCACTTTGTTCAACCGGCTCACCAGGACACGTGATGCGTTGGTTGCGGACATTCCCGGCCTGACGCGCGACCGTCATTATGGACACGGCGTTCTTGGCAGCAAGCCTTATCTGGTAGTTGATACCGGTGGTTTCGAGCCAACGGCGAAAGACGGCATCATGCAGGAAATGGCGCGTCAGGCCGAAGCGGCAATCGCCGAGGCCGATGTGCTGCTGTTCATCGTCGATGGCCGCGCCGGACTTACGCCACAGGATCGGGCGATTGCCGATCGCCTGCGCAAGAGTGGCCGTCCTTTGTTGCTGGTGGTGAATAAAGGCGAAGGCATGAATCGCCCGCTGGTCGCGGCGGAGTTCCATGAACTGGGTTGCGGTTCGCCGCTGGTGATTTCGGCGGCACATGGCGATGGCGTACGCGAGCTGATTGACGATGCGCTCTCCTCTTTTCCCGAGGAGGCAGATATTCCCGATGAGGGGAGTGGTCCGCGGGTAGCCGTGGCTGGTCGACCGAATGTCGGCAAAAGCACGCTGATCAATAAGCTGCTTGGCGAGGAGCGTGTCATTGCCTTTGATATGCCGGGCACGACACGCGATGCCATCGAAGTGCCATTCGAGCGCAATGGCCGGGCTTATACCCTGATCGATACGGCAGGTCTGCGTCGCCGGGGCAAGGTATTCGAGACGGTCGAGAAATTCTCGGTGATCAAGACATTGCAAGCGATCGAACAGTCTAACGTGGTCGTGCTAATGGTTGACGCCAGCCAGGATATTTCCGATCAGGATGCACACATCGCCGGTTTTGCTATCGAAGCAGGCCGTGCGCTGGTACTGGCGGTGAATAAATGGGAAGTGGTTGACGACTATCGTCGGACTCGGATAAAGCTGGATATCGAACGCAAACTGAATTTTCTTGGTTTTGCCCATGTCCATTACATCTCCGCCATGCAAGGAGATGGCGTGAACGGGCTACTGGCGTCCGTGGACAAGGCATGGACCGCGGCGATGGCAAAGATATCCACGCCAAAACTGACGCGGGCGCTGATTACCATTGTCGCCAAACAAGAGCCGCCGCGCCATGGAGCTTTCCGGCCAAAGCTCAGATATGCCCACCAGGGCGGCAGCAATCCGCCACTTATTGTGATTCATGGCAATGCGCTCGAATACTTGCCCGCTTCCTATACGCGTTATCTGGAACGCAGTTTCATGGAAATGTTCAAATTACAGGGGACGCCGTTGCGCGTCCACTACAAGTCTTCGCACAATCCCTATGCAGACCGTGATTGACGATTAATTCGGTAACGGTGGCGTAGCGCCGTAAAATGTTCTAAAGTACTTACTCATACCTAGAAAAAAGAGGTCTCATCATGGGCAATAAAGGGCAACTTCTACAAGACCCGTTCCTGAACACGTTACGCAGGGAACATGTTCCTGTTTCGATCTATCTGGTTAACGGCATCAAGCTGCAAGGCCAGATAGATTCGTTTGACCAGTATGTGGTTCTGCTCAAGAACACGGTAACGCAGATGGTATATAAACATGCCATTTCCACTGTGGTTCCGGCTCGGCCAGTCAATATTTCCAGTGACGGCGAAGATTTCAGCGACTGATGTGAGCTTTTCAAAGCGTTGCGCATCGGTTCTGTCAGATCAACTCACTTGTCCACGCTGGCGCTAGCATCCGCTAGTTGTCCGGATATGTTTGATCGTCCCGTCAGCGGAGAAAATGCGGTTCTCGTTCAGCTCGATTTTGGCGATGGCGGGTATCCCGAACGGCTTGCCGAGTTTCATTTGCTCGCTACCAGCGCAGGCGCCGAGCCGTTGACTGTGATCCAGGGCCGGCGTCAGGCGCCGGATTCGGCTACCTATGCAGGCAAGGGTAAAGTCGAAGAGATCGGGCTTGCGGTAAAGGCGTACGGTGCCGATCTGGTCATTTTCAATCACGAACTCACTGCCGGGCAGCAACGCAATCTGGAAAAAATACTGGATTGCCGCGTGATTGATCGAAACTCACTGATTCTCGATATTTTTGCCTTGCGTGCGCGCAGCCACGAGGGGAAATTGCAGGTTGAACTGGCGCAATTGCAGCATCTTTCCACGCGACTGGTGCGTGGCTGGACTCACCTCGAGAGGCAAAAAGGCGGTATCGGTTTGCGCGGTCCGGGCGAAAAGCAACTCGAATCGGATCGCCGCTTGCTTGGCAAGCGCGTTACCTTGCTCAAGGATCGCCTCAAGCTGCTCGAGCGTCAGCGCAGTGTGCGGCGCAGGGCGCGGGACAGGGGGGGAATACTTGCTGTATCGCTGGTGGGGTACACTAATGCAGGCAAGTCAACGTTATTCAATGCGCTGACCAAAGCGGGCAGCTATGCGGCTGACCAGCTTTTTGCAACGCTTGATACCACGTCGCGACGGATATATTTGGGAGACGTAGGGCAGGCCGTGATTTCAGATACCGTGGGTTTTATTCGCGATTTGCCGCACTCGCTGGTTGCCGCTTTCCATGCCACGCTGGAAGAGACGTCCAGCGCCGATTTGTTGCTGCATGTAGTCGATTCCGCCAGTCCAGACCGTGACCAGCAGATCGAGGCGGTAAATAAGGTGCTGCACGAAATCGGCGCTGCCGCTGTACCGCAGATTCTGATCTGGAACAAGATTGACGCTACGCAGGTCTTACCGGGTATAGAGCGCGATGAATATGGTAATATCGCGCGCGTCCGCTTGAGTGCGCAGACGGGTGCCGGACTCGACTTATTGCGTGCAACTTTGGCCGAAGTGGCGAGTGTTCGCGCTTTGTCCGGGGAGGCCGAAGCCGTTCTGGCAAACGAAGCTGGCGCAGTAACCTTAGCCTGATGGGCTTATTATTATTTTTTTTACCGAGACGCAACTATCCAAGTGATCACCGGAATTCTCATGTCTTTGAATGACCACGGTTGGGGCAACAAGCCCAATAATTCCAATTCTGGCGACAAGGGTGGCAAGGGAGGCGATGGGCCTCCTGACCTTGAGGAGCTTTGGCGCGACTTTAATCGGCGCCTTACTTCTATTTTCAGCAAAAAGAAATCTGGCGGCGGCGGTGATGAGGGGGGGGGCGATGGAGGCAGTGGCCTACCGCCGATAAATCTGCGGCGATTCGGTGGCGGCGCGGGTTTAATTGCGATTTTGGTGGTTGTTGTATGGTTGTTGAGTGGTTTGTACATCGTCGATGCCAGCCAGCGCGGTGTTGTGCTGCAGTTTGGTCGATATGTCGAAACGACGACTCCCGGCCTGCATATTCGCCTGCCTTACCCGATCCAGAGCCACGAAATCGTTAATTTGTCCGGTGTGCGCACGGTCGAGATTGGCTACCGTGGCGCTGAGAAGAACAAAGTATTGAAAGAAGCGCTGATGCTGACCGACGATGAGAATATCGTCATGGTCCAGTTCGCCGTGCAGTACTTGCTCAAGGAACCGCAGCATTACTTGTTCAAGAACCGTAATCCTGACGAAGCGGTGACGGGCGCAGCCGAAACTGCGATTCGCGAGATTGTCGGCAAGAGCAAGATGGACTTCGTGCTTTACGAGGGGCGCGACCAGATCGCTGCCAATACTGCCAAGCTGATCCAGGATATCCTCGACCGCTATGAGACTGGCGTGCAAATCCGCTCCGTAACCATGCAGAGCACCCAACCGCCGGAGCAGGTACAGGCGGCATTCGATGACGCAGTCAAGGCAGGACAGGATCGGGAACGCCACAAGAACGAAGGGCAAGCCTATGCCAACGATGTCATCCCGCGCGCGCGCGGCGCGGCTTCTCGTTTGCAGGAGGAATCAAACGGATACAAGAGCCGCGTCATCGCCAATTCCGAGGGCGAGGCCAGTCGCTTCAAACAGATTTTGGTGGAATACAACAAGGCGCCGGAAGTTACCCGCAGCCGCATGTATCTCGATACAGTGCAGCAGGTCATGTCCAGTGTTAGCAAGGTCATGGTCGATTCCAGAGGCAATAGCAATCTGCTTTATCTGCCGCTCGACAAACTGATGCAGGCGGCTGGAGCCAATATTCCGGCGGCAACGCAGACCGAAGCGGTGGTTCAGGCTCGGCCTCCGTCACAGGCGGTATCAAATGAAGTCCCCCCGCAGTTGGAGAAGCCGCTGCAAGTGGAGAGAAGTGGTGACTCCCGTTCTAGCGGTTCGCTACGCTCACGCGAAAGAGGAGAACGTTGATGCGTTTAAGCCTGTCTTTTGCTGCTTCTACCTTTTTATTTGTGCTGATGGCGCTGGCAATGACCCTGTTCACTGTCGACCAGCGTCAGCATGCGATCATTTTCCAGCTTGGCGAGATCAAGGAAGTGATCCGCGAACCCGGCCTTTATTTCAGGTGGCCTTTGATACAGAACGTGCGATTCTTTGAGAAACGCATTTTGACCTTGGATTCGACTGAGCCTGAGCGCTTTCTTACTGCCGAGAAGAAACCGGTATTGGTCGACTCCTTCGTCAAATGGCGTATCGACGATGTCAAACAGTATTACATCAGCGTGGGTGGGGACGAGGCAATCGCCAATACGCGGCTGTCGCAGACGGTGAATTCCGGTTTGCGCGAGGAGTTCGGCAAGCGCACCGTGCATGATGTGGTTTCTGGCGAGCGCGAGAAAATCATGTCCGAGGTGCAGCGCAAGGCCGATGCCGATGCCCGAACCATGGGGGTGCAGATCGTCGATGTGCGCCTGAAACGTGTCGATTTCCCTGCGAATGTGTCTGAATCGGTATATGGTCGCATGGAAACGGAACGCAAGCGCGTCGCCAATGAACTGCGCTCGCAGGGTGCCGCGGAAGCCGAAAAGATCAAGGCTGATGCCGACCGCCAGCGTGAAATCATCATCGCTGAAGCCTATCGCGATGCGCAGAAAATCAAGGGCGAGGGCGATGCCAAGGCCGCTTCCAACTATGCCCATGCTTTCAGCCAGAATCCGGAGTTCTATAATTTCTATCGTAGTCTCGAAGCCTATCGCCAGAGCTTCAAGAGCAAGAGCGATGTGCTGGTGGTCGAACCGAACTCCGAGTTCTTCAAATATCTGAAGAGCAGCGGCAGGAACGCCAAGTAAGCAGCCATCGAAGAAGCTGAATCTGCCCTGTCCATAACTACATTTGTTGCCCCGCAATGCTGACCACGTTTCTGCTTGCATTCGCGCTGATGCTGGTTATTGAGGGCTTGGTGCCGTTATTCGCGCCGAATCTGTGGCGCGACGCTTTTCGTCGTGCCACTGAACTGACCAATGGACAGATTCGTTTTATGGGGCTGACTTCGTTGATGGTTGGGCTTATCCTGTTATTAATTGCTAAATAAGACACCATGCACCGCTGGCTCCTGCCTGAAGCAATCGAAGACATACTTCCCGCCGAGGCCTGGCATGTGGAGACATTGCGGCGGCGCCTGCTTGACGAGTTTCGCCTTCATGGCTATGAATTTGTCATGCCGCCGCTGCTGGAATACATCGAATCGCTGTTGATCGCCAACGGATACGATCTCGATCTGCGCACGTTCAAGCTGGTGGATCAACTTTCAGGCCGCACCCTGGGCGTGCGCGCCGACATGACGCCACAGGTGGCTCGCATCGACGCGCACCTGCTGAACCGCAAAGGCGTTACGCGTCTCTGTTACTGCGGAAGCGTATTGCATACGCTTCCGGCTGATCTTACCGCCTCGCGCGAACCTTTGCAGATCGGCGTCGAGCTTTATGGGCATGGTGGTGCCGAGGCAGATGTCGAGGTTATTCGCCTACTGGTGCGCGCGTTGCAAATTGCTGGCATTGACGGTGGTTCGATCGGCATCGATCTCGGCCATGTCGGCATATTCCGTGCCTTGGTGGCTGCTGCTGAACTGGATTCGGAACTGGAACGGGAATTGTTCGAGGTTCTGAAAGCCAAGGATATTCCCGGGCTGCGCGAACTCATGAACGGCAAGGCTGCTATTGCGGAGCCGTACCGTTCTGCATTCCTTGCCCTGCCGGAGTGCTATGGTGATTTCACTGCGCTGGATGCTGCCGCTGCGCGGCTTCCAGCATTGCCGGAGATTGCCAAGGCATTTGTTGAATTGCGTTCCCTGGCTGGATCGATACAGGATCTGCCGGTCAGCTTCGATCTCGCTGATCTGCGTGGCTACCATTATCATAGCGGTGTCGTTTTTGCAGCCTATTGCGGTGGCCACCCTGGCGCTATTGCCTTGGGCGGACGTTACGATCAGGTTGGCAAGGTCTTCGGACGTAGCCGTGCCGCCACCGGCTTCAGTATGGATTTGCGTGAGCTATCCAGATTGGCGCCGCAATCCGTAGCGCGTGGAGCGATTCTTGCGCCCTGCGTGGCCACCGACGATGCAGCATTGCAGCAGGCGATAGCCGGGCTGCGCGATGCCGGCGAGGTTGTGGTCGTTGCGCTGCCAGGACATCCTGCCGACTGGGGAGAAACCGGTTGCGACAGGCAGCTTGTGCTGCGCGACGAGCGTTGGCAAGTCGAGTTATTGGACAACAGATAGGTTTCTTATGGCAAAAAATGTCGTAGTCGTAGGCACCCAATGGGGCGACGAGGGCAAGGGCAAGATCGTCGATTGGCTGACTGACCATGCCCAGGGCGTGGTGCGTTTCCAGGGTGGGCATAACGCAGGGCATACGCTGGTGATCCACGGCAAGAAGACGGTATTGCATCTGGTGCCTTCCGGCGTGTTGCGCGAAGATGTTACCTGTTACATTGGCAACGGCGTGGTTCTGTCGCCGGAGGCGCTGATTCACGAACTGGACGAACTCAAGGCGGCGGGGATCGATGCTGAGCCGCGCTTGAAAATATCCGAGGCTTGCCCTCTGATTCTTCCCTACCACCAAGCGCTCGATGTGGCGCGCGAGGCAGCCAGAGGTGAAAAGAAAATCGGCACTACCGGGCGCGGCATCGGGCCTTGCTATGAGGACAAGGTGGCGCGCCGGGCGTTACGCTTGCAGGATTTGCTGCGGCCGAAGCGTTTCGCCGAAAAACTCGCTGAGTTGCTCGATTTTCATAACCACATGTTGCAGCATTACTACCATGCGCAGCCGGTGGATTTCCAGAAGGTGCTCGATGGCGCGCTGGCGATAGCGCCAAGGCTGCAAAAAATGGCGGCCGATGTGCCGCGCGCTCTCTACGAAGCGCACCGCGACGGCGCCAATCTGTTGTTTGAAGGCGCGCAGGGAACCTTGCTCGACATCGATCACGGCACCTATCCCTTCGTCACCTCGTCGAATTGCGTCGCTGGCGCGGCGGCGGCAGGCGCTGGCGTCGGCCCCGGCATGCTGCACTATATTCTCGGCATCACCAAAGCCTATACCACGCGTGTCGGCTCCGGGCCGTTCCCCACGGAACTGTGTGACGATGTCGGCAAGCACCTGGCCTCGCGCGGCAACGAATTTGGCGCGACCACCGGGCGCGCGCGTCGCTGCGGCTGGTTTGATGCAGCAGCGCTGAAGCGCTCGATTCAGATCAACGGGGTGTCCGGCCTGTGCGTGACCAAGCTCGATGTGTTGGACGGCGTGGAAGAACTGAAGCTATGTACCGGGTACAAGCTTAACAACGGCGACGGCGAGATACTCTGCGACATCCTGCCGGTCGGGGCAGAAGAAATCGCCAATTGCGTGCCGGTCTATGAAACGCTGCGCGGTTGGAAAGAAAGCACCGTCGGCGTGAAAACACTCGACGGCCTGCCCGTGGCGGCGCGCGCCTATCTTAACCGTATCCAGGAAATCTGCGCCGTGCCGGTGGATATGATTTCGACCGGTCCCGATCGCGAAGAAACCATTGTTCTCCGTCATCCTTTCCAGTAAAAAAACAAAGGCCACGGAATCCTGGGATTGCGTGGCTTGCCGGTCTTCAGAGAATATTGATGAAACTATGCCTATGGTGCCCAGGAAGGGACTCGAACCCCCACAGTGTTGCCACCACTAGGACCTGAACCTAGCGCGTCTACCAATTTCGCCACCTGGGCGGAAGCAAATCGAGAGGCGCGATTCTATAGGAATTTACCGAATTGTCAAACAAGCCTTCCCCGAAACTAAGCAAAGTGCGTAGCGCCGATCCTTATTTGGAGCGTGAATCGGCTGAATATTCATCGCCGCTGCCAAGCCGCGAATACCTATTGGAAACGCTGGCGAAGCACGGCGTTCCTCTGGCATACGAGCGCATTGCCGAATTGCTCGACGTGCATGCCTCCGAGGCGGAGGCGTTTCAACGTCGTCTTGGCGCGATGGCGCGCGAAGGCCAGATAATGCAGAACCGTGCTGGCGCCTGGCTGATCCCCGACAAGGCCGATCTGATCCGCGGTCGTATCGAAGGGCATGCGGATGGCTTCGGGTTTCTCATCCCGGATGAGGCTGGGCCTGACTTGTTCCTCGCCACCAAGGAGATGGAGAAGGTGCTGCATGGCGACCATGCCATTGCGCGCATTGTCGGCGTCGACCGACGCGGACGTCCTGAAGGGAAAATTGTCGAAGTGCTCGACCGCGCCAACAGCCGTTTGGTGGGACGCGTATTCAGTGAGCATGGCGTCTGGTTCGTGGTCGCCGAGAATAAGCGCATCAGCCAGGATATATTGCTGGCGCCGCCAGCGAAGGGCAAGAAGTCGCCGATGCCAAAGAGCGGGCAAGTGGTGATGGTCGAAATTATCGAGCAGCCGAGCAAGCATGCCCAGCCGATCGGCCGCATTGTCGAGGTACTCGGAAATTACGCAGATCCCGGCATGGAGATCGAGATTGCGCTGAGGAAGCACGATCTGCCTTTCGAGTTCTCTAAGGCGGCCATGGATGAGACTAGAAAGCTGCCTGAAGCCGTCAAAAAAACCGACTGGAAGGGACGTGAAGATGTCACCGAGCTTCCCCTGGTGACCATCGATAGCGAAACGGCGCGCGACTTCGACGATGCCGTATATTGCGAGCGGCAGGGAGGGGGGTATCGCTTGGTCGTCGCCATTGCCGATGTTAGCCATTACGTGCAGGCGGGCGGGGCGCTGGATAGTGATGCCTTCGACCGCGGCAATTCGGTTTACTTCCCGCGCCGGGTCATTCCGATGTTGCCGGAGAAACTGTCCAACGGCTTGTGTTCGCTCAACCCGCAAGTGGAACGCCTGTGCATGGTTTGCGATATGGCGATTGCGGCTAATGGCGAGATCAAGCGCTATCGCTTTTATCCGGCGGTGATGTTCTCGCATGCGCGGCTCACTTACACCGAGGTTGCCGGTGCGTTGTATGAGAACGATACCGAGGCGCGCAAAAAGTTGGCGCCGCTGTTGCCGCATTTGCAAAATCTGGACGCGCTCTACCGCGTTCTGGCGAAGGCCCGCGCAAAGCGCGGCGCAATCGATTTCGAGACGGTCGAGACGCGCATGATTTTCGACGACAACGGCAAAATCGCGCGCATCGAACCCTACGAAAGGAACGACGCGCACCGCGTGATCGAGGAGTGCATGCTGGCGGCCAATGTTTGCGCTTCGGATTTCCTCAAGGAGCACGACCACGCCGCACTCTATCGTGTGCATGAGGGGCCAACGCCGGAACGTTTGCTTAAATTACGCGATTTTCTTGGCGGCTTCGGTCTGCAACTTGGCGGTGGCGATGATCCGACCGCCAAGGATTACGCCAAACTCATCGAAAAAATTCAGGATCGTCCCGACAAGCAGCTATTGCAGACGGTGATGTTGCGTTCGCTGCGACAGGCTGTTTATAGCCCTGATAACGTCGGACACTTCGGACTGGCCTACGAATCCTATACCCACTTCACCTCACCTATCCGACGCTATCCCGACTTGCTGGTGCATCGCGCGATCAAGGCCGTCCTGACGCAAAAGCGCTACCAGCCGGGCGCTGAAGCGGATGCGTGGGGGCAGGTCGGCTTGCACTGCTCGCAAACCGAGCGACGCGCTGACGAGGCGACGCGCGATGTCGAGGCATGGCTCAAGTGTTACTACATGCAGGATCGGATCGGCGAAGCGTTCGTCGGCAGCGTTTCGGCAGTGGTGCCGTTCGGCATTTTCGTTGCGCTTGACGATGTTTTCATCGAGGGACTGGTGCATGTCTCCGAACTTGGGGCCGACTATTTCCATTACGACGAGGCCAATCACCAGATGCTCGGGGAACGCACCGGCAAGCGTTTCAGGCTTGCCGATCGAGTGCGGGTGCAACTGACGCGAGCCGATCTCGAAACCAACAAAATCGATTTCCGCTTGGTTGCGGAACCGGCGGCTGTAACTACGACCGACGGCGCGAAGAAAGGCAAACGCCGTGGCTGAAAGCCGCTTCATTCATGGTTTCCATGCGGTTACCGCCAAGCTGCGGCAACATCCCGACGACGTGCAGGAAATATTCCTCTCGCGTGAGCGGCAGGATGTCCGCGCGCGCGATCTGGTCAAGTTGGCCGAATTGCATGGTATCCGTCTCATGCTGGTCGACAATGCCCGGCTTGACGGCATGGCTGGCGGTGGCGAGCAGAAAAATCCGCGGCATCAGGGGGTCGTTGCGCGGGTGTCAGCTGTACAGCGAATGATTCATCTTGACGATGTGCTGGATACCCTTGCCGAGCCTGCGTTGCTGCTGGTGCTGGACGGTGTGCAGGATCCGCACAATCTTGGCGCCTGCCTGCGGGTGGCCGATGCTGCCGGAGCGCAGGCAGTGATTGCGCCGAAAGACCGCGCCTGCGGCCTCAACGCGACCGCAATCAAGGTGGCGAGCGGCGCTGCCGACACCGTTCCCTATATCGCCGTCACCAATCTCGCGCGCAGCCTGCGCGAGATACAGGAACGCGGCATTTGGATTGTTGGCGCGGACTCGGAAGCGGAAAAGGATTTATACGCAGTTGAACTTGCAGGGCCAGTTGCCTGGGTGCTTGGCGCGGAGGGTGCCGGCTTGCGCCGCCTGACGCGCGAAACTTGCGACCAGTTGGCGCGTATTCCGATGAACGGTAGCGTCGATAGCCTCAATGTTTCAGTCGCTGCCGGAATTTGCCTATTCGAAGCTCGGCGGCAAAGGTGCGCAGCCAGGCAAGCATGAGTTGATGTATTGCAGGGGGTTGAGCGATGTCATCGCAAACTGTACTCGATAAAACCAATCTCGATAAATCGGCGCTGGCGATGCTGTCATTGGCGGCGCTGGGCGTCGTGTATGGCGATATTGGCACTAGTCCGCTATACGCCTTGAAGGAAGTCTTCGCCGGTCCGCATCATCCAGTGCCGATTACGCCGGATAATGTGCTCGGCATCCTGTCGCTAATCCTCTGGTCTTTGATTATCGTCGTCACGGTCAAGTACATATTCTTCGTTATGCGCGCCGACAATAAGGGCGAAGGAGGCATCCTGGCATTGTTGGTGCTTGCCCTGCGCAATTCAGAAGAGGGTTCTCCTCGGCATAGCCTGCTTATTACCCTCGGCTTGTTTGGTACTGCATTGTTTTATGGCGATGGTGTGGTGACGCCGGCCATTTCAGTACTGTCGGCAGTGGAAGGTCTTGAAGTCGCTACTCCTGCATTTCAGCCCTATATCATTCCCATTACATTGATAGTACTGGTAGGACTGTTTTTGATGCAGAGCAGAGGAACAGCCATGGTCGGCTCGCTGTTTGGCCCGGTGATGTGCTTGTGGTTTGGCACGCTAGCGGCGTTGGGGATTATCAACATCATCGCTGAACCGGGCGTAATCCGTGCCTTTAACCCCATCTACGCCATTTCATTTATTTTAGCGAACCCTGTATTGGCATTTTTTTCCTTGGGTGGGGTGGTACTGGCTCTTACCGGGGCGGAAGCGCTTTATGCGGACATGGGACACTTTGGTCGCAAGCCGATCCAGATTATCTGGTATGTATTGGTATTGCCGGCGTTGGTACTCAACTATTTCGGTCAGGGGGCATTGCTGTTGAACAACCCGAAAGCAATCGATAATCCCTTTTTTAAGTTGGCGCCAGAGTGGATGCTCTATCCATTGGTGGCGCTGGCGACTGCGGCCACGGTGATTGCTTCCCAGGCGGTGATATCAGGAGTTTATTCCATGACGCAGCAGGCGATTCAGCTCGGCTATTCGCCACGCATGGAAGTGAAACATACTTCTGACGAAACGATCGGCCAGATATATCTGCCAAGTATCAATTGGACGCTGTTGATCGCGGTGATATTGCTGGTGCTTGGTTTCGGTTCCTCGGCTAAGCTTGCGGCAGCATACGGCATCGCTGTTACTGGCACCATGCTTGTCACCAGCATTCTTGCTTTTGCCGTGATGCGCTGGCTATGGCGCTGGCCCTTATGGTTGTCCATATTGGTTATTTTGCCATTCACTGTCATCGACCTGGCTTTCTTTTCTGCTAATCTGGTCAAGATTTTTGATGGTGGATGGTTTCCGTTATTGTTTGGTCTGGGAGTCTATTCCTTGCTGACGACCTGGAAAAATGGCCGCAAGCTGCATTTTTCGCGATTGGCGGTGGATACCATTGACCTCAAGGCTTTTATTCAAAGCCTGAAATATGACGGGCCGGTGAGAGTTCCAGGTACGGCGGTATTTATGACGCCAGACCCGAATGGCGTGCCGCCATCCTTGTTGCACAGTCTCAAGCATTTCAAGACAATGCATGAACGCGTTGTTTTGGTGACAGTAGTTTCACTCGACGTGCCTCATGTGCCGGATGCTCAGCGCTTGATGGTCGAGAGGCTGCCCCTGAAATTCTGGCGTATTAAGGTCTTTTACGGATATATGGATGAGCCCGATTTGCCAGCAGCGCTTGAATGGTGCGCAGAACAGGGAATCGAATTCGACATAATGGAAACTTCGTTCTTCCTTGGCCACGATACGCTGATTCCACGAATTGGTTGTCATGAAATGTCGTATTGGAGGGAAGTGTTGTTTATTACTATGTCCCGCAATGCCGGCAAGGTGACTACGTACTACAAGCTCCCTGTGAATCGTGTTGTCGAGCTTGGCTCGCAAGTGGTGCTCTGAGTATCCCCGTGGTTGCGCTTTCTCCCTGGGTAAAACGTTTCGCACCCTTGATTCCAGCAGGTGGCGAAGTGCTCGATTTGGCTTGTGGCGATGGACGGCATACACACTATCTTGCTGGGCTGGACTATCGTGTCGCGGCGGTTAATTGTGATGAAATGGCTCAGTCGTCGCTTGCCGGCGTCACTGGAGTAACAGTGTATTCCACCAACCTTGAAGGCGGGCCATGGTCGCCAGAGCTGTTTGGTGGCCGATATTTTGCAGGGATCGTGGTCGTCAATTACCTATGGCGACCGCTGTTGCCGCTGTTATTGGCTTCGCTCGATGCGGGTGGAGTCTATATCCATGAAACTTTCATGACAGGTCACGAACATTTAGGGGCGCCATCCGATCCCGCCCATTGGTTGCGTCCAGGCGAACTGCTTAATGTCGTTCGTAATCGCCTGACAGTTGTCGCTTTCGAGCAAGGTGAGGTGGAAGAACCCCAGTCGGCAATGGTGCAAAGAATTTGTGCTGTGCGCGGCGGGATTGGCAGGCTTGGTTGATATGTCAAGGCCAGCAATGCCAATATGGGCTTGGATGATATGACCAGGGATAAGGCCTGATTATCGGCTGTTGCGCAATACAGCGTAACCACAATTGCTGTTCGATCTTGCGGATTTGTTCGGCATGTTCAAGATCGCGTCGGTTTAGTTCCTGGGTCATGCTGTCCATGATTGCCTGACGTTCCGCTTCCAGCATGCTCGGCAGGAATCGAAGAGCACCCTGCTAAGATCAGAGCAAGAATTGTTATCGGTAAAGCTGTTTTATTCATCCGGTAATTGCACATAAAACACACTTACCCGAATTATTGGCAAGAGCAAATGAAAAACCCGAATAACGCGACAGATTTATTGTCTCACTATTCGGGTTATCGGTTGGAACCAGGTTTATAGGTTCCCAACCTTATGTACCAAATGTTGATTAGGGGATAAGGATTGTCGTGGCTGAATTCACGTCGTTACCTGCTGCCATATTGATCAGGGGAGCGCTGGTCTCTGTGTATGCGTTGCGTGCATGAACTGCAGCATATACGTCAAAGGCAAAAATGGCGACTAATGCAGCAATAATGCCATAAGCAGAACGATGGTTTTTCATGGTACTTCTCCTAATCTAATTTATTTCAACTACAAAATACTAATAAATGGTAAAGCATGCTGCTAAGCAGCAACTTCTGTACTGTCCTATACACTAGACAGTATTAAGAATATAACAGTAAAAATGCTGCAACGCAACAAATTATTCGGTTTAATTTTAGTTTCCTAGCAATATATTTATAATTCAATTGGTTATGGCTTTATATTTTAAGCGTAGAGATAAACAAGATAGAGGGTTGCATGGAATATTTATAGATCGCTCACTATTGTGGCGCTCGCATGATATTTAACCATCCGACCTGTCTTCTCGCGATAACTAGCTACGACTATGTCTTTTGCGCCAAAGCGTTGCTGGGTCGAGCCGATCCCGGTTCGACCCAGCAACCAATGTGAGAGGGCGGAAGGTTATTTTTTGCGTTTTCCGCCCGATTTGGATTTGGCATTCGATTTGGCGGATTTTGCGACTGGTGGAGGTGGTTCTGCAGCTTTGATGGCTACATACTGGCCGCCATCGGGACTGCCGAGCAACTGGAACGCTGCCCAGAAGAAGGGGTGAGAGTATTTCGCCTTGGTTTCCAATTGGGCGCCGCGCAAGGCGTCGAGTTTCCCCATCTTGCTGAGATTCAGGTAGAAAGCGCGCATCAAGTCGGAGGTGGCCTGGTCATCCACCTTCCACAGGCTGGCGACGATGGAGGATGCGCCGGCATACAGGAAACCGCGCGTCAGGCCAACCACGTCGTCCCCGCTGGCAATCTCGCCCAAGCCGGTTTCGCAGGCAGAGAGTGTTACCAAATCGGCGTTGAGGTGCATCGAATACAGCTTGCTGACTGACAGACGGCCATCTCCCTGCCCATCCTTGGACAGGATCAGCGCCGATTCGAGCGGGCTGTCCGCCTTGAATTCGCCGTGAGTCGCGAAGTGCAGGTAGCGGAACCCCTGACCGTACTGGCGCACGGCAGATTCATTGGCCTCCTTGCGCAGGAAAGAGCGAGAACGAGGCACCATGCGCGTGATGGCCTGGGCTTCTTCCTGGGCAAAATTCAGGTCGAGACGCGGATCGTTCAAATCAGGATTGCCGATCGCAAGGACTCCCCCCGGATGGCTGACATCGCCGGTACGCAGGTATTTCACGACACTGGCACTGGGCAGGAAACGCAGGCTGACTTTATCGAGCAGGAATTGCGAGCCGTCATGCAGCGCCGCAAATGGCAGGTAGTGCAGGGCGCCGTGAGCCACCACAATCAAGCGGGCCTTGCCGCCAATCATCGATTCAATCGGTTTTACCAGCTTGCCGTAAAGTTTTTGCGCCGGAACCATCCAGGCATTCGTTTCCGTTTTCTCGATGGCGTCGCGCAGGGCGCGCACGTCGGTCTCGATATTTGCGGAATCGAGGCGCACGCCTTGCAGTGTCTGCCGCGTGAGCACAAACGCATACGAGGCTTTCTCGTCGTAGTAGTACTCGACCAAGGCCTCGTTCTCAGCCAGGCGTTGCTGAATATCCTTGACCGAGATGGATGTAACAGTGACCAGCGAGGCAAGCTCGGGCGCTGCTTCGGTAAGCGCCTTCATCGCCGGTTGCACGGATAGACTGCGTTGGTTTTTGGGTTTGCCTTCCGCAACTGGTTGTTGTTGTACCGAAACGGGTGCCTGGGCGAGGGCGTCTATCTCGGCCCGATCTGCATCGTTTAGCAGTTTTTGTACTTTTGCTTCATCTTCCGAGGCGATGGCGAAGTCTTTCTTCGACGCCAGCATATCTACCAGCGCCCGCGACTTCGAACGCTCAAGATAATCGAATGCCTCATCATAGCGCTGCAACGAGAACAGGGCGTCGATGAGATGGTGGTAAACTGCCTGCTTGTCGCCGACAAATCCGATCTTGTTGGCTTCGGTACTGATGGTGGAACGCTGCTGCTCGATCAGGTTCACGGCTTCAGTCCAGTATTGAACGGCCTCCGTCAGGTTGGATTCGTCCGCGGCAATTCGGCCACGGTCATACAGCAGCAGCCAGTAGATTTCGCCATTGCTCTGGGTGCGTTTGTCCTTGAGCAGCTTGTCGAAACCTTCTTTGACTTCCTTGACTTCGCCAATTTCGTAGCGTGTCTTGTAGCGCAGGAATTCCGTGGGCAGTTCGATGTAGGAAAACATGCTGTCCCCGGCATCCAAGCCTGCGATGGCATCCGCCAGTCCGACCGCCAAGGAACCAAGCAACGAACTGGTGTCTTCATTCAGCGCTTCGTTGGCTTTGCGGAATTCTCCTACCGAAATATAGATACGCGCCACGCCAAGCCATTTGTCCTTGGCCAGCAAGGTATGAGGATAGGATGTGCTGATTTCGGACAATTGCTGGGCAATTTTCATCGCCTCCTGCTTGTGGCCGCCAAATCCCTCGGCCAGTCCAAGGCTGGTAAGGGTCATGATGCTTATCGAGCGTTCGTAGCTCAAGCCGGGAGGAATGGCATTGTAAGCCGCCTTGGCGGCCGCAATTGCCTTGGGATAATCGCGCAGTTCGTTGTAGGCTTCCGCGTACATCAAGTGGACAAAAGGCGCGACCGTGCCTTCCAGATTTTTCTGACCGCCAGCCATGCCTGCGCCCATTTTCGCCAATCCACCCAAGAACGGACTGTCGCGCATCATTTCCTCGACGTCGTTCATGGCCACATCGCCGTTCTTGACGTTGTCGGACAGCTTGGCGAGGCAGGGAAACAGTCTGTTATAACGCTTGAGCTTGCTGAATGCGGCGCACTGGAACATGAGTTTTGCACTCTTGGGATTAGGGTCGTTGCCGATTTCCTTCTCCATCAGTACCTCAAGCTCGGCGTAACGTCCGGCGACGAAGAGCTTTTGCCGATCAGGAACCATTGCTGCTTCGGCAGCGATGGAGAAAAACATCAGGAAGATAATTGGCAGTAGGCGTGACATCTCGTTCTCCTTTTGCATCCATGAGCGGATAACAGAAGACTGCGATAAACGGGGGAATTATCGAATCGAAGTATAGAAGCAATGGAGCCGCGCTTCAAATCAACTTGTGGCTTTAGCTCCCAGTTTCGCTGCCTGCCTTGAATGGCGCGTCAGCTTGTCAAGGTAAATGAATACCACAGGCGTTAGATAAAGCGTGAGAAACTGCGAGAGCACCAGTCCGCCGACTACGGCCAGGCCCAGAGGGCGGCGGACTTCTGCGCCTGCGCCGAGGCCGAGCGCGATCGGCAGGGTGCCGACCAGCGCCGCCATGGTGGTCATCATGATGGGACGGAAGCGGATCAGGCAAGCATTGTAGATCGCTTCCTGCGCCGATCTCTTATGCTGGCGCTGCTGTTCCAGGGCGAAGTCGATCATCATGATAGCGTTCTTCTTGACGATACCGATCAGCATGATTACGCCGACAAAGGCATAGAGGCTCAAATCGACCCTAAAAATAAGCAAAGTCAGTAAAGCGCCCAAGCCGGCGGAAGGCAGCCCTGAAAGAATTGTGAGTGGGTGGATGAAGCTCTCGTAGAGTATGCCCAGCACCAGATAGACCACCAGCACCGCAATCAGCAGCAGGATACCCAACCCCTTCAGCGATGATTGGAACGCCTGCGCCGTGCCTTGCAGGCTGGTTGTCAGTGAAACCGGCGGACTCAATTCCTGTTCCATATCCTTGATGCGGTCGACCGCGTCGCCCAGCGATACGCCGGGCAGCAGGTTGAAGGAAATCGTCACCGAGGGCAGTTGTCCCTGGTGGTTGACGGTCATGGCCTGGGTCTTGCGGCTCACTCTGGCGACGGTGTCGAGCGGCACCAGCTTGCCGCTGGAAGCTCGCACGTAGATGCGTGACAGGGTCGCCGGATCAGCGCTGAATTCGGGTGCCACTTCCAGAATCACCTGATACTGGTTGGTTGCCCCGTAAATGGTGGAGATTTGCCGTGAGCTGAAGGCGCTCTGGAGCGCGTCCTCGACCTGGCTGAAAGTCAGGCCAAGGGTGGCGAGTTTATCCCGATCGATATCGAGTGCGATCACCGGGCTTGAGTTGTTGAGGTTATTGGCGACGTCGATGAAGCCCGGAAGCTGGCGGATGCCCTTGGTCAGCGTGTCGGTCCATAGATAGAGTTCGTCCAAGTCGGTGTCCTGCAACGTATATTGATACTGGGCGACAGTGATCTGGCCGCCGATGCGGATGGCCGGCGGGTTTTGCATATACACCTTGATGCCAGGGACAGTGGCGAGCTTGGGCCGCAATTGCTGGATCACTTCATCGGCGGAAAGCTTGCGTTCGTGGCGCGGCTTCAACAGCATGAAAATGGAGCCGGTATTCGCCGTCGGACGAGCGCCGCCAGCGCCGACGGAGGAGTTGAAGGATTCGATGTTCGGGTCCTTGGCGACGATTTCCGCCACGGCCCGTTGGTGCTGCACCATGGAATCGAAGGAGATGTCCTGCGGGCCTTCGGTGAAGGCAATGATCTGGCCGGTGTCGCCGCTGGGCAGGAAATCCTTGGGCACGACGACATAGCAGGCGGCGGCCAGCACCATGGTCAGCACGAAACTCGCCAATACCCACTGTTGCCGCGCTATGGCCCAGGACAGGCTGCGCTCGTAGCCTTTCAGCAGGGCATCGAAAAAACGCTCGAAGGCGCGATAGACGGCGTTGTGGTCCTCGGGATCGACATGCACGATGTAGCGACTGCAAAGCATCGGCGTCAGCGTCAGGGAAACGAAACCGGATACCAGGATGGCGGCGCAGATGGTGACGGCGAATTCATTCAGCAGCCGTCCGACGATGCCGCCCATGAACAGCACCGGAATGAACACGGCGATCAGCGAGATGGTCATGGAGACAATGGTGAAGCCGATCTCCCTGGCGCCCTTGATGGCGGCCTGGAACGGTTCTTCGCCCGCTTCCACGTGCCGGACGATGTTCTCCAGCATGACGATGGCGTCATCCACGACAAAGCCGACGGACAGGGTAAGAGCCAAGAGCGACAGGTTATCCAGGCTATAGCCGAACGCGAACATGGCGGCGAAAGTGCCGATCACCGAAATCGGTAGCGCCAAGCCGGGGATCACCGTGGCCGAAAGGTTGCGCAGGAATAGCAGGATCACCAGGATCACCAGGAAACCGGCCAGCACCAGGGTAAATTGCACGTCGTGGATGGCTTCGCGGATGGAGATGGTGCGGTCGTAGAGCACCTTCATCTCGATGGCGGCCGGCAGCTTGGCCTGGAAGGAGGGCAGGATGCGTTTGATGGCATCCACCGTCTCGATGGTATTGGTGCCGGGCTGGCGCTGGATGGCCAGCACGATGGCGCGCTTGTCCACGCGCCAACTGGCGACCTTGTTGTTCTCGACGCTGTCGATGGGCGTGGCGACTTCTTCCAGCCGCACCGGCGCGCCATTGCGCCAGGCGACGATCAATGGGCGGTAGGCTGCGGCAGTGGTGAGCTGGCCATTGTCCTTGATCGAAAAAGTCTGGCGGTTGCCGTCGAAGGTGCCGACGGGCTGATTGACGTTGGCCTGGGCGATGGAGGACATCAGTTCGTCGAAACCGATGCCGCGCGAAGCCAGTTGGTCCGGATTGGCGAGGATGCGCACCGCGTATTTCTGCGCGCCATAGACCATCACCTGGGCCACGCCGGAGATGGTGGATAGGCGTTGGGCGAGTTGGGCCTGGGCGTAGTCATCTACCACCGACAGCGGCAGCGTCGGGGACAGCAGCGAAATGTAGAAAATCGGCGAATCCGCTGGATTCACCTTGCGGAATGAAGGCGGTGTCGGCATGTTCGGCGGCAGCTTGCGCAGCGCGGTGGAAATGGCCGATTGCACATCCTGGGCTGCGGCGTCGATATTGCGGCTGAGCGAGAATTGCAGCGTGATCGAGGAGGAACCCTGGGCGCTGATGGAAGTCATCGAATCCAGCCCGGCGATGGTCGAGAACTGGCCTTCCAGCGGCGTCGCCACCGCCGCCGCCATGGTTTCCGGCGAGGCGCCGGGCAGCGATGCCGTCACCGAAATGGTCGGAAAATCGACCGAGGGAAGTTCCGACACCGGCAAGGCGCGGTAGGCGATGATGCCGAAAATGACAAACGCCGCCATCAGCAGCGTGGTCATTACCGGCCGGCGGATGCAGAGTTCAGGCAGCTGCATCTAACTACCTCCCCTCGCCCCTTTGGGGAGAGGGGCCGAGGGGTGAGGGGTTGGGCGGCGCTCCTACGGGTTCTGGCTTGGATTGCTTCGCCTGCACCTTCGCCCCCGGCGTCAGCCGCAACTGGCCGTCGGTAACCACCGTCTCGCCCGCCTGCAAACCCTTGCCAATCGCCGCCATGCCTTCGAAAGTGGTAAGCACCTCGATCTTGCGCGGTTCGACGCTGTTGTCTTCCTTGACCACGAACAGGAAGTTGCCGTCCGCGCCTTGCTGCACGGCTTCCGACGGCACTACTACGGCATTGGAGAGCGTGTCCAGAACCAGGCTTACGTTGAGAAACTGTCCCGACGTCAGCTTTTCATCTTGATTGGGCAGGATGGCCTTCATCTGGATGGTGCCGCTGGCGCTATCCACCGCGTTATCCAGAAAACGGGCTTCGCCTTCATAACGCTGGCTCTTGTCTCCCGGAACCGTTACCGCCACTTTCAATGCCTTCGCGGCAATCGAGGCACGCAGTCGCGGCAGATGTCTTTCCGGGACGGAAAAGGTGACGTAAAGCGGCCGCACCCGATTCACCACTGCCAGCGCCGTATCGTTAACCTTCACCGCGCTTCCCGGAAATACCAGGCGCGCGCCGACGACCCCGGCGAACGGAGCGCGGATGGTGGCGTAGGAAAGCTGCAAACGCGCCAGTTCCACGGCGGCCTTGTCCGCGCGTACCGCGGCATCCAAGGCCGCCGCGTTGGTGCGCATGTCGTTCACTTTTTCTTCGGAGACGAAGCCGCGAGCATGCAACGCAATGTAACGTCCCACATCGGCCTGGGCTTTCGCCAGTTGCGCCTGATCCCGCGCCAGATTGGCTTCCGCCTGAGCCAGCCGCGCATTGAAATCCGCCGGATCGAGACGCAGCAGCACGTCGCCTTGTTTCACATGCTGGCCCTCGGTGTAGGCTACCGCTGCCACCTGGCCGTCGACGCGGGATTTCAGCGTCACGCCTTCATAGGCTTCGCCTCGCCCGACAACCTCCAGCAACAGCGGCATGTCGCGCGTCGTCGCCTGGGCCAGCGTTACCGGCACGGGAGGAGGAGTTCGGACGGTTTTGGCGGAGGCTGTCTGGCGCGATAACCAAAGCCAATATCCCGTACCGGCAATTAGGGTGACGAGAATAGCCAAAACAAGGCTGTTATTCTTTTTCATGTTGATTCAGCAGAAAAATGCCGTGCATGCCAGCAATAAAAGTCGTAAGAGAGAATTCCTAACTTTTAATTGTCGCCGAAATGCAGTATTTATGCATGGTTATGGAACTCTTTTTTATTTATGATGGTGGGTGATGGGTTGAACAGTATCCCACAGGGATTCCAATGCAATTGTTTGTAACAAAACCGACTTTAAGGGTTGGTATAAAATAGTTCGCAGAGAAGACACCATGGCATCACATAGCCAACTTATTCCTGATCGTAGCATGCGCCACTCCTATTCTTTGTTAATCGCCATTGCAGTAGCGAGCGCGCTTGCCGCATGGCCGGTGATTGCGCAGCAGGGAGTAGATCGAGGCAAGGTGGCATCGGCGCCTGCCAAGACCCAGTCTTCCCAGCGGTTTGCTTTGGTCATTGGCAACAGCGCCTACAAGGAAGCGCCGCTGATCAATCCGGTGAATGACGCGAATGCCATCACGGTCGCGCTACGGGAAACCGGATTCACGGTCATCACCAAACTGAATGCCAGCATGCGCGAGATCGGCATGGCGGTGCGGGAATTTGGAGACCGGTTGCGCCAAGGCGGAGGGGTAGGGCTATTCTACTTTGCTGGACACGGGATGCAGATCAAGGGCAGGAACTACCTGATACCTGTTGGAGCCGAGATTGCGCGCGAGGACGAGGTGGCCTACGAGGCGATAGACCCGCAGGCGGTGCTGGACAAGATGGAAGCGGCCGGCAATGGCACCAACATCATGATACTGGATGCCTGCCGCAACAACCCGTTTGCGAGGAGCTTCCGCTCGACGCAACAGGGCCTAGCGCAAATGGATGCGCCGGTAGGGACGCTGGTAGCGTTTGCCACAGCGCCGGGCTCGGTGGCGAGTGACGGACAAGGGAAGAACGGTTTATACACCCAGCACCTGCTGACGGCCATGAGCCAGCCCGGAGCGAAAGTGGAAGACGTGTTCAAGCAGGTGCGTGCCAATGTAAGGCGCGACTCGCAGAACAAGCAGATACCATGGGAATCGACCTCTCTCGAAGGAGACTTCTATTTTCGGCTGGCGCTACAGGCGGTGGCACCAGCACCTGTCGATACGGTTTTGCTGACGGAACAGGTTTTGTGGGACGCCGTCAGGGACAGCAAGTCGGCGCACGATTTGCGGGTGTACCTTAATCGCTATCCGAATGGACGTTTCGCACGGGATGCACAGGTAAAGGTGAGCGCGCTTGAAGAGGTAACCACGGTGTCTGCTGCCCCCACCCCTGCGCATGTGTTCGTGCCGGTCGTTGCAACACCCAAACCCTCGGTGGCTGCTCCTGCCAAATTAGCAACGGTTTCCAAGCCAATCGCCACGACTCCTCCAGTTGTGACAACTACCCAGCAGGGAGCTGCTCCCGCGAAGCCCGCTTCAAGGTCAAACTCATTCGGCTATTCGGTGGGGGATCGTTACCGCACACAACGCGTTGACAAATACAAGGGAGAGGTCATCGGCAATATGGCTTTCACTATCGGTGAGATTCTTGAAAATGGCGACCTTGTTTCGAAGGACAAATCCATCATTTTGAAGGCGAATGGTTCTCCCCAGCTTATACGATATGCCAATGGCGAGACCCATGAGTGGTCGGAAAGTTATGAGGCTGTGCCAGCCCCGGATAAGCTCAAAGTGGGCTACAAACAGGACATAGGGTGGACTTACAGATATAAGGGATCCGGAGGTGGCGGGGAGGAAGTTCACAAAGGTGAGATGAAAGTATTGGGTATCGAGAAAGTTACGGTTCCCGCAGGCGAGTTTGAGACATTCAAGATTTTGCGGGTAACCTACTATTCGAGTTCGCTTCCTCAGTCCTCCTACTATTCGAGTTCGAAGAACACTGGTTCATGCAAGGAAACCGTGTGGTTTGCGCCATCGATCGGAGCTGTTGTCATCCGGGAGGTCGAGGTTAAAGGTCCTGATATATTAATGCAGGCAGATATCTACCGTGAAGAGTTGACCAGTTACGAAGTTGCCAAAGAACGGTTGGCGCTGAAGTAGCAGTTAGTAACAGGATGATTCGGGTGAATCAGCCACATGAGGCTATGTTTCCCGATGTGCTAGGGGATGCAACCGGCGGCAAATAGCCGCATGTAACCCAAGCATCAAGCGCCAGACAAAATTCAAATTGCCATTGACCGGCCATGAATCTCGACAAATTAATGCCCGATCTCCACGCACGCATGACCGCGATCCGGCGCGACCTCCACGCGCATCCTGAGATGGCCTTCAAGGAGCAGCGCACCTCCGGGCTGGTCGCGGAATGGCTGGTGGCGCTGGGGATCGAGACGCATCGCGGCATTGCCGGCACTGGCGTGGTCGGCAAGCTGAGCTTCGGTTCTGGTCAAGGCCGCACCATCGGTCTGCGTACTGACATGGACGCCTTGCTGCTGGGTGAACTCAACACGTTCGCCCATCGCTCGGTTAACCCGGGCTGCATGCATGCCTGCGGCCACGACGGACATACGGCGATGCTGCTGGGGGCGGCGGAGGTGCTTGCCAAGCTGCGGCAACAGGATGCGGGGCAACTTGATGGCACCGTGTATTTCATTTTTCAGCCAGCCGAGGAGCATGAAGGCGGTGCTCGCCTCATGGTCAAGGAGGGGCTGTTTGAACGCTTTCCCATGGATGCGGTATTTGGCCTGCACAACTGGCCGGGGTTGCCCGTCGGCCAGATCGCCATTATTTCCGGGCCGGTGATGGCAGGCGCCGATCGCTTCGATATTGTCGTGACCGGTCGCGGCGGCCATGCCGCAATGCCGCACAAGTCGACCGATAGCATCATTGCCGCAACCGCGTTGGTGCAGGCTCTGCAAACGCTAGTCAGTCGCAATACCGAGCCGCTGGAACCTGCCGTGTTGAGCGTGACGCGCATCCATGCCGGACATACCGACAATGTGTTGCCAGAAGAAACTGTGCTCGGTGGCACCGTTCGCGCCTTTTCCGCCAAGCAGCAGACGCTGATGGAGAACGGCATGCAACGCATTTGCGACGGCATTGCCGCGACTTATGGCGTTCGTGTCGATATGGCTTACAACCGGGGCTATCCGCCGACCATTAATTCCGAACAGGAAAGTGCGCTTTGCCACGAGGTGGCGGCGCAGGTGATGGGAAAAGATAACATTCGTACCGATCTCAGGCCAAGTATGGGCGCGGAAGACTTCGCTTATCTGTTGCGCGAGCGGCCAGGCTGTTATTCCTGGTTGGGAAACGATTGCACCGCGAATGTGGCTAAGTCAGATTGCATCCTGCATGGTCCCTATTTTGATTTCAACGATGAGATCATTCCCCTCGGGATTCGCTATTGGGTGGCGCTGGTGGAACAGTCCCTAGCACGTCGATAATCCGGATTTCCGCGCTGGACGGTTATGGACGGGCGACATTCTTGACTACTATTTTTTGCATCTTGTCTGGTGTGCGCCCGCCCCGCGACGAATGCGGTCGTTGTGTGTTGTAGATGGCGAAGTAGGCTGCCAGTTGTTGCTTGGCCTCGGCGACGTTCTCATAGGCATGCAGATAAACATGCTCGTACTTGACGCTCCTCCAGATTCGTTCGACAAAGACGTTGTCGATCCAGCGGCCTTTCCCATCCATGCTGATGCGGATGTTGTTGGCCTTGAGAACGTCGGTAAATTCAGCACTGGTAAATTGGCTACCCTGGTCGGTGTTGAATATCTCCGGACGGCCATACTTGGTGACCGCTTCTTCAAGCGCCTCGACGCAAAAGTTCGTGCTCATGCTGATCGACACCCGATGGGAAAGCACCTTGCGGGTCGCCCAATCGACGATGGCGACCAAATAGACGAAGCCCCGGCGCATGGGAATGTACGTAATATCGGCCGCCCAGCATTGATTGGGACAGTCGATAGTGAGGCCCCTGAGCAGGTAAGGGTAGATGGGATGCGCAGGATGCGGCGCGCTGGTCTTGCGCTGGCGCGAGATCGCCGTGATGCCCATCTTCGCCATCAGCGTGGCAACGTGCTGGCGGCCGATTTTGATTCCTTTGAGCCTCAACCTGTCGCGCAGCATCCGGCTGCCGGCGAAATGGGTGTTCAAATGCGGTTCGTCGATTCGTCGCATCAGCGCCAGGTCTGCATCACTTGTCGGGCGCGGCAAGTAGTACAGATTCGAGCGCGAGATCGCCAGCAGTTCGGCTTGGCGGCGCATCGGCAATTTGTGGGTAGCGTCGATCATCCCCCAAGCAACCGTGTTTCAAGTCAAGCAATTTTTTGGCTCCACGGCATGCTGTTTTTGATCATAGCGTTCATGATAGTCAGCAGCTTTCGCATACAGGCGACGATCACGACCTTGCCGGGTT